>Ga0326727_10004295_pt1 | contig 43205 bp, 26 predicted proteins | sample MB2enrmetagenome_FD_207643 | JGI IMG/M metagenome (GOLD analysis project Ga0326727, IMG submission 207643) | Lab enriched peat soil microbial communities from McLean, Ithaca, NY, United States - MB29MY | ecosystem: Environmental > Terrestrial > Soil > Wetlands > Peat | place: USA: New York... | reverse complement strand
GAGGCACACGCTGCTCCAACGAAACATAGCTAAACATCCCGTCCTGAACCCGCTCATCTCCACGCATGTCTCTTAGACGAGCAACCACACCGCCCCGTCGCAGAAGGGTGCCTATTTCAACAAGTTCCTAGAAAAGTAGCTATTTTAAAATGCTTAAAGGAAAAGGAACATAGTCAGCATGAGCGCCGTAAAAAGCCCCTGTGAGAAGAAACAATTGAGCTTGAAGTTGGATCGCCGCAATACGTATGGCGAAAACGACAAGGCAAGCCGGAAGAGCATCCCACGCGGAAAACAGCGCCGGCATATGAATGAACGTCGAAGCGCAGGCCAAGCGCTTCGCGCATTATCCGGAAACGTATGTGCCGATGACGCGACGCACGCCGAATTATTGGCAAAGGCGCGGATTACCGCTAGTAAGCGTAGAGGATTCAAGAAACATCCTGATGCTCCCCTTGGTGTTGTTTTGGCCACAAAAAGAGCAGGGAGGCCAAAATGGGTAGCGCGACGCCCCTTTGCATAGAGTTTAAGATGAGTGGTGATCAATACCGCTTCAGTTCCACAATCGCTTTCAGAATCTTCTCTGGCTGCGGCAGGATCACATCTTCGAGCTTGGGCTGATAGGCGACGAAGGTATCCATCGCGCCGATGCGGCGCACGGGCGCGTCGAGTTCGTCGAAGAGTTCGTCGGCGATGCGCGCGGCCAGCTCGGCTCCGTAGCCCCAACTGATCATGTCTTCATGGGCGACGATGACGCGGTTGGTCTTGCGCACCGAAGTGGCGATGGCCTCCCAATCGTAGGGATTGAGCGTGCGCAGATCGATGATCTCGACATCGATGCCATGCTCGCGCTCGGCGTGCTGGGCAGCCTGCAGAGCGCGCGGCACGATTGCGCCGTAGGTGACCAGGGTGAGGTCTTTGCCAGGGCGCACGATTTTGGCCTTGCCGAATGGAATCGCGAAATCCGGGCCGGGATAGGGAGCGCGGCCCCAGGTCTCGCGATAAAGCCGCTTGTGCTCCAAGAACAACACCGGATCGTCGCAACGGATGGCGGTGCGCAGCAGCCCGTTGGCGTCGAGCGCGTTCGAGGGAAAGACAACGCGCAGGCCGGGAATGTGCGTGAAAATGCTTTCGCCCGACTGCGAATGGTAGATCGAACCGCCGGTGAGATAGCCGCCGATGGGCACGCGAATCACCGCCGGCGCGGCCCAGACACCGTCGGACCGCCAGCGCAATACCGCCAGTTCATTGCGGATTTGATGCATGGCCGGCCAGATGTAGTCGAAGAATTGAATTTCGACAACCGGCTTCATGCCGCGCGCGGCGTAACCCAGGGCGCGCCCGACAATGTTGGCCTCGGCCAGTTGCGAGTTGAAAACGCGCTCGGCGCCAAACTCTTTTTGCAATCCGGCGGTGAGCTTGAAGACGCCGCCCTTGCCTTTGGCCTCGGCAAGCACCTCGGCGCGGCTGGCATCGGCCACGTCTTCACCATAGACGACGATGCGCGGATCGCGGCGCATCTCATCGCGCAGGCAGACATTGATCAGATCGGCCATGGTGCGCGGCGTGTTTTGCGCAGGATCTTCAGCGGCGGCGGCCGGCTCTTCGGTGGCAAACGCGGCGCGAGTGGGGTCTAGATCTTCAGAGTAAACGTGTCGCGGAATCGACTCGATAGCCGGCAACGGCGCATGCAACGCGCGCTCGGCGGCCTCGGCGCATTCGTGCTGAATCTGCTGTTCCAGCGCATCCAACTCTGTTTCGGTGGCCAGCCCTTCGCCGATCAACCGCGCGCGCAGCCGGGCAATGGGATCGCGCAAAGCATCGGTCTCGCGCTCGGCGGCCGAACGGTAGTTTTTGTCGTCGTCAGAGAGCGAGTGGGAGTAGAGCCGCACGCAGTGGCCATGCACCAGCGCCGGTCCGTTGCCCGCGCGGCAGTGCGCGGCGGCGACCTGAAAGGCGCGCAGGCTGGCCTCGGGATCGTTGCCATCGACCTCGGCGAAATGGAAGTTGGGAAAATTGGCGACCAGCCGCGAGATGTTGCCGCCCGGCGTGTTGACCTCAACGGGGGTGCTGATGGCGTAGCCGTTATCTTCAACGCAAAAGATCACCGGCAGCTTCAGATTGGATGCGGCACTGATGGCTTCCCAGAACTCGCCTTGCGAGGTCGAACCCTCGCCGACACAGGTCAGCACCACCTCGTCGCCGTGAAAAGCGACATCGTGAAAGGCGCGGTAGTCGCCACTGGCCTTGGCGGCGGAGTCGGGAAAGTGGCTGAAGTAGCGGCCCGCCCCGGCGCAGCCCACGGCATGCAACAACTGCGTCGCCGTTGACGATGAGGTGCTGATGATATGCAGCGCCCGGCTGGACCAGTGCGTCGGCATCTGGCGGCCGCCGCTGGCCGGATCCTCGGCCGAACCGACGGCCTGCAGCATCATCTCGTAGGGCGTTACGCCCAGGCCGAGGCAAAGCGCGCGGTTGCGGTAATAGGGAACGAACCAGTCGTAACCAGGACGCAAAGCCAGCGCCGCGCCCACTTGCAAAGCCTCGTGGCCGGCGCAGGAGATCTGGAAAAAGACCTTTTGCTGACGTTTTAACAGAATTTCGCGATCGTCGAGCGACCGGGAAAGAACCATCAGCCGATAGATTGTGAGCCACTGCTGCGGGTTCAGGCGATCCGTGGGGGAAAACGCCTGTAGCTCGCTAGCGCGAGAAATCGCCAATTCCATTCCGGATGACCCCCGAAAACCGTTTCCGGATGTTCTTTTTGATTGTAACAATCCCGAGGCTTTTAGGGGAGGCCGAATTCAAACCCTGCGCTGACCCCAGCCGGATTCAACGAGTCACCGGCGAGGAGGCAGGCTCCGTGATAAATGACGCCGGCGACCCCGCGCCGGCCAGCATCTTTTCCCGCACTTCGCGGGCCAGTTTCTCGATGACGGCGATCTTACGAAGCTGCTCCGGCGTCCAGGCTCCGGAGCGCGAGGAAGCTACCTCGGCATTCAATTCCTTGGCCAGCTTGAGCAGTTTATCGGCATCGGAGACCAACTGCTTCTGCCGTTCGACGTTCAGCGCGCGCTGCCGCCGCTCCTCTGCAATGGGGTCGTCGGCCACTGCCACCGCGAAATTTTGCTGGTGCGGCAATACCCTGGGAAACTGGCTGCTATCGATCGCCGGAGATTGCGAGCGGCCCGCGCCGCCACAGGCCAAAACCAAGAAAGATGCCACCGCCAGAGCGGCCCGCAGCCACTTGACTTGTGCGTTGTTCCCCGCGCCAGGGCGGAGGCGCGAACCGGGAATCGAATGGGCGGCAGGGATCGTCATGAGTCTACCTTCTTCCGGCCTCGGTGCGAACTTTGCGGGCCAGTTGCTCAATCTCATTGGCCTTGCGGACCACTGTGACGGAAAGGGTATCCTTGGTGGAACGATCGACGGCTGATTTGAGATCGGAGGCCATCTTGAGCAGGTCGGCAGTCTGGCCGGCAATCTGCTGCTGATGGGTGTCGGTTGCCGCGGGGGGCGGCGTTTGTTGCAGGGCGTCGGCGTGGACTGATTGCGCGTGACTCAGATAAAGCCCCGCGCCAAGAGCAAGAGCGGCAAAGCCTGCCGCACCGCCAAGCCAAGCCATGATTCCTATCCTTCGCATCGCAATGGAGACGGAACTGGACGAGCAAATATATGTCCCGCCCCTCCTGCGCACAGTCTAGTCTAAGAAGAGGAGTTTGGCATGACTGTTTTTGAAAATGCCGTGAATTTTAAGATTTTTTTGATGACCAGTATCTCCCAGACAAGTATTACCCTGAGCAAAATCGTGGATCAACTGCTGAACAAGTGGTCCGACGATAGCCAGGAATTTGTGCGCACGGCCATGCCGCGGCTGATCGTGATCGCACTCATCGCTTTTTTCCTCAGCCACTTACTGCGGCTGATTACCTCGCGCATGACGCACCTGGCCGAACGAAGCGGCGCCGGGCCAGGCCGCGTAGGCGAGGTCAAGACGCTGGCCGGGGTCATCCGGGCCACCGGGCTGACTGTCATCACTCTAATCTCGGCTTTCATGGCGCTCGACGCGATGAACTTTCACCTGGCACCGTTGCTGGCCTCGGCCGGGGTGGCCGGCATGGCGATCGGCCTGGCGGCGCAAAATATTGTCCGCGACATGTTCAACGGCTTTCTAATTCTGGTCGAGGGACAATTCAGTGTGGGCGACACGGTGCGTATCGCCGGCGTCAGCGGCGTGGTTGAGGCTCTCACGCTGCGCAAGACTATCGTTCGCGATGCCGACGGAACCCGCTACGTGATTCCCAACAGCCAGATCACAACCGTGGCCAACTTCAGCGCGGGTTACGCAACGTCAACCGTCAACATCAGCGTGGATTTTTCGGCGAACCCCGACACCGTGGCGGAGATGCTGAAAAAAATCGCCCTCGATGTGCGCAACGACGACGCCTTCAGCAAGATCTTCCTCGACGATCCGCAGGTACTGGGCGTGGATGCGATGAAGGGTTCGCAGATGATCTTTCCGGTCGTCTTCAAGACCCTGCCCACCAAACAATACGCGCCGATGCGCGAATTTCAACGCCGTGTACGGCTGGCGTTTGAAGAAAATCATCTACTGCCGGGCGATCCCTACCGTGTTTATATGCTGGATGGCGAGCTGGCGGCAGCCAGCATTCGCAGCCATCACGAAGGCCTCAAACCTGAGCACGACGCCACCACGATCAAGCCGCAAGAGAACAATCCGTTGGCCGGCGAGTAGAGCGGCAACGGCGCTACGCTGGCGATTCCATCGCCTGCAACAATGCCTCTCCATCGGCAGTCGGCGGCAGACAGACGCGGCCTTTGCACACCAGCGCCCAGGCCGCCGCGCCCTCCGGTTTTGGCGCATGCAGCAGCGTCTCTTCCAGGGCTTCGGGCAGTTCGCCGGCGACGAGTTTTTCCGGAGCCATCCGGATTACCGTTTTGTTCACGGCAAAACGGGCCTGAGCCAACGCTTCCAGCCGCTCCGCCTCCGGTCCAGAGCCGAGAACAACCACTTGCACCGGATCGGCCAGTAAGCGTTCGAGAGCGAGTGCGTAGCTGCCGACATAAAGTCCAAAGTGCTCCACGATGCCGGCAAAATTGGCGAGAGTTCCTTCGGCAATCTCGCGGTACTCACTGCGTCCGCTGAGCGCTTCAAGGCGCAGCAGTGCCGCCGCCGCGGTGGGGTTGCCGGCTGGCGTCGGTGAATCCTGCAGCGGCTTGCGGCGGGCCACCAGCGCACCCAGCGCATTCTCTTCCGGCGCGGCGTCGAAAAATCCACCCGCCGCATCGTGAAAGAGCACGATCATGGCATCTGCCAGTTGGATGGCCACGCGATAGTAGCTCATCTTGTTAGTCGCAAGCCACGCATCAATCGCGGCATGAATCGCGAAAGCGTAATCGTCGAGCGTGCCAGGGACCATGTGCGCGGGCACGTTGCCGTCCGGGTAGGCGATCACGTGGCGGAGAACCGTGCCGCCGTCCCAGGCTTCGCCGAGCAGACGGTCGAGCGAGAGCAGCGCGAAATCCCGCGCCGCATCGATGCGCAGCACTCTGGCCGCCTCAAGATACGCCGATATGGCCATCGCGTTCCAACCCGTGTAGAGCGTGCCATCGACGAACGGCGTGGGCCGCTGGGCACGCGCGGCAAGCAGCTTGGCGCGCGCCGCGCCGCGCAATGCGCGCAATGAATCTTCGCTCTCGCCAGACACCGTTGCCAACTCGCCGAGCGTGTGGCGAAGGTACAAAACATTTTTCGCCGGGTTGTGGTGCATGTCGCCCAGTTCGCCAATGTCCCAATATTGAGCGGCAAACTCGAACTCTTTCGCGTCCAGCACGGCGCGGGCTTCATCCTGGGTCCAGGTAAAGTAATCGCCATCGTCGTCCAGCCCGACATCGGCATCTTGCGAAGCATAAAAACCGCCGCGAACGCGGTCGGTCATCGTTGCATCGAGCCAGGCAATAATTTCGCGCGCCGTCTCAAGAAAATCGGCGCGGACAAAACTCTGGAAGCCGTGAACGTAGTTGGCCAGCAGCCCCACATTGTCGTACAGCATCTTCTCAAAGTGAGGAACCACCCAGCGCTCGTCGACACTGTAGCGATGAAATCCGCCAGCCAGTTGATCGTAGACGCCACCACGCGCCATTTTTTCGAGGGTTGTGAGAAATGCCTCGCCAACGCGGTTATTGCCGTGGCTCAACGCCATCTGCAACAGCAGATCGAGCGCGGACGTGTGCGGAAACTTGGGCTGCGAGCCAAATCCGCCATTTTGAGGATCGAATTGACTGAGAATCGAGGTGGTAATTTTTTCCGTCACGCTCGATGAAAGAATTCCCCGGCCTGAAAAACTCTCGTTATGCTCGATGGCGGCGATGGTGCTCGTCGCGGTCTCCAGCGCCTCCGCGCGCTGCTCGCGCCAAACCTGGGCCATTGCCTCGAGCACGCGCGCAATACCAACGCGGCCATAACGGTCCTCGCGCGGAATATAGGTTCCGCCAAAATAAGGTTTGCCGTCGGGCGTGAGAAAAACCGTGAGCGGCCAACCGCCCTGTCCGCTGATCGCCGCAACGGCCGCCTGATAGCGCGCATCCACATCGGGCCGCTCGTCGCGGTCCACCTTCACAGCAACAAAATGTTGATTGACAATCGCGGCAATCGCGGGATCTTCGTAAGACTCGCGATCCATCACATGACACCAATGACACCAGACCGCGCCTATGTCGAGCAGGATGGGTTTATCTTCAGCCTGAGCGCGCGCAAAGGCCGCCTCGCCCCACGGATACCAGTGAATGGGCTGATGGCGCGCCGAGCGCAGATACGAAGAGGCGGCGCGATCAAGCAGATTCGCGACGCCGGAGTTTGGGGAAGCGGCCTCGTGCATGCAGTGAGCATACACGGACCGGCGCAAGTGGAGCTAGTCATCTGATTAGTTCACCAATAAAACCGGCGCGCGCCAGAAGGCCGCCTTTTGCGTTGCTGGATCAAGCACCGTTACTTGGCAGTCATACTGGCCGCGTGGCAGGCTATCGGCGCTGAGATCGAAGTTCAACGGCATGGTTCCCAAACGGCTTGCGGCATTGGGCACGATGGATTTTGGCTGCGTCTCGTAAAGTTTTTTGCCGTCCTGGTAAAGCGTGACGAAGGCAAACAATGGCGGCGCGCCAGGGGCCGGCGCTGGTTTGTAGGCCTGAAAGTAAACATGAATCTCGTGACCTGTAGAAAAGACACGCGTCACGCTGGGAATCAATTTTTTGCCGTCCTGGACGAGCGGATTCACGGCATCGTCTTTGGCGCGGTCCTTGGCTTTCGCGGCGTCGTAGATGGCCTGCTTCAAATCAACACGCTGGCTGCCCAACACCACGGCGCTCATGGGAACGCGCTGTGTCTCTTTGTTCAGGTTGGGAATGACAAAAGTTGTTTGAAAGGTTCCGATGCGGCCGGTTTCATCGTCGCGCGCCAGGAACTTAATGGAATATTTGCCGGGCAGAAGCGTGAATCCCGTATCGTATTCGATGGGCCGGTGCGCCAACTCTGCAGCCGTCGCGTCGGTGAGCTTGATGTTGACATTGTCGCGCACGTTGGAGACAGTCGTGCCGCCGACCAGGTCTTTGATCTCGCCCACAAAGTCGATGAGTGTGCGCTCGGCGCCGCCGCGCTTGGCCAGCGCCAGTTCGCGACCGGGAATTTTGACAACAATGGGGACGAAATACTCGGCACGATTAAGCTGGAAGTAATCGACCTCCATGGCAATCGTCAGATCGGTGATGGGATCTTCGAGCATCAGCGCATCTTCAAGCTGGCGTTCGCGATCCACATCGTTGAACTTGTTGAACTGCTTTTCAGCGTAGTAACCCTGGCGGAAATCGAGCTTGGCCTCCTGGTTTTGCGCCAGAGTGACACGGATGCGGCGGAACTTGCCGTTGGGCTCGTTATTTGTTGTGTAATAACCAAGAATATAATAGTCGGAGATAGCTTCCTGCGCCTGCACGATGCCGCGCGTCAGATCGTTGTTATCCAGGAAAGCCTTGCCGCCGGTATCGCTGGCCAGCGCGTAGAGCGTATCCTGCGATTGCTGAAAGCCGTTGGTAAGTGCCTGCGCCGCCGTGCCGGTGTACATGCTCTGGCCGCCCGGCGAGCCTTGCGACGCATCGCCCATCGGCGCCGAAGCCACCAGCCCGCGCGCATCAACGGTCCAGATGGCAACACCGGCCTTGATTGCCTCATCGGCCGTGGCGTGCATCTGCGCCTGATTATCGATACCATTCAGCCTTAGTCCGCTGGCGAAGTAGAGCAGCGACTTTTTCTCGTTGACGTGGCCCAACATGCGCGCCGCGGTTTGCAATGCCGAAAGTTGACGATCGGTATTGAAAACGTTGAACTCGCCATCATCCTGCCCAAAGGCCGCTCCAGTATCGGCGCTGCTGGCGTCGTCCACAGTGTCGGAGGCTCCCTGCCCTTCGCCAACAACCAACGTCTCAAGGATGCTCAACAGGCGGTTGCGGTCGGAGGTGAAGTCTTGCAAGATATCGACCGAACCGCCACTGTAGCGCAGAACCGCGATCATGTCGACAGTGGTCATTTGCGTACGAATAAACTTTTCCGCCGCGGCAAGCGCACGCGCCTGATCGGGCAGCGGCATCGCCGACATATCGAAGTAGAATGCCAGCAGGCGGCGGTTCTTGTAGAGCCGGTTATCCATCGACTCCGAAGCGATCTGCGTGCGCGCCAGCCGGTTGTAGACTGTAACATCTTCGTCGGCCGGCTTTTCAGCCGGTAGAGGCTGGGCAGCCTCCATCAGATCTTGGTACTCGCAAATGCGGATGCTCTGCGGCGCGCCGTCTTCGGTAAGCACGAAATCTTTCGCCGTAAGTCCGTGAATGAAGTTACCTTTTTTATCTTTGACGGTGACCGCTTCAACTACCAGGTTCGAGTTGACCTTGAGCGTAAAGCTCTGCGTCTCGCCCGGCGTTTTGTTTTGGCCAACCTGCTGCGCGCGCGCGCCGGCCGCGGCCGCAAGAAGAACAGCGATAAGAGCGAAACGCCGCATTATTGGAACCTCAGATGAAATGATGTTTGCAAGCTACGCATTGCGCCAGCCGATGACGGCAGACCAAATTCCGTACTGGTCACGTAGTTATTCCAGCCAGTAAATGACGTGTGGTTAAAAGTATTGTTCGAAGTAACAGCAAAATCCAGATAGGTCTTTTTACTCGGGCGGAAAGTACGCGCCAGCGAGCTATTGAAAGTGAACTGCCCGGGACCAGCAATGGAATTGCGGCCCGCGTTTCCCCACTGGCCACTCGGCTCCGCATATGCGGCTACATTCAGATGCCTGCTCGACCCTGGGCTATAAATCGGCTGGCCTGTAAGCTGCGGACGAAGGACATTGGAAAACGCGGTGCCGGGAACCGTCGCGGTATAGATCGGAGTTTCCGGCAATCCTGTTCCGTAACTCATATTGCCCAGCACCGTCCACTCTTTGAGCGCCCTGCCCCGCCAGCCACCAAGCAGCGTACCACCGCCCAGGCCCTGGCCGCTGGTGTACTGCACCTGCAAGCTGTAGAGTTGCCTCTGGTCGAATGATGATAGCGAATGCTCGGCTCGCGGGTCACGCCAGTTTTGCGCCACGGCCGCCGAGGGTGTAGTCAACGAAGCCGACTGCGTGGAACTGCCAGATGTATGCCCTTGCCCGCCGAGATAGGCATCGTCATCGAGCGACTTCGCGTAAGTATAGGTGAAGGTCGAGGAAAATCCGCTGCGCAATCTGCGCCGCAGTTGTAACTGGCCGGCATTGCGAATCGAATTACCGCCGGAGGTCTCGTAGATAAATCCGGAAGAGCAACTCGTGCATGGATTCGATTCGCCGAGGGCATAGCTGTTAGGCAGAATTTCTTGCGGCCCATGCGTGCCCTTAGTGCCCGAGTAAGTAACGGAAGCTTGCAACGCAAAGGGTAGATCGCGCTGCACGGATAGCTGCCAGGTCTGCGCATAACCAATGCGGAAGTTGGGATCGATGCCAAAAGTATCTCTCGTTGACGAGGCACAAGAGGTAAATCCGTTGGCCAGCGTGAGTGGGCACGAAGTGCTGTTTTTCGCATTCAAGCTGGTCGATAGCGGAGCTAGCTGCGCCATCGAAAGCACGATGTTTTGATAGACCGAAGTATCGGGATAGATACCGTAGCCGGCGCGAATCACCACGGTTGACGCAGGGATGGGCCGCCAGGTGATACCGATACGCGGCTCGATCATGCGCCGGTCAGGACGAACCAGCGACTTAGGATAATGTTCGCCGGTAATCGAGCCGACGGGATTGCTGCCTTCAACCGCGGCGACAGAAGTGAACCCACTGGCAACATCTAGATTCACCAGATTGCCGAAGAGTTCCGAGATCGGAGCCGTGTAATCCCAACGCATACCGGCATTGATGGTGAGCACGGGCAGCACGCGCCAGTCATCGTTGACATACACGTCATAGACCGGCTCGCGGAAATACTTATTCGCATTGCCATACGCAATCGAACTGGTGTCGGGAATGCCCTCCAGAAAGTCCGCTAGATCGGAACCATTTCCGGTTGCGGACTTGCTGCTGAACATGAATGAGCCTCGCGGATTGGCTTGAAATTTATCGTTGTACGACTGCTTGCGGAAATCGAAACCGGCGGTGATGTTATGTTTGCCATGATAGTGAAGAACCGAGGCCGAGAAGCTGTCTGCCCGATTGCGATTGAAGGAGCTGTTGGCATCACTGAGGCCGGCAATGCCAGAAGAAAAGCTCAACGCCGGTGGGCCCCAATCGGCTGAATCCTGATCGTTGCCGAGGATGCCCGCGCTGCCGGAAACATTGATGCGATTGGCGAAGTTTGGCGTCACTTCGGTACGCAGACGGCTGAATGTATAACTGGAGAAAAGAAACAGACGCGGCTTGAGACGGTGAGTCCAGCGGATATTTCCGTTTATGCCCAGCGTGCCGGTGTGATCGACAAAATCAAAAAGGTTCACGGCATCGGAACGCGTGCTTTGAAAAGCAAAACCGCCGGTGAGCTGATCTTTGCGGCCCAGGCTCTTATCGAACCGGGTTTGCAGGGCATCGACGTGCGCACTGGAAAGCACTGGAGCCTGATAGTTATATGTATTCGAGGTGTTGGTTAGATTCGGCAGCGGATACCACACTAAAAGCGCCTTCGTTTGCGCAGTTGGCGTAATCGTGTTGGTAAAACCGGGGACAATGCCACTCCGCTCGCCGGCGGTCGGCACCAATCCGGTATTGACCACGGAACTGCTGTTGCGCGTCCATTGATAGGAGATATAGAAATTCGGTCCGCGCGGCAATAGATGCGGAATGCGAATCGGCCCTTGAAGCGCGGCCACGCCGGTGAAATCGTTGTACGAAGGCTTAGCCGCCGCATTACCGCTCAGCGAGTAGGGCCGCGCATCGAGCGCCGAATTCTCTTCGTTCACGACAATGCCGCCAGTATAGAGTGCTTTGCTGCCTGCACGCGTATTGCCAAACGCGGAGCTGGTCGCATACGGCGAGGTCGCGGCATTGTTCACGCTTCCCTGCACCAGAAATCCATCGGCGCCTTGCTCGTTTTCCTCGGGAGCCTTAGGCAGTTCGCCAGCATTGCTCTGAGTCTTACTTTGTTTTTTGTTCTGCGCGGGCGGCTGCGCAGCAGGCTGGTTCTGTGGCGTTGCGACCGGCGCAGGCGCTGGCTCAATAGCAGGTTTTGCCGGCTGCGCAAGCGCCGCAATCTGCTCTGGCGGCAATAGCTTCAGTTCCCAACTGGCGGCTGGCCGATTAGGCGCAACCGTCACCTCGGAATGAAGCGGCGCGAAGCCTTGCATTTGAATCTCGATAATCCATTTTCCGTCGGCCAGATCATCAAAGACGATAGCGCCCGAGGCATCGGAGACCGCACTAACAGTCTTCGAATCCTGTGTGGCTGTAACGATTGCGCCAGGCAACGGCAATCCACCAAAGGTCACCGTCCCTCGGTAAGGCGAGGCCCAGGCAAGCGCGGAAAGCACAAAGCACGCAACAACACCAACAAACCGGCCTATATATTCCGATATCTTCCGCACTACATCTTCTCCCAGACCGCAATATTTCAGATTGTCTTTAAGACGAATACGCAAGCGCTACGCAATTAGTTCTCGGTGGGAATCCTGTCCACATGGTCGAAGACAAATACTTCGACCGGAACTACACTCGGCTCCAGCTTTTAGACCGGTTACTCCTCGACTGCCGCAAAGAGCGACGGCAGCGAGGAGTTTAACCAGATGGAGCGCTTGATGTTGGTTGCTAGATCTATAGACGCAGCGGTTTGCATTTCGTTCGTATTAATTCGCCGATGGCTTTTCGACGTGTTCAATCACGATCACATCGTCAGGCGCCTTCGTAGCTTCGATCTTCAGCCCAAGCTGCTCCTGCACGGCAGTATAGAGGCTGGGCGGCGCGTTGGGATTATCGCCAGCCGGCGGCGTTGGCGGCATTGCGCCACGAAATTGCGCGAACTGCGCGTCATCGGGAGTCCACTTCAACGTGAAATCGAACTTGTCCTTCAACCCAGTCTGATCGACCACGGGTTTGTCCATCACACTGGACTGCATCCAGGTGGCGAACTCCGCCATACCCAGATTCCGCACAATGAGATCGCCGAGTCCTTTAAAACCAAATGCGGGCAAATCATTGGGACCCGATGTCGTTTTGCTTATCTTCGGTCCGCCGCTGGCTGTCCGGATCGCATAGACCGATAGCTCACGGCTCTCGTGATGAAACTTGAGTTGGAAGCGGTCGGCGAGCAGTTTCTGAACCATCATTCCCATCTGTTTAACATTCGGCTGCCCAGGTACATCGGGTACGCCATCGATGTCGTAGAGTTCGTTTCCAGCCCAATCCGGCGCACCGATAATCTGCTTAGCGTGCAATCCATAAGCCAGCGCAATCAGATCGTTCAGATTCGTGTTGATGGTGATGAAGTGACGGCCTCGCTGTGTGAAGCCCTTGCCTTGCTGGCCGGGTTTGCTCGGCTTGATCGTCACCACATCAAAGCCAGGATTGGCATCGGCGGCCATCGGCTTGACCGGCTCGGGAATCGCCCACTCCGAGTCGGCTGTTGCGCGGGTGAGGTTCAACGGCAACTCGCTCGCGCCTTGGGTCCAGTTTCCGGTGATGGTTTTGCCATCCGCCGAGATTTTGCCGTCATACTTTCCACCGATCAATTCGATTGAGAATGTCAGCTCACCATTCTCGAAATTAGTCTTCGATACAGTGATTGCCTGTCCGCCTTGATCGATACTGTAAAAAGTGGCTTTGTAGCCACCACCATCGGCTTTGGCAATTTTAATGACGATGCGCAGATCTTTATTTGCCTGCGCGATGTGTAGTGTGCCCTGCCAGGTTCCTACAATATCCTGCGCGCTTGCGGCAGCGCTTTGCGCGGCGGCGTGGTTGATTCCCAACGTAACGGGTAACGCGACGGCCAGCAGCATGGCCGCGGCCAATAGCAACTTCATCCGCCAGTTAAGCCGCAGTGATTGTTGCCGGCTCATGATGCGTTGAATGCGTTTCTTCAGGTCCGCGCCAGTTACTCCCGCGGCACAAGAGAGCGGTGATTCGACATAGAATTTACACACGTTGAGAATCCCTTCTGCATAGATTTGCGCTTCATTTCCCGATTGAACAACCAATTCATCGCAGGCGCGCTCGCGTTCATCGACCAGCCGCGATTCGATCCACCAGACCATAGGATGAAACCAAAACAGCGTTTCGACGAGCATGTGAATTGTAAATGTGAGGTTGTCGCGCCGGCGAAGATGACAGAGCTCATGTTCGATGATTGCTTGTAACTGGCTGGCCGTAAGACGTTCTCGGATTCCATCCGGCAGCAAAAGTACGGGACGGAAGACGCCGAAGATTCCAGGCTCGATCAATGCCGGCGATGAGAGCACAGGCAGGCCTGAGACACACTCGATGAGCGAGGCTTTGCGCTGGGAAGAATGGATCTTCCACCACCCGAAGCCGAAGCGAATGGCAACCAGCAGCGCGCCGCAGGCCCAACCCAAGAGAAGAATGAGAGGCAAATCGTTTTTGTACTCAGCGGAAGTTGCAATTTGATGAGCAGTTTGCGGAATAGCGGTTGCCATCGCAGGAAGAGGCTTTGCCGCGAAGGGCAGGGCGATTTGCGTTATCCATGCCTCTGGCCCTATTGGAGCTTGCGCGGCTGGCGCGGGAAAAAGCGTACGCAATTTTTCACCCGCAGAGATCAGCAGAGAAAAAGGTAGTAGAAATTTGACGGATGCCACCATCCAGAGCCAATAACGGGTCGAAGCGTGATTTTTACGCAAGACGATTGTCAGCATCCACGCGATCGCCACCACCACGGTCGATTGCCAAAGATGATTGACCGGAGCAACTGTCCAGCCTTCATTCCAAAACGCCGAAATCGTTATCTTTCTTTCTCCTTTTCCGCCATCTTGCGCAACATCTTCTCGGCTTCCTTCACATCTTCAAGAGACAATTTTCCGGTCTCGATGAGGCGTGCCATTAACGGTTGCGTACGGCCTCCAAAAACGGAAAGCAAATCGTCTACAAGACGCCGTTGCGCGGAATCGCGCGTCACGCAGGCGGCAAACACATGAAAGTTACCCACTTTTTTCACACGGCGCACTACGCCTTTTTCTTCCATCCGGTACACGGTGGTTTGAATCGTGGTGTACGCGGGCTTGAGCCGGGCGGGCAACGCCTCCAATATTTCGCGTATGGAGCACTCTCCCCGGGTCCATAGAACTTCGATAATGCGGTATTCCAGCTTCGACAGTTTGGGAGTAGCCACAGCCTTCTCCTATACGTGTAGTCATATCTACTACTCATGTAGTAACCGTGTCAAGATAATATTTGAGAGTCGAATTCGCGCCCAGGACAGGTTGGCAACCGGAGCCTCTATCATAGAAACAAGGGGGATCATGGCGGACACGGGAGCAGAGGCAGCACGGCAAATCAAGGGCAACGGCATTCATATAGGAGTTCTTGCACTGCAGGGCGACTATGCGGCGCACGCCAGCGCTTTCGAACGCATTGGCGTACAAACAGAGTTGGTAAAGAAGGCTGAGCAGTTCGAGAATATCGACGGGCTGGTATTGCCTGGCGGCGAATCGACGACCATGCTGAAGTTTCTCGAACAGAGGCACCTGTTCGCGTCACTGGAAAGATTTGTGAAAGCCAAACCGTGTTTTGCCACCTGCGCGGGCTGCATTCTACTGGCGAACGAAGTTCTGCATCCCAAACAACGTAGCCTGGGCGCGCTCGACGCAACGGTAGAGCGCAACGCCTACGGCCGGCAGATCGACTCATCGATCCTCACCTTGCCTACCGAATTGACCGGCGGTCCCCTGGAGATGGTCTTTATCCGCGCGCCACGCATCACTCGTGTAGGCGCCGGTGTTGAAGTACTAGCGCGTCGCGACGGCTTTCCGACTCTCGTGCGGCAAAGCCATCTGCTGGCAGCCACATTCCACCCAGAGATGAGCGGCGACACACGTATTCAGGAGTTATTCCTCGACATCATCCGCCAGCACAAAACGGCCGCATCCTAGCCTGCAAGCCTCTTGCATCCCGCAGGCCAGGACTCGGGTTTCCACGCAAATTGTTACCGCCAGCGCATGAGGCTTTTCTCTAAGCCGACAATCTCTCGGGCACATCGACCGGTAGATCGACAACCGGCACGGCCTCAGGCGAGATGCAGGCCCAGAAGGTGGCAAAGAGCAGTTGTAGATCTGTCCAGAACGTCGCATGAGCCATATAGTGAAGATCAATGCTCGCCTTCAGTGGCCGGATATGGCGATTGTAAAAGGCATCAAGTTGTGAAGGGTGAACATGGCGCAAGACCTCTTCTTCCCTACGGAAGGCCAGTGTCGCTGCGCCGGAAATCCCAGGACGAAAAGGCATATTTGTGATGGCCGCATACTGCGGAAGTTTTGGCCTAGGGCCGATCAGGCTCATATCACCGCGCAAAACGTTATAGAACTGCGGCAGTTCGTCAAGCTTGAGTTTGCGCAAGATGCGGCCGACCGGCGTGATGCGGTTGTCGCCATCGCGCGTCAGCGTAGGCCCTGTCTCGGAACCGGAACAGACGCACATGGAACGGAATTTATACATCGCGAAGAGTTCGCGCCTGCGGCCAACGCGCTTTTGCACAAACAAGGCAGGCCCAGGCGAAGTGAGCCGGATCAGAACCGCGATCGCAGACATCGGCAGCGCAAAGACAGCAAGAACCGCGATGGAGACAAATATGTCAAAGAGCCGCTTGCCCAACGATGCATTCCATCGGCTGATAGCGGGCAGTTCTGTACTCTGCTTGAGTGCCGCTTCACTCAGTTGAACATCTGTGCGGATCGGAATCCAAGAAATCGGCGATGGAGCTAGCTTTTGCTCCCGTAGACTTTCTGGTGAGAACATGCAACAACCTCGGGTTGAAGTGGTCCGCAAGCTATTTGAGAGCGGCTAGAGAGAGGCGCCAAACGGCCGTCAGGCCTGCGTTCCGCGAATTTGACAGATCGTCCGCCGCACGTCTCCAAAGAAATCTTCGTCTGGATTCAGGGCGCATCGGCGATGGAAGTGATGAAGTGAATGCAGGGCATGGGCAGGATTGGAACGATTCCCAAATAGGAGCGACTAGATAGATACGAGATAAAAAACTAGAACAACTTTTCTAGCAGGTCTTGTCCTGGGATAGAAGTTGAAGGCTCAATCGTTTACGCCGTTGTCACGGCACGTCGAACGCTCGCCGCAGCCCGAAGGACATGGGCAGGACGAGCGTTCGTGTCAAAAAGATACCGCCGTTTTTACTTGATGACATTCAGCGAGGCCGCGGTCAACGACATCTGCGACATGATCTGCGTCCAGGCCGTCAGTTCACGGAGGCCTGAGGCACGGACAACCTTCTCGGGCACAATAATCGTGTCGCCGGGATAGAGACGGAGGCTATTTAAGGAAGAAGTATCGAAGACCGAGTTGCCCGACTCACGATGGACCACCGAACCATCGGCGCGCAACACGAAGATCTGGCGGCGATCGGCTTCCCGCGTTGGTCCGCCAGCCATGCGCATATACTCGCCGACCTTGGACACATTGGCGCAGAGAAAAGCATTTTGATTAAATACAGCACCGATCACTTGAATCATTGAGGGGCGCGAAGGAATCACCAGCCGGTCTCCGTCTTCAAGCGCCATTTCCGGCAACTCACCAACATTTTTACCCTCGGGAGAAATATTCAGCACAATCCTGCCTGTGGCGCGCATCTGGCGCAACCGGCCCACCATGCTCTGGTTGGCCGTTGAAAGCGCCGCTTGCAGATTGCCTTGCCCGGAGGTTTCTTCAACACCCGGAACACTGTGCTGAATCAATCGTTCCAGCCGGTCGGCGTATTCGTTCATCCGCTGCTGTTCCAATTCTTGCGTGCTCTTGCGCGTAAACTCGGCGCCATACAGATAGGCCTTCGCGGTCAGGCCGCCGGCGCGTTCAACAAGAGAACGCAAAGTCTCGCCCGGGGCAACGCTGTAAATGCCGGCATGAACAAACTCCCCCTCCAACTGCACATATTTCGTTTTGCGATCAATGGGCGGATGAATATCGTCTTGGGAAAATATTGTGACCACATCGCCGGCCTGCAATGGCAAATCCTGCGCGTGGTCGTGCTGTAGAACGAGCTTGCCCAGATCGAAGGGAATCAGCGAGGTGACCATCGTGCCGCGATCGACCCTCTCAATCACGGCGTAATCCCAATCCGTCTCACCACCCGGACTGGGTACGGTAACCCGCCGGTCGCCCGATTTCTGCGTTGGTGACGGATTTCCGGTATCGGAATATGAGCCGCGCAGATTGTTGTCGCGATTGCGTGTATCGGCAAACGTATCCTGCGTTTCCATCTCCGGCAGATCCGTTGTGGCATCCAGGTTATCCCGCAGGTTTTCGTACCGGTTATCGCCGTTCATATACTCCGAAGTTTGCGCGCGCTCGGTAGCCAACTGGCGGGCCGCGGTGGACGAGATCGTACGCGCAGTGTTTGCCGGGCGAGGATTGGGGTAAAGCTGTTGATCAAGCAGCGGAGAAAATTCCGGCGAAGGAAGGCCCAGCCGCGTACGGCGCCACCAATAGCCGCGCGTGACCAGCGAATCGCGATCGGGAATCAGTTCGCTCAGCCGCATCCCTTCGTGCCAACGGAAATGGCCAGGATTGGCGACCGATCCGCGCAGCGTTACGGTTTCGCGATAACTGGAAGCAATTGGATCGACGTGCACGATGTCGCCATCGACAATCTTCGCGGCAAGCCCTTCGGCAGTATCGGGCACCGCAAAGGCATGACGCTCAGCGTGATCCACGATCCGGTCAATGGCAATCGAAGAGCCGGCGGCGATGGCGGTTCTGCCGCCGGCGGCTTCGAGAAGATCCGCCAAGGATTGGTCGCCGCGCAGCTCATATATCGCAGGCCGTCGCACGCTGCCGAAGATGGCAACCTGCGGCCCCGCGGCCGGGATGTAAAGCACATCGCCGGGCTGCAACTGGCGGTCGCCGGTCTTATCGCCTTTGATCAATAGTTCGTATATATCGAAGTCGGTGAGTATCTGGCCATTGCGCTTCAGTTGCACATGCCGCATGGAACCGGACAACGATGGGCCACCGCAGGCAAAGACCGCATCGACAAGAGTATTCAAAGCGCTGACTGTGTATTCACCCGGCTGGCGCACCATGCCGGTCACATAAATCTGAATGGAGTGGATCTCGCCCAGATCCATGGTCAACTCAAAATTGCGGTAGATGCGCGTCATCGCCTCGCGCAAATGATCCTGCGCGGCGCCAATGGTGAGCCCGGCGACATGCACTGTTCCGACTTTTGGCAGATAGATCTCACCCTCGCGGCTGATGCGCAAAGACGCGCTGAAATTCACCTGGCCCCAGATCCGGATGCGCAACTCATCGCCCGCGCTGAGAAGCAGATCGGCAGGCGCCGGGGCGTTGGCAACCGGCCCAAAGAGCGTGCGCTGATCGGCAAATAGATGAGCGCCGTAAACCGGCAGCGAATGCCCGGTGGTGGTCTGCACATATAGTTGAAATTCCGTAGGCGGCTCCGGCTTCCGCTCCTGCGGCTGAGCCATGATGCCGCGGCGCATCTCCAGCGATTTTTCCTTGGACAGCGTTTGCGATTCTTCCACCGCGTCGATCCATGACGATGGAGCAGAATCGGCGGCGCGCTGGCCAATCTGGCCCGCGCGGGAAAGATTCGACGGCAAAGAGGATTCCATCTCGCGCGAGGCGCCGTTTGCCGGCTCAGTTGTTGGACACCCGCCGGTAAGCGCATCGGGATCTTCAGGGCACTGCGCGGCTAACGGTCTGAGATCGCCCGACAGGAGAACGGCAAAGACAACACTGGCCGGTAAGATTGAAGTCCGAAGAATCTGTGCCAATGAATGTTTTTTCATATACGGGCATTTTGGCCCGAAACCGTACAGAATATGAACCCACCGATAAGATTCCTCTTATCTGATTCCCGTTTCCGCACTGCTGGATAAGTCTCTTCCCATAATTGCAATTGCTCTGCGAGCACACACGATTGTTGCTTCATTTCACAACAATCTGCCGGTAATCTGGGCCCAGTTTGCGCTTCGCACCGTGGCATATTCCGTCTTGATTGTGAATGCCAAGCGCTGGCTTGAACCCACCGCACCATCGAGGAAAAACGCGTGCCCGTCGATAAAATCGATTCTTTCGCATCCGTACCCCACGCGGCTTTACCCAAGCCCACGCCGTTGCAGTTGCTACAGGTGGCCTGGCGGCACAAGAAGCTGGCCATCCGCGCCGCCGCATCGGTACTGTTGGTAGCCGGCATCATTGCAATCTTGATGCCCACCCGGTATACGGCATCGGTGGTGATTTTGCCGCCGCAGAACAACTCGCCCAGCGCGGCTCTGCTGGCGCAGTTGGGCAACATGGGCAGTTTGGGAGCGCTGGCTTCGTCCGGCGGCGGGCTGGGCATCAAAAATCCCACCGACCTGCAGATCGCGCTGTTAAGGTGCCGCACCCTTGAAGATGCGCTGGCCGCCAGATTTCATCTGCAAGACGAATACCGCACACGCTATCTTTCGGCCACGCGCAAGCGCTGGGAGCACCAGGCAAATGCCACCAGCGGGCTCAAGGACGGCCTGATTCACCTGTCGGTGACCGACCGCGATCCGGGCCGCGCCGCCGAGTTGGCCAACGGCTGGGTAGATGAATACCGCAATCTTACGGCCACGCTGGCGGTCACCGAGGCCTCGCAACGGCGGCTGTTCTTCGAGCGGGAATTGAATCAGGCGCACGAGGAGTTGAACCGCGCCGAAGACAATCTGAAGGCGACCCAGCAACGGACGGGGGTCTTGGAGATCGGCAGCCAGGCGCGCTCGATGATCGCCTCGGCGGCGATGCTGCGGGCGCAGGTGGCGGCCAAGCAGGTGGAAATCCGCGCCATGCGCGAGTTCGCCGCCAACCAGAATCCCGATCTGGCGCGGGCCGAGCAGGAACTGGGCAGCCTGGAATCGCAACTGGCTGCCATGGATGTATCGAGCAACCGCAATACGGGCGATCTGGTTTCGCCCAAAGGCGAGATCACCGAGGCCGGCACCGATTACACGCGCGCCTTGCGCGAGACCAAGTATCGCGAGGCTGTCTACGAGTTGCTGGCGCGCCAGTATGAGTTTGCCCGCGTCGACGAGGCCCGGCAGGGCGCGCTGATCCAGGTTGTCGATCCGGCGGTTGCGCCCGACCGGCCCAACCCGCATTACCGGCTGGTGATTCTCCTAGCCGCGCTTGTTCTCGCCTTGCCTCTCGCCTTGTTGGCCACATGGGTGGCAGAGTTTCTCGCTCACCTTGGCCACTTACATTCGCTCTACGGTTCCTGGACCGAAGCCCTCGAACAGAGCTGGATGGGAGTGGCGCGATGAGAGTGCTGCGGGCCCTGGGCATGGACGGCGCTGTGACCTACACGTTTCTGGCGCGGCTGACAAACATCGTCAGCAGCACGGGAACCGTCTTGCTCATCATTCACTACCTCAGCCCGATCGAGCAGGGTTACTACTACACGCTGCTCAGCCTGGTCTCGTTGCAGATGATCTTCGAGCTCGGCTTCTCCTTTGTCATTCTGCAACTGGCGGCACATGAAACCGCGCGGTTGACGCTGTCGCCAAGCGGACAAATCGAAGGCGATATAGTTGCCCGGCGGCGTCTGGCCGCCGTCTTTCAGCTCACTGTGAAGTGGTATCTGCGCGCCGCCATTGCCCTGGCCGTTTTGCTGCTCCCGCTCGGCATCGCGTTCTTTGCCGGAAAGGACAAAGGAATCACTCATGTCGCGTGGTTTGGACCGTGGGTTTCAGCCGTCTTTGCCGTCTCACTCAGCTTTCTGCTCACACCGCTTTACTCGTTTCTAGAAGGCTGCAATTTGGTGCGCGAGGTGGCACGGATGCGCATGATCCAGGCGCTGTTTACACTACTTCTCTCCTGGACGGCGATTGCCTCCGGTCACAGCCTTTACACAAGCGCGTTGATCAATTTCGGGTATGCGGTAATTGGCGCCGGCATGCTGTATCGCTGGAGGCGGTTGCTGGCGAGTCTGCTACGCTGCCCGGACACGCAGGGCGCCATCTCGTGGCGGCAAGAGGTCTGGCCCTTCCAGTGGAAGATCGCCGTCGCCTGGCTGGCCTCGTACTTTACCCTGCAGGTCTTCACGCCGATTCTCTTCGTCTTCCGCGGCCCTCAGGAAGCTGGCCGGATGGGCCTGTCGCTGAGCATCGTCACCTACATCCCGTTTTTAGCCCTCTGCTGGATCCTGCCCAAAGCTGCACCCTTCGGCCGTCTTGTAAACCTAGGCCAGTTGCAGGAACTTGACCGGGTCTTCTTCCGCGCGCTACGGCAGTCTTTCGCGTTGATTGTCGCAATTGCCGCCGCATGCGAAACCGGCGTGATCGCAGCCCATCGCATCCTGCCGGGAATCGCCGCGCGCATGGAACCGCCACGCATCTTCATTTTTTTGCTGGCCGCGGCCATCGGCAGTTTTCTCGTGCAGAGCCTGGCGGTTTACCTGCGTTCCTTCAAGCGTGAGCCCTATCTGTTGCAGTCGGTCGTCGTTGCCGCACTCACTACGGCCGTGGCACTGCTCACAGCCTCGCGGTGGGGCGGCGCCGCCATTGCTCTCGATTATTTCGCCTTGAGCGGCGTTTTTGGGCTGACGTGGGCCGTGCTCATCTTTCGTACCTTCAGATGCCAGCGGACCAACGCCTGGCCTCTGCGCCAGGCACAACAGATCGGTTGAATCCCATCGAGAAACGGAGCGGTCAGCCCCATGGAATTCGAGATCCAAGCCCACGCGTTGTTGCCGCACATCCTCTTTTCGGCGGCCTATCTGCTCATTTTGTTCTTGACCAAATCGCGCCGCGACACACTCGGTTTTCTGCTCGTCGTAACCTTCTGCGTGATACTGGGCCTTCGCGACATCGCCGCGATGTCGCCTTTCGCCGACCCGGTCACCTATGCCATGGTGCTCTCCTATTCAAGCGACATCAGTACCTTGATCCCCGGCGCCGACTACCTCATCTTCTCTCTGCTGCATTCGGTCACCGGCGCGTGGTTCGATCTGCCGGGATGCTTCCTGGTCTTGCATCTTCTCTATATTCCCTTTCTCTACATTCTTTACCGGACGTTGAAAGGCTTCAGCGGAGTTTTCTTTTTGCTGGCCGGATGGATGATTTTCGTCAACTCCGGCTTGCTGTTGCTGGCCAATTTCGTCCGTCAGGGACTGAGCGTTCTCGCCTTCTTATCCATTCTCGCCGGACTTTGCCTATGGCCCAGCAAAAGCAAGGGCGCGGCGGCCTTCACGCTGCCCCTTCTCCATCTTGGTTCCGCCGCATTTCTGCCCGGTTTACTGGCCTGCCGCAGAAAACACTACTATCTCATCTCCACGCTGATCTTCGCCGGCCTCTGCGCCGCTATCCATTTTTCCCCGTCGCTGATGGCCGACAATACAGGGTATTTCACCCGCGACCTTGATCAAGACAGTCATCAAATGCAACTGCTGATCAAAGTGACGTCGATCTATTTGATGTTGGGTGTGGGCTATCTGCTCACGCTGCACAAGGCGGAAACCCCAGACAACGCGCGCCGTCTGCTGCGCGGCGCGGTGGGACTTTTGCTGCCCACCGCGGCGCTGCTGTTCACCTACAACGCTCCCGCGGTCGGCCTGCGCTACCTCTACTACTCGTATGCGCTGGCCTTTCTCTATATCGCAGTCGCGCTGGCTTTCCGCAATAGCGAATCGCTGTTCAAATTTGCCGCCGTGGCGGTCTGCCTGTTTGGCGTCGTGACCTGGACCTACCCGACTGTCGCCGTGCTCATGGTGTGGTGACGTTAGAGCGGAGAAGAGGATGAATGCATTGAGAAGCAATTTCGCCAACCGCCTGCTCAAACAGAGAGGGAAATACTCCTTCATTGAGACCTTGAAGCCGGGAGCCTGCGTTCTGGATGTGGGCTGTGGCAACAATTCGCCGCTGCGCTTCAAGAGCCAACGGCCCGACTGCCGCTATATCGGAATCGATATTGCCGACTACAACCAGGCCGTTCATCCCGGCCGTTGCGCCGATGAATACATCCTGGCCGAACCCGGTGAATTTGCCGCCTCGATCCGGCATTTCCGGGGGCAAGTCGATGCCGTCATCTCCTCACACAACATAGAACATTGCGACGCTCCAGACGATGTTCTGAGGGCCATGGTGGAGGCTCTCCGCCAGGGTGGCCGGCTGTATTTGTCCTTTCCAGCGGAAGCAAGCGTACGGTTTCCTCACCGCAAGGGCACGCTGAATTTTTACGACGATCCCACACACAAAGCCGTGCCGGGGTGGCAACCCACCCTCTCCGCACTGAAACGGATGGGGCTGCATATCGACTTTCTCGCGGCAAGATACCGGGCCATTCCACTGGCGGCGCTGGGGTTTCTGCTCGAGCCTTTCGCCGCTCTTTTCAGGTGCAACGCGATCGCCGGCAGCACATGGGCGCTTTGGGATTCGAGTCTGTGATTTGGGCCTCGTGTCCGGAGACAAAATCTGTTGCTCGCGAAACCGCATCTTCGTGAGCAGAAAACTCCAGGCCGGGAGATATGAGCCAGTAACTGATATGCACACGGCCGGCGTGAAAGATGACAGCCTTTGGGCACGGAATTTTCGCCACCGCCGAGACAGAACGAATCGACACGCAAGGAGAGACGAAATGCCGATCTTATCGGTTCAACGCTGGTTCAGTTTGCCGGATACATCGATTGTCAAACGTATATGGACGGAAGTGCGCGAGCATGGCTGGTTGACGACCCTGCGCGCCTGCTATTTCATCCTCGCCAGCAAAATGGGCAAGCAAAACTTCACGATCCCGTTATTGGGATATCCGTTCCGGGTCCGGGGCAACTCGCGCAAACTCGGCATTGACGGAATCCTGTTTTCGCGGCGAGAGCGATTCGATCCCAAACTCGATCCATACTTCCGCATCGAGCATCCGGGCGAGGCATTTTTCGATATCGGGGCCAATTATGGCTATTGGAGCCGTTATGTGCTGACTGATGCCCGCAGGCGGGGAATCTCCGATGCCTCGGTCGTCGCCTTCGAGCCGCTTCCGGCGAACTACGGCCTGTTGGTCGAAAACATGAAGCCGGTTCCGGACAGCGGTGCAAGCGTTCGCTGCGAATCGATGGCGGTTGCAGAGGTGGCTGGAAGCTGCTACATGAACCTCTCCAACGATGATCCCGGCTCTTCGTTCGTCTCCGGCTCCGGCACGGTTCCCTGCCGCGTCACCACGATTGATGACTATGTGGCCGAGCATCGCATTCAAAAAATCGGGCTGATGAAGATCGACGTTGAAGGATTCGAGTTACATGTGCTGCGCGGAGCCAGGCGCACCATTCTACGCGACCACCCGCGCATCGTCTGCGAGCTTCTGCCTTCGTATCTTGCCCGGGCGGGAACCACGCTCGATGAGGTTCTGCAGGAAATCGCCGAGCTGGGCTATGTGGTCCAACCTATCTCCGACGCCGATTACCTGCTCTGTCCGCAGAGCTGCGCAGCTCCGGCGCCCATTCCGGACCGGACACTTGAAAACATCCCCGAGGCTCTGTTGCACCAGCCCGCGCTCTCTTCGCATGTCTTCGGATCGCCGGGCGCCGCGCACTAGCCAAAGTTTTACGTTGTTGAACAACACACGACGAGGGAGTCGATGCTCAGATCAATGGCCATTGTTTCACTGCGATTCTCGCCGGCCCACGTCTCGCACTTGATGGCGTACGGCAAGATGCTCGCCGAGGCGGGCTGCGCGGTCCAGTATCTACTCGATGAGCCTTATCTGAGCTTTGCCGATTTTTCGGCCGTGGCGCCGGCCATCTCTGTCAAACAGTACCGCAAAGAACCCGGCCGCTTCGCCTTCGATGCGGCCCTGTTCTACAACGCCTCGCTCGAAAACGCAATCGTTGCCCGGCAGATGCGCCAACACGGGATCGAAGTTCTCTACGTCTTTCATGAACCGGTGCCGATCAGATACCGGCTGGCCGAAGGATGGAAGGAGATTCTCAAACTGATCGTGGCCAAGGCCGCATCGCTGGCCATGCTCCGCCAATCCTCGGCGGTTCTGGTCGCATCGCAATACGCGCGCGGACTCTACGACCGCTACTATGCCAGGTACAATCCGAATGTTTTCACCCTGCCGCTGCTTTTCGACGATGAAACCGGGGCGAGTACCAGCGGTATTGATAACCGGCGTTATTTCTCCTTCATTGGCCTGGCGCTGAAGGCGCACGACTTCGAGGGATTCATTCGTTTTGTGAAGTACGCGATGCGCGCGGGCAGCACCATTCCATTCGCCATCGCCACGCGTACCGATCTTACTTCCCTGCTGGTCACCGATAAGGAACTCGCCCGTTACGCACAGCAAGGCATGGTCCGGATTCAGCACGGAAGAATGCTCTCTAACGACGAGATCAATGCCTTCACCGCCGAGAGCTTCTGCATCTGGAATATCTATACCTGCGCGACGCAGAGCGGTGCACTGGTGCGCTCTTTCATGACGGGAACGCCCGTGTTGGCCAATACCGCCGGCAGCTTTTCGGAGTTCGTGCACCCCGGATGCAACGGAGAAATCGTCGCGGACTCGCATCGCTACGCGGCTATTCTTCAGGCCGCGGAAACCATTCGCAACGCGGTTCCACTTTACTCCGCAGGAGCGCGAAAGACCTTCCTCGATACCTTCTACTACAAAGCCAACTTCAAAAGGTTCGAGATAATCCTTGCACTAAACGAAAAGGAGCAACCCCAATGCGCATAGCCCTCGTCAATCCACCTTTCAAGAACGAATACGGCCGCTTCTCGCGTGCCTCGCGTTCCCCCGCGATCACCAAAAGCGGCACCCTCTACTACCCGATCTGGCTGGCCTACGCCTGCGGGTATCTGGAAAAACATGGCCACGAAGTTCTCCTGGTCGATAGTTGCGCCGAGCGTCTGGATCTGGAGACGACGGCCAGCCGCGTCGAGGCCTTCCGGCCGCAACTCGCGGTTGTCGATACCAGCACGCCCAGCATCGCCGAGGATGTGCGCTCGGCGATGCGCATCAAACAAACCGCCTCGGCACCACTGATCTGCATGGTGGGAACGCACCCTTCGGCCCTGCCCGGCGAAGTGATGGCCATGGATGAGCGGATCGATTTCATCGCCCGCAAAGAATACGACGACACCTTGCTCGAGTTGGTCCAGTGCCTGGAAGCGGGTAAGTCCGTCGATCAGGTGCTCGGGCTCTGTTACCGCCGCGGCAGCGAGATGATGGCCAATCCCGAACGGCCTTACATTGAAGACCTGGACAAGATTCCCTTTGTTACCGAGGTCTACAAAAAGCATCTGCGCGTCGAAGACTACTTCTTTGCCGCCGGTGAATACCCGATGGCGATGATCATGACCGGCCGCGGCTGCCCTTCGCGCTGCTTTTTCTGCGTCTACCCGCAGACCTTCCACGGCCACAAATACCGGCTGCGCAGCGCGCGCAATGTGGCCGATGAATTCTCCTATATTGCCCGCGAGTTATCGCTGGTGAAATCGGTGGGCATTGAGGACGACACCTTCACCGCCGACACGGTGCGCGTGAAAGAGATCTGCGAGTTGCTGATCAAGCGTTCTTTGCACAAGAAGCTGCACTGGTGGGCCAACACACGCGTCAACCTGGACTACGAGACCATGGCGCTGATGAAAAAAGCCGGCTGCCGACTGGTGATTCCCGGCTTCGAGGCCGGCGACCAATCAATGCTCAACAGCATGAAGAAAGGCACCAAGGTCGATCACCAGATGCGTTTTGCCCAGCAGGCCAACCAGGCAGGGCTGCTGATTCATGGCTGCTTTATGGCTGGCAATCGCGGCGAGACACGCGAGAGCATGGAAAATACCCTCAAGTTCGCCATGAAGGCCAGCCCCGACACGGCGCAGTTCTTCCCCATGATTCCCTATCCGGGGACCGAGGCCTTCAAGTGGGCGACCGAGAACAACTACCTGGAGACGACCGACTATTCGAAGTGGCTCACCGAGGATGGGCTGCACCAATGCGTGATCAACCTGCCCGGACTGCCGGCCAAGGAGTTGGTTTCGTTTTGCAACGATGCGCGGAAACGGTACTATCTGCGCCCGCGCTATCTATGGAAGAAGCTCGTGCAAACCGTTCTGCACGCCGAAGAACGCAAGAGAACGTGGATTTCATTGCGGCAGTTCAAGAAGTTTCTCTTCACGCGCGCCGCGCACTCCAACCAGTAACCAACCCCGGTCCGGTGCGCACTTGCCTGAAGCCACACCGGACCGTGGAAAGGCCGCTCATGCCGTTGGTTTCAATCGTCACCGCCGTCTATAACGCTGCGCGCTGGCTGCCGGAAACTCTCGCCTCGGTAAAAGCGCAGAGCTTTAACGACTGGGAACATCTGCTCATCGATGATGGTTCAACGGATGGTTCCATTGCTATCGTTGCCGCGGCGATGGCCACCGATCCACGCATCCGGCTGCTGCGCACGCCGCAAAACTCCGGCCCCTCGGCGGCGCGCAATCTTGGTATCGAATCGGCGCGCGGCCGCTTTGTTGCCTTCCTCGACGCCGACGATCTCTGGCTACCCGACAAACTTTTGCGTTCCGTCGCGTGGATGACCGAGCATGGATACAGCTTCATCTATCACGACTACCGGCAGATTTCTCCCTATGGCGAGCGTGTGGGCGCGCTGATAAAGCCGCCCGACAAGCTTGATCTGCGCACACTGCACACGCGGCGCGGCGTTGGCTGCCTGACGGTGGTCATTGACCGCGAGCAGATCCCGGTCTTTCGTTTCCCGCCACCCTCGCCTTACGTCTCAGAGGATTTTTGTCTGTGGGCCGAGATCCTGCGCGCGGGACACATCGGCCACCGTCTGCCCGCAGATCTGGCCCGCTACCGGCTCTCGCCGCAAAGCCGCTCGGCGAACAAGCTGCGTTGCGCCATCGATGCTTGGCATCTTTATCGCAACTTCTCCAAGCTGCCGCTGGCCCACGCCGCACTCTGGTGGACGCAATACACCGTCAATGCACTGGCGCTGCACCTCAACGCACGGCCGCGTTAGCGTCAACCTCTTCCGCGTACATCTCAATACCGTCATAAATCGGGCGTACGCGTCATTCATCTGCAGTGCGTTCAGCCCATACCGCCAGAAATATTTCTCCATTCACGTTGAACAAACTGTGTACCACAACATTTGTTTTATTCAGATTTTCGGGTTAAGATGAGCAACGGTCATGTTTGTGATACTGGATGCAGTGGTACATTCGCACTAGAAACACGGGCAGCCAGATTGCCACATCAACAATGGGTTAAGGCTGATTTATCCGTTTGTAAAAAGCGTTTTGTATCTGCGCGGCAGGGAAAATATGTACGAAGCTGAAAAACGAACACAAATCAAGCGTATCCCGCGCCAAGAGCGGAGCCAGGAACGGTTTGAGCGCGTTTTGACGACAGCATTGCGTCTGTTTGCGGCGCAAGGGTACGAGAGCGTCTCCATGCGCGAGATCGCGCGCGAGGCCAAGATGCCCATCGCCACGGTCTATCAATATTTCCCGATGAAGTTGGCAATCGTGCGCGAAATGTGGAAGCGCTACACCTCCACCATCACCGAGACGCTGGCCGAAAACATTCGCAATTTCCGCGCCAACGGAAAAGACGATTTGAACCGGCTGATCGGAAACATGGTTGACCTGATGGCCGCGTTGCAAGCTGAAAACCCCGCATTCATTGAGATTTGGAGCTGTGTAACAGCCTCGATGGAACTACGTAAACTCGATATAGAAGATACGCTGCAGAATGCTCGGGTGATTACGGAAACTTTGCGGCAGATGTATCCCAAAGCAGATGCCAACGCGCTTTTTGACCGCGCGCTTGTGACCATTGAAACCGCCAACTCCACAACCAGACTGGCGCTGACTCTTCCCGAACCGCATCGCGCCCGTTTGTTGCTGGCGCTGAAAGCAACCATTCCTCTGCTCATTACTCCAGTCACAACCGGGAGCGACGCAAGGCCCGGGGGTAAAAATCCACGACCGGGCGCGGCGCGCGGCAAAGCCCATCCTAAAGCAACACCAAAACATTAAATCCCCCTGCATAATGTACGGATCGTGACCATCGGCAACGCCTTGTCTTTAGGCGGCATGGCCTGCCCGGGGCGGCAAACTAATGCACATCAATTGCTTGCCGATGTCACAAAGTTTTCATTTGACTTATGCGAGCATTGCTCATATTGTGAGGTCAAATTCTGTGTCATGGTGTACCCCGCGCGCCATGGGAGGTTCAACGTGCGTTCTCCTGTCTTCCGATCTATTTACACTGCCGTAATGGCCATGCTTTGCCTGGCAGAGCCTGCTCTTCTTGCCCAATCGACGCAATCAACCCTTCTGGGAACGGTTAAAGACGAGACCGGTGCGGCGGTCGCCAATGCTGAAGTCGTGGTCATCTACACCGACCAGGGAATTTCTTCGACGCACCACTGCGATGCCAACGGCAGCTTCGAGGTTCCCGAACTGGCACCGGGCGCCTACAAACTACGCATCGTCAAAGCAGGATTCGAGAAAAAGCTTGTCACCGGCATTCAGTTGACGGCGCGCAAGCAGTTGCGCATCGACATTACGTTGGCGGTGGCTGCAACCTCGTCGGAAGTGACGGTAAGGGCCGATGATGCCGGCGCGATCGAAACGGAAACCTCTTCGGTGGCCGCCACCTTGAACGCGCAGGATATCGCCAATCTGCCGGTGAACTTTTACGGCACCGGCGGCACCAGCCCGCTTTACGCATTGCAGGCCGCACCGGGAGTTCAGTCGGACACGGCTTCCAGCACAGTCTCGCCCTCGGCTAACGGTACGGTCACGACCGGCTTTTCCGTGCAAGGCGGCCAAGCCTTCCAAACAGAAACCTCTGTCGACGGCATTTCGACGCAAAATGTGCGCTATAACTTTCCCTTGTCGGACGCATTTCCCGCCGCGGAGTCGATCGCCGAGATTCGCGTCGATGGCGTGGGTAACAGCGCCGAGTTTGGCCAGGCGGGCGAGATTACGACCATCACCAAAAGCGGCACCAGCAACTATCACGGCGCGGCGTTCTGGCACTATCAGAACAGCGACATGGACGCGACGGCCTTTGGTTCAACGGTAAAGCCACAAAAACTAGGCAACGATTTTGGCGTGAGCGCCAGCGGTCCGCTCGCCATTCCCCATCTTCTTTCGGCAAAAGACAAAACTTTCTTCCTGGCGACTTACGAAGGTTTCCGCCTTCCCAAGCAGACGACGATTCAAGACCTGGTCCCGACCGCGGCGATGCTGGGTGGCGATTTCAGCGCCGAGGTTCCAGAACTAATCAATCCTGCCACGGCCTCACCTTACTCCACGATCAACATACTCCCCTCGATCAACGCTTCGGCCAAACCGTTCCTGCAATTTTTCCCTAACCCGAACTTTCCCTCCGCATCGCCTTACGCAACCCTAGCCGATGCCGTGAATGGAACCGGTTATAACTACACCGCCAACCGTCCGTCTGATTACAACTCCAATCAATTCGATGTTCGCCTGGACCGGCATTTCAACAGCAAGTTACAAGGCTTTGCCCGTTACACCAATAAGAATGTCTCGCTGCTGGTGCCCCAGGATTTGAAAATCGCCTCCATCACCGACTTCGATAACTACAAGATTCTGGCCAGTTCGCTGGTGTACGCGATCAAAGATAATCTGCTGAACGAATTTCGTTTTGGTCTCACCTGGGAGCGCAACGGACTGCGCAACGCGTTGAACGGCGCGCCCTACACCACATCCGCAGGATTTGACGAAGTGGCAGGCACCTACGCCACGGATGGCATGACGGTCGTCGACTTCCCTACCAAGCTAACCACACTGGAAGCAGGCAATATCGACCAGACCACGGCCAGCCACCTGTTTCAGTACAACGACAATCTGACCTGGATCAGGGGCAACCACACGATGAAGTTAGGCGCCGACATCCGGCAGTTCAAGTCGGTCTCGACGCTAGGCTCGGCCAACCTCAATAACGTGGAAGGATTTGCTTTCGCGGGCATCTACACCAGTGGCATGGAGCAACTGTTGAATTACGGCGGAACGCTTGCCGCCTATGAATTCGCAGATTTTCTCAATGGCGCGCCGTATGAAACCGAATACTACACGATGGTTCCGGAAAACGATGGCATTTCGATCTACTCCGGCTACTTCGCGCAAGATCAGTGGAAGCTCTCGCGCAATCTCACGCTCTCGCTGGGCATCCGCTACGAATATCATCCGGCATTGCACGACGAGCACGGCGAGATTGGTAACTTCGATCCCAGCGTGGCCACCACCGGACGGGTCATCTATCCGGCGGGAAACGCCAGCAAGCTGAGTTCTGCCTTTATCACCGATTTCGATGGCTGCGGCTACGGTCCAACTTCCACCAGTGATGCGGCCTGCACGCCGGTTGTTTCCAGCGACCAGGCGGGTCTGCCCAGCAGCCTTCGCAAATCGCAAATTGATCGCTTTCTGCCGCGCGTAGGCCTGTCCTGGCGGCCATTCGGCGACGACAAGACCGCGGTTCGCGCCGGATTCGGCATCTATAATACGACGCTGCTCGGCTCCAACTTCTTCTCGTTGACCGATACCCTGCAGGCAGCGACGCTCACCTATTACAGTCTGCCTTCGACCTATTACCCACCCACTTATATGTGGCCGCAGACCAGTCCCTCTACTTCCTCATCCAGTATCACCTACGGCACGGCTAACTTCGAGACCGCCAATCAGATCAACTGGAAAGATCCCTACTCCATGCAGTGGAATCTATCGTTCGATCGTGAATTGCCGGGTAACATCGGCCTGCGCGCCAGCTACGTCGGCTTGAAAACCGACGACCTAACCTGGGGCGCCAACGAAAACGACATGTCGCTTTCGACCACCAAAGCAGCCAACCGTCCGCTGAAAGACCGTCCCTTCCCCAACTGGGGACTGATCAACGATCGTCTCTCGGGCGCGCAAGCCGTTTACAACGCGATGCAGGTGGAAGCGGATCGCCGCTTCCAGAACGGGCTTACCTTCCAATCCACTTACACCTGGGCGAAGAATCTCGCCGATAACCAGGGCGCGGTCTCGTCCGGGTTTGCGCGCGAGAACGGCGGCAGCGTCTCGACTTACTTGCACAATCGCGCGATGGACCGCGGCAATGTGTACGGCACTCGCCGGCAACGCTGGATGACAACCAGCGTCTTCGCTATCCCGGTTGGCCGCGGACTGCGCTATGGAGCCAATATCTCACGCACGACCGATGCCTTGATTGGCGGATGGCAGTTGAGCAATATCTTCCTCTGGCAGACCGGCCCTTATATGACCGCCTACATTCCTTCCAGCAGTGCCGATCCATCGGGAACCGGCTCCGGTGTTCTGTTTGGACGCAACCAGCGCCCCGACATGATTGGCAACGTCAAACCGGCGCATCAGAACCGCAATCAGTGGATCAACCCCGCCGCGCTGGCCTGCCCCAGCAACTCCGGATACACTTCGTCGTCATATGCTGGCAACTCTTGCGGCGTGGGCGTGACTTCGAATCCAATCGGACGCTTCGGCACCGAGCGCGTGGGCTCGATCCTGGGACCGGGAACCGTCAACTGGTCGGCAGGCCTGAACAAGCGCTTTGCCATCGGAGAAAATTTGCACGTACGCCTGGAAGGCACGTTTACCAACGTGCTGAACCACACCAATCTCAACGATCCCGACCTCGATATCACCAGCCCAACTTTCGGCAAAATCACCACCGCCCGCGGCTCCGATTTTGGCAGCGCGCGTACCGGCCAGGTTGCCGCCAAGGTTGAGTTCTAAAAAACAAAATGGCGTCCGCCGGGTAAAAATCCGGCGGACGCCATTTTTTTATTCTCGAAAACCTAAACTCTTCTGCGCTCTATCTGGACGAGCGGTTATAAAGGATGCAGGGAATCAGAAGACCACAATCGTCCGCTCCACGAACATTTTAAGATAGGCTCAGAATCGATATGAAGCTGCTCGCTTTCGTCGTACTTTGCATTTCGGTGCTGCCCGCGGTCCACGCACAGGCCCATCAATCCGCCGCTGATTACACGCGCAGCGTCAATCCCTTTCTTGGCGTCGATTGGGGCGGCGAAGCTTTTGTGGGCTCGGCGATTCCCTTCGCCACCGTCAAGCTGGGTCCGGACATGGAGAGCTTCGACGGGCGGCCGTCCAACTTCGGCTATGTGACCAGCGGAGAGATTCTCGGCTTCAGTCATTTGCATCTGAGCGGCGCGGCGGGCAAGTATGGCAATATCCTTGTCGCCGCCACGACGGGACCGCTTGATCCGGGCGGCATCAAATCTCCCCGCATCGACGAACAGAATCATCCCGGCTATTACGCCGCGACGCTAACGCGCTACAACGTTCGCGCCGAACTGACTTCGACGCGCCGCGTGGGCTTTCATCGCTACACGTTTCCTGATGCGCGGCAGGCGCACATAACCGTTGACGTTGCTCACTGCCTGACGCGCGGCCCGGGCCCCGAATCGCAACTGTTTCTCGACGGCGAGGTTCATATCGTCTCTAACCACGAGGTTGAAGGCATGGGCCGCTACAAGGGCGGCTGGAACGAGGGTGGCGAGTACCGCGTGTATTTTGTGATGATGCTGGATACGCCCGCGGTCAGTACGCAAACCTGGGTCGGCAACACACTATCCGATACCAAAGAAGCCACGGCCGGCGGCGATCATCCGCTGGGCGCGGTCTTCCACTTCAATACTCATGCGGGCCAGCCGATCCAGGCCAAAGTTGGCATCAGCTTCATCGGCACAGAACAGGCGCGGCGCAACATTCAGCAGGAAACACCGGGATGGAGCTTTGCCGCAGTCCGGCAGACCGCCGTCAAAACCTGGAATCGCGAACTCGGCAAGATTCAGATTCGCGGCGCAGAAGAGGCGCGGCGCGTTGAGTTCTACACCGCCATGTACCATGCCATGCTGATGCCCTCGGACCGCAACGGCGAAAATCCCGATTGGAAATCCGGCGATCCCTACTACGACGATTACTATACGCTGTGGGATACCTTCCGTTGCTTCTATCCGCTGATGCGGCTGATCTCGCCGGATCGGGAGCGCGAGATGCTCCGCTCGCTTATCGATATTTATCGTCACACCGGCTACATGCCCGACGGCCGCAGTGGCAACGCGAACGGCCGCACGCAAGGCGGAAGCAACGCTGAGGTTGTGATCGCCGACGCCTACGTCAAAGGGCTGGATGGCATTGACTACGCGACGGCCTATGAGGCGATGCTCAAAGACGCCTACGTTGCCCCCGCCGATCCGCGCATGGAAGGCCGCGGCGGACTGGCCGATTACAACAGTAAAGGCTATGTGACGCTGGCCGACGAGCGCTCTGGCACGCGCACCATGGAATACGCCTACGACGATTTCGCTTTGGCCGAAGTGGCATGCGGTTTGCATCATACCGACGAGGCCAACCGCTCGGCGGCACGCGCGCACAACTGGGAAAATCTGTGGGACAAAGATCTGGCACAATCGGGCCTCAAGGGATTTCTGCGTCCGCGCAATCCCGATGGAAGCTGGGCCGCGCCGAATCTGCTGCCGCGCGGCACATGGCCAGACTTCTTCTACGAAGACGATCTGTGGACCTACTCGCTGTACGCGCCGCAGGATGTACACCGGCTGATCGAGTTGGCTGGCGGAAACGAGATGTTTGTTCGCCGCCTCGACACCATGTTTTACCGCCAACGCTTCGACATGACCAACGAACCGGGCTTTCTCATTCCCATGCTCTACATTTGGGCGGGCAAACCCGATCATACCGCCGAGGCCATCACGGAGTTACTCGACAAATATTTTTCAGGCCGCCGCTCGGGTCTGCCGGGCAACGACGACGCCGGAGCCATGTCGAGTTGGTACATCTTTCAATCGCTCGGCTTTTATCCCAACGCCGGCCAGGATATCTATCTGATCGGCACGCCCAGTTTTCCCGAGGCCGTGCTCACGCTCGGCAACGGCAAGACGCTGCGCATCGTCGCGCGCAACCTCGATACGAACCATCTCAACCGTTTCATCCAATCGGCCACGCTTAACGGCAAGCCGCTCGACAGCGCCTGGTTCCGCCACAATCAGATCGACCAAGGCGGAACGTTGCAATTTGTCCTGGGGCCTGTTCCGAGCCGTTGGGGAACAACGACTCCGCCGCCCTCGCTCTCCGACCGGCCGGCGCCTTTCTGCGCAAACACGCAACACTAGCAGCGAAAATTGCGTCTTGTACGCACGTGGAAGTGCAGCATCGTAGGCAACACCGGGCCTTCCCATTTAGAAACGGTTCCGCGCGACGGAATGGCATGTGAGGTGAATACAAAACCTCCGCTTCGCCCAGACGAACGGCCACCGTCCGGTCTATCATCAGCATGAGATTCTCTACCAGGACCGGTCACTCACATGGGAACTTCCGTCGATTCCCTTTCTTCGCGCTACGCTCCATTGGCGCACGAAGGCTTTGCCGCACACCATGAACTCGAATCGCTGCTCAAGAAAAATCTGCGCGGCGAGGTTCTCTTCGACCTGGGTTCTCGCGCGCTCTACGCAAGCGACGGCTCGAATTACCGCCAGCTACCGATTGGCGTGATCTATCCGCGCACCGCCGACGACGTGGAAGCCGCACTGGCCGCTTGCCGCGCAACGGGCGCAGCCGTGTTACCGCGCGGCGCGGGCACAAGCCTGGCCGGCCAGTGCGTCAACGTAGCCGTGGTCTTCGATTACTCGCGCTACATGAACGGGCTGGCCTCGATTGACGCCGAGGCCAAGCTGGCGCGGGTCGAACCGGGCATCGTGCTCGACCGGCTGCGCGATGAAACCGAGAAATTCCACCTGACCTACGCGCCCGACCCGGCCACGCACTCGCGCTGCACGCTAGGTGGCATTTTGGGTAACAATAGCTGTGGCGTGCACGGGCTGCTGGGCGGCAAGGCCGTCGATAACGTGCACTCGCTCGACATTGTGCTCTATGACGGCACGCGCATGACCGTCGGCGCCACCACGCCGGACGAGCTTGAATCGCTGATCCGAGGCGGCGGACGCGTGGGCGAAATCTACGCGGGGCTCAAGCGCATTCGCGACCGTTACGCGGATCTGGTCCGCGAAAAATTCCCGCGCATTCCCCGCCGCGTCTCCGGCTACAATCTCGACGAATTGCTCCCGGAAAATCACTTCAATGTGGCGCGAGCACTTGTCGGCTCCGAAGGCACCTGCGCCAACATTCTTTCGGCCACGCTGAATCTAACCAACAGCCCGCCCTTCCGCGTGCTGACGGTACTCGGGTTCAACGATCCCTTTGTTGCCGCCGACGCCGTACCTCTGGCGCTTGAACACAAACCGATCGGGCTCGAAGGCTTCGATGGCCTGCTCGTCGAATTCATGCAGCGCAAGGGACTGGCACTGCACGACCTTAAAAATCTTCCCGCAGGCGTGGGCTTTTTGCTGGTGGAAATGGGCGCGTGGTCGGCCGATGAGGCGCGCGCCAAAGCCGGGGCGCTGGTGCGCGCGGCGCAATCCTGGCCCGTGCCACCGGTGGCGCATATCTGCGCGCAAGACGAGGCCGCGGCGGTATGGCGTGTGCGCGAAGCCGCGCTGGGCGCGACGGTCTTCGTTCCCGGCGAACCCAACCGCTGGGAGGGTTGGGACGATTCGGCGGTTCCACCCGAGCAGCTCGGTCCTTATCTTCGCGCCATCACCAAGTTGATGAGCAAGTACGGCTATCGCAGTCCGCTCTATGGCCACTACGGCCAGGGCTGCGTGCACATGCGCATCAACTTCGACTTTCGCACTACCGAGGGCGTCAGAAAATTCCGCGAGTTCCTCGACCGCGCCGCCGATGTCGTGATCCAATTCGGTGGTTCGCTCTCAGGCGAGCACGGCGATGGACAGGCGCGCGCCGCGCTATTGCCCAAGATGTTCGGTCCCGAACTTGTCGGGGCCTTCCGCGAATTCAAGCAGTTGTGGGACCCGGATAACCGCATGAACCCCGGCAAACTTGCCGATGCCGTGCGCGTCTACGATCCCACGGAAAATCTTCGCTTCGGCCCGCAGACCGAGAACAGCGATGCCGCGCACAAAGAACTGGAGACACACTTCGTTTTTGCCAAAGATGAAGGCTCGCTGGAACGCGCCAGCGAACGCTGCGTCGGCGTCGGCGCCTGCCGCAATACCGTGGGCGGCGTCATGTGCCCCAGCTACCGCGCCACCGGTGAAGAGCGCTTCTCGACGCGCGGCCGCGCGCATCTGCTGTGGGAGATGATGGCCGGAGCGCTGCGCAAAGAGGGCTTTCACAGCCGAGCCGTCTATGAGGCGCTCGATCTTTGCCTAAGTTGCAAGGCCTGCAAATCCGAGTGCCCGGTGCAGGTGGATATGACCTCTTACAAGGCGGAGTTTTTGGCGCAACGCTTCAAGCACAGCCCGCATCCGCTGCATCATTATCTCTTTGGCTTTGCCGATAAAATGGCGCGCTTGGGCGCGCTCACGCCTGCGCTGACAAACTTTATGCTGACCGGACCGCTGACCAGCCCGTTCGTCAAATACATCGCCGGAATCGCGCAGGAGCGCGAGTTGCCGCAATTGGCACCGAAAAGCTACACGAAGTCACGCAGAGCCGATCGTATTCCCACAACTCCGGACCCAAAATCGGCCTCGCAGCAAACCGTACTCTTGTGGCCGGATACGTGGAATAACTACTATCATCCGCAGACTCTGGCAGCCGCCGAGCAAGTGCTCACCGAAGCTGGCTTTCAAGTGAAAACCCCGCAGGGACATATCTGTTGTGGCCGCGCGCTCTACGATTTCGGCCTGCTCTCGACAGCACGTGCCTATCTTGCCCATGTTCTGGAAAAAGTGGCCGCCGAGATCGACGCCGGCCTGCCGTTCATCTTCCTCGAACCGAGTTGCGCCAGCGTCTTCAAAGACGAGATCTTCGAGTTTTTCCCCGACGATCCGCGCGCCAAAAAGCTGAGCGCACAGGTATGGTTGCTGTCCGATTGGCTGGCCGCCAAAGCCCATGGCTTCGCCGCTGGCCGTCTCGTTGGCAAACGGATTCTGATTCATGGGCACTGTCACCACAAAGCAATCTTCGGCGGGCCAACCAACGAAATTGCGCTGCTACGCGAGGCCGGCGCAATTGTGGAACCCATTCAATCCACCTGCTGCGGCATGGCGGGACCATTCGGCTTCGAGGCCAGCAAATTCGAGGTTTCGAAGGCAGTCGCGAACTCCGGTCTGTTGCCTGCCGTCAACACCGCCGGGCCAGACGATATTGTTGTTGCTGACGGATTCAGTTGCCGCGAGCAGATCGAGCAACTCGGCCATCGCCAGGCATTGCACTTTGCCGAAGCGCTGGCGCGTGGCAAAGATCATGCCGGGGAGCGCTAAGATAAACCAGTGCGACGAGCAGAGATTGGAAAAATTCTGCGCCTGCAGTCGATCGTACGGCCGGATTAGAGATGGATCAATCCGCGTTGCAGCGCGGTAACGACAGCCTGCGTGCGATCACTCACGTTGAGGCGGGTAAGAATCACGCTCACGTGGCACTTGACAGTGGCCTCGGCGATTCCCAGCTCGCAAGCAATCTCCTTGTTGCTCTTGCCGTGCACAATCAGTTCGAGGACTTCGCGCTCGCGGCCACTAAGTTCGCAGTTGGGAATGCGTGAATTGAGCGCGCGCGTGACCGGCTGCGGCAGGAACCGGCCTCCGGCATGCACGCGGCGTAGCGCATTGACCAGTACGTCGTGCGGCATCCCTTTGATGATGTAGCTGCGCGCTCCAGCCTCCAGCGCCTGATGAATATCCTCGTCACCCTCGTAGGTAGTGAGCACAACAAATCGCGCTTCAGGATGGCTGGCCATCACCGTGCGAATGGCTTCGACGCCGCTCATGCCAGGCAACCGCAGGTCCATCAACGTAATGTCAGGAAGATATTTTTCATACAGGGCAACCGCCTCTTCTCCGCTGCCTGCCTGGGCAACGGCAGTCATGTCGGGTGTAGCCTGAATGATCGCGGAAATGCCAACACGCATGATGGGATGGTCATCCACCACCAGTACACGTATCTTGGCCGCCTGCTTCATCTCGATTTGCCCGTCCACCTTCCGCCTCCCAGATTGCTCTATTTGCATGCCTGTTGTAAAGGCGGCTTATGGTTTGTCGAAGGCCGAGATGACCGGCAACACGTTGCCATCGTTGTCGAAATAGCTGCGTCCGCGCAAGGGACCGTCGGCTGCCGGTTCCCACCAGAAGACGCCCCAGCCGAGGCCGTTGGGAATAGCGCGGACCGCTGCGTCAACGGCGCGCAAATAATCTCGCTGCCCTTCGGGACTCTCGGGATAGTCAGCTTTCTTTCCGGCTAACTCGCCTGCCGTCCAATTCTGCGCGGTCTCAACCACGACGATGGGGTGGCGATAGCGCAAGGCCAGATCGTGCAGATTGCCGCGCAACTTAGCCACGTTGCCGTGCCAGAAGGGATAGTACGAAAGGCCGATCACATCAAAGGGAACGTGGTGCGCAATAAAATTATCGTAAAACCAGACCGCGGCATCGTAGTCGCCGCTACGCTCGATATGGATCATGATGAGGGGCTTGGCGGCCTTGCCGCGGCCAGCCTCGACGCCCGCGACACCAGCCTTGAGTAAATCGGCAAAGTTATCCCACTTATCGGGCAACTTACCATCCGGCCATAACATGCCGTTGGTGATCTCATTACCTACTTGCACCATCTCCGGGCTGGTTCCCTGCTGCACAAAAGCGGCGATGGTATCGCGCGTATATTCGAAAACCTGCGCAACTAACTGCTTGTGTTTGAGATGACTCCAAGCCTCCGGCGTAGGCTGCTTGCCGGGATCGGCCCAGCTATCGGAGTAGTGCAGATCGAGCAGCAGATGAAAGCCCATCGCGTGCGCGCGTTTGGCCAGGGCCAGCGTATAGGCCAGATCGTTAGGCAGCTTGTCTGGAGCTGCCGCCGGATCGTGAAAGACGCGCAGGCGAACCCAGTTGTAATGGTGCGCACGCAACATGGCAAGCACGTCTTCCGGCTGGCCGTTTTCTTTGAAGAGATCGCCGTGTTGCTCGCATTGGGCGAGAAAGGAGATGTCCGCGCCGACGGCGTAGCCTTGGGCGCGGACAGAAAGAACTGCAAAGAGAAAAATGAAAAATACGCAGATACGGGAAAGGAGCTTGTGAATCAACAACGGTGTTTCCTCAGCAAAACCTTCAAGGGAAGCGGTTGTTGGCAGCTTCCTTTGTGTAATGGGCGCGCGTGGCATGCGCGCCAAGTTTAGAAGTAGTACTTGGCGGCTAGCGAAACTTCACGGTGGCCGGTCTTGTTGTCGATGATGCCGGCGCTGGTGTTCGAAGAGACGGAGCCGCCTGTGCTGTTAAAGCCCATATACATGATGCTGTCGCCGGGCTTGATCCAGTTCCATGAGTGGTTGAAGAGGTTGAATGCCTCGCCGCGAATCTCAAGCTTCTTCGCGTCCTTGATGTTGAAGGTCTTGAAGAGTCCCAGCGAGTCGTTGATGTAGGCTGGGCCGTGGATGTACGGTATCCGGTAAACACCATTGGAAAGATGGGTTGGTCCAGCAAAGCAGCTTGGGTTAAAGTACTGCCCATGCTTGAGCCCTTTGCGTGGATCGCAGGTAAGCTTCGGAACCGCTGCTTCATCCGGAGTACCATCGGCCCATGTCGAATAGTCGCTAGAGGGTGTCGTGGAATCACCCCAGGTGCTGATCACACTCTGGTTCAACGCATACGTATTCGTCTCTTCACTATTCCCGATCGTGGGGTTAAGTGTGAGAGGTCCGCCTGTCATCGCCTGGAAGACGCCGGAGATTTGCCAATCGTCCAGGGCTTTCTTGGTAAATGCGGACGCAGGAGTTGAGTTGTTGGCCGCCAGTTTGCTGCCAAAGGCAGGTAGCTTGATGAAGTAGGAGAAGCTGAGGATCTGAGAGCGGTCAAAGGGCGCCGGCCCATACCACCGTTTCATATTGAAGGAGTCCTCGGCGTTGTAGGCCAGTGTTTTGCCAAAGGTATAGCTGCCCCAATAGTTCAGCCAGCCTTTCTCACGAGTGACCGTCAACTGCAAGGCATTGTAGTTGGAGTCAAGGTTATGTTTGTGAACTGTGATATCGCCGAAGTTGATATAAGGACGGAAATACTGATCGTACCAGGTGCCGTATCCGTCTCTGCCGTTGGTTCCAGTGTTTGAACCCTCGGGAATGGCATTCTTGATGCCAAATCCAATCAGGTGGCGGCTGGTGTTGCCGACGTAGTTTGCTTCAACCTTGTTGGCGCCCCAGAACTGATGTGAAGCAGCGAAGTTCCACGAGTACGTGACCGGAGCATGGCTGTCTTTCTGATCCGCCGTACCCCAAACGATCGGTGGCGCCCATGGCGTACCGAGATTGGACGAAGAAATCGAATTCAACCAGCTTTGCGTCCACACTTGTACAACTTGGAAATTCGGCGGAGCCAGGACACCATTCACAGCATTCGTGCCGGGATCGTTGTAGAAGCTGGTGCCAAATCCACCGCGAATCACAGTATTGTGCAGAGCCTTGGGTTCATAGGCAAAACCAACCGAGGGAGCGATGCTGATATTGAGTGCTGGAGCGCCCGATAATGGAACAGATGAATTGGTATTGTGCGATTCAATGCCGCTGAATCCAAGATAATTGGGACTGCTGAGCGTTCCCGGATTCACATCGGCCGTGGGATCGAAGATGGCGACACGGCCGCCCGCGTCATACCACCAGCCAATATGGTCGGCGCGAATGCCATAGTTGATGGTCAGATTGCTGGCGGCCTTCCATGTATCCTGCGCAAAGAAGTCAAACCGGTTGGCGCGCATATCGGCCATGAAATTCGTGCTGGACTGCCCATATTCATCGATCTGGCCAATCAGCATGTCAGCCCAGTCGTTGTCTGTTGTCGTGGTCCAATTCGCACTGCCCACAGCTGCATTATTATTGCCTGTGGTAAGAATGTTGTAACGCGAGACCCGCGCATATGCGCCAAACCGGATGAGGTGAGTTCCTGCGAAATAGGTAATACCATCATTGAATGTGTAGTCGTTCTCCGCTCCAAGATAAGGAGGAACCTCACCACCAGCAATATACAACTGGCCAAGCCCCGGATGCTTGCCGTCTTCAAATTGCACATTGGGCAGAATGCCGGCACTGTTGGGGTAAAGAAACTGATACGAGGACGGGTATCCGTTTGCTGTCAAGGAAACATTGTTCAGGCCGGTGATGTTCGTCTTGAGCGTGAATCGCGTCCAAGTCAGCGTGGATTCATTCGTCAGACGCGAAGAGAAATTATCCGTCAAACGAAAGATCGTGGAATTCGAGGCGTTCTTCTGGGTTTGAGCCGCGGGATATGGCACCATATTCCAGGTATTCCACGGACCGTAGGGCGAGGGAACGCTCTCATTCTCGTGGTTGAAGCGGACCGAGAAATGAGTGTTGTCATTGATGGCATAATCGAGCTTCAGAATTTCCTGATTGCGCGGTTCGCTGGCGGTAAAGTCTGTGATCAGGTTATAT
>Ga0326727_10004294_pt1 | contig 43205 bp, 31 predicted proteins | sample MB2enrmetagenome_FD_207643 | JGI IMG/M metagenome (GOLD analysis project Ga0326727, IMG submission 207643) | Lab enriched peat soil microbial communities from McLean, Ithaca, NY, United States - MB29MY | ecosystem: Environmental > Terrestrial > Soil > Wetlands > Peat | place: USA: New York... | reverse complement strand
ACACCCCCAGGATGGCAGCGATTTCGGAGTTTCCCAGGCCGACGAAAAAGCGAAGTTTAACCACTTCTGCCTTCACAGCGTCTTCCGCCTCCAAACGCGCCAGCGCGTCATGCACTTGCAAGACCAGTGCATCCTCCGTCGCGACCTCATATTCGCCGGCCTGCTCCAGGTTGAGTTTCAGCAGCCGCGTAATACTGGGTTCGTCGTCCACTACCAGGATGCGCTTCTTCCCACCAATCATTCTTCTCTCCTAATGGTTGGCCGAAGCGATCGGCGCGGATAATCCCGCAAACCACACTCCGGCAGATTGGTCTCTTGTCATAGCGTTTTCTCCGGCTCGGCTCTTAGCATCAACCTCACCACCACTCCCGCGAGGGGCGAGTTCCGGATATCAATTGAGCCGCCGTGCAGGTCCATAATCTTCTTAACAACCGACAGGCCCAGCCCGGTGCCGACGCCAGCCGGCTTGGTCGTAAAGAAGGGATCGAAAACCTTCGCCAAATGGTCTTTGGGTATGCCTTTCCCGTTGTCCTGCACCTCGGCGACGACTACCAGTTCGCCGGGCTTGAACTGGGCGAAGGCCGGCCCGCTCAACTCGATGTCTTCACCGAAACGGCGGTGGACGGTAGTGACCGTCAGGACCCCGCCCGGGGACATCGCGTGGAGGGCGTTGTGGAAGAGGTTGAGGAAGATTTGTTCCATTTTGCTGCGATCCAGCCGCACGCGCGGCAGGCCGGCGCCTAGCTTGCGCACCACATTGATTTGCAAGGCCATGATCTCGTTGTTGATCAGCCACAGCGAGCGCTCCACCACACAATTCAAATCCTCCGCTTTGGGCTCGAAGTCCTTGGCCGCGGAAAATTGCAGCAGCTCGCGGACGATGACATTGGCGCGGGTGACGGCGTCCTGCATATCACCCAGGACCGTCGTCGTGGTGTCGTTCAGGCCGCGAACGTTATTGGTCAGATACTCCAGCCCCATCAATATGGTCTGCAAGGGGTTCTTGACCTCGTGTGCGACCCCGGCCGCCAAGGTCCCGACCGCTTCCAGTTTGGCAGCCTGGATCAACTGCAACTCGGTCGCCTTCAATTCTTCGTGCGTGGCTTTGAGTTCCTCGTGCGCCGTCGTGAGATCCGCCAGCGCCTGTTTCAACTGTTCCTCCCCCCGCTTACGCTGGATTATCCCCCCCACCACATTGGCCACGGCTTGGAGAAATTCGACCTCCTTCGGTTCCTGCGGGTGATTCTCTTTGATATACAGGTTGATGACGCCCAGCACCTGGTCGGCCGTAACCATGATGGGCACGGAGTAATGGCCATGCGGGGTCATGCCGTCGTAGCGGATCTCGTGGTGGTCGTCAAGGTGCTGGGCAAACTCCGTTTTGCCCGACGCGGCCGCGCGGCCGCAGAGACAGCGGCCAAACGGCACAACGCCGCAGGTAGCCTGGCAACTGGCGGGCAGATTGCGTTGGGCTTTCAAGACCAGGGCGAACGGATCGGCCTCCACCACAAAAATGGCTCCTTTCGCTTCCAGTGACAACCAGGGAACGGCCAGAATTTGGTCGATCACTTGCTGTAAAGCTTCTTCCAGCGAGAGGTCTCGCAGCGAAATGGACAACAAGGCATTGAGCACTTCCTGGGTCTGATAACTCTGCCGCAGCGCGAGTTCGGCCTGCTTGCGGTGCGTGATGTCGGAGATCAGGCCATCGTAGGAAATGAGCCGCCCCCGGTCATCTTTGTGGGCAACGGTCGTATTCCTGACCCAACGACTTCTGCCGTTCTTGTGGACGATGCGGTGCTCCAGCGGCGGCGGCGTCTGACCCCGGAGAATTCCCTCGGCCTGCGCCATCACGGCCGGTCTGTCTTCGCTGCAAATCATCCGATACCACAGGAACGGGTCGGCCTCGAACTCCCTGGACGTGTAACCGGTGACAGCCTCGCAGCCCGGGCCATGAACCGTTCTCAGCGGCCGGCCTTGGTCAATCGTCACCGAATAGACGTAGTCAGTCACTGAAGCCAGCAGCCGCTTGTATCGTTGCTCGCTTTCCTGCGCGGCTTGCTCGGCATGCTTCTTTTCGTCGATTAGAATCGTCGTGTGCATGTTGGTCTTAAAGCGGCACACAGAGCCAATCGAACGCGGACACTTGATATGAAGACGTGCCTCACAGGGCTTGTGTTGTGGCCGAAGCTCGTTCGGCGATTTCATCCATTAGGAAACGGGGGAGTTGATGCTTCAAGTCAGATTGCTCGGCGTTACTGCGTTTTCCCTTCCGTCTTTTTCTCCGCCGCCTCAATCTCCGCCCATGAGGGGGCGCGCCACGTGTGAAGGCTCTCTGCACCCGCGAGCACGAGCATGTTGCCATCTGCAGAAAAAGCCAGCGCCGTGGGATAGACCTCGTGGTTGGGTAGTTTCAAAAGGGCAACCTGCTGGCGCGTAGCCGGGTCCCACAACCGGACCGGGGAGCCTCCGGCAGCCAATCGCCGCCCGTCGGGCGACAATGCGATGGCGACATAAACGAGCCTCTCTCCCCCCAGGGTCACCAATTCTTTCTGCGTTTTGAGGTCCCACAGCTTCACGTCCTGGCAAAAATCGGCCGTCGCGGCGGTCCTCCCGCCGGGTAGTGAAACCGCGCCGCAGATCGGTCCTTTGGCCCCCTCCAGAAATGCCAACCGCCTGCCCGTGGCGGTATCAAAGATCTCCGCGGTGTTGTCTTCGTAACCCGCGCAAAGCGCCCCACCGTCAGTAGAAAAGGTGAACGCAGAATAACAACCGACCAGAATCCCGCCGTTGCTCGCCATTTCACTGAGCATTCGTTTCCCGGCGATTTCCCAAACTCGGAATTTGTGATCGACAGTTGCCGCGGCGAGCTTCTTCCCATCCGGGGAAAAGGCGAGAGACTCAACGGCTGCGCCTCGTGGTCCGAAGTTGGCCATCTCGCGCCCCGTCGAGGTTTCGACCAGACGAACCACGCCATCCGGCTCCCCAAGGGCGACCAACTTGCCCTGTGGAGACAGAGCCAGACGGGTCTTATCTGTTATGTCCAGCGGGAAATTTGTTGTTTCCTTGAGACCAGCGGTGTCCCATAGTCCCACCGTCCTGTCGGCGTACTCCGCCAGGAATTCCGTGCCATCTGGAGAAAGCGGGCCGGCGCCCCAGGAATCCCGTAACATCGTCTTGCGCAAGGTTTGCGAGGTCTTTTCCTGAGGCTTGGGGGTCGTGCTCCAGAGCGTGACAATCCCGTCCTTCTTTGTGCCGGTCGCCACCGTGCGGCCATCGGGAGCTATCGCGATGGCCCAGACTTCGTTCAAATTCCCGTGCAGGGTGGTACCCAGGCCGGTGGCGAGATCCCAAAGGCTGGCAGTCCGATCGGCGCTCGCGGAGGCCAACATCTTGCCGTCGGAGGAGAACGCCATGGCGGGGATGTGGGCTGAATGCCCGGTGAGCGTCCGGATTTGCCGCCCCGTGGCAACGTCCCAAAGCGCAATCGTCCCATTCCCGCAACCCTCGGCCAAGGTCTTGGCGTCGAAAGAGAAGGCCAGCGACGAAGGCCAAACGGCCTGCGCGACATTCGTCAAGACCAGAATCTGTTCACCCCGGCCGAGATCCCACAAACGGACACCAATATCTTCATCTTCATACCCCTGGAATCCAACGGCGAGCATTCTACCGTTCGGGGAAAAGGCCAGGCAATGTGCCGTCCGCCCGGCATCGAGGACCCGCAGCCTGGTTCCCCGAAGGACGTCCCAAACATACACAGTGGTCCTCTCACCCAGTGCGAGCATCTCGCCGCCGGGAGAAAACGCCGCGAGTTGGCCCCATTGGAACAGGGCTACGTTGCCAACTGCAACCCGCCTAAGGTCGCGGCCCGTCGCCACATCCCATAGATGCAGGTACGCGTTCTTACAAAACGTCGCCAGTCTGTTCCCGTCGGCAGAAAACGCCGCTGCCAATACCCAGCCCTCGTGCGGCAGCACGGCAGTTTCGCGCCGGGCGGTCATATCCCACAACTTGACGGTTTGGTCTATGCTGCAAGTGGCCAAGACATCTCCCTTGGGTGAGAAAACGGCATCAAGCACCGTATTGGTATGGGAGCCGAGCCTCAGTAATTCGTCGCTGCGGCAGAACTTCCAAAGATAGCGCCACTCCCAGCCGCGCAAGTCCGCCTGCCCCGGCTGGGGGCGGTGAAGGTCCAGCAAACTCAACGCATAGCCGATGTTCTGTTCCTCGACGGCATGCAGAGCCAGGTTCATGTGTGCCGCGTAGAGGTTTTGGCGGGCTTCGGCTTCCCCCTTTTCCGCCCGCACCTGGGCCTGCTTCTGGGCTTGCTGCGCTCTTTCGGCCGCCTTTCGCGCCGCTTCGGCTCTATCGCGTTCTGTTTGGGCGGCCAACCGCTGCTCCTTTTCTCGATTGCTGGCCCGGCTGGCCCGAATTGCCTGCCAACTGCTAACGCCGATTCCCACAACCAATGCCGCTGCCACCGCCGCCGCTGTCGTAAACGCCATTTTATTCCGTCGCCACGCCTTCTGGAGCCGGTAAACCGTACTCGGCGGCCTGGCCACGATCGGTTCGTTGTTCAGATGCCGCTTGAGGTCGGCGGCCAGCCCGTTGGCCGTCTCGTAACGGCGCGTCCGGTCCTTCTCCAGGCATTTCATCACGATCCAATCCAGATCGCCCTTGAGTTGGTGGAGCAGCTTCGAGGTGTCAGTTGACCGGCGCTTGGCCGCGGCCGTTAACTCCTCGTCCTTAAGCGTGGCGAAGCGCGTGCTGGGGCGCAACGGTTCCGTGTTCCGAATCGTGTTGCGCATCGCCTCAATGCCTTGCGCCATCAACTCCTTCGCATCAAAGGGCGTGCTGCCCGCCAGCAATTCGTAAAGCAGCACCCCGAGGCTGTAGATGTCGCTGCGCGTATCAATGTCCAGTCCGCTCATCTCCGCCTGCTCCGGACTCATATACGCCGGCGTGCCGATGAACTGGTGCAGTTGCGTGTAAACCGTCGCGTCGGTGAGCCGTCCCTCCGTTGCCTTGGCGATGCCGAAATCAATCACCTTCGGCACCGGCACGCCATCGTGCAGCGTCACCAGGATGTTCGACGGTTTGATGTCGCGGTGGATGATTCCCTTCTGGTGCGCATGCTGGGTGGCCTGGCAGACCTTGATGAACAGATCAAGCCGTTCCTTAGTGGTGAGGTGATTCTGGTCGCAGTACTCGGTAATCTTGATGCCGCGCACCAATTCCATGACGAAGTAGGGCCGGCCCGTCTCGGTCGTGCCCGCATCGAGCACCTTGGCGATATTGGGATGGTCCATCATGGCCAGCGCCTGACGCTCCGCCTCGAAGCGGGCGACCACCTGCTTCGTATCCATCCCCAACTTGATGACTTTGAGCGCGACCCGGCGGCGCACCGGCTCAGTCTGTTCGGCGACATAGACCACCCCGCAACCCCCTTCGCCGACTCGCTCCAGGAGTTTGTAACGCCCAATCCGCGAGCCGACTTGCTCAAGAACGGGAGTCATCCGAGCGGCGCTGTCCGCAACACGCGCCGTCTCTCGGTCTTCAAACACCTCCTCGGCGGCTATAGCGGCCTTCAGCAGCTCTTCGACCTGACGGCGCAACTCGGGTTCGCCCGCGCAGGCCCGATTCAAATAGACCTCTTGTTGGCCGGGTGAACCCAATTCCACCGCCGCCTGGAAGATCGCTTCAAGTTTCTCTTTCCGCTCGCTCATAGGATGGCCCCGATACCGGCGCCTTCATTTAATAACGCGAAATCGGACCGGCAAAACGGACAAGAAATATGCCGGAGATAAACTCCCTCTCGCCTCGCCGGGGTTGAAGGCGGCCTCACTTCTGCTGCATCGCGCGAAAGAGCCATGCCTTGGCAAAGGCCCAGTGACGTTGCACCGTCTTTTCGGACACCCCCAGGATGGCAGCGATTTCGGAGTTTCCCAGGCCGACGAAAAAGCGAAGTTTAACCACTTCTGCCTTCACAGCGTCTTCCGCCTCCAAACGCGCCAGCGCGTCATGCACTTGCAAGACCAGCGCATCCTCGTCCCGGACCACAGATTCTACGACATCGAGGTCCACCCGCTCCAGGCCGCCGCCGTGCTTCCCCGAGCCATGACGCCGGGCACGGTCCACCAGAATCCGCCGCATGACTTCAGAAGCGACAGCGTAGAATTGCTCCCGATTTTTCCAATGCGCGCGCGACTGCTGCGCCAGCCGCAGCCAGACCTCATGCACCAGCGCGGTGGGTTGCAGGGTCTGCCCGGGCGCTTCGTTGGCCATCTTCTGCGCGGCGAGTTTGCGCAGTTCCTCATAGACCAGCGGCAGCAGCTCCTCCGCCGCTTGCGCATCCCCGGCATCAACCGCGTCAAGCATTTGTGTTACTGGTTCCGTTGATTCGCTCATGTATCAGCCTCCCGGCCTTGGCTCCCGAAACGCTCCGTTCCGATTAGCAGGCTGGACAACTCATTATATTAGACACCATAATCGCCCAAACCGCAAGTGGCGATTCGAGGAGACGACTACCAGTGCCGTTCTGCGTCGCGTGGCGACCTTCCGGTGCAGGCGCGTCCGGGTGCCTCGGGTTCGCGCCCTTTTGTTTGATGCACGGGGCAGTTGCACCACCAGGGCCGATCTTTTTCGAAGATTCTGTGAATTCATATCGAGGAAGACTTTTTGCTTGCAGCCGGGGGAGATCTGTTCATGATGTGAACCGGTGAAGCCGATTTTTCTCGCAAACGAGCGGGATGCGCGGCCTCGAGGAATCAGAAACATGGAGCCGAAGCAACAGAACGGTCTGTTGATGAACCGAAGCTCGGAAAGGCAGTTCGGGCTTCCGTTGCGGGATCGGTTTACTCCTAGCCGCGCATTGGTCCTGAAGTCCTTCAGCCAGCCGGGAGAAGTGCATGAATTCCGAGAAACCGCAGATGGTCGGCCCCTCGGTCCTGGTTCGTCGGTGCTCCCTCGCTCCTCCTGGAGGCCCTCTTGGCGGCGAACGCAGCGAGCGCGGCCCAACAGGCTGGAGCCGCTGTCAGTTAGGGCGATACAGCTAAATGGAGGATGATCTCTATGTTTACAAAAACGCGCCCGTCCCGTTTTGTGACGTTCCTGTTTCTGCTAAATGCGCTGATACAAAGTGCGCGAGCGGACGGTGTGCTCGCTTCTTGGCCGAAAGATCCGTCGGGCCAATGGGTCACTTCAACATTTTCGCTGACGGGGCCGATGACCCTCATTGTCGCCGCCGACCGAGACTGCGTCGTTCCTGAGGGGGGGGCGTCTGAATTTGGCCGCGTGACGTTGACAGTCAGTACAGATACAGTAGGCAGGTCATTCTCTTTCTGCCACATCGATCCCTATGGCTTTGCCGGGTTCGTGCGGATGTTGACAGACGGCATACTTGGGGTGTGGCCGTCCAGCGTACCGTGCGAGGGGATCAGTTTCGACTGCGACAATGAGAGTACCGGTACAAGTATTCCCGAGGCATTGCTTCTGAACACGACTAACCAGGATCTTGCGGGTTCTACTATTACGGACATCCAGCTAAAAGTTTGCGACTTCGGGTTGGATCCTGATCAGAACGGATCGCTTGGCGTCCGGGTGAGTGTGTCTATTCTTGGCTACAGGGGACCGTTATCGCCTCTAATCATCTCCAACGTTCGCGCCAGTCAGCGGCCCGGTACGACCCTCGTGGATTTGTTTTACGATTGGAGCAGCGCGGGATCGGCCGAGCCGGTTTCCGTCTGCGTCTCTGAGGACGGCGGGGACTCCTTCGCCCCCTCGGCGACCCATTTGACCGGCGAGGGGGTGACAACTCCGGCTATTCCGGAGACAGGCCGTCAGATTGTATGGGACGCCGGCGTGGACCTGGGTGCTGGTTATTTCCCCAATCTTGTGGTGGCGCTTTTTGCGGGCGGATCGTCTGCGACGTCCAGCGTCTTCCCCGTCAATCTGCTCGGGCTGAGCGGGGGACTGACGGTCAACGGCCTGGTGCTCGACGCGGCGACAGGCGCGCCGTTGGCGGGAGCACTGGCACAGCTTGGTTCCGGTTCCGCCACGTCTGACCCACAGGGCAGCCTCAGCTTTACTTCCGTTGCCGTGGGCGACTACACGCTGAGCGTGAGCAAGCCCGGCTACACGACGGCCAGCGTCCCGGTGTCCGTCACGCCGGGCAGTTCGCCCTCGCGGGTGATTACGCTTTACCCGGTAGCCAACCCGGGCTCAGCGCCGCGCGTGGTGAGCGTCACGTCGAAATACGCGGGCTTCCGGTATTACCTGGACGGCGCGCCTTTCGACGTCCAGTTCATGGCCACGGTGGATTGGGCCGGGCATCCGCCGGGCACGGTGCAGTTCGCCACACCGAAGAACAACTACACCGTGGCGGCGAGCGGCACAGCGGTGTCGCAGACTTTGGCAATGGGGGCGGATTTTGGGCCGAATGGCCGCCTGCGTGTGGTGGCCACGAGCAGCGACGGCGCCACCTCTTCGGCGAAACAGGCTGACGTGGTCGTGATGCCGAATCCGTTTCCGGGGCCGCTAGGCGCCCTTTGGACCGTGAATGACGAAGGGAACGATTTCAACTACACGCAAACCACGGCTTCTCCCCAGTCGTTCATCGATAACATCGGCGTCGGTGAGGGCGTCATTCCGAGCGACATCCCTTTGGTTGGGGGCAAAGCGATGAATTTGGGGTTCCTCCCGGAGGTTAGTTACAAGGCGAGCAGCAGCGACGGCCAGATGCAAATCTCAATGGCCTGGAGCGACCTGGAGGCGGGGAGCCTGCTTGATGAGAAGTGGCAAAATGGCGGCATCACCGATCTGACTGACAGCCTGAACAAGTTCATAAGCGCCGGGACACTCAGCGCGGCGGAGGTTCCAGAGGCGGGCTTTGGAGACTTGAGCCTTTCGCTCTATCCAATCCTGGGCGGCGGTTGGAAATACGACCCCGGTGCGGGGTTATGGAAGTGGTGGGACGCGGAACTGGGCGTGGCCGGCGACTTCTCCATCGAGCAAACCTGGCCCTTCCTCGCCGGGCCGGTTCCGATGTTCGCCAAAGTCAAATTCGATCTTGCGGCGCAAGTCACCGCCCAGTTGCAGAACACCGCCCCGGTGAGCCTGAATGGTGAGTTCAATCTCAACCCGAGCTTGCGGGGTTCTCTCGGTGTGGGAGTAAGCGAGGTTGCGTCGGTGGAGGGCTGGGTCGAGGGCGGACTGGACCTGGATCTGCAGTATCCAGCGACGCCAACGGTCAAGGATGCCTCGGTGTCTGTGCAGGCAGGGGCGACGGTCTATTTCCTGCTTTTCAGCAAGGATTGGAGCCTGCCGCCGGCGAGTTGGGACATCTACGGCCGGCCACTTGTTGTTCCAAAACCGCTGTGGATGCGGCCGAGCTCCGAGTTGCATCCGCTCGGGCGGGGGTATTTGAATTATCCCGCCAACGGCACCATGGGCCACAGGTTGCCCAAGCCGATGGAGTTCGGTTCGAATCGGAACGGGGCAAATCCGGAGGTGTTGATGAGCCCGGCGTTTCCGTTCAGCGACCCTAACTGCTCCTCAAGCGGGACGAATTGCTGCCTGGTATTCCTGGAGGACAACACGAACCGGACTTCGCTCAACCGGACTATGGCGATGTTTTCAAGGTACGACGGGACGATGTGGGGGCTGCCGGTCCCGCTCGCGGATGACGGGACCGCCGATTTTCACCCGCGCATTCTAGCCTTCGCGGACGGCTCGGCGGTTGCCGCATGGGAGAACGAGCGGGTAGGGCAGCCTGACACCGCTGGCCTGAGCGACATGGTGTCGAATCTTGAGGTTTCGGTGGCCTGGTACAATCCGGCGGCCAAGGGCTGGCTGCCCGCACTGAGCATGACCACCAACTACTTCCTGGATCGCAGCCCCAAACTTGCCGGGCGCGCCCCGGATAACGTGCTGCTGACCTGGGTGTCGAATCCGGCAAACGACACCAGCGGCAGCGCCTCGGCCCCGAACCAGATCTGGTGGGCGCAATGGAACGGGAAGCAATGGGGCGCCCCGCAACTGGCCGCGACGGTGCCCAACGCGCTGGTCAAATACGACCTCCTGTACGACGGGACCAACGCGAACTTGGTGCTGAGCGTGGACACGGTGGACGGTTCGACGAATGCGAGCGGGCACGAGTTGTTCCGCGTAGCGTATCAGAATGGCGCGTGGGGGCCGCTGATCCAGTTGACCTCAGACCAAGTGCCCGATGATAACCCGCAGATGGCCCTTGACCCGAAGGGCAACATCGTCCTGGCATGGCTCAAAGGCGGGGAACTGAGCAGCGTCCTGAATTTCGACATAGCGAGCCGGCAAGTGGTGCGGACGAACGAATATTCGAGTAACCTGGCGGATTTCAGGCTGGCCAGCAGCCCGGACGGCAAGCTGGCGGTGCTGTGGTCGGAGCCGTCTGAGAACGATGCGGACCTGTGGGCGATGGTTTATGACCCCGTGTTTAGCGTATGGGGAGCGGCGAAGCAACTGACGCACGATCCGCAGACCGAGCGGAGCACGACCGCGGCCTTTTACGGTACGAATCAACTCATCGCCGTTTATGACCGGTCGATGGTTTCCTCCACGAACTCGGCGGGCACGACGCTCAGCGACCTGGCTGTGTATTACTTCACGTTCAGCGAAGATTTGGCCCTGAACGGCCCACTCTTTTATTGCGACCCTGCCAATCCAAGTCCGGGTGGGACGGCGACGTTCCTTGTCGAGGCGCTCAACCTGGGTGATCAGGTTGAGACGAACGTGGTCGTGGCATTTTACCGCGACGCGGTTCAGGCGGCGTCCGAGATTGGGAGGGTGACGCTCACGAACGCCATCCCGCCCCAAGGGACAAATGACCTGGCGTTCACCTGGGCCGTGCCGGCGACGAATGCGCCTATCGCAATCTTTGCAGTCATCGACCCGGACCACGCGGTGGTGGATGCAAACCGCTCGAACAACGTCGTCCAGATGGACATTGCCGAGCCGGATGCCGGGATTCAGTCCATGAGCTGGTCGGCCGTTGGGTCCAACCAGATCGCGGTAACCGTTCGCGTGGCCAGTGACGGGGCCATCGGCACCGGCCCATTTACCGTCTCGGTGAACCGCGACTCCGCCACCGGGACGAACCTGCTCAGTCAGGCCATAGGCGGGCTGGAGCCAGGGGAATCCACCGATGTTACCTTCATTTGGAATGTCGGGGGACTGCCGGACAATCTGAACGTGTATGCGGTCCTCAGCGGGCCTGGCGTAGCCGGCAATTTCAGCACGCAAGGGCTGACGAGCGCGTTGGGCATCAACCGGGTTCTGCCGCCATCATTTGGGGCGTGCTGGGCCTTGCCGGGTGGGATGTTCCAAATGGAGGTGTTCGGCGAGATCGGACGGGATTACGCCCTCCAGGGTTCCACGAATCTGGTCAACTGGACCCCCATCCAGAATTTCGCTTGCACGAACTCGCCAACGACCTTGCTCGACGCGGCGGGCGGACCGGCGCGGTTCTACCGGGTTGCCCAATGAGCGGGACGGAAAGCCCATCCGCTCTTTCCGCGGAAGCGCCCATGAACCAGCGGGTGGGGCTTCGGCCAGCCATTTTCATATGAATGGTGCGGGTGATTTGGCGATAGTCACTCTTTCGAGTGTCCTGATTCTGAAGGTCTATGAGCTCTGTCGCCACGCATACCTCCAGAATCGGGGCAAGATACCTTCTGGACGGATCGATTCGGCACAGTACGCGCACCTGTGGCCGGTGTCACGCAAACTCCTGCGCACGCGTAGGGGCATATTCTTTGCGAAGCGGGCTTTTCGAGCCGGCAGGATGATGCTGGCGGCATCGGGGATGCTGGTGTTCGTTCCGCTGGATAATTGGGCTTCTCTGGCTGGCAGCCTCTCACTTCTCGCGGGGCTTTGGGGGTATCTCGGATCGAGAATTCTCATCGTCATCAAGAGCGGCTTCCCTGATCTGCTTTATCGAGATCCGTTGCTCCGGCTTTTCGAACTCAACCCTTCGGAAAATGAGCCGACGACCAGGCAGCAGAGAATTGGGTCCTTTTTTTCATTCATCCTCCATTTGTCCGTGCTCGTCGTGATCTGCCACGCTGCGGTGTATTGCGTGCTTTCGGAGGCCGCAGGCCGCCTCGGAGCTTTCGACGGTGTGGGGTTCAAGGATGCGGATTCTCACCCACTCCATTTCCTGGAGCTTTTCCTCGATCCCTTGGCGTTTCTCTACTTCAGCCTCGTTACTTTCGCGACGGTCGGGTATGGCGAGATCCATCCCGGCCACCATGCCGCTTTGTCGCAATTCGCTGTAATGTCGGAGATTGCCGCCTCGTTCACGCTTGTCGCTCTTACGATCGCGTGTGTAACGCTCTCGTTTGATGTCGATCCATCCTCGAAGAGTAAAGGTCGCGAAATTGAGGAGCAACAGAAGAAACAGTAACTGCCGCCAGCGGCCCCGGTCCCCGTCCCATCCGCCCCACCAGAATCGCCAGCCAATCCGGCCAGTGTTCCGCGTACTGGCCCGCGCCAAACCGCGCCTGGCGGCGACGAAAGTGGCGCCGCGGTTCCTTGTGGTCCCCACGGCCCGGACCTGGACCGCCCCGCCGACTCAGTGATGTGTCTTGAACAGCGCCATGCCGCAACCGATGTCCCCGCCAATGAGGCGAGGACAGATGATCCCCTCGGCCACGAAGGCGGCTCCCACCGGGACCCCGCCGGCTGAGTGGAGGTCCGGGATAGCGGTCTCGGTAACGGTGTTCATGCCCCCTTTCTATCCGCCGTCTCATCCACGGTCTTGGCAGGGTGGCCAGGGCTCGGCACAGTCGGAAGGACTTGTCGGTGCTTCAGGCCGGGATTTCGTGTTTTCGGCGGGCCTTCATGTCCGTGGTCGCCGTCCCAGGGACCGGCACGCCGACCCCACGACTTTCCGCGCGCAAGGACTACGTTGCGTGGACGCAGTGGATCTGCCAGCATTTCCGCACTGACCATTCGTTGAGCAGAACGCATGAGAATCAATTACGACCATCTGGCAGCCGAATATGCCCGCCACCGGCGGGTCCACCCGGAAGTGCTCAAGGACTTGGTCGCCTCCGGACACATTAATTCCTCTTCGCGCGTGCTCGAAGCGGGCTGCGGCACCGGCAACTACCTGCTGGCGCTCCGAGAATCCGCAGGCTGCACCTGCTGCGGGATTGATCCTTCTGAGGGCATGCTGGAAAAAGCCAGGAGCCGCTCCGTCTCAGCCAGGTTCGTCCAGGGCCAGGCGGAACGTCTCGATTTTCCACCCGATTCCTTTGACCTGGTCTTTTCGGTGGACGTTATCCATCACGTCCGCGACCGGCAGGCTTATTTCAGCGAGGCCCGCCGCGTGTTGAGCGCGGGGGGAAGGTTCTGCACGGTAACCGATTCAGAATGGATCATCCGCCACCGGCGGCCGCTGACAGCTTACTTCCCCGAGACGGCAGCCGTCGAATTGGGACGCTACCCGCCGGTGCCTGACCTTTTGGCCCTGCTGGCCCGGGCCGGTTTCCAGCAAATTGAAGCCCGCCAGGTGGAGTTTCCCTACCTGCTGACGGACGCTCAGCCCTATCGCGACAAAGCTTTTTCGTCGCTTCACCTGATCCCGGAAGAGGCCTTCAACAAGGGCATTGCTCACCTGGAGCAGGACCTGGCGCAAGGACCGATCGCCGGCGTCTCCTATTATGTCCTGCTATGGGGGACTAAGGGGTGATTAAGCAGGGCCTCCAGGGCGAAATGGCGTCAATCGCTCGAAGACCTCACCCTTCTCAGCCGCTTTTGCCGCCGCATGATCCTGGCGCTTGCGGGGGTCGAGCCCCAGCAGGGTGTCGCCGCACTCCCGCGCGGTGGCCTCCACGGCGCGCGTCAGCACCGCCCCCAGCCCTCGGCGGCGGGCGCGCCGATGCACGAGCGCCTTCGACACGTAGCGCCTCCGTCCTTGCAGCACGAGCTCATCAAGCCGCCGCACCTCCCCTCTCCGGCGACCCGTCCACGCCCCGGTTCGATTCTTGTTACTTTCCTGCCCTGGGCGGGGACATATCCTGTGAATATGCAAGATGCGGAACTGCTGCGGGAGTATGCGAGGAACGGCTCGGAGGCCGCGTTCTCCGAGTTGGTGAGCCGTCACGTGAGTCTGGTTTATTCCACCGCGCGACGCCAGGTTGGCGATGCGGACTCCGCCAAGGACATCGCGCAGGCGGTATTCTGTCTGCTGGCAAGAAAGGCAGGCGCCCTTGCGCGCCGGCGCACCCTGGCAGGTTGGCTCTACCGCGCAACGTGCTTCACCGCGGCGCGGGCACGGCGAGGGGAGCAAAGACGGCGTCAGCGCGAGCAGGAGGCTGTAGAAATGAGCCAGATCAATCCAAACATCCCCAACTCGACCGGCGGAGATTCATGGGGGCATCTGTCACCGCTGCTCGATCAGGCCCTGAATCAGCTCGGCGAGACGGATCGGGCGGCGGTGCTGCTCCGGTTTTTCCAGGGCAAGAGCATGGGGGAGGTTGGCGAAGCACTGGGCCTGAGCGAGGCCTCGGCCAAGATGCGGGTGAGCCGGTCGGTCGAGCGGATGCGGGAGTTCTTCGCCAGGCGGGGCGTGGCCTGCTCCGGGTCGGCCCTGGCGGCCCTGCTGGCGGAGAAAGGCGCCGAAGCGGCGCCGGCCGCGCTGGCCCGGAGCATCGCGGCGGCCGCTCGATCCGGGGCGGCGCCGGCCTCGCTGGCCTCGCTGTCGCTCTTGCAAAACCTCGCGCTGATGACCGGGGTCAGGGCCGGCGTGCTGATGACGGCGGTGATCTGCGGCTTGGTTGTGGCTGCTGGGGCCATCCACTTCTACTCAGCCGTGCGTTCCCAGGCAGGCGGGGGAGATAAGGCTCCCGCGGAAGCCTCCGGCACGGCCCTCGAGCATCGTGGGGGGCGCGGCGTTTCGGGCGCCACTCTCGGAGGGGTTCCCGCAGAGCCTGCGCCCACGCGCCCCGCTCGGGAGGCGTCGGACCTCAACGCGGCGATCGAGCGATTGCGCGCCGCCCTTCACGCGCCGCGCACACAAACCACTCTTGCCCCGGGCATCACCAACGCCGGCCTTTATCCCCCACCCGGGGTGGTTGATGCCATCCAGGGCTTAGTGGGCCATCCGGAGGAAGCCTTCGAGGTTTTGAAAGGGGCCGCTGGAGAGCAGGACGACGAGGTGCGGATGCGGGCGGTGTCCGGTCTCGGAAGGCTTGGAAAGGCGGTCCCCCAAGCGGCTTCGGTGCTGTGGGACATTGCCCGCGCCCCCCTCGGCCCAGGCGCCCAGCTATCCTCTTGGTCGCCCTCAGACCAGGCTGGCGGCCAACCGCCAGGAGTGGTCCTAGACCTCGGCACTCCGACTACTCTGAACGGATGCGCCCTGGTAGCATTGGCTGGGATCGGCTTTTCCGCCAGCGACCTTCCATCGCTGGCCGAGGCGTTGGGGAGCGTCGAGGACGATTCGGTGAGAGGGAATGCGCCCAAATACATCGCCGACACCATCCGTAATGATCCTGCGGCTGCCGAACCGTTCATCCCGGCGGTCCAGGGCCTGTTGAGCCATACGAACGCCGAGGTGCGGTTCGCGGCGGCCTGCGCCCTTGCTCAGTCGCGTCGCACGCAAGACCCCAGGGTTTTCCGGGAGATTGGCGTCCGTCTCGAGCTCCTGAGCCAGCCCGCATCAAGCGAGTTCGTGCAGGGCCTGTCCGTGCAGATGCGGGATGGTCTGGCAGCGACCGAGGCGCTTCAGGGCGCCGGCCCATCCGCCAAGTCTCTTGTCCCGATCCTGCTGCGTCTTGCCAGGTCCATACCGGTCCGTGACGACGTTCTTCGGCAGAGGGCCCTCCAGGCCGTCGGCAGCATCGATGGCAGCCTGCGGACTGAACTGCCGGAGGTGGACGAAGCGCTTCGGGCGGAAGAGTCCTCGCGAATGGACAGGTTGAGCTTGCCAGCCGGCACCTATTCCTTCGGAGACCTGCTCGCCCTGCTCAAGGACCCCCAACTTGGCCCAGTTGTGGCGGCGCAGTTCAGCCAAGCGGGGCCGACGAACATCGGCCTCTTGCCGCAGATCGTCGAAGGATATTATGCGCAGACCAATCCCCTGGCCCGCCGGAAGATGCTCGAATCCATACACAGAATCAGTCCCTCCTTCTCCCCGGAACAGACCAACAGGCCGGGACGGTGATTCAGGCCCCTATCAGTCAGCTTGCCGCCACGAAGATGGTCACCCTGGAAGAGCTGGAGCCTTGACCCCTTTCACTTTTCCCCTCGGTGGCGATGATCATGTGTATGGACCAAATGAACGATATCGAGTTGGTCGAGGATTACGTCGTGCGCAACTCCCAGGAGGCCTTTTCCGAAACCTATGGGATCCTGCCTCCGAAGCCCGTCCGCAAAGCGATAATTTCAGAGCCGTGTTTACCCGCACCCAATGGCAGGGCGACTGCGAGGGCAAGTGCTTCATCGGGGCGGGCGGTTACGAGGAAGAAATCGGGCACAATTCCAACTACGTATTTGCGATGTCGAGCCGCTTCAACGCCGAGGATGGGGCCAATGCGTGGAAGGAAGCGACTGAAGCGGTTGATCGGAATCGGGCCTCCAATGGCCCGCCAATGGTTCTGCGGTAAGCCGTTGCGTTTGGGTTGCCTGGAGGGCGGCCATCGGGTGCTCTTGAGGACGGCGGGCAGCACGGTTCAATTCCTGGCGCGCCGCCGGCCACTCGGAGCCACGGCTTCCGCCGAGGAGGTCAAAAAAACTGTCCCCTTTTCGCATCCGGCGTATGTATAAGAGTAGATGCACGTGCAGGACGACATTGAACTGTTGCAGAAATACGCGAAAGGGCACGCAGAAACGGCCTTCAGCGCCTTGGTGGAACGGCACTTAGGTTTAGTTCACTCGGCAGCCTGGCGGCAAGTCCACGACCCCCAGTTGGCCGAGGAGGTCACGCAAGCCGTCTTTATCGCCTTGGCCCGAAAAGCGTCAACGTTTCGGCCTGGAATTGTCCTGCCCGCCTGGCTCTACCGAGCCACACGTTATGCTGCTTCCAATGTCCTGAAAGCCGAGCACCGTCGTCGTCAGCGCGAGAGCGAGGTGGCTCAAATGCAGATGGAAACGAATTCTACAAGCGATTCTGCCTGGAAAGAAATCGCCCCCTTCTTGGAGCAAGCCATGACCAAGTTGCGAGAGAAAGACCGGGCGGCAGTGCTGCTCCGTTACTTCGAGAACAAGAGCCTGGCGGAGGTGGGCGTGGCACTGAGGACCACTGAAGAGGCTGCCAAGAAACGGTTGGCGCGGGCACTGCAACGGCTCAAAGCGATCTTTTTGCGCCATGGAGTTGTTCTTTCTGCTGCTGGACTCGGAAGCCTGCTGTCGGCCAATGGCATCCAAGCAGTGCCCGTTGCGTTGGCGACCTCCATGAAGGCCCTTCCCCTGTTCGGAGGGGCGTCTGCCGCGGCCTCGACCCTCGCCCTTGCGAAGACAACACTCAACATGCTCGCTTGGGCCAACGTAAAAAATGCCGCCGCCATCGGGGCCGGGGTCTTGCTCGTCGGTGGGGCGGTCGGCTTCTACCCGTCCCAGGGAACCATGGCCGAACCGCCGCCGGAGCCTGTCTATCAAGGCCGGACGTTGCGCCAGTGGGCCGTGAGTCTGCCCCGTGGCGGTGGCGTGATGTCAAATGAGGACATTCAGAATCTGCGGCAAGCCGCCCTCATTGCGATGGGGCGACCAGCGATTCGTTACCTGCACTGGCTGGTGTTGCATCCGGAGGAGATTTCTCGCGGGATGGAGCACCAACCCTCCCCCCAGGCGAGCAACTCACAGAGTTGGTTCATGTCACCAGGCGTGCCCGGCATAGTCATGGCATTACACCTCGTGGGTTCAAGGGCGCGCTCCTCGGCCGCCGACCTCGTGCGGCTCTGGGAAAGCAACTTTAGTGACCCGGACTCGCCCAGGCCTCTTAGCATGTATAATGGCTTTCCGATTACCCTGGCAGTCCTGGGCGACTCCTCTCCCCCGATTCTCGCGGCCCTGCACCGGCATTTCAAGTCGCCGAACCGCTTGCACGGCGTGCTTTGCGCGTTCGCGGCGTGGCGGCTCAATCCACAAGATGCCGAGGCAGTTGACATCCTGCACCGGGAGTTGAGGAGCACGGACCCCGAGTCGTATCCGCGCCATGCTTTGCTCGACACGTTCAGCGGCTACGCCACTAATGCCACCCCATTCCTGTCGGAGATCCGCGCCCTGCTCGGGCGCGAAACGAATCCAAATCTCCAAGACACCGACGCCAAGGCTGCTTGGCGTTTATTGCACAGAGCCGAACCAGCTAAAGCCTTGCTGAAGCGGCTTGGGGAAGCCGCCTCCGCGCCCGAAGCGACGCCTGAGGAGGTCAACCGATTCGCGGCCGCGGCGCTCACGGTAGCCGAGGTGCCTGGGGCGAACGAACTGTCCAAGCCCTTGCTCAAAAAGCTGACCAGTTACCCAGATGATTCGGCTGCGAAATTCGCCTCTAACATCCTGGCCAAGCTCGAGCAGAAGGCCGACTGAGTGTTCACGCTCATCGCGCTGGCCGCGGCTTCTGCGGTTCCGGCTCACCGCGAGCAAGCGGACGGTCGCGAAGGCGGCGCCCTGGCCAACTAGCCTCGCTATCGGCTCAAGGAAGCCCCGGACGGCGTATATGCCGTGGAAGGCGTCCCGGCTGGCGACCGCCAAGAGGACCAGCGTGCCGCCCTGGACCACGGTCGCGCCTGCGGGCTGGACGAGGATGACCGGTATGTCGAGGACTCCCAGCGTGGCGTTGCTGCTCGTGGCGGTCCCGAAGGCGTTGCTCACGGTGACCGAGTAGGTGCCGGCGTCGGCATCCGAGGCGGAGGGGATCGCGAGCGTCGGGGACGCCTGCGCGGGCTGGCGGGCAAACGGCTGGAAATTGGGGCGGCGGAGCCATCTCCGGCCGGTCTGTAGCACTGGCGCAGCCGCCCTCATCGTTCTTTTGGTTTTTCGACGGCGCGGCCCCAGCCCGCTTATCGAACTGCCCGCCCGCCGCGCCGCTGAAAAACATAACTTTTGGTGCGCCGGGCGCGCAAATGTTCTTGACTTCGCGGCCCCCGGGGCGTCTAATGTCGCAGACACACGATTTTATGGAAGGGCCTTGCGGGAAATTGAGGTCGGTCAAGAGTTTCGGACCTGGCAGGAGGTTCAGTGGCAGGCTGGCGTTCACCCTCATCGAACTGCTGGTCGTTATCGCCATCATCGCCATCCTCGCCGCGCTATTGTTGCCGGCGCTCTCGCAGGCCAAGGTGAAGGCCCGCTCGATCAAGTGCAGGAGCAATCTGCACCAGTGGGGTCTGGCGCTGGGAATGTATGTCATCGATAACCATCACTACCCATACGCGCTCAGCACCTATCCAGGCGTGGACTATTCGACGTGGTTCCTCGATTTGCAGCCCTATTGCCTGGCGAAGTGGACAAACTCCTCGATTCAATGTCCCGGCTATAAAGGCGGATGTTCCAGTTTTCCGGCTTACGGAAGCTACGGCTACAATTGGTGTGGAGTGAGGGCGCCCCGTTTACCTACCGACCTGACCCTGGGCCTTGGGTGGTGGACCCTTTGTCCTGATGGAGGGCCGACTGTGACGCCAGCCGTTCCGGAATCTCAGGTGCGGGCGCCGAGTGAGATGTTCGCGGTCACCGACTCGCTCATCTTGCCCTGCGCGACCAACGACATCAATCCGGTCTTCTGGGGAGACGGGCTTTTCATTGCGATGCCATTCTATAATTTTTCGATAAACTACGGCGCTGTCGTCCAGCGCCCGCCGCAGCATGGCGCGACTTTCAACGTGCTGCATTGCGATCAGCACGTCGCCGGGGTCAAGCCCTCGGATTTGTGGAATGCGACCAACACGGCCCGCTACTGGAACAACGATCACCAGCCGCACCTGTCGCTCCCGCTCACCGAAAGCGACCCGCCCCTGCCCTGAGGAGGAAACTGCTTCCGGCCCTCAGCCGGGCTAGCCCGGCCTAATCCTCGGATCCGAGCATGAGCGTGAAAACCGGCTGACCTGCCTCATCCAGATGCGCGGCGGCCCTGACCGCGAGGTTGTTCCCGCCAACCGGCAACTGATAGATCCGGACTTGCGCCGTGGGGCTGTCCAAGGGCCGGCTCGGGATCAGGCCCACCGAGGCGAAGAGCAACCCGTAGAGGACTTCCTTCAATCGCTCGTCTTGGGGATTGAACGGTTCGCCGGGAGCCAGCGCATTCCAGAGCCCGGCAGTCATGGCCGTGGGCACTTGGAGACGGGCGCAGACGCACGCGGTTTCGGTAATGTCCAGCAAGACGCCGTCACGCAACGCGTCGGCCCTGGTGTAACCAAAGAGGGGATCGCATCCAAATTGGGTAGCGACCCCGAGACCATCGGGCATCGCCCTCCCTTTCCCGTCTAACAAATGATGAGTTTTGGTGTCATATCGATGAACATGCCATCCGCTCAAAGATCAGCCGGAGACCGGCTTAGGTTACATAAAAATGGAACCGCGTATCCTTGGTGTCGGGCTGACATCTCCACTCCACTTTCACAATGCCCGAAGTGGCAATGACTAAGAAAAAGCTCACCTCTCCGCTGGCCGTTCTTCTTCGGGCATTTGCCTTCTGGCTGCCTCCGATGACCGCGTGTGCCCTCATTGTTTCCGGTAGTGGTAACGGGCCGGTGCGCGACGCCGGCTGGCCCGAGGGAGCTTTGGAGGTAGCGAATCTGAAGTCACGGCTGGGGTGGTTTGAAGGGCCCCCTTTCGGTGGCGGGGAGTGGCATTTCTTCTATAAGGGCGACGCGGCGGCGTTCAAGGAGGCACTCGAAGCGTTTGCGGCCATTCGCGCGCCGGCCCTGGACCTCGTGATCCAGGACGGCCCCGGCTCGGAAGACAGCATCCTTCATCTGCCCCGGGTGGACTGGACTTTCCGCGTCTGGGTCCCGGCGCGGTGGAACCGGCTCTACAACAATCCGACATCTCCTATGCTCGCAATCCGGGAAGGCCGTTTTCATAAGCCCGTCGAACCACCATGCATGACGGTCTTTGTCGGCCCTGGCGGGGTGGATTGGCGCCAAGTTACTGTTCCTCCGCAGGTTCACGTTCGAGATGCCCGGGCCTCGGCCTCGGGCGTTGACCTGAGCGGCGGCTCTGTCTTTCAAGCTGAGTTCTTCGACATGGACACCGGCAAGCCCATAGAGGGGGCACACCTCATCGTGGACCGCATGACATGGCTCAAGGCCCCCACCGCCGGATGGAAATCTGAGCGTCTGGCCGATCGGGTGAGCGATGAGTTTGGCCGTGCCAGCATCGAGAGGATTCCAGCCGGCGATTTTCAGGCCCGGCTGAGGGCAACGGCCGAGGGCTACGCCGCGCTGCTATTCGACCAGCGCTCTCTTCGCAAGCCGGCTTATGCCAAATATGCCGTGGAGTTGGCCAAAGCCGCGCGGCTCACCGGAGTGGTGACCGATCCTGAAGGGAACCCCGTCAGGGGCGCGAAGGTGCATCCGCTGGAAGTGATGGCTTCCAATGGGCAAAGCTACGGCAACGGCTGGGAATTCGAGCCTTACGACAAGTCCACGGTCGAAACCGACGCCGCCGGGCGTTTTGAATTCACCGGCCTGCCGACTGGCTACGCCATGGTGTCCGTCAGCGTGCCTGGGTATGCCTTTGGGGATGCCTCGACCATCCACGACGTGCCGGGTGACATCGGATTGCGCCTCAGCCATCCATGCGGAATTCAAGGAAAGGTGGTGGATGATTCGGGCGTGCCGTTGACCAACTTTCGGGGCCATCTCATGGTGCGGATAGGCGCCAGAGATTTCAAGACCGGCTCCGCTGGAGGCACCGCCCCGGTGAAAGCCGATGGAACGTTCGAATTCAACGCCTTCCCACCCGGTGAGTATCGTCTAAGGCTTGAGAGCTATCCCACAGATGGCCGGCGAAGCACCCAGGACCAAATCGTGACCGTAGCGCCCGGCGTTCGCGCCACCGTCACTTTTGTTCTGAATCCGCATTAGGTGAGGCAGCATTAGACCGGGCGGGGGCCCTTCTTAGAACGTCCGCATCGCAGCAACTGACGGCGGAGCCGGCGCCTCTAACGGGGTTTGAGAGGGTCCGCTTGAACTGCGAAAGCGCCAGTTCTGCCGTCGGCGCGCTTGGGTTTGCCCTTGACGCAGAGCCGCAGCACTGCCCAGGCCAGCCCAACAACCCCGGCGACGCACCCTCCGATACACCCCCAGTGTTTGATAAGCTGGCCGGGAGGCGTTGCGGTTCCACCTCCGAAAGCAACATGAACGGGATCGAGAACCAGGGCCGTGACGGCCCCGATGATCGCGCCGGCGAACACGCCCCACAGCAGCAACGGAACCACAATCGGCAACGGCCCGAAAGAGGTCTCAGAGGTCTCCGGCGGCCGCTGGATCGCCGCCAGCGGCGGTGCCGGCCCTGGCTCGCCACGCCAGCAGGCATGGACTGAGATTCGCGCGGGCTCACGCTCCGTCTGCGGAGCCGGCGGGTCGCTCGGGCCAACGAGCCTGGACGGGGCGTGCGGACCGTAGCGCTTTGGTGCTGGGCGGCCCGCGGACGCGGCTGTGTCAGCAGGCAGACGCGGCAAGGGCTGGTCAGGTGCTTTCGCATCCGGCACGCCGCGCGGCCACAGGATGCGGGCCCAAAGCGTGGCCAGGCTGGCCTGTCGCACGGCAGGCCCCGGCGCGACCGCCGAGCCCCAGGGGAATCGCTCGCGATAGTTCCACTTCTTGAAGCGGCGGTCATCCGGGTCCGGCACGGGCTCACGGACAATGTCCCGGAACTCGGAGAGCAGGCGGCGCTCTTGTTTGGCGCGTAGCGAGCAGGCGGAGTTGCGCGAGCGATTGAGAAGGGCTAGCAGAAGGAGCACCGCCGCCATCGAGGCAAACCGAACCTCGTTCCCCGAGCCAGTGGGGAAAGATGATGCCTTGAAATTGAAGAAAATGATTTTGAAGGTGAAGAAGTTGGCGGGAATCCACCACCAATGCGAGCGGAGGCCGGTCGCCCGCCAAACCGCGAGGGCCGGTCGCCCGCTGTTGAGACCCGCCCACATCACCGTAAGGCAGCCGCGCCAATCCCAGGCCAGACACCAGGAACCGAAGAGCAACCAGGCCCAGATCACGAAATAGACGAACAGGGCCCGTGGCTGCCAGGGCCGCAGTGCCAGACCCGCGAGCATCATCAACGTGTTGAGCACCAGCACGCACCGCCCCGCCGCCTGGAAGCGGCAGCGCAAGGCATCCAGTCCACCCGCCACCATCTCGCCCGGCCCGAGCGGGGTCGTGAGCAGTAACTCATAACTGCCGTCGTGCCGTGCGTCGCCCAGGGTCTTGGCCGCCGTCTGCCTGATGATCCAGGCCAGGCTCGCCAGCAGCAGCGAGGCCGTGAGCATGAAGTTGGGCACGCTCGGCCAGCGGGCCTGCCAAAGCGCCCAACATAGCAGCCAGGCGCCGGTGATGCCGCCCAATACCAACCAGGCCAGGGCCCTCGGCTGCCGATCCCGCGTGGCGAGCCAGACAAAAGGATTGCCCGCGCGAAAGGGCCTCGCGCCGTCAGCGGGCCTGGCGTCAAACCATTCCGACGCGAGGCGCTTTCGTTCGCCGCGGTTCCCATGCACCCAGCGCTGCCCGAGCCCGGGCCAAACCGGGCCGGACGTGCTTTGCTCGCATTGGCGCCAGAGCAGCTTGAGGGCAACCGCGGCCGCCGCCAGGCACAGTGCGGACCAACAAGCCGTGATCCCAAAATTGGCCCATAGGCCCGCCGGCGCCCAACCGCCCGGCCAACGGCCCGCCGAGGTCCAAATTGACCAAGCGGCGTAGGCGGGGCCAAGCCGCAGCCACCAATCCGAGGGTCGAGCGGAAGAGAAGATTGACTGCGCCTGATGGATGGCTGGCGGAAGCGCGCAAATCACCGTCGCCAGCACCGCCGCGAGCACCACTGCCGCGCTGTCGTCTTCAGTCAGAACCGAGGCCAGCAGCCCCACCGCCAAGGCGAAGAGCATCAGATTCGGCAGGCAGACCACGGTGGCCAGAAAGAGGTCGTAGGAGGTCCCGCCGACCAGGAACGGCAGCGCCAGCATGGGGAACATTGCCAGCAGGTTCGTCAGGGCGATCGTACCGGCGGTGAGGACCTTGCTTGCAAAAACCTCGGTCGCGCTCAGCCCACTCAGGAAGAGCAGCCCCAGGGTCCGGCAGCGTCGTTCCTCGGCAAAGGCGCCGGCGATTCGTGCGGGGGTACGCGCCACCCAGTATAGCCCTACCCCGAAAAGTATCAGGTGCAGCGCTCGTCCCGCCGCCGGGCCATCGTTGAGCACCCCGATGAAGAGAAGGAAGAGCGGGATCAAACACACACCCACCAGCGCCGAGGCCGTGATGAGCCGGCCTCGCGCCGGCCGCCTTTTCCGCAAGGCTACGCGCAACTCCCGTTCAATTAGCGGTGGCCAAACCATCGCTTCACGTTATTTCGGGCCGCCGCCGATTCCCATTTTGCTCCACATATCTTTGGCGGCTTGGAGTTGAAGGGCTTGCTGTTGGCGGTAGTTTTCCATCTGGGCTGATGTCAGGACGGGCTCGAGGGCTTTGGCCTTCTGGTCAAGCATCCACTGCTGTAAGTCAACCGCGCTCCACTGCATGACGTCGGCTAGATTCGTCGAGGCCGGCTTCGAGGCGGGCTTGGCGCCGCCGGTCAGTTGGTTGAGGTCAAGGTCATAGAGTGCGGCAAAGGCCCGATCCGCCTGCTCCGAGGTCAAATCGAGCGTGGACTGGATAGTAAAGAGGTCCACGTTGGCCGCCTGACGCGCGTTGTAGGCCGCGTCTTCCTGTTTGTAGCTTTTATAGTCGGCCTTTTGCTCCGGAGTCAGCAGGGCTTGGATTTGTGCATCCGGATCGCCCGCGTCCTTGGCCAAACTAGTGATCTTGTCCATGTCGAATTGGCCGGACATCCCCTGCTGTATCCCCGCCGACATCACCTGCGCCTGACGCAGCAGGATGTCGCGAGCCGACTGGACTTGTTCGGGGGTCAGGTGCAGCGTGGCGGTCATGCGGGACAACTGACCCTCCACCCGTTGCTCCATCATCATCTTCGTCAGGTCATTCATCGGCCCGGAGGCTAGCCCCGCGCCAGCCCCCTTTGTCTGCCCCGTAAGCTGCGCCCTCAGGGTCTCCGCCTCCAGATTCGCCCGGCGGGCCACGCCGGCCATCCCGCGCAAGCGGAGCAATTCGCGCTGAGTTTGGGCTTTCCATTGACGCAATTGCTCCACTTCGGCTCGGTCGGCATCGACGCCTCGGACACGCCCGACCTCGCCGGCTTGGTTAGTCTCGAGGCCGCGCAGACGCGCCACCTCGGCGCGCAAGGCGGCGACTTCAGTCGCCTGCGCCTGCAACCGCGCGTTCTGGGCCCGCGCGCGCTGCAAGCGGGTCTGCTGCCACGCCGGCGCTGCCAGGCCCGCCACAATCACGACGCCGAGCAGAGCTGCTTTCACTGTCGTTATGTTCATAAGATCCACCAGGGTTAGCAGGGTTGAACCAGCCACGGCGCCGCTCGCCAGAGCGGCGCCGGTAATGGTCGCGGCCAGCGCTGCCGGCGCCGGAATCAGGACACCGGCTGCCAACGCCGCGGCCAGACCGGACGCGGTTGAGGTGATGCCGCGGCGCGCCAAAAGCCCGCGAAGCTTCTCGAGTGCCCGATCCACCCGCATCCGGGCCGCGTTCTCGTTGAGTCCCAGCCGCGCGCCGACCTCGCTCAAGGTCCGCTCTTCCAGGAAGTGGAGCACCAGGGCGGCGCGATCGGTCTCTTTCAGTTGGTGCAGTGCGTCATCCAGCTCTGGCCGAATCTGCTGCCACACCTCGCTGGGGGAATCCTCCGAAAGCGACTCATTCATACTCTGCGCCTCTTCTTCCCGCTGCCGCCGGTGCCGCTCGGCGCGCCGCCAATTAGCCGCAAACCGACGGACGCTGGTGTAAAGCCAGGCGGCCAGGCAGGGATGGCCCAGGAGCCGGGGACTCTTGCGGGCCAGCTCCGTGAACACCGCCTGCGACACATCCTCCGCCAGGGCCCCGTCGCCGCCCGTTTCCCTCAGTGCGGCCGAATAGACCGGGTTCAGGTGCTCCCGGACCAGTTCGCCAAAGGCGCTCTCGGAGCGCTCCTCGACATACCGCCTCAGTAATTCCGTGTCGTTGCTCATCTGACTTCACACAGGATATGTGCGCCGGCAGGCAAAACCGCACAAAAAAAGCGCTCTCTATGGTTCGTCAGGCCGCAGTTTGCCGCGGGCGGCCTGGCTGACGTGTCGAACCAGCCGTCAAGACCGATCAAGGTGGAGGCTGGTACCTTTCCCCGTTCGATGCGGCACGCGGCGAACCGGGCGCTACGCGCCATCAGCGGACCGGATCGGCCGGAGACCCGTCCTTTCCGTTGACCACCCGGTCCAGGTTGGGGTTGACCCTCAAGACCTCCTCCAGCCATTTGGCGTGGAAATCAGGGTCGATCTGTTCGATCGATTCCGAAAGCTCCCGAAAACGGGGGCCGGAGACGGAGGACTCGGCGGGGTGGCTGGCGTAGTAGGCCTGCCACTGATCGAATAGCTCGTAAAGGCGGAGTCGATTCGTCGTCTGGTTGGGCGCCAGCACGCCTATCGCTTCCAGCACCAGTCCATCCAGCGTCACCGGCGGCGGTTTTGGTTCCTTCGTTTCCTCTACAGGGTCCGGGACTGATTGGATCGCGCTCATGGCCTTGGCGATGGCGTCGCGCTGCTTTGGCGGAGCGTTGCCCCAGAGGGTCAGCAGTTGTGTCAGCAGCTCCTTCCGTTTCTCTTTGGGGTCCGGGGCCTCTTTGACCTGGCCGACCAGGAAGTTGAGGCGATCCGATCCCATCTCGGCATCGGCCAAGGCCGCGCCCAAATCCCGCACGACACGAGCACGCACTGAGCCGCGCACGACACGCGGCGCTTCCTCGCCTTTCAACTGGCGGTCGATGTCCGGATACTGCGCCCGCAATTCGGGTTGAATCCGGCAGGCCGCTTTCAGGATACCCGCATTCGGCCCCGCCCCATATCGTTGTCGCATCCGTTCAGCCCGGCGCATCGTGCTCGGGCTGGAGTGTTCCCGGCTCTCCACTTCGTCGGCGAACCTCAGCAACGCCGGCACGGCGTCCCGCGCCAGCGGCCCGAGCATGCCCAATGCATCCGCTGCGCGATAGCAATAACCTTCGTCTATGACTCCGTTCTCTTCTCTGGGCTCGAGTCCCCGAACGAGTATGCCCACGACCTGCGGGGGCCGGTCGCCGGGTATGCCTGCCAGCCCAAAGGCGGCCAGCAACTGCTGATGCGCGTCTCCCTCCTCGACCAGAGGGACCAAGGCGTCGTGGATGAGTTGGCCCTCATCGGGAAACGCTCGGACGTGCGGGAACACATGTCCATCGAGGACCTCGAAGCGAAAGCGCTCTGAATCCCGGTTTGTGGACAGCAGCACCGCGACGATGTCCGCCAGCGTTTCCGGCTGGAGGGGTTCGCCTGGGTCGTGTCGTTCGGGTATCTCGAAGTCGAAGCTGAACTCCTTCGAATCCTTGTTGGTGGCCAGATGCGCCGCCATGCTCTTGTCCATCATCGCTTTCTGCGCCAGGTCCGGCTCGCCCGCATTGGCCGGAAGCACCAGCGTTTCGAGCGCAAGCCGCCGCAGGTCGATCGGCTGCGTTTCGGAGCGGAAGAGGGCGGACAGCCGCGGCCGGGCCATGGCGAGCGCTTGCGCCCGGGAGTCGGCCGGCACGCGCGGCTCTCCGGCCGTGCTCCCGAGCAACTGCTTGAGGCCGTGCAGCGCCCACTTTTGCGTCTCGAAGTCGGCGACCTCGAGGCGCTCGAGCAGGATCGGCACGGCCTCGACCGTCTGATTGCCGAAGCGCCGGAGCGCTCGCAGCAGTTCCTGGGGCGGATAGTTGACTCTCTGTTCCGGCCGTTCCAGGAGCGCCCGAAGCTCCCGTTTCGCATCCTCGAGGTCCACGGCGCTCGGCCCCGGGCTGGAGAAGCCAGGGCGGCCCGGGGTGGCAGGCGCCGCCACAAACCCAGGCGGACCTTCGCGCGAGGGGAAAGGGCCGGCCGAGGGTCCGATCCGGTCGCCCCCACCGCCCGGCGGGCGCAAGGCCAGGTATCCGCCGATGAGCGCCGCGGCCAGGGCAACCAGAGCCACCGACGCCAGCTTGTATCCGCCGAGCAGCGCGGCGCACCTGCCCAGCGCGCCAGCCGGCCATGCGGTGGCCGGGGCGCCGGCGAGCGAGGCCGCCGCGACGCTCGCCCCCAGGCCCGCTGGGGCCGCCCGGACCGCCTCCGTTGCCAGGCCGGCGCCCAAGGCGGCCGCAGTCAGACTCGCCCCCTTTTGGGTTAGCAATTCGTGCAGCTTGCCCAAGGCGCGGTTCACCCGCATCCGCGCCCCATCCTCGCTGGTGCCGACAGCCCGGCCGACGGCGCGAAAATCGCGCCGCTCGAAAAACCGGAGCACAATGGCGGCCCGGTCCTCCGCGCCAAGTTGGTTGATGGCCTCGTCCAACATCGGCGCCAACTCGGCCAGGTGGCTCCCGGAGTCGGAGTTGAGCATGTTGATTTCCACGGCTTGCCTTTCGCGTTCCTGGCGACGACGTTCGCCCCGGCGGGCCTTGGCGGCCACAAAACAGGTGTGGCGGTGCAGCCAGCCGCCGAGCATCGAGTTCCGCGGAAGCGTTTTGGCTGCCCGTGCCAGGTCCAGGAAAACCGTTTGGGTCACGTCCTCAGCCAGCGGCCGGTCTCCATCCACCAGCCGGAAAGCCGTCGAAAAGACCAGGTCCACATAGCTCGTCACCAAGTCCCGGAAGGCGCTTTCGGAGCCGCCCGCGTAATTGGCCAGCAGTGTTTGGGCGTCTGACATCGTCGTTCTGCTGCTATAGACCCGCACAAACCCAAAACCGAACACGGAACCTGCGAAATAGCCTGGCGAAAGACAAGTGTAAAGGCCGGAGTGGCCGGGCGAATAACCGGCTCCCGGCCCTCGGTGCGCGCTACCCGCCGGAACTGCCGTGGCACGACCCTTAAAGCGTCGCTGAAACGGCGGAATCCCGTGTCTCAACTGTGAGTTGCTTTAGCGCGAGTCCCCTGGTTTCCGTTGCCGTAATCAAGATCAACGGAGGCTCAGCACGCGCTAGAACCGAGACCGCCCCATGTTATGACCCCCTTCTTTTCCGGCGCACTGCGGAGTGCGCCCTACCCTCAACATGAAATACCCCGGCGAAGAGGCCGCCTCGCTGGGAACTGAGCAGCGGACGATGTGCGGGCCATTGAGGCGTTTGAGACGCAAATCTCCGTCGCCGTAAGGCACGATGGCAAGCTGGCGCGCATTTTGGAGGTCATCGGCGGTCTTGGAGGCGACGACCACGGACGCCGTGGTCGTGAGCCAGTCGCCGTAACGGCCCGAGCCTTCGCCGCCATCGAGCCGGTGCTTGCGCAAGGCGATTAAGACCACCTTGCCATTCTCGCGCCGGACCCAGGACGAAGTGTGCGCCCCGCGCTCGTAGCCAAGGTAGTCCGCCTCATACGGCTCGATGGAGAAGCAGGCCGAACCGCGCAGCACGTGGCCCAGGCCGTTGAACTTCGCCATACACTCCGGCTCGGCCCGCTGCCCGTTCTCATCTCCGGAAAAGGCGCCTAAGGAGCCGAGCCGCCCATAGCCTGCACGAAATCTCCTATCGCGCGTGTTTCAAGCCGCAGTTGCCGAGATTCTTCATCCAACGGCTGACGCAGCCCGGAGAACTCGTTCACGACCCGTTTATGGGGCGCGGGACGACTCTCTCCTCGAAGCCGGTTTACTCGGCCGAATTCCTTTCGGCTGCGACATCAACCCGCTAAGCGCTTTCCTGTGCCGCCCGCGTTTTACTCCTCCCACGTTGGATCAGGTGGCACGACGCCTGGCGGAGATCGATTTCACGGATGCCGGTGAGACGCGCCGAGTTTTGACCGACGCAAGAGAGCGCGCCCGATTCGTTACCGGCCCGGCGTCGGCCACCCCGGAACTGCTGGACGGGAGTGTCGCGCTCGTGGTGACATCTCCGCCGTTTTTGGATGTCGTCGATTACGCGGGAGACAACTGGCTCCGCTGCTGGTTTGTCGGGGTGGACCCTCAATCCGTGAAGCTGACCATTGCGAGGAGGCTGGAGGATTGGCAGGCGGCGATGAGCGCCGCGTTCCGAGAGCTGCATCGGGTCTTGCGCCCCGGCGGCTTCGTTGCATTCGAGGTCGGCGAGGTTCGTGGCGGCAAGCTCAGGCTGGAGGAGGTCGTCCTGCCCTGCGGCGTAGCGGCGGGCCTGAGGCCGCAATTGGTGGTCATCCACGACCAGAGGTTTACCAAAACCTCCCACTGCTGGGGCCAGGAAAACAACACCAAAGGCACGAATACAAACCGCATTGTCGTTTTTCGGAAGGAGCGGTGAAGAAGCCTCGAAACCATCCACGGCCCCAAACAGGGTCCTGACTGGCACGGCATTCAAAGCCCCAGACCGAGAATGCCTGGTTTTGGGTGCTGGCGGCCACGTTGTGCCGGCAAGCCAGGTCGGTGAGGAAGCGTTCGAGTTTGGCTTCGCTGGAGAGGCCCGCGGGCATGGTGTGAAGCGCGCCCATATAGCGGCGGAGCCAGAAGACCTAGCACTCCTCGGTCGCGAGGGCCTTGTGCTGGCGGCGGAGGACCTCGCGGAGTCGCTCGATGGCTTTGGTCGAGTTCATTTTAGATCGAGTCTAAGGCAGGGGGTTGGACAACGGCAGTCCGTACAAAAAACGCGGAAAGTTTCTTTACACTTGCAATAACCGAACAGGCCGTTGTATTACTATAAAAAGACCATTGGGAATGAAGAACTTGCGAACGAGAACCTGCCGATTCTCCGGCAAGATCAGCGACTGGCCGTCGCAGAATCACAGTTCGGCAAGACCATGAGCCAGCCTTCAACTACCGATGGCCGCTTGTTGCGGGTCCGTTTTCGGACCGTCCAGTATTTCGGTGCTCTGCTGGTGGCTGGGTTTTGGATCTTGCCATTCACAGGATCCGCATGGGGGGACAAGTTCCACTACAGCTACCTCTTTGACGTGAGTGTTCCAGTGATGGTCATCGTTGGCGTGTCTGGGCTGCTGACGTGGAGGCGGTATCGAAAGGATTCGCTCCTGCACCTTGCGGTCCTCTTCGGGTGGCCGATTTGGGCGGCCTTGCCGAGGTTATGAGCGGGCACAGGAGCTTGCCGAACCCCCGGCCTGCACTGGACGCGGCGATGAGCACGAGGTCACATTCCAACGCCCGCCGGTGCCGCGCCAGTGAGGCCGGTCTGGGCTGGTTGACTACCTTATGACACGAACGTTCTTACGTAGAAGCCTTTTTATCGCAGCGGGAACTGGTCTCCTGCTTTACATCTGGTTCGCTTGGTGCTTAGCCCACGAGCCGCAACCGGCCCCTCGCACTATTGACCTGCTTATTCTTGGCCGGCCACAGCTCACCAATGGCGCAATGCTCGTCAGTGTTGTCCTGAGCAATGGAACTTCACGTTCACTGAATGTCGTTGATGATACGGCAGGTAATCCCTTTCTAGGTCTCGTCACGACTAATTACTTTGCTGGTTACCTCGTCCCGGATCGGGACGTCTCGGGACCCTGCGCGAACATGATGAGAATCAACCTTGCAGCTGGCGCAAGTCTGACGAACACCGTTTGGATAACGAATCCTCCGCCTCGGTTTCGGCTCCGAACTATGGTTCGGGATATGCACGCTGAGTTCTCGTGGGGCATTCGACAAATCCCCAGATCCTTAGCGGTGCGGGCAGGTCTGCTGCGGCAGAGGCAATTCCTTGGCTCTCCAGCGTCGCCGACTTCGCCGACTTCGCCGTGGATTGAATCCGGGGTGTATCCACAATAACCGAGTGGACCGCTGAAATCATCGGCTGACAGCAAATCATACGTATGAAACACCTCTTTTCTTCACCTGACCCCGCACGAGTTGGATTGGCTCAGAGCCTACTGGATGCGGCAGGCATTGAGTGGGAACTCCGTAATGAAGCTGTGTCACAAACCGAGATCGGTATGCCCTTTATGAATGCAAATTCGCCGAACGAGTCACGTCAGCCCATGCCGGGATTTCGTCTCGCGGCGCATCGGACATCACTGGCCCGGCGTGGCTGCGCTCACCGTTCGGCATAAAGCATGAGACCCTCGGCCAAGCTCAAAGAACTCATCGCCAACCGTATTATTCTGCGGTCACCGAAGGGAAAGACCCGTGCTTGGTTTGATGCCTCCTCCGAGGAAGTGGTTTCTCTCAACCTCTACGGTCCGAAAGCATCCCTTTCTCTCTGCCCTACTCAAATCCCGGTCGCCTTGGCCCTTTCTGTCGTTTGAACCCCTGGAGTTTGGCCAACCGCTTCCTTAGTGTCCTCTTGTCGAAACGAGAGTAGCAGTGGAGAACATCGCTCGACTGGTGGCCGACCAACTGCATAACTTCGGCCGAAAGGGCTTGGCTCTGGAATCGCTCCCAAAAGGTGACGCGAAGAGCGTCAAAACCCCATACAGGGATCCCAGCCGCGGCAACCAATTCTGCAAACTGGCCCTTGAGTTCGGCCAACGTCGCCTTCGCCGATGCGAAGAATATGAGTCCGGCCGATCCGGAGCGCTTTGACAACGGCTGCAGGTATTCTCGGAGCGCCGCCGATATGGGCACGGCGTGGGTGAGTCCGGTCTTTGCCAAAGAGGGGCTCACCCCAGAATCCGTCTGAAATCATGCCAGCATCTCCTTCCCGTTGCCGGTGACCGGCGACTTGAGCAAATCGTGTGGCGTATAATGTGCAGGGGAGGCGGATAACGCCGCCAGAGGCTCGGCAACGGAGAGACCGTTAGAGCAACACCAGTTGCCGGGCGTTTGGCTCGCGCAGGCTCGCGACCCGGAAACCCAGCAGCCGCAGCGGGCGCGACGGGCCCCAAGCCCGAGCACCCACCCGTGCTCACCAACGGGACTACCGAGACCCTTCGGCGCAATAATCAGCGACATGTTACCTACAAGAGTAGATAACGTGAAGAGATTCTCTTTGACTTTTCTTGGTTCGCTCCTGCCTCCGCGCGGGTTCCAAGACGGCACACCCGGCAGGGCCGGAACCCGACTTCAAAAGGAGGCCGCGCTGGCTAGGCCGGACTCATCTTGGGGCGCGGCCGCCTTTGCGCAGTTCAAGCTGCAGCACAACGTTCGTGTCGCCGGCCTCAGCTTCGAGGTGGCCGAGCAGAATGGTTCCGCCACTCGGCTCTCGCTTGACGGCAAACACCATCAGTTTTCCCGGGGGGACGTATTCGATAACAAAGCGCCCTTCGGCATCCGTCTTGGACCTGCGGAAGCCGACCTGGACCCAGAGGTTCGGAACCGGCTCGCCATCCGGCCCCACCACCTTTCCGGCCAATTGGAGCGTGGCCGGGAGCTTGATCGGTGGCACCTTGAGTTCGCTGGGCTGTGCGTTGTCAGGCTGGGCCGCCACGTGCGTGACGACCTTGTGGCCGATGGCCATGACATCCACGTAATATTCTCCTCCCTGCGGAAGGGCCTTGAAGATGAATGAACCCGCCGCATCGGTCCGGGTCTTTTCCAACTCCTTGCTCGCGCTCTTGAGGGTCATGTAGAGCGACACAAAGGCGTTGGTCACCGGCGTGTCCGCTCCCTCGAGCACCGACCCTGTGACTGTGACCCCTGGCTTCAGGTGCAGGTCGATGTTGGTCACCGTGTCGCCCAGGTCGCAGGTTGCCGCCAAATTGTTGACTACATCACGCCCCACCAACACGGACCTGACATTGGGAGCACCCGAGTCGGCCGGCGGAAGTTGCCGATAGATGATGTACTCCCCTTTGCCGTTGCTAATGGCGGGGAGAGCGGCGGCGCCCTTGGCCTGCCACACTCCCACCCTCACCACCGGGGCCGGCCCTCCGGATGGGTCAAAGACCTTGCCGGAGGTGGGGATGTAGGGGCCGGTCGTAGCGTCCGGGTTGAGGGGACGAACTTGGATGATAACGTTCGTGTCGCCTGCTTGCGCCTGGGCCCCGGCTCCTGACCCCGATGTCATGAAGGTCAAGACCCCGGGTCGCGTCTCGGGGGGACCGTAACCATGCGCCCAAAGCGAAACACTCCCTTCGCACACTTCGTCGAAAACGAAGCGTCCTCGACTGTCAGTTTGGGTCTGGGGCATGCTACGTTGTCCCTGGCCGGAGAAGGTCACCTCGGCCTCGCCGACCGGCTTGCCGTCTGGGCCTAACACCTGACCGGCGAGCCTCAGGCCAGCCTCCTTGAGCACAAGGGCTGGAAACTCATAATGGCCGGGTTTCGCATCTTCGGCCTCCAACTCCCCAGAGGCCATGCCATAGCCTCTGGCTGTGGATGCCGCAACGGAGTATTGTCTCCCGTGCGGCAGGGCGGGGAAGGAAAAGCAACCCTGCGCGTCGACGCGTGCCGGCTGCGGGTCCACTCTTGGGGCCGAATTCGCCGAGCGTATTCTGAGCTCAACCATCGCGCTGGTCACCGGCGCTCCGTGGGTGTCTTTGACGGAACCGGAGAGGGTGATGCCTGGTTCCAACGTGAGGTCCAACTCGGTCGGGACCGCGTCGAATTCCTGGATGGCCGCCAGGTTCCGCCCCATGCTGCGGGCCATGATGAAATTCGTCCTGGTGATAGGGCCGACCCACGAGGACCCCTCCCTCAGTTCTTGCACCAGGGCCAGCTCGTATCGACCGTTGGCATCCGACCTGCCTTCGACATAGGGAAGCGCCATAGGGTATTGCCCAGGATGAAAGGACACGAGCACACCCGCGACTGGCGCGCCCCCCGGGTCGCGTATCGTGCCGGAGATCGTTCGGGGCCGGGTGAGCTCAATGCGGAGATAATTGGTCTGGCCGGCCTCGATGTTGGGGGTAGCGCCCCTCGGCGCCCAGCCCTTCTTTGCGGCTGACAGCCACGCCCTGCCAGGCGGCAGCCGCAGCAGGGCCACACCGTTAGTGCCGGTGTAGGCACCCGAGGCGCCAGCCAAGCTGCCCGGTGAAACCTCCACGTCCGCCAGGGGTTTGAGATCGTCTCCGGCGACCACGGTCACCTCCATCCAAGCGCCTCTTGCGGCGTCAACCACAACGTCGCGAGTCACTTCTCCACCCGCCACCCGCAGCACGGTGCTTCCTTTCAGCACCGCCATCCAATCCGCGTCGTTCTGGCCAGGGGCGCCGCTCATCCCGCTGAGACGATACCAGCCCGGCTCAACCTCCGGCACGCGGAACGTCCCGTCGGCGCCGCTCGCTTCGGACTCGATGGTGGCGTAGGCGTAGAGTTCCCCCACGTTGGGCCGGAATCTCACCCTGGCGCCTGCGATTGGCTGGCCGGCCTCGCCGGCCACGACTTTTCCTTCAATGGCCCCCGGCGGGCCGAGCATGAGTTCGAGGTTCGCTGCTCCGGCTTCGTAACCCCGCCAACCGGCATAGAGGCCCCCGATCGGTCGCGGGGCCCTGCCTGGCGTCCTGACCACAAGGGCGGCGTGGCCATCAGCGGGAAAGTCCGCGATGCGGAAGCGGCCATCGGCGGCGGTCCTGGCCGAGAAACACTCGCGCGCCGGCTTGCCAGATAGATCGTTCGCGTGCAGCGCCCTCGAATGTTCGTCCCCAAAGTTGGCCGCCAAGACCCACACCTCCGCGCCGGCTATCGGCCCGTGATTCGCATCCACCACTACACCCGCCAGCGTTGTTGGCGCCGTCAGAACCAGCGGTTCGGAAGAACCGCGCGCAAGGGAATTCCGGGTTTTCCAGCCTGTCGCCAACCCCGCCTTCCTGACCACAATGAGGGTTGCGCCCCGTGAAGAAGGCACCGCGAATGCGCCTTCGCTGTCGGTAGCCGTGCGCCGCTCGAGTTCCGGTTCCCCCACCGTCGGATAGCCGGACCCGGCTTGATAACGATAGCAATCCACCGAGGCGCCCGCCACCGGCCGGCCCTGTTCATCCACCACCTTGCCGGAGAGCTGCGCGGTCGCGCCAGCTTCCGTGGCCACCGTTCCGTTCCGGGCGCCGGTGAGGGTGATTAACCCCAGTGCCACCGCTGCCCATACAGGCGAATGGAAACCTCCCAACCGAGGTCTAACTCCCGCAACCACATTTGGGTTCATGATTATGGTTGCTCCTTCCTTGACCGCATCTTCTTTAGTTTACCGATTCCGCATTGAATCCGAGGGCTTTTTCTTCACCCACCAGTCCAGCATATCCAGGCGGTCCGTGAGCGCCAACCTCTTTTCCCTCGGCACGCTTTGATGCCATCGAGCGGCCCTGGCGCCCTCCCGCCAGCCCGGCTGGGCTACTCCAGCGAGAACACCGCGCGTCTGCTTCGGTTCCGCGGCCGTGCAGGTTTCTCAGCCTCTCCCAGCGCGACCGCCACGGCAATCGCGGTCTGTTCGGAGTGCAGGTTGGCGCCTCTGGGACTGCGCCCGTACCTACTAGCGTGTCAGCCCCTCGAGCTTTCAGGGCTGCCCAGACGCCTGCTTTGCGGGAGGAGGCTCTTGGTCTGGCTATGGTTGGGCGCTGAGGACCTCCACCCACTCGATCGGAACGCCACCCGCAGATTGCTGCCGCAGTTTCAGCCTGAGGACGCCGCCACTGGCCCGGACGCGAGATGTTGTTTCTTTGCCCCCAAAGAAGTGCTCGCGGACGATGTGCGGACCATTGAGGCGTTTGAGACGCAAATCTCCGTCGCCGTAGGGCACAATGGCAAGCTGGCGCGCACTTTGGAGGTCATCGTCGGTCTTGGAGGCGACGACCACCGACGCCGTGGTCGTGAGCCAGTCGCCGTAACGGCCCGAGCCTTCGCGGCCGTCGAGCCGATGCTTGCGCAAGGCGATCAAGACCACCTTGCCGTTCTCGCGCCGGACCCAGGAAGAAGTGTGCGCCCCGCGCTCATAGCCAAGGTAGTCCGCCTCATACGGCTCGATGGAGAAGCAGGCCGAACCGCGCAGCGCGTGGCTCAAGCCGTTGAATTTGGCCATACACTCCGGCTCGGCCCGCTGCCCGTTCTCATCTCCGGAAAAGGCGCCCAAGGAGCCCAGTGTGCCAATCGGCGCGGAATCGAACCAAATCGAGGGCATCGTCGCCCAATCGTAGCCACCCGAGCCGTAGGTCGGCATTCCCAACTCGCCCAGCAGACTGGAAAAGAAGAAGCGGCGGTTGGCTTCCAAATCATATTCGTGGGCGCAGAGGAACAAATCGTCCGGGCTGTGCAGGTCCAGGTAATCTACAAACAGCGGCGAGAGCGAGTAATACATCATCACGATGTCCGGCTTCTCCTCGCGCATGGCCGAGGCCACCACCTCGAGGCCCTTGTAAAGCAGCTTCTCGCCCGCCCAGGTCTTGTCCGCCGGCGCCGCCAGGGCCAGGGACGGCAGCTCGTATCCAAAATCGAACTTGACCAGGTCCGGCTGGTAATGGCGGATGAAGCGCCGGGCTGTATTGCGAATCGCCTGTTGCGCCTCGGGCTGGGTGACATCCAGCATATAGTAGCCGCCGGTCTTGTAGGGCGTGCCATCGGCTTTGTGCAATACGTTGGAGAGGCTCAGCCCCGCATCCTCCGGATGTTCGACCCGCAAGAACGCGGCCCATACGCCGATCTTCAGACCGTGCTGGCGCAACTCACGAAGAATCTGCTCAAAATCGGGGAAACGCTCCCGAGAATGTTCCAAATGGCCGTAGGCGCCCTCCCATTTGTCGTCAAACACAAACATCGCCGGTTTCATTCCCGAGGCCTGGAGCCCGCCCCAGATTTCGTGGAAGGCGGCGCTGTCGAAACTCGCCGAAGCTTTGCCGAGGGCCACCTCGGCGCCCCAGGAATTGAACTGCGGCGCCAGCATCGCTTTGACCTTCGCCGGCGAGCTCACCTTTTTGTGGATGACTCCGGCCTCGACCAAGCCCAGGTAATACTGGCGGATCGCCTCCCGATAATCCGGCGCGACGGTCAGGAGCAGCCTCGCCCCGAGCGTCAGTCGAGCCGGCCCCCGGCACTGACCCCACAGGTCACTGCGGTAACTGAACACCGGGCTGAGCGTTGCCCCGCGCCAATCCAGGAAGTAGTCGGCCGCGGGCAGGCTCGCCAGTCCGCAGCAGAATGAACCGGAGAGCTTGGTCGAGAGCGCGCCGCACGTCTTGTCGCCGGCGCCCGGGCTGAACCCGCAAAAGAAATGGGCCGGCAGGCCCCACTGCTGCGAGAGTCCCGGCTCGCCGCTGGCGCCGCGCCCGCTCCAGAGAGTGGCCGAGAGCCCAAGGTTGGCCGAGACGATCGGCCCCAGGGCCGAGGCCTCGTTGATGCCGGGGATGACCCAATACGCCGCCTGCATGGCCGGCGTCACGGCTTGGCCGTCGCTCCGGCTGAAATAATGCACCGTGACCACGTCCTCCTCCCCGGCCTGAAACCGGATCGGCTCCAACCAGATGCCTCCCGGGGAAAACTGTATCGCGAGCTCCACTTCGTGGGCTCCGCCCGCCTCCCGGTAACCGATCTTGAGCTGCTCCCCTTCCAGCGACCAGTTCTGAACCGTAGCCGAGACGAGTTTCCGGGCGCCCACTTTACCCAGTGGTTGCACCGTAACCACCGGCGCGACGCGGCCGCTAGCGATGGTGCGGCCCTGCGGGTCGGCAAGCCGGAATTCATCGCGCGCCGCGGTCCAGTCAAAGCGATAGCTCGGCGCAGTCACCTTGACTCCTTCACCCGATTTGGCAAAAGAAACCGCTCCCGCCCCGGCCAGCACCGGCACGCCGCTCTCACCGCCACCCTTGGCCGGCGGTCCAGCTTGAGCGTTGAGGGTCAACACCGCAACCCAGTAGAAGACCAGAAAAGAACTAGAGAGAGGCTTCATCGGCTCGAAAGGGTAGCCGCCGACCTGGCCGCCAGGCAATGGAAGAATCGTGCGATGCGGGCCGGAAGGCTTCCTGAAAGGCCGGCTCCTGCAAGGCCAGCAAACGAGCATACCCCGGCAGTGCTTCCAGGATTGCCAGGGCACGCTTTGTCACCTGATCGGGGTTGAAAGCCGCCTCCTTCGCGCCTCCGAAGAAAATGTCGAAGATCGCCCGGACGGGCGAGGCCAGGTTCTGTCCCACGATGTAGAACCCAGTGCATGGCGCCATGGACGGCGAAATCCTCCGGAGCAGCCAATGAGCCTTCCGGAATCCTAATCGTGTGGGTCGCGATTCCGCAGTCGCCAGGGTTCTTCATGAACGATCGGCCTGGGCTCACGCGCCCACGGGGCATCCCAGCCCAGACGCCGACACCGCCCCTCGGCCCAGTGCAGGAATCGGTCTTTCACCCGGCGCTGGCCGAGGACCGTCCCGCAGGTCCATACCTCACCCTCGCGGGTGATGGCCGCAATGGCACGCCCTCCCGCAGCGGCAGCCAGGACCTTGGGCGGCAGTCCGACCTTCCTCAGCTCCCTCGGGGTCATGACCCAAAACGTTCCATCTTGCTTCAGCAACAGGTGCTGAGACCCGTCTTGCGAAGACCAGACTGACCGCCAGTCGGCGGCGTGTCCGACCTGCGTCGGCGCTCTGCCGGCATCGTGAGCGGCCCCGGTGAAATAATACGCGTTGCGGCCCCAGGCCCAAAGTGTTCCGTCAGCCTTCACCGCTATCGAGAGATTGAACGTGACGGACACATCACTCCAGTTGGTCTCCGCCGTGAGGCGGGTAGGAACTGGCAGATCCTCGGGGCTCTGCATCCTCGGGGGGCCCAATGCGAGACTGCCACCCCAAATCCACACGCTGCCATCGGATTGGATGCCTGCCGCGCTCAGCCCGCCCGCTCGGACCTTGACCCAGTTGGTTGCCGTGCCCACCCGCACGGGCGTTGCGGTGTTCGTCCAGGAACCGATGCCAAGCTGCCCGTAGTCGTTCCAGCCCCAGGCCCACAAGGTGCCATCCCGCTTCAAAGCGTAACTGCTCGAATCACCAGCTTCCACTGCCACCCAATCGCTGCCCTCCACGGTTTGCGCCGGACGGTCCTGCACGTTGAGCCTGCCATTGCCGAGGTTCGGCCCGGCAACACCGTTGCCCAACTGCCCTCGCCAATTCGCGCCCCACGCCCAAATCCTCCCGTCAGCCCTGAGCGCCAGGTTGTGCCCAGCCCCGGCCGCAACCAGGACCCAGTTCGTATCCCGCCCGAGGCGTAAGAGGTTCCCCGTGAACTCCGTTTGCGGCAACCCCAGCACCGGCCTGCCGCTGTCCTGACCACCCCAAGACCAAAGGCTGCCATCAGACGCAACGGCCAGTCCGTGGGTGACGCCCAGGCTGACCATGGGAACCCCAGGACCAGCGGGCAGTCTCGACCGGCCCTTCGGCCCTGGCAAAAGCTCATAGCCAACTACAGCCAGGCCGACGGCAGCCCCGACAATCAGATGTCGCGTGCATTTCACGATGGCGGGCGATCAGCGAAGATGGATAAGACGCGGCTCTTTGCCCGTATCCCAGGTTTTGGCATTCCGCCAGGAACGATGATTTGGTCCTCGGTCCGGCTCATTCCAGGTCGCACGGTGGCAGAAGGGTTTGAGAGCGTCAAGGCTGCGCCACGCAAGAAAAGAACCAAAGCGAGGTTTTATCGGCTCGAAATGGTAGCGGCCGGCCCGGCTTCCACTCCGCATGGAAGGAGAGATCGACATGCTCGTTCTGAATCGGCTTTCCGCCCTTCACCAACCGGCCCCGCACCTCCGCCCATGGCTGGACAATGAGGTCGTTGGTTCCCCCCGATGACGCGAGGGAGAGCCGCCCAAAACCGCTGGGGCAGCCAGCGACCAGTTCCCCCTGGCCCAGCTTCGGCGCAAAACTGAACCGCCCAGTCGAATCCGTCACTTGCTTTTCGTATTGCCCAAAGGTCCCCGCCCGGCCATCCGGGGCGATACTGGTTTGCTCGTCGCCACTGAGGTAAATGACCTCCGTATTTGGCAGCGGCGTCCCGTCAGGCAACCGGACCGTCCCGCGCGGGCCGTTGCCCCGGGTGAGCCTCAGGACACAGTTGGTTTGGCCCAAGGCCAGCGGTTCCGATATAACGGGCAGGTAGCCCGGAGCTTCCACCCGGAAAACGACGCCCCCGCCTTTTCCCGACATCTCGATGAGAAAGCTGCCTTTTGTGCCCTCCACGGATCGACCCCGTTGCCACTGGAACCGCGCCGACCCGGGGTCGCGGCGGAGACCCGGGGTTATCCGAAACCTAGGGACCGGAGCGCCATCGCTCGCGTCAAGGACACGTCCGCTAACGAGCGGCGCATTGGGGGTGGCGCGTTTCGCCTCCGCGCCGCACAAGGGGAGATTCTGCGGCCGCTCGTCATCCGGGTTGAAATCCGGCTTGAGATTCTCGCCGGGTTCCAGAAGTATGACCAGATTGGTTTTGTCCGACTCCAGGCGGCCCAGCAACCGGAACGGGTTCAGCCGGTCCAGGCTGGCGTTTCGCGCGGAGAGGCGATAACCGTTAATACGCGTGCCCACATCGAGGGCCTCAGCAGGCACATTCGTGAAGCCGAAACGGCCGTCGGGCGGCAACTCGGCACTCGTGGAATCCCAGGCCGCGTCTCGCCCAATCGTCAGGCGCGTGTGCGCCGGGATGCCGTTGCTGTTGGAGAGGCGCACCTGTCCTTCCAGGCGGAAACCGGCGACCAACTCCCAGTCACCCAGATTGTTGGTTGAGCCGTCCCCTTTTACCCGAACAACCCTGGTCGGCAAAGCCCCGATACCCTTAAGAGAGTCGAGGAGGCCGTAAGCGGCATATTCACGGTTCGGAGGGAGATTCGGGAAGATGAACCTGCCGTCCCCGCCGGTGCCGGTTACGAAATCTCCGGTGAAATTCACGTCGGTCCGGTCCACCGAAACGACGCCTACTGTGATGCCCTTGACCGGTTTGCCGTTACGAAGCACGCGTCCTGTCAGGGCGGAGCCTGGGGTCAGCATCAGGTCTTGCCGTTCGGGCCCAGGGTGCGTCGCACGAAAATACCGCCGGGCGAAACCGCGGGCCTCGACACGGAGGTCCACCCCAGCGAACTTCTGAGGAGAGCGGATTTCGAATTCGCCCCTTTCATCCGTTACCGCCATGGGGTCGGTGCCGGCCGGAACGCCGGATTCGAGCAAGATGACGGCATTGGCCAGAGGCTTCTTCGCCGGGTCGAGCACGCGGCCCAGTATGATCTGGCTGGGCGGCATCGTAGCAGCGGCCCGGGGCTTCAGCCCTGCTTCCAGCGGCCCCTTCAGCGGGTCGACCTGGTTGAAAAAGGCCGGTTCGAAGCCCTTGGCGACCACCAGAACCCGGAACAGGAGCGTCGAGTCAACTGATGCAATTCTGAACTGTCCTTGAGCATCCGCCGTGGTGCTCTTGCGGCAATCCGCATAGCACGACGGTCAGAGAAAGCCGGGGCCGGAGCGGGGGTGGGCCGTGTAGATGAAAATGGAGGCGTTGGTTACGGGTTGGCCGTCCGCACCTTTGATCACGCCGACCAGATCGAGGGCGTTGGTTCTCGCGGCTGCAGGAGCAATGCCCTCCACGGTCGAGGATGAGGAAGTTCCCTGGGCAGGCCGCTTGCCCGGGAGCGAATGGGAGAGCAGACTAAGGGCGGCAATGACGCCAGCCGCAAGACACGCCGGGAACAACCAGGTGAGAGGGCGAGGCTGTTTGTTGTTCATGTTCGAGAGAGTAACGCCGAAGGCGGGCCTGGGAAATAGAAAAACCTCCAATCAGCCTCCGGCTGCGGCCCCGGAGATTGTGCGAACCGCTTGTGCCGCGGCGGCGCGAAATGCACCGGACCTCGTAGCCGCCGAGGTAACGAGGCGGATAATTGAGCAAATACGAGCCAGGGCCCGCCTCGTTACCTCGGCGGCTACCATTTGCAAACACGGCCTTATAGGCCGGCGACGTCTTGGATGGACCCGTTACCCAGGCCTCCGCTGCGCGTCAGCTGGGCTATCACCTGGAGGGCTTTCAGCCCTCTCTGGAGTTTGGACCTCTTGCGGCGCCGCGAAGCGGTGATTTGAAGGTAGCCGTGTGGCTTCAGCCCACGGAATCAGCGACCCGTAGCCGTCGCGTCGCGCCAGCGACGCTTGCACCCCCCGGCTTGCCTTGTCAATCCTCCTGCATGTCCAGCCG
>Ga0326727_10004293_pt1 | contig 43207 bp, 30 predicted proteins | sample MB2enrmetagenome_FD_207643 | JGI IMG/M metagenome (GOLD analysis project Ga0326727, IMG submission 207643) | Lab enriched peat soil microbial communities from McLean, Ithaca, NY, United States - MB29MY | ecosystem: Environmental > Terrestrial > Soil > Wetlands > Peat | place: USA: New York... | reverse complement strand
CCGGCTGCACGTCATGCGCGCAGCCTGAAACAAAACCACCACCGCCGGTGGGGAAAAACTCAAAACAAGACCGTCGCTGCACAGGGCCAACGGCGTTCTCACGCAGACACTTTAGCCCCTGAGGGAATTTTCTTCACCACCTCAAGCTGCTTATGCAGCCAGTTCCAGGGACTAGGAAGTTGGAAATAGGAATGAACATTGGCGTGTTGCGTCGCCTGACGATAAGCGTGGTTCTGGCGGGGGTGGTGTGCCTCGCGGCGCGGGTGAATGCGCAGGAGGACCGGGGCTTCTGGCGTTCGGCGAGCACGAACGCGTTCGCGATCACGGGCGACATTACGATTGGCGAGGCGAAGGTGACGCTTAACTTTGCGACGTTTCCGCTGGCGCAGATTCGCAGGCTGAAGCCGGTGGAGGTGAGCGCGGTGTTCGATGCGGACGTGAACGCGGGGATCGAAGGCACGCTTTACCGGCTGCACGTGCCGCCGGGCAAGTACATTGTGCGCAAGAATACGCTGTGCGGCGGCGAGGAGACGCAGTGGATGGCGACCTACGTGACGGGACACACGCTCAAGGTGGCGTTCTTCTCGGGCGATGACATGCCGGTGTTCACGTTTGACGCCATGCAGAACACGACCACGCTGTGCGGGACGTATACGTACGGGAGATAGCCTGTAGCCGGTAGCTTTTAGCTCTTAGCTCGCCGTGGTGAGTTGGGGGTGGTGCTTTCCCAGGTCTCAGAAGCGAGACCTAAGGCACCCGGCATGCTCGCAGATCTGCGGGAGAATCCATGATCGGGCGGACGATCCAACGCGGACTGGAAGACTCTGGCTGGAGAACTTTCTACAGAGTGGGCGGAGCATCTGTCCTCCTTACGATTCTGGTCGTGCTGGCCGAGATTGCGATTGGCTTCCTCCCCGGAGTGGCGCTTGCGACCCAGCGGACCGTGACAGTTGTCGACTGGTTTACGCTCTTCCAGAACAACTGGTTCCTTGGGCTCCGCAACCTTGGCCTTCTGAATCTCATCGGGGCGGCTTTACTGACACCGACATTCCTGGCGATTTACTTCGCTCTTCGGCGCGAGGTCGAACCCTCGGCTACGGCGGGCGTGATCCTTTTCTTTGTGGGGATAGCGGTCTACCTGTCAACCAATCGGGCCTTCGCCATGCTCTCCCTGAGCGGCCAATACGCAAGGTCAATCACGGATGCGCAGCGGGCGCTTCTGTCGGCTGCAGGCCAGGCGATGCTAGCTGAAAGCGCGAACCGTGTTGGCATATTCGTCATTGACTCGGCAGGTCTGGTCCTTTCCGCCGCGATGCTCAAGTGCACAGTTTTCGGCAAAGGCGTGGCCTATGCCGGCATCGTGGGAAATGCCCTGATGATCTTCGTTGAAATCATTCTAGCCTTCGGGCAGGCATGGGGCACAGTGGGGCTTGTGATTGCAATCGGCGGCGGAACCTCCATCATGATCTGGTACCTGCTGATTGGTAAACGGCTGCTCCAGTTGGCGGCGGACCCAATGGACGCGAACGGCCCATCAGGAAGAACTTAGACGCGGCTGCATTCCTCGACGGGAATCGGTACCTGCTCGATGATTTCGAGGCCGAAGCCCTCGAGGGCGGGGACGTGCATGGGCGTGTTCGAGAGCAGGCGGATGCGCTGGATTCCCAAGTCTGACAAGATCTGGCCGCCGAGGCCGATGGCACGGAGGATGCGGCCGGTGCGGGCCTGGGCGCCTTCGCGGGCGCGTAGCTCCTGATGGAGGATGAGACGGCCAGAATGCTCTTCGCGTACTTCGGCGGGCACGGCGGAGCCCTCGGGACCGAATGCCGCGGCTGGGGTGCGCTCGATTGCGAAGCCGCGCGAGGTGTTATGCAGATAGAGGATGACGCCGCAGCCGGCTTCGGCGATTATGCGCATGGACTGGTCGAGGATTTCGCGGCAGTGGCAGTCGGCGGCGAAGATGTCGCCGGGGGTGCAGCGGGTGTGGACGCGGACGAGCACGGGATGCGCGCAGGGCGTGCGGGGCGCTGCGGTTGAGGCGCCGTTCAGGATGGGTTCGGGGAACGGGCCGGCATGGACCGCGGGGCAATCGACGCAGAGGTCGCCGCGGATGAGGGCAATGTGGCTTTCGCCGCCGTTGACTTCGCTCTCGTAGGCGATCATGCGGAACTCGCCGTAGCGGGTTTGGATGCGGGACTCGCCGGCGCGGACGATATAGCGCTCGTTGCGCAGGCGGTAGCGGATGAGCTCGGCGACGGTGAGGATTTTGAGGCCGTGCTCGCGGCAAAAGGGAATGAGATCGGGGATGCGGGCCATTTCGCCGTCGTCGCGCATGACTTCGCAGATGACGCCGGCGGGGGTGAGGCCGGCGAGGCGGGCGAGATCGACCGAGGCCTCGGTTTGGCCGGCGCGGACCAGGACGCCGCCGCGGCGCGCGCGCAGCGGGAAGACGTGGCCGGGACGGGCGAGGTCGGCGGCGGTGGCGCCGGGATCGATGGCGGTGCGGATGGTGCGGGCGCGGTCGGCGGCCGAAATCCCTGTGGTCACGCCCTCGCGAGCCTCGATCGTTTCAGTGAAGGCGGTGCCGAAGCGCGAGGAGTTCTGCTGCGTCATGGGAAAGAGGCGCAGGTAGTCGGCGCGCTCCTCAGTGAGGGTGAGGCAGATGAGGCCGCGGCCGTAGCGGGCCATGAAGTTGATGGCCTCGGGGGTGACGTGCTCGGCGGCCAGGGTCAGGTCGCCCTCGTTCTCGCGGTCCTCGTCGTCGACCACGACCACCATGCGGCCGGTGCGGATTTCGTCAAGTGCGCCGGGAACGTCAGTGAAAGGAGGCTCGGGAGTGCGGGGCGTGTGGGGCATAATGCCCCTTTATTTTCGCTTATCCGAGCAGGGAACGCCAGAAAGGGGCGGGGGGTTGGAGCGGCGGTTTATGAGTTGGCGGTGATACGGAGCAACTGTTCGCAAGGTCGCTGGTGGAGGCTATACTCTCCCTGAATCACCGTGATAGACGATGGATGAGCTTCTGGCCGGTGTAATGACAGCAATCGCGGAAGTGCTCTTCGAGGCGGTTTTCGAGATTGCTGGTGTTGGCTTAGCATCGCTTCTGACGCGAGCTGCCAGCAAGCTCTTCAAAACAGTTTCTGATCTCAATCCCATCGCCACGACTTTCGCCCTTGGAATGCTGGGGATGTTGGTCGGCTTTTTGAGCGTAGTTGTGTATCCGCATCCTCTTGTGCATCCATCCCGGTTACACGGTGTAAGCGTTATAGCGAGTCCGCTGATTACCGGCGTTGTGATGTCTCAATTGGGCCGCCTACTGCGGAACTGCGGCAAGAGGGTCATGCCCATCGAGAGCTTCGGCTATGGATTTGTATTTGCCTTTGCGATGGCTCTCGTCCGGTTTCTTTTGCTCAGATAGGACAACGGGGCGCACGGGCTGCTACTCAAACGGGATGCTGCGAGAGGATTGGCCGATTCGGAAACTGCACCACTTCCGGTTCAGGGGCGGCAAGAACGCCGCCCGAAGGCGGCGTTTTATCTGGCGTGACCTGACTGGTAGCTGAATTAACACCAAGGTCACCGCTTCCTTTCTTTCTGGTTTCGTATAATCCTGTAGGTATCCAGGAGATGGCCCGCTGCGTTCTGCCCGGTTCTTTGGAATGGAAAGAAGGCATGCATCCGGCCATGAACGTGCAAATGGGGCGTATTGGCTGGTTGCCGAAAGAGGGAAAGGAGATCGCCGCTGATTTCCGCTTGTTCTGTCGGCGTGCCTCCAGCGTCAGCAATCTCCTGCCGATAACCCCTTTGAGATCCCCCCAAAGGAGGGATGATGTCCAGCCCCCAAAAGTCCGGCGCCTCTGACAATTTTGTTGCCGCAGTCGCCTATTTCTCGCCCATCCCGGCGTTTTTCTTTCTCGCTATCAGGCACTACAACAAAAGGCCCTACGTGCGATTCCACGCCTGGCAGTCTCTCGTATTCTGGGCATTTGTCTTTCTATTCGGCATTGCCATGGGATTTGTCGCGCCGTATCTCAGGTTCCTTGGGACGCGTGTCCTCCTGGTTCTGTTCTGTCTTGTATGTCTGGCGGTTTTCTTCGTATGGCTGTGGTGTGTGGTCGGCGCGTTGCATGGCAAGCGCTGCAGGCTCCCGCTGATTGGGGACTGGGCCGACGAACAGGCCTACAGGTAACCAGCCGGCCGTTTCAACACAAAAACGTCGCCCTGTCTCGGCCAGATTCACGGGCAGCAAAAACGCCGCCCGAAGGCGGCGTCTCTGCTTGAGCTGGCGAAAGTCCTACAGCGTGGATTCAATCTCAAAGCCCCAGGCTTCAAGCAGGGCCTCAGGGATATATTTTGAATTTTTGTTACGGCGCGCCCACTCACGCAGGCGGGTTGACCGGATGAACTGATCCGGAGGCAACTTAAACTCCTTGGTGATCTGCTCAAAGGAGGTAACTGTGGGCACAACCGGGCCAATGGGCTCTGGTTTGCCCCAATTCGGATTTCCACGACGCTTTGCCATCGATTTTTGTGTCCTTGAAAGGAGGTTTTCGCGATTCATCCTCGGACAGGGCTGGGGGATTCAGAAGGACCCGAGGAGCATTAATTGCTATTTTACGGATATTTTGTTCAAAAATCAATAGAAAAAAGGATTGGGGCGGGGTTAGGACAGAGAGTCATGCGCGGCTTTGATACTTTACAAATTATTGTATTTATAGACGTTACAGGAAGTCTGCCGGGCCGGGCGGGGAACAGAGGTCCGGCTTTTGGCGTAATCGATTGAATGCGTGGCGGGCGGGGGTGGCTGGTTACCATGATGACGAAAGTCTGGACGGCGTTTATGGCGGGTCTAGCATTGCTGGGCGGAGTGGCTCCCTGCCGAGGCGTGGAATTGACGGTGAGCCGGCAGGCCCTGGAGCGGACCCTGAAACAGCAGCTTTTCAGCGGGTCCGACGGCCGGTATTACCTGAAAGGAAATGCTCGTTCTGCGTGCTTTATCGCCACCGAGGACCCGCATCTGAGTTTTGAACAGGACCGGATCGTGGTGCGGGTGAAAACCGTGGCCCGGCTGGGAATGGGCGGTGTGTGCCTGGGAGCGATCAAACTGCCGGCCGAGGTTTCGCTCGCGCCCGATGCGGAGGGTGAGACGATCGGGTTCCGCGACGCTCAGCTCGAAAAGATTTCAGACCAGAAAGAGATCAACTTTGTGCTGGCGCCGTTCCTGCGCGGACAGGTGCCGAAGAGCATGAAGGTGAATGCGACCGATTTACTGCGCAAGGCGCTGGAGGGGTCGACGGCTTCTTCGGGATACAAGGTGAGCCTGGACCGGCTGAAGATTCTTTCGATCCGGATTGTGGGCGACAAGCTGGTGGTAGACGCGGACGGGGACTTGAGCGTGGAGTGAAAAGAGCAGGTTTCAGGTGTCAGGTGTCAGCGTGGGGCGTGCGGGAACAGGATGCCGTGGCCGAATGCACCGGAATCAATGCAGAAATTGGCCCCGGCCGCGGACTAGCCCCTCTCGCCTCCGCCAGCTCCGCTGTTCTATTCGAGGTCAGACCACTAGATTAAAATGGATGCAGGAAACCCGAAAATCCGCAGTGATAGAATTCTGACGTTTGGAGAAGAGACATGCCTGAAGCAACTTGCGATATCGGCCTGATCGGCCTTGCTGTGATGGGACAAAATCTTGTCCTCAACATGAACGACCACGGATTCAAAGTGGCTGTGTTCAATCGCACCGTTTCAAAGGTCGACGATTTTCTGGCCAACGAGGCCAAGGGGACGCAGGTGGTGGGGGCGCACTCGATTGAGGAGCTGACGAGCCTGCTGAAGCGGCCGCGGCGCGTGATGCTGATGGTGAAGGCCGGCTCGACCGTGGACGAGATGATCGACCATGTGGCGCCGCACCTTGAGGCGGGCGACATCATTATTGATGGCGGAAACTCGCTGTTTACGGATTCGACGCGGCGCACCAAGGCGCTGGCCGCGAAGGGGATTCTGTTCATCGGCACGGGCGTATCGGGCGGCGAAGAAGGCGCGCGCCGCGGCCCGTCGATCATGCCGGGCGGCAACCCTGCGGCGTGGCCGCATGTGAAGCCGATCTTCCAGGCGATTGCCGCCAAGGTGGACGATGGCACGCCCTGCTGCGACTGGGTGGGCGAAGAGGGCGCCGGGCACTTTGTGAAGATGGTGCACAACGGTATTGAGTACGGCGACATGCAGCTGATCTGCGAGGCCTACGATCTGCTGAAGCGCGGACTGGGACTGACGGCCGACGAGTTGCACGATGTGTTCGCCGAGTGGAACAAGGGCGAACTGGACAGCTACCTGATCGACATTACGCAGCAGATCTTTGCCAAGAAAGACGAAGACGGCTCGCCGCTGGTGGACAAGATTCTGGACACCGCGGGACAGAAGGGCACGGGTAAGTGGACGGTGATCAGCGCGCTCGATGAGGGCCAGCCGGTAACGCTGATCGGCGAATCGGTTTTCGCGCGCTGCCTGTCGGCGCTGAAGGACGAGCGCGTGGAGGCCGAAAAGGTGCTGCGCGGACCGAAGACGGCGCCCAAGGTGGGCGACCGCGCGAAATTCATTGAGGATGTGCGGCGGGCGCTGTTCAGCTCGAAGATCATCAGCTACGCGCAGGGCTACATGCTGCTGCGGGCCGCGGGCAAGGAGTTCGGCTGGAACCTGAACATGGGCGGCATCGCGCTGATGTGGCGCGGCGGCTGCATCATTCGCAGCCAGTTCCTGGGCAAGATCAAGGACGCGTTCCGTAAGAACAAGAAGCTCGACAACCTGCTGCTCGACAAGTATTTCTCGCGGCTGGTGAACAAGTACCAGGCGTCGTGGCGCAAAGCGGTGGCGCACGCGGTGAAGCTGGGCGTGCCCACGCCGGCGTTTTCGACGGCGCTCGCGTTCTTTGACGGCTATCGCACCGGCCGGTTGCCGCAGAATCTGCTGCAGGCGCAACGCGACTTCTTTGGCGCGCACACCTACGAGCGCGTGGATAAGCCGCGTGGCGAGTTCTTCCATACCAACTGGACGGGGCACGGCGGACGGGTGGCGTCGACGACGTACAACGTGTAAAGGCAGGGAACAGGGATTAGGGAACAGGGAACAGAAATCAGGCGGCGATTTCCGGAATGGAAATCGCCGCCTTTGCTTTTGCGCGGATTTTCGATGCGGACCGGCGGGTTCAGCGCAGGGTGTCGACCGGCGCGGGGTCCATGTCGGCGTAGTCCTGATTTTCGCCGCCCATGCCCCAGCAAAAGCTGTAGGCGCCCGTGCCGACGCCGGCGTGAATCGACCATCCGGGCGAGATGACGACGCCTTTGTCGGCCATGACGATGTGGCGAGTCTCCGCCGGGGGTCCCATGAAGTGCATCACGCGCGCGTCCGCGGCAACATTGAAGTACATGTAGATCTCGGAGCGGCGCATGTGCGTGTGCGGCGGCATGGTGTTCCAGTTGCTGCCGGGCGCCAGATGCGTGACGCCCATTACAAGCTGGCAACTGCGCGCGCCCTGGAGATGAATATATTTGCAGATGGTCCTCTTGTTGCAGGTTTCGAGACTCCCGAGTTCCGTGGGCTGAGCGTCTTCCTTGCGCACCAGCGCGACGGGATAAACGGCGTGGGCGGGATAGCTCAACAGATAGTAGATGGCAGGCGCGGATTTGTCTTTTGAGGCGAACGTGACCTGTTTGTTACCACGGCCGATGTAGAGCACATCGAGATTCGAGAGCTCGTAGGTCTTGCCCTCGACGGTGATGACGCCGGCGCCGCCGATGTTGAGCGCGCCCAACTCGCGGCGCTCGGTGAAGTACTCGGCGCGGAGGTCGGGATCGGTGGGCAACGCGATGGGGGCATCGAGCGGAGCCGCGAAGCCGGCCACGGAGCGATCGAGATCGACGTAATTGAGATGCAGCTTGCCGGGCTCGTAGAGCGAGTCGAGCAGGAATGTTTCGCGGAGCTCGTCCGTGGTCATGCGCGGATAGCGCACAGGGTCAGCCATTAGTACGGTCTTCATGATCTCTCCGGAAAGCAGCTTCTAGCTGCTAGCTTCTAGCCACTAGCTTGTTCGTGGCAGGTTCGGCCCTGCGCGCGACTGGGACATTGGATAGCTACACTCTCATTTTACTGCGCGGGCGGAGTGGGGAGCTTGGTGGGATCCCAGTTGTCGGCGCCGCGCAGGAAGATTTGAGGCTCGTAATGTTTGGCCTCGTCAGGCGTGAGGAAATGCGTGTGCGAATCGCGTTCATCGTGATGCGCGCCGGGGCCGGTGGAGTCGAATTCGGCGTAGAAGGCGGTGTCGAGCGAATGGCTGTCGCCGGGATGCCATTCGCGCCAGCCCGCCGGATCGATCTTGTCATCCATCTCTGTATGTAAATAGACGACAGTCGCGTAGGGACGCCACGGACGGCCGAGGAAGATGGAACCGGTGACGCCGGGATCGGCGGTGAGCCGGCAGTGGTCGATGACGAAGCCGGAGTCCTGCGTGGGATAGTGCTTGGACTGTGCGGTGATGTAGCCGCCGCCGTGCGGAGTGGAGTGAATCTCGCAGTTCTCGAACACGGCCTTGCTGTCGCCAAAGATGAAGTCGACGTTGCCGGCGACGTAGCAATCGGAGAAGTACTGGCGCGTGACGCCGCAGTTTTGCGCGTCGGGGCCGCAGTGCGTGCCGAGATAGACGGTGTCCTGGTTGCCGAGCAGACGCAAGTTGTGGAAGACGGCGCGGTCGGCGGTGACCAGAATGGCGAGAGCCTGTGAGCCGGCGGGAAGCTGCGGATGAGTTTTGTTGAAGTCGTTCTCGATGGTGATGTTTTCCGCAAAGAAGTCGTCGGCAGTGACGTTGACGGTAGCGGAATGGAGCGTGCCGCCGTTCTCGCCGGCATTACGGTCGTTGACGATGACGGTTTTGCTCGCGTCGGGATTGGCGCTGCGGATGGTGATGCCGGGCTTGTCGACGGTGAGCACTTCGCGATAGACACCGGGCGAAACGGAGAGGACTGCGCCGCCGGTTTTGGGAGCCATGTCGAGTGCGCGTTGGATGGAGTAGTAGTCGCCGGTGCCGTCGGCGGCAACGTAGAAGGTTTTGTCTTCGGGGGGAATCTTGCCGGCCATCTCGGGAGCGGTTTTATCTTCGGGGAACGGAACAAAGCGGGCGTCGCAGTCGAGCGGCTGGCCGGGCGCGGAATCGGGCGCGTTGGTGTCGGTCACGTCGTCGCCCTTGGGCTCGAGATTGCCGAGATGCGGGCCGAGGGTGATGACGGCATCCTGGTTGTAGAAGAGCGAGTCCTTCTGGTCGTCGGCGAAGACGTTGTCGAGCTTGATCTCGAGTTTGTGGCCGGGGTCGGCGTCGAGGCCGTAGAAGGTGTAGGCGCCGGGCGTGAGCACGTGCACGTTTTCAAGCGTGATGTCTTTGTAGATGGGCAGGCGGTCGCCGGTGAAGGTGGTGTAGTGGGGCGTGAAGACCAGCGGGTTGGGCGTGTTGCGGATGCAGACGTTGCGATAGACGACCTGGTGGACGAGGCCGCCGCGGCTGCGATCGGACTTGATGCGGAGACCGTTGTCGGCGCCGTCGATGGTGAGGTCGTCGACGAGCAGATGATCGACACCGCCGAAGGTGCCGCTGCCGATGGACATGCCATGGCCGGAGTAAAAGTGGTTGTGGAGGACGGACATGTTGGAGACGCCACCCGCTCCGCTGGGCTTGAGACAGACATCGTCGTCGCCGGTGTGAATGTAGCTGTAGGCGATGGTGATGTTCTTGGAGGAGCCGGGATCGATGCCGTCGGTGTTGCGCGCAGTTTTGGGGGTCATGATTTTGACGCCCCACGCGGTGAAGCCGTCGGTTTGATTGATGGAGACATGGAAGCCGGGCGAGTTGCGCAGCGTGATGTTGTAGAGGATGAAACCATCGACGTGGCGCAGGGCGATCATGGCGAAAACACTCTGCTGCTCATCTTTCACTTTGGCTTCGTGCGCGAGGTCCCACCAGCTGACGTCCTGTCCGAGGAGGGTTGCGCCGCCGCGTGCGTCGATGGAGCCCTCGCCCATGATGCCGGAGCCCTTGGCGCCGTCGGCCGAGATGAGCGGCTTGCAGGCGCGGCCGCGCATGGAAACGATGCCGCAACCGCCGGGCGTGGTGTCGTAGACGCGGGGATCGCGCGAGGCAACGAGGGCGGTGTTCTTCTCAATTACGAGTGTGACGCCGGGGCGGAGGGTCAGCGGGCCAGTGAGGAAGACGTTCTTCTTGCCGTGGGCACGTAAAACAACCGCTTGCCCCTGCGCGCAATGGTCCATTGCGTCCTGAATGCGGGTGGTGGAGAGCTTTTGCTCGTCGGCGACGGCGATGTTGCCGTGCGTGGAGACGATGTCGGCCTCGAGAGTGACGCACGCGGGAGGAATTTTGGGCTCGGTGACGGTGCGGGTGTCCTGGGCGGCGAGAGAGAGCAAGGCAAGCAACGGCAGTGGAGCGAGAAGAAGACGGGCAGAGACGGGACGCATGAGATTCTCCAATCGGCGTGGGCTGAAACGGCGAAATAGGCGGGCGAGCGTAGAGCGGTTCAAGTGGACTGACCACTTGGGACCATCCAAATGTATAGGAGCGGAGCCGTGCTTCGTCAAGCCATTACGGGACTTTGTGGCGGGGCGGCGCGCGCGGAGAGGAACTACATTGGTGGAGAACCTGACGGCGTATGCAGCCGTCGCCACAGCACCCGCAGCGACGCCGGCGGTGACGAAGCAGCCCTAGCAGCTTGCTGAAAAATGGGGAGCAAGTGACGGACCCTCCGCGAGGTTCCCACAGGGGCTAAAGCCCACAATTATTTCATTGCATTTACGGCGCGAGTAAACTCGCGCCCTGATACAAAGCAATACGCCTACGGAGTTTCTCAGCAGCCTTAGGGTTCCGAGCGCCTGAACACGGACCTGGGTTTCTCCAATTAACGAATGGGCGGCACCTGCTCGAGAATCCAGCGCACAAACTCCTTGCCGGCGGCATAGTTGTCGTAGAGGGCGGGGAGCTTGCGGCCGTCGGTGTACTCGTTGTAAAGCCAGGGGTCGGTCATGGCGATGACGGTTCCCTTGCCGTACTTCGCCGTGGCCATAAAGATGTCGTCGCCCTCGTCAAGCACATCGCGAGCGGGTTTCGAGACCGTGATGGTGCAGACATCCTTCACGAAAATCGTGTGAGGATGGTGGAAGACGGGGCCTTTGCCGTCAATGTCGATTCTTCCCTGCTCCCAATTTGTGCCGATGACGTGCTTGCGCAGCACACTGTTGAAGTGGATGCCGAATTTGTCGCCGATCACGTTGAAGTGGTCGAGGTCGGCGAAGGAGGTGTCGTTCTCCATGATGACGAGCACGCCGCCGGTCTTGACCCACTCGACGAGTTGCTCCGCATCCTGAGCGTTGGCAAAGTGCGCGTGGGGGTTCTTGTCGAGGTTGTCGGGTGAGGCGATCACGTAAACGTCTGCGCGCTTGAGGTTGGCGAGCGTGGGCTCGGCGTCGAGCTCGCTCAACTGCGCGCCGAATTCCTGGAAGAGATGGCCGAAGAGCGAATAGCCCGGATTGTCCCACGTGCTCCATTTGTAGTGGAAGTAGACCTGCTGGCCGAAGGCGTCGGTGCGCTGCTGCGAGTTGAACCAGCCGTCGACGACGACGGTGGCGCCGCGAGCCAGACCGGACTCGTACTCCATCTCCGTGCTGGCGAGCAGGAATGCGCCCACGCCCTTGGGATCGTTGGTGACGACCTTCTCGCCGATGTAGTAGGCGTAGCTGCCGTCGCGATAGGGTTCGCCGCCGAGGCCGGAGGCCTTCACGGTGTCGGTCAGCGAAACGTCGTCGCCCTGGGTTTGGATGAAGTGCGCGAGGATGCCTTTGTAGCCGCGCGCGGCGACGGCGAGAAGACCATCAGGCTCAATATCCGGAAGGTAGCCGCGACGCACGCTCTTGGCGAGCGCGTAGACGAACATGCAAGCGGAAGAGGATTCGAAGTAGTTTCCCTTTTCGCCGGGCCGGTTCATCATCGTGTACCAGAGGCCGGTTTTACGATCCTGGAAGCGCGCGACGGCGGCGGCTTCGCGCCTGAGGATGGCGATCAATTGCGCGCGGCCGGGATTGCCCTCAGGATAAAAATCGAGCGTGTCGACGAGGGCCATCATGTACCAGCCCATGCCGCGCGCCCAGAACTGCGGTGAATCGCCCGATTGCTGGTTGGCCCAGCGCTCCTGCTTCGACGCGTCCCAGCCGTGGTAGAGCAGGCCGGTCTTGGGATCGCGCGCATGCTGCTCCATGAGGACGAACTGCTTCGTGATGTCGGCGAATTCCTCGGGATGATGGGAGATGGAGGCGTACTCGGCGCGGAAGGGCTCGGCCATGTAGAGACCGTCGAGCCACATCTGGTTGGGATAGCGCTGCTTGTGCCAATAGCCGCCCTCGGCGTTGCGGGGCTGCTGAGCGAGTTGGTTCCAGAGGAACGTGGCGGCGGTGAGATAGCGCTTGTCCTGCGTGACGCGATAGAGGAAAAGAAGCTGGCGGCCGAGAAGGATGTTGTCGAGCTGATGCTCCTCGGGCTTGAGCGTGGGGATGGAACCGTCAGGGGCGACGAGGGCGTCGACCGAGCTTTTGATGTAGTTGAAGCAGCGCGGATCGACGGTGGAGAGCCAGACGGAGCGCATGCCTTGGAGCAGCGTACCGAGCTCGTAGTTCCAGGCCCAGGGCGCGCCGGCGGGCGTAAAGCGGCCGTCGGGCCAGCGGGCGATGGCCGCGTTGGCGGCGCGTTGCGACCAGGGCTGCGGATCGGCACTGGCGGCGAGCGCGCTGGCGAGTGCGCTCTGGGCGGTGGAGACAAGAGCGGCGAGACAGGCAAGAAGGCGGAGAGATTTCATGGGAACTCCGGGCGATCCCACTATACGCAGGGCCGCGGCCCGTGGACAAATTCGACTTCGACGGTTCGTATCCCACTCTGAACGCAAGAATCGCGTTCAGGATGAGATGTCCGGCAAATTCGCAGACGATTTACGCATCGGGCGTTGAAAAAACAACCGCAGATCCTTCGACTCCGTTTGCCGCAAAAACCGCGGCAAACTCCGCTCACGATGACAGCTTCATTATGATGCGAGTTTCTGACCTACCGAGCTAATGCGCGGGCGCCGGTGCAGCGGGGTACGGGATCCAGCCGTTGAGGCGCAGCCAGTTTTCAAGCAGCGTGGGCCACTCGGCGAGTTCGGGATTGGATTGGCCGAGCGCCATGCCGTGCGGGCCGGTTTCGAAGACGTGCATCTCGGCAGGCACGCCGGCGCGGACCAGCGCCGCGTAGAACGTGACGGTGCTCAATGGAGGCACGCCCTGGTCGGCAGTGGTGGAGAACAGAAAGAAGGGCGGTGTTTGCGCAGTGACGTGCTTGTCGGGAGAAACCTCGTCGAGCAGCGACTGCGTGACGCGATCGCCGAGGAGTGTCTTGAGAGTGTCGGGTTTGGCGACTTCCGGCAGCAGGGTGAGCACGCCGTAAGAACTGATGACGAAGTCGGGGCGGTCGCTGACGCGATCGATGGGATCGGCAGCCTGCGGATTGCCGTCGTCGAAATGCGTGCCGACCATGCCGACGAGGTGCCCGCCGGCGGAAAATCCCCACATGCCGATGCGATCGGAAGCGATTTGGTACTCGGCTGCATGGCTGCGCACCCAGCGCACGGAGCGGTAGCCATCGAGGACCGGCTGCGGATAGTGGTAACGCGGCGCAAGGCGGTAAGTGAGGACAAAGGCCGTGATGCCGCGCAGATTGAGCCATTCGGCGATTTGCGTGCCCTCTTTTTCATAGGCCAGGTGAATGTAACCGCCGCCGGGGCACACGATGACGGCGGTGTGCGGGGCGGGGCCGTAGCCGGTGAAGATTTCGAGATGCGGCTTGTCCTGCTCTTCGGTTCCGACGGCGCCGGGCGCGCCCTCGGGCCAGAGATATTGGATCTGGCCGTGGGGCAAGGCGGGATCGAGAGCGGCGGGTGCAGTCGCCGCGGCCGGGCTTTGCGACGCTGCCTGCGCATGAGCGCCGGGCATTGCAAATGCGAAGAGGAAAAAGACGACGGCCACACTTGACAGCCAAAGTGAATCTACGGATTTTCTAGTTGGGATCATGAGGGCGGAACTCCAATCGCGATAAGGATTTTACATGTCTGCGGCAAAAAGAGAAAAGGTGCTGCCGGAGAACCGGCAGCACCTTAATTCAAGAAACAAGTTGATGGTTAGAAGCTGATGCGCAGAGAGGCCTGCACGTCGCGCGGAAAGCTGCTAAGGGTGGAGATGGTGCCGAAGCTAGCGTTCGCACCGGACTGCACGGTGGCGCTCGACGGTCCGTTGTAGATAACGTGGTTAAAGACGTTGGTCATGTCAACGCCAAAGGCGGCGTTCCACTCACGATAAATCGGGAAGGTTCGCCTGAGCGACATGTCCAGGTTGGGCTTGTCCTGCGCCCACATATTCAGGGGCGCGACGCGGGTCGCGTTGCCGGGAACATACAGAGACGGGCCGTTCCCCGTCTGATAGGCCTGGTACTGGCCCCCAGCGGAAGTCTGGCACTGGGTGGTGCTTCCAATTACCAGCCCGTAAGTTCCGTAGCATTGGGCTGTTCCGGCAGTATTAACCGTAAACGCCGCAGGGTTAATGTATTGGACGTTACCGATGTAGTTCGCCGAACTCGGATCCCAGTTGACTTTGGCTCCGCTTGCCGTTTTGCCGTAGCTATTCTGGCGGCCAGCCTGGCCGGGGACGACGTTCGGCATGCACTGGTTGAGAATGCTACTGCCGCCGCAGCCGCTGGCAGTGACAAGGATGGGAAGACCGGAACGGAGGGTTCCGATACCAGACACGGACCAGCCGGAGGCGACCTGCCGGTAGATCGGGTTATCGCTGCCCCAGTGTCCTTTTCCGATGGGGAGCGCATAGACAACGGTGGCGGTCAGGTTCTGAGGCTGGCTACCCGCTGACAGCGACCGGTCGAGCCGGGTGTTGTCGTAGACGCGGAAGGTACCCAGGTCATCAATCGACTTCGACCAGGTGTAGCTGACCATCCAGTTCAGGCCGTGCGAGGGACGCTGCTTGACGATGATCTCCAGCGCGTTCCAGTTCTCGTTGCCGATGAAGCCAGTGGTATCACTGACGCCCGAGAACTGCGGGTAATTCAGATAGTACTGGTAGACCGCCTGGCTGGCGTAGAAGTTGGACGTGCTGGTGTAGCCGTTGATGGGCGTGAAGCCGTCGGCCTGTGCCATGGCCAGGTAGGCGGTGGTCGCTTTCTGGCCGAGCACCGGGTACAGGCAGGTGGCCCCGCTGCAGGCGGTCTGTGTCGAGCCGTTGCTGGCCGTGAGCGTGTATCCGGCAAGCGCCGCATAGGATTCAGGCAACTTATTGTTGGTCTGATACATGGGGCTGTTGCTGGTGCTCAGGAAGTGGCCTTCACTGCCGACGTAGTTGACGGAGACTGACATGTCGTTGGTCACCTGACGCTCGACGCCGAAGCTCCAGTTTTCGTACTCCGGAGTCCTCGCGCCGCGTTTCGGATCCCAGTAAGTGATGGTTGCGGAATTGGCGCCCTTGAGCGTGGCTGTTTCCACGGTGCCGTACTCAGCCAAAGTGGCGCCAGTAGGCAGAACCGATGAAGGCGGAGCCACCGAGCCGGCCCAGCCGCACGGGCTAAAGCCGTCGCCGGCAACGGTGCCGGTGCCGCCTCCTGCCGCGGTGCAGGCGGTGCCATCCCAATAAAACTGCGGCTGGTTGCTGACAGCTGAAGCCAGCGACGCCGCGGGAACGAGGCCGGTCACGGAGGGCGAGCCCTTTTGGGCGCTGCTGATCCAGTCACCGCGGGCAAACGCCACGCCGTAGCTGGAACGAATGACGGTCTTGGAGTTGAGGGCGTAGGCGAATCCTACCCTGGGCGCGAGATTCTTCCACCACATGGAGGAAGGAATGTGCTGGCCCGTGTGATAGCCGTCGGACGAACTGCCGCCGGCAAAGGCGAGCGTACCCAGGTTGCCGGTGATGGAGTTGGTCTGAGCTGGATTGAGCCAGGTGATCAGGTCCTTCCGTTCCTGGATGGGGGGCCAGATGTCCCAGCGCAAGCCAGCATTCACCGTGAGCTTGGAACTGATCTTGTAATCGTCCTGCGTCCAGAACGAGGTGTCTTTCCAGTGCGCGCCTTCTCCCGGCGTACCAACCGTGATCGAACTCTTGTTGACCGCGCCGAGCATGTAGCTGGCGAAGGATGCGCCGGTGTTGGGCGCCGCGGTGCCGGTGGATGTGTAACCTTGGGTCTGCCCGGCGTCAAAGGTAAAGGTCATCGGGCTGGAGAAGGTCCAGGGCGAGTATATGTTGAATTGAGACGCCAATGCCTGCACGCCAAAAGTAAAGCTGTGCTTTCCAAACTGCCATTGCAGATTGTCTTGAACGGAGTAGGTGTTGCCCGCCTTCTCATTCCAGTTGTAGCTGCCTTCGTTGGTCGTGGAGGGGGCGTAACCACCCGAGTAATTGAGGATAGGGAAGAACTGCGCCTGGCCGGTGGGCATACCCAGAATGCCCGACTTGCTGGACGAGTACTGCGCCGCGTCGTTCGGCGACCAGGAGAAGCTCTTATAACGCGCGTAGGCCAGCGAGAACTGGTTGACGACGTGGGGAGTAATCGTCCACGTGTCCTTGACGATGTCGTCGGCTGTCTGCGGCGCGTAGGACTGGTTGGTATTGAACGGCGGCCCAAGCCGATTGGCGGCGCCGACGGAATTCGGTCCCAGGCTGGCCTGGCGGCCAAAGGCGACGATCAGGCTGATCTGGTTCTTGGAGTTCATGTTGTAGTCGATGCGGCCAGCCTGGTACCAGTTCGACAATCCGCTCTTATAGCCGGCGACGATGTTATTGGCGTAGCTCGACTGATTGACCGCGGCCTCGTAGGGCAGCCTGAAGCTATCGATATACTGTGCGGCGGCCGACAGACGGGTAGCCGGGATTTGATTCACCGTTCCGTTGTACTTGAACTGGGTACGCACGCAAGCGGCGCCGCTGCAGTTTGGAACGGTCTGCGTGATCGGATCGTAGATGGCGTAGCCGGTTGAGGCGGCATATCCGGTGAAATCGGCGTAACCCAGCGCCGCCCCGGTAGTCGCGTTATAGCCCATCATGGGAAGCGTGGGAAAAGTCTGCGCCGCGTTACTTGGGCCGGCCGACTGGCGATACTGGCCGTAGTTGAAGAACATGAAGAGCTTGTCCTTGATAATGGGCCCGCCGAAGGCAGTGCCGACCTCGTTCATGTGTTCGGTTGGCTTGGTGCCGCCCAGCGCACACCAGGTCGTGGATGCGCTCAAAGCCGCGGTGGAGCACTTTCCTCCCACCGGAACGACAGCACCCGTCAGCGTGGGGGTCTTGCCGTTGGGCTGCCAAGCGTCGAGCGCGGTGTTGCGGAAGTACTCATAAACCGAACCATGCCACTGGTTGCCGCCCTGCTTGATCGAATAATTCTGCACGCCTTGTCCGGCATATTGAGCCGAGTAGCCGATGGTCTGGACTTGGAACTGGTCGATCGCATCCGTGCCGAAGGAGGTCCAGGTGAGGCGCGGGTCGCCGACGCCATAGCCATTGCTGGGCAGGTCGACGCCGTCGATGTAGATCTCCGAAGTACCACCTGAGGGGTTGCCGCCGTTGACGGCGCCCGATGCGCTTGTGAAGTTGTTGCTGCCCGTAGCCAAGGTGTTTTGCACGCCGGGCATCAGCACGGCGAAGTCGGTGGCGCGCCGCTGATCCGGGGAGCCATTGGCGCCCATCAAGAGCGGCAGGCTGGAGTACATCTGGTTGTCCATGACCGCGCCCAGCGTGGCGTCGGTGGTTTCCAGAACCGGCGGCGCGGTGGTGACGGTAATCGTCTGCTGCGCGGCTCCGATGGTCATTGTGACATTGACTGCGACCGTTTCCAGAGCATTGACGGTCACATGCTCCTGCACAAATTTCTCAAAGCCCTTGGCGGTTACGGTCAATGTGTATTCGCCGGGGGTGAGCGGCGTGATGCTGTAATCGCCGGCCCCGGTGGTGGTGCGGGTTGTGCTGGTGTTCTGGTCGACCGATGTTGCGGTGACTGTGGCGCCACCGATGACTGCGCCGGTGGAATCGGTGACCGTGCCGGAAATAGCTCCCGTACCGGCCATCTGTGCGTTCGCGCCGAGGGGCGCCATCATGGCGATGACCAACAGCGCCACGCAGCTCCATGCGGCGAAACAAAACATGCGCGACATGGAATCTCTCGCTGCCTGCCTCGACTGGAATAGTTTGCTTAAGGCGAATTGCCTCATTGTGTTGCCTCCACTAGGTCTTTCTTATTTGCTCCGCCATGCAGCTCAACCAATTCTACCTGGAATTTTACACACGTGGTCTGACCACATTTCGAAGTTCGATTAGTTTCATACAGAGGGTCAAGAACTGTCAATAGCGAAAAAGAGCGTTCGTCGATGAAAGCTGCGGCGCTGTGTGCGCAGAAAATGAAAATAAACGCGACAGGCCATCTCACCGATTTTGCAGCGCAGTGTGGCGTGCGCTGCGGCACTTTTCTACGCGCATGAAAGCAAAGGAAATATCGGGTCGGCGCTTGCGCGCGGAACTGCAAGCCCCGCGGCGCTCATCGGGGCTCTCATGCAGCGTTCCCACTGCTGAACCGGGCTGACTCATTTGGAACCGAGCGCGCGCTTCCCTCATTGTGAAAGATCAGGATCAACGCGCAGTGCGAGATTCAAGGCAGGCCGTGCGATCTACGCGGCATGTGCGGCGCGTCCCTGCTTTTTTCTTGCCGCGCCGGGCGACCCTTTGCGCCCTGTGGGGCGTTCCATGCCCTGCGCGATCTGGGCCATGCGCAGGTGCTGCTCCATCAGGTTATGCGCCTCCTGCGGCTTGCGGGCGCGAATGGCCCGGTAGAGCTCGCGGTGCATCTCGGCGGACTCGCGCAGGTCGGTGGAGTGTTCCACGGTCTTGCGGCGGCTATCGTAGAGCGCCGAGGTGATGGTTTCAATGATGGCGGCAAGGATGGGATTGGCCGAGGCCTGCGAGATGATGCGGTGAAACATCAGGTCGTGAATCAGATAGTCGGCCGGGCTCTCGATGGCGGCGAACATCTCGGCGACCTCTTCGGCCAGCGCGGCGTGGTGGTCCTCCTTGCCGCGCTCGGCGGCCAGGGCGGCAAGATGGCTCTCGAGAATGATGCGCGCCTCGAACATCTGCCAGGTCTGAAAGCCGTGCAGGGCGCTCATCAGGCTGAGAGATCCCTTGCCAAACTCCGGAGGTCCGTCAGCCACGAAGGTGCCCACCCCGTGGCGGATTTTCATGACGCCCATGGCCGCCAGGTAGCCGATGCCTGTGCGCAGGCTGGCGCGGCTGATTTTGAGGGAGCGCGCCAACTCGCGTTCCGGCGGAATCTTGTCGCCCGGCTGCAGGGTTCCGTTTTCGATCAGCGAGCGGATGTGGTTCACCACTTGCATGGTGCGATGCGTCGTTTGTTCTTCCTCTTTCACCCGCGGCATACGATCACACACCTTCTTGCGAATCTGAAAATCAGGATCACTGCGAGATTAACATTGAATAGAGGGTTTGGTTCGATAAACTTGCAGCGCGCCGCGGGTTTGCAGCCGGGATGGCGCGGCGCCGGGGAGTGTATACTTGTGGTCTGACCTCAAGCGCCGCCTGGCGGCAGGAGAACGTTTGTTGCGAGGTAGAATGAATGCCATGTTGCTCCACGAAGATCGTCTGTTTCCTTCCGAATCAAGCGCCCTCAAAGTAGCCCGTTCGCTGTATGCACACATCCGCAACCTGCCTATTGTGAGCCCCCACGGGCATACCCAGGCGGAATGGTTTGCCGGCAACGAGCCGTTTTCCGATCCGGCAACGCTCTTTGTGCAGCCGGACCATTACGTCTTCCGCATGCTGTACAGCCAGGGCGTTTCGATGGACGACCTGGAGATCGGGCAGCCGGTGGTGAAGGACCCGCGCCGGGTGTGGCGCATTTTTGCCAGCCATTACTATCTGTTCCGCGGCACACCGACCCGGATGTGGCTGGATTACGCGTTTCAGGAACTGTTTGGGCTGAAGGAGCGGCTGAGCGAGAAGACGGCCGATCTCTACTTCGACACCATCGCGGAGAAACTCAAGACGCCGGAGTTTTTGCCGCGGGCGCTTTACGAAAAGTTCAATATTGAGGTGCTGTCGACGACGGAGTCGCCGCTCGATCCACTGAAGGCGCACCAGACGATCCGCGATTCGGGCTGGAAGGCGCGCATCGTTCCGGCGTTCCGGCCGGATCCCGTGGTCGATCCGGAGTTTAAGGGATTCGCCGGACTCGTGGCCCAGCTGGGCGAACAGAACGGTGAAGATACTTCGACGTGGAAGGGCTACCTGCGTGCTTTGGCCAAGGCGCGGGCGCGATTCAAGACTCTGGGTTGCACCTCGACCGACCACGGACACCCCACGGCGCAGACGGCGGACCTGCCCGAGACCGAGGGGGCCGCGCTGTTCGGCAAGGTGATCGCGGGCAAGGCGGACGCGACCGAGCAAGAGCTGTTCCGCGCGCAGATGCTGACCGAGATGGCGCGCATGAGCGTAGAAGACGGCCTGGTGATGCAGATCCACCCGGGCAGCGTGCGCAACCACAACAAGTTTGTCTACGAGCGTTACGGGCGCGACATGGGCTGCGATATTCCCAGCGCGACCGGCTACGTGCATGCCCTGCGGCCGCTGCTGGATCGCTTTGGCAACGAGAAGAACCTGACCATCATTCTGTTTACTCTGGACGAGACGACCTACAGCCGGGAACTGGCGCCGCTGGCCGGTCATTATCCGTGCTTGCGCCTCGGACCTCCGTGGTGGTTTCATGACAGTCCTGAGGGCATGATGCGTTTCCGCGAGCAGGCCACGGAGACAGCAGGTTTCTACAACACGGTCGGGTTCAACGACGACACGCGGGCGTTTCTCTCCATCCCGGCGCGGCACGATGTGGCGCGGCGTGTCGATTGCGCGTTTCTGGGCAGGCTGGTCGCCGAGCATCGTCTGGAAGAGGATGAGGCGTTTGAGTTGGCGCACCAGTTAACGTACGATCTGGTGAAGAAAGCGTACCGGCTGTAAGACAGTTGTCAGTGGTCAGTTGTCAGTTCCCACCCTAGCCGCAAAAACAAAGACGCGGCGAGGGTGGGGCACCCAGCCATGTAAATCGAGGACGAAGAAAATGGAGTTTGCCATATGAGCCTCTATTGTTCTGTTGGAAGCACTGAAACCGATCTTTCCGCCGCGCAACTGAAAGAGTTGCTAGTGGAGAGCCTGGCCAAGCTGGGCGCTCGGAAGAATGTGCTGGCTGTGCCGCCCGACCAAAGCCGCGAGCACTCGCGCGCCGGCGATCTGACGCGTTATACGTGGGAGCACTACGGAGACAAGCTGAAGGCCGTACTTCCAGCCATCGGCACGCATACCCCCATGCGGCCCGACCAGATTGCGCACATGTTCGGCAACGTGCCGCAGGATCTTTTCCGCGCGCACAACTGGCGCACGGAGATCGAGACGCTGGGCGAGCTGCCGGCATCGTTTATCCGCGAGCAGTCGGAAGGCAAGCTGAACTACACGTGGCCGGCGCAGGTGAACAAGCTCATCTCGCAGGGCGGCTTCGACCTGATTCTTTCCATCGGCCAGGTGGTGCCGCACGAAGTGATCGGCATGGCCAACCATGCCAAGAACATTCTGATCGGCACGGGCGGGCGCGAGGGCATCAACCGCAGCCACTATCTGGGCGCCGTGTACGGAATGGAGCGGATCATGGGCCGGGCCGAGAACCCGGTGCGCAACGTGCTCAACCGCGCCTGTCAGGAGTTTTTGCGGCAGATTCCGATTGTGTACGTGCAAACGGTAGTCGGGCGCGGTAAGGATGGCGGGCTCGCGGTGCGCGGCCTCTACATCGGCGACGACCTCGAGTGCTTCCTGAAGGCCGCGGAACTGAGCCTGAAGGTGAACTTCGAGATGCTCGACAAGCCCATCAAGAAAGCGGTCGTTTATCTCGATCCCAAGGAGTTCCATTCGACGTGGATCGGCAACAAGGCCGTCTACCGCACGCGCATGGCGCTGGCCGATGGAGCGGAGCTGATCATCCTGGCGCCGGGCGTGCATGAGTTCGGCGAGGACAAGGGCATCGATGCGCTGATCCGGAAGTACGGGTATCGCGGAACGCCGGCGACGTTGAAGGCGGTGAGCGAACATCCCGACCTGGCCGCGGACCTGAGCGCGGCGGCGCACTTGATTCATGGTTCGTCGGAGGGGCGGTTCAAGATTGTGTGGTGTCCTGCCGATCTGAGCCGCGAGGAGATCGAGGGCGTGGGCTTCGAGTACGGCGAGTTGAAGGCGATGACGAAGAAATACGATCCGGAAAAACTGCGCCACGGCTGGAACCAGGTGAACGGCGAGGAGATTTTCTTTGTCGCCAATCCGGGACTGGGATTGTGGGCGCATCGCAGCCGGTTTGAGAGCGCGGTACCGGCCGCCGCGGTAGCAGCAGGTTAGGTTTCCCGGGATGGTGGAAGATCAAACGGTCAGAGATCGGAAGCAACGGCGGCGGCGCGCGCGGCGCATCAAAGGAATCAGGAATCGCGTAAGGCAGAGTGGTTATGGAAAATCAACATGTAACGCTGAACAAATACTCGGTGGGCGTGGGCGACCGGTTTGCGCACCAGGCGAAGGCGCAGTTGCAGGCATGCGTGAAGGCACTCCAACAGGGAGTCGAGGTGGCGCCCGTCTGGAACAAGTCGAACCGCGAACACAACATCATCGGCTCAGAGCCCTCGAGGGTGCGTGCTGCGGCCGATGCGGCGGTGAAGGTATTGGGATGGAAGCTGCCGTATTTCTGCGACGCCGACCACATTACGGCCGCGACTGTGGAGCGTTTTCTCGGCTCCTGCGACTTTTTCACCTTCGATGTGGCCGACTTTATCGGCCAGCCTGCAAAGGCATCGGATATTGAGAGCTTCGTGAAGCGGCATCCGGAGCTGAAAGGAAGCATCGAGCTCCCCGGAGCCGACCAGGCATTTGAAATTACCCCTGAGCTGCTGGAGCAAACCGCGCAAAAATTTCTGGCCGCGGTGAAGAAGGCCGGTGAAGTCTACCGCATCGTGCTGAACGTGAAGGGCGCGGGCAATTTTGTTCCCGAGGTTTCAATGGATGAGACCGATCGCGCGCAGAGCCCCGTGGAACTGCTGATCATTTTGGCGGCGATTGCCGATGAAGGCATTCCCGTGCAGACCATTGCGCCCAAGTTCAGCGGGCGCTTCAACAAGGGCGTGGATTACGTGGGCGACGTGGCGCAGTTCGAGCGCGAGATGGTGCTGGACGTGGCGGCCATTGCGTATGCGGTGAAGCAATACGGGCTGCCCGAAAATCTGAAGCTGAGCGTGCACTCGGGCAGCGACAAATTCTCAATTTATCCGGCGATCCACGCGACCATGCAGCGCTTCAACGTGGGCGTGCACCTGAAAACCGCGGGGACCACGTGGCTGGAGGAGCTGATCGGGTTGGCCGAAGCGGGAGGCGAGGGTTTAGCGCTGGCCAAGGAAGTGTATGCCGAAGCGTTGGCGCATCGCGAGGAGCTGTGCGAGCCCTATGCGACGGTGATCGACATCGATCCCGCCAAACTGCCCTCGGCCGATGCGGTGCGCGGGTGGACGTCGGAGCAGTGCACTTCGGCACTGCGGCATGTGGAAGGCGCCCCGGCTTACAATCCCAGCGTGCGACAGTTGCTGCATGTGGGATTCAAGGTGGCCGCGAAGATGGGGCCCCGTTACCTGAAGCTGCTGGAGGCCAACGAGGCCGTGATCGCGAAGAATGTGACGGAGAACTTGTATGATCGGCACATTGCGCCGGTGTTTCTGGGGCGCGCGATCTGAAAACAGCTTCTAGCTCCTAGCTTCTAGCCTCTAGCTTTTCCGGTGTCGGGCATTTAGCCAGACATGTCGAGAAGTTAAGCTGGAAGCGACGAGTTGCTGCGGTTCGAATAAGAATCATTCCCTACGGAGATCGAATGAACCCTCAAGTGTTCAGTCTTGAAGGCAAGGTCGCGGTTGTGACAGGAGGCACCTCGGGCATCGGCCTGGCGCTGAGCCTTGGCCTGGCCGACGCGGGCGCCGATGTAATTGCCAGCGCGCGCCGCCAGGAACAGGTGGACTCGACCGCCAAAGAGATTGAGGCGCGAGGACGGAAGACGATCCGCATCGCCTCGGATGTGGGCGACCGCGCTTCGCTGGAGAAGCTGCTTGCGGGCGCGCTCGAAGCCTTCGGCAAGGTGGACATTCTGGTGAATTGCGCGGGCATGATCAAGCGCACGCCTACGCTTGACCTGCCGGAGGCGGAATGGAACAACATCCTGAATGTCAATTTGACGGGGACGCTGCGCGCCTGCCAGGTGTTCGGCCGGTCGATGCTGGAGCGCGGCTACGGGCGGATCATTAATATCGCCTCGCTGAACAGCTTCGTCGCGCTGAGCGAAGTGGCGGCCTATGCGGCGAGCAAAGCCGGCGTGGCGTCGCTGACGCGCTCGCTGGCCGTGGAGTGGTCGAAGAAAGGCGTGACGGTGAATGCGGTTGCGCCGGGCGTTTTCCGCACCGACTTGAATGCGCAACTGCTCGACTCGACGCCGCGCGGGCAGGAGTTGCTGATGCGCACGCCCATGGCGCGGTTCGGCAAAACGGAGGAGTTGATCGGCGCGGTAGTGTACCTCGCCTCAGACAGCGCTTCGTTTGTGACCGGGCAAATTCTTGTGGTGGACGGCGGATTCCTGGCGAGCGGGGTGAATCAATAAGACAGGGAACAAGGGACCGAGGGAACATGGGAACAAGGGAGCGAGAGAGCGAGAAGGCGAGCGAAAAAGTGAAGGAGTGAAAGGTAACCGCAGATCCTTTGACTCGTCCGCCTGCGGCGGACTCGCTCAGGATGACAGCAGTTAGGAGGGCCGAGTTCCAATTGGAACTCGGCCCTTTGTGCTTTACTGCAGCGTAACGTTGGCGCCGGCCATCTTGAGAATGGCGTCGCCTTGTGTGGCTGTAACCTTCACCTTCTGGCCGGTGACGTTAGCGTAGCCGATGGAAAGGCCGGTCTTGCCGCTCAGATTCACATTCTGCAGCACGACATCGTCGACAGGCGCTTCAGGCAAGCCAACGATGGCTCCGGCCATTTCGCCACCCGTAGCGGTGACATTCTGCAGCACGATGTTGTGGAAGTGGGGTGTGAGACGCGTGACGGGCTGCGGCGCTACGTCTCCCGCGGGAGGCAGAATGCGCGGATAGTACTCGCTGATAACGATTGGATTCTTCACGTCCTTCATGTCGATGTCGCGGAAGACCAGATCGCTGACGTCGTTGCCGCGGTCGCGATTGGCTTTTACGCGGATGCCGTTGTCCGTGCCTTCAAAATGGATGCGCTCGGCGACGATGTTGTGCGCGCCGCCTGCGATTTCGCTGCCGATGGAGAGGCCGTGACCGTGCAGGAAGGTGCAGTCAGTGATGGTGATGTCGCGAGCGGGGTCATCGCCGCCCGGCGAGTTGATGGCGCCCGACTTGATGGCGATGTTGTCGTCGCCCACGTCGGCGTAGAGATGATCGATGCGCACATTGGACGAGGAGAAAGGATCCACGGCGTCGGTATTGGGTGAGTGCTGCGGCGCCAGGATGCGGACATTGCGAATGAGCACATCGTCGCAATAGTAGGGAACGAGCTGCCAGAAGGGCGAGTTCTGGATGGTCACGCCTTCGACACGCACATGCTTGCAATGGTCGAAGACGACGAGGCGCGGGCGGGGATGGGGATTGCCCATGACGCCGGCATCGTGCACGCCGCGCGCCATCTGCCACCAGCTTTCGCCCTGGCCATCGATGGTGCCTTCGCCGGTGATGGCCACGTTGTCAGCATTGGTGGCGCTCACCAGCGGTTGCGACGCGGGAAGGCGGAACTCGATCTTCGCGGGATAGTCGGCGTGATCGGGCGAGCCGAGCAGCGTGGCGCCTTTGTCGAGCTGGAGGGTGATGTTGCTCTTGAGCACGATGGGCGCGCTCAGATAGGTGCCCGCAGTGAGGCGAACCGTACCGCCGCCCTTCGCCGCGCAGGCGTCGATGGCGCCCTGAATGGCGGCTGTGTCCTTGGTGGTTCCGTCGCCCTTGGCGCCGAAGTCACGGGGATTGCAGGTCTTGGCCGCATGCAGCGCGCCGCAGGACAGGAAAGCAGAGGTCAGCGCGCAGAGGAACGCGGAGTGGTTGCGGGAGATTTTGAGTTGCATCACGGAAGTGCCTCTTGAGGGAATGAATTGCTTGCGGAGTTCATCATACGCTGCCGCGGCTCAAGTGGTCCTACCACGGGAAAGGCGGGGGGCAAGGGAGCGCGAATACGCCGCTGAGAGCGAACCTGACGGTTCGCTAGCCGTCAGCCGTCAGCTATCAGCTTTCAGCTTTTGGCGTCCAGTAGAGAGTCCCTCAGGTTTCGTGCTGTCCGGGGTCCAAATTTTCGTGCGGAAGCAAGCGGTCAGGAACCTGGAGCAATTCCACCGATGGTGTGCTTACCTCGGATAGAAGAAGCAACCGCAGATCCCCGTTCGACTTCGATGACTGCGCGATCTCCGCTCAGGGCAGGCTTTCGGCTCCCTCGCGCTTTCGAAAGCGCTCGGTCGCTCAGGCTGACAACAAGGCGGGGCAGGGTATAGCAACTCTGGGGCGGACCTACTAGGGGCTGGGTGGGCTCACGCGGCCCCCGCGCGTTTCTTTCCATGCGCGGCGCAGCAGACGGAGGAGAATCACGGCTTCACGCGCGCGCTGGCGGCGACGCGGCGAGGGACTGAAGCGGTTGCGCAGAAAACGCAGCGAGTAGAGGGCTTCTTCAAGCCAGCGTGCGAGCCATGCCCTTGCGCCGTGATGCTTGCGATAGTAGAGCAGCATGGAACGCATGCGCCAGAGCACGACCTGGGATTCATGCTCGGAAAAAACGTGGGCATCGACCTGGCGGGAGGACTCGCCGTGCAGGTGAGTGACGACGATGTCGGGCCAATAACGCACGTGAAAGCCGGCGGCTTTCACGCGCCGGCACAGATCCACCTCCTCGCAATAAAGAAAGAAGGCGGGATCGAAGAGGCCGCTTGCGACAAGCGCTTCGCGGCGCAAGATCATGAAGGCGCCGGTGACCCAATCCACGTCGGCGGGCACGGAAGGATCGGCCCAGGTGCGTTCGGCGGCGCTGAAGAAGCGGGAGCGGGGGAAGCGCGAGGCGAGACCCGTGAGGACGAAGGCATCGCGCAGGATGGTGGGAAACATGCGCGCCGCGGGTTGCCCGGCGCCATCGCGTCCAACGAGCCGCGCACCGCCGGCACCCGCGGAGGGATCGGACTCGATGTGAGCGATGGCGCGGGCGAGCGCTCCGGGATGGAAAAAAGCGTCGGAGTTGAGCAGGACGAGGTAGCGTCCCTGAGCCGCTTGGATGGCGCGGTTGTTGGCCACGCCAAAGCCAAGATTCACATCGCTGCGGATGAGGCGAACAGGGACGCCGGGGCCGGAAAACTCCGCGGCGACCATATCGACTGAGCCGTCGCGCGAGGCATTGTCCACGACAAGGATCTCGGCCGATAGGCCTTCGGGAAACCGCGCGCACTCCTCGCGCAATGAAGCGAGACACTCCCGTAGCAGATCGCGCGTATTGAACGAGACAACAATCACGGAGACCGCGTAATCGTAGCCCGGGCGGACAAAGCTCTCTGCGCTTGCCGGTTGAGGTGCGCGGAATCCGGTTGGATCGATCACGGTGCCTCAAGTATAGAGGGCGCAAAGCAACGAGGGAGCGAGGGAGCAAGGGAGCGAGGGAGCGATGGGGCATCGCGCCCGCTCTTTTGTAGCAGGCGGATGCCGCGAGAGGGGAACAGCCGCGCTGCGCGAGGAAGAATATGCTGGGAACGGGTGAGGCCCGGTGCAATTTGGTGGTTCCAGTGCGGGAAGGAGCGTTGCGGTGATGCGGAGCGGGAAGTGCACATTCCGCGTGATGCTGCTGCTTTCACTATTCGTGATTTCTGCAGCGTTGCCGGGGCGCGCGCAGACTACGAGCGACGCCGCGACGGAGGGGACGCATCTGCGGATCACGAACGAAGTGGTTCTGGGGAGGGTGACGCGGCTGGGCGTGAACCTGGGCGAGCAGAACTTTTATGACTCGGGGCAGATGCTGAAGAATTTGCTTTCCCGCAATCTCGAGTTTGCAAGGATGACGTATCGCAGCATCTTTCACTGTGACGTGGGCCGCGTCGGCCTCTGCGTGGATGCAAGGCCGGGCATTCAGTTCCCGGCGGAGTTCTGGAACGGCGCGCGTTACGAGGTGCTGGAAGGCGCGGCAGTGGGCCAGCGCGGAACGGTGACGGTAGGGGCCCCAAATGCGGGCGGATATGTACTGACGCTCAACTCTGGCGGCAGGGCGGGCGGTGGAGTGATTGGGGCGGGCGACTGGATTGCAATCGAAAAGGACTCTCCGGGTGATGCGGCGACGGGGTGGTGGCTGGCGATGCATGGCGGCGCGCGGCTGGAACTGGAGCACAACGATCTTCCGCCGGGCGTGCCGGTGCACCAGGCATTGAAAATCGACGCGGCGGGCGCGGGACAAGCGGCGGATCTGAATGCTTATTTCGACTCTACCGCAGGCGTGACGTTTGTGCATCTGCGCGGCCGGTACCGGCTGAGTTTTCGCGCCAAGTCCCTGAGTGGATCAACGACCGGGGCCAGCGTGATGCATGTGCACGTGGGGCGGCTGGTGGCGGGGCTGCGCCGTTATCTCGACACAGATGTGCATGTGACGCCGGCGTGGGCGCAATACAGCGAAGAGTTTACGGCGAACGAGACGGCGTTGCCTGCGGCAGCGGTCGAAACCGGCTTCAACGTTTCCGACGGCACGGTGCTGCTGAGCGATGTGGCGCTGGAGGAGGTGGGCGGCGATGCCGCGAATCATACGGCGTTTCGCGACGAAGTAGTGGAGACGCTGAAGGAGCTGCATCCCGGCGTGCTGCGGCTGATGGAAAGCGATGCAGGACTGGGCAGCACGGTGGAGAATCTTCTCAGCAGCCCGGCGGCGCGCGAGCGGTCGGGCTACCGTGCGTGGTTCAAGCCGTCTGACGACGTTGCGGTGGGGATTCCGGAGTTTCTGGAGCTGTGCCTGGAGACGGGCGCGGAGCCGTGGATCGTTGCGCCGACCGCCATGAGCCTGGAGGAGACGCGGAAGCTGGCGGAATACCTGGCGGGCCCGGCGACGACTGAGGGCGGAGCGTTGCGCGCGGCCGCCGGGCGGAGCGAGCCGTGGACGCAGGGCTTTCGCACCATCCATATCGAGCTGGGAAATGAAACCTGGAACCCGGATTTTCGCGGGGAAGCGATCGAAGATCCCGCGGTTTACGGGCGCAGGGCGAATGCGGTGTTTGCGGCGTTCCGCGAAGCGGCGGGGCCGGCACCCGGTTCGACGGCCGGCCGATTCGATCTTGTGGTGGGAACGCATGCCTACGACCCGGGAGGCAATGCGGCACTGCTGGCCGCGGCGCCACTGGCCAATTCACTGGCGATCGCTCCGTATCTGATGCGCAGCGTAACCGAATGGGCGAATGACGACGAGCTTTATGGCGCACTGCTGGCGCAGCCTGAGGAGATGTCGCGCGAGGGATTTGTGGCCGAAGCGGCCGAGTCGGCGGGTGGGCGGCAACTGGCTGTATATGAAGAGAACCTGCACACCACGGGAGGGACTGCGCCGGAAGCCGTTCTTGATCGGTTCACTCCGTCGGCCGCGGCGGGGCTGGCTGTGGCCGGACACATGCTGCGCATGATGCGCGATCACGGGGTCCGCAACGAGATGCTTTTCAGTTTGCCGCAGTACGAGTTTCGACGCCCCAACGGCACGCCGGTGAGGTTGTGGGGAAGCGTGGTGGAGATGGGCGCCGACGGCCGCAAGAGACCGCAATTTCTTGCCGAAAGCCTGGCCAACCGCGCCATCCGCGGGGACCTGGTGCAGGTGGAGATCGCGGGCGAGAATCCCACGCACGACCAGCCGCCGGGCAACGACGGAGTGAGCCTGCGCAATGCGCATGAAATCGATGCCTACGCCTTCCAGGACGGGAAGTGGCACAGCCTCATCGTTTTCAATTACGGCTTGCATCATGCGCGGCGCATCCGTGTGGAGGCTGCGGGGCTGGCGCACGACCGAAACGCGACGCTCTCGCGGCTGGTGAGCTCCTCGCCGGGCGATACGAATGAGGATACGGTTAAGGTCCGGGTCGAGGAGGAGCACTTCGCGGGAAGTGAGATCACGCTCGCTCCCTGCTCGATGGCCGTGCTGAGATGGACGGAATAAAACCGCACGGCGCTCAGAGTGCATCTTGGAAATCGTCCCAGGGCAGCGAAGAAAGCCTTTATTCTTCCCAACTACACAAAAAGTAATCAAGAAGCGGTTACTCGTTTGCTGAATTGGTATGTGCCTAAGGACGCATATTTTCGCGTGTCCGTGTCCACCTTCTCGCCATTGTTCCTGTTGGTTCTAAAGGGTAGTTTCTAAGCATCAGGCCGCCCGCATTCATGCATAGTGTCGGCACTGATTTTGAAGGAGTCAAGTGCATTGGCTCCCTTTTGGTGAGCTCTGGAGGCCACAGCGCCAACGTGGCACTGCTACGAGGATTCGGTGGATCTCCAGAGACTTTTATTTTCAGATGCGGACATGAGTCGGGCGCGCAAGAGAAGGAATCAGCCGTGAAGGCAACGGCAATCGTATCCACTGCTTAGGCCAGGCGCGTGCATAGGCAGGGAATGGACGATGAGATGAGAGACGGCCCGCATCATCCGGTTGCAGTCATGGGATTGCCAATCAACAGCTTGACCGCGGACGAGGCGGTTGGCACACTGGAACGCCTGATTCTGTCGGGTGGCACCCACCAGGTATGCGCAATGAACCTGGACACCTGGCTGAATGCCCTGGCGGATCCGCATCTGCATCGCATTGTTGCCGGCTCGAGCCTGGTTTTCCCTGATGGCATGCCATTGGTGTGGGCTTCGGGACTTCTGGGATGTCCGTTGGGAGAGCGTGTGACCGGCGTAGACCTGGTGCCGAGGCTTGCCGAACTTTCAGCACGCAAGGGTTACAAGATTTTTCTGCTGGGCGCCAAGCCCGGCGTGGCCGAGCGCGCAAGCCGGCTGCTCGAGCGCAATTATCCCGGAGTGCAGATTGTGGGCACGTTTGCTCCCGCCGAGGAGAACCTTGTCCGCATGGATCATACGGAGATCCTCAGGCAGATTCACGCCGTGAGCCCCGACATTCTGCTGGTCGCATTCGGCAATCCGAAACAGGAAAAATGGATCTGGATGCACCGCAAGCGGCTGGGCGTTCCCCTTTCGATGGGCGTGGGCGGCAGCTTCGACATTCTGGTGGGCGATATGCGTCGCGCTCCACGCTGGATTCAGAGATACGGCCTGGAGTGGGCGATGCGCTTCCTGCAGGAACCGGTGCGGCTGGGCCCGCGGTACCTGCGCGATTTCGCCGGCTTGGCGCGGCGTTTGCCGATGGCCTTATTGGCAGCCTGGTGCCAGCGGCCGTATCTGGGCCCATCCAGAGTGACCACAGCCACGACACCGCAAGTGATGCATGTGAGCATTCACGGCCGGCTGGGCGCCGAGACGGCAACGGCGGTGCAGGACGCAACCACGGCCAGCATCGTCAACGGACTGGTGATGGTGGTCCATCTGCACTCCGTCAAGCAGATGACGGTGGCAGGACTGGGAATTCTGCTGGGCGCGCGCCGCCAGTTGCTGGAGGCCGGACTTTCGCTTTCCCTGGCGGGACTGAACCTGAAAACGCGCTTTGTGCTCCACGCATGGAGCCTGCAGCGGCTCTTCGACGAGTGGCAGCCGGCAAAATCGCGCAGCCGCCCGCTGGCCGCAGAAGCGGCATTGCCGGTTCGCATCAGGCTGCGGAGCGAGCAAGACGTAATGCCGGCGGACACGCGCATTCGCGGATAGAAACACAAAACTTTCGTTGCTGCGTGGAACGGCAATGGGCTGTGGAGGGCAGAAAACTGAGAGCCCCAGAGGACGAACGGAAATGCCCTGAGGGCAAACCAGGGTGGAAATGACATGGCGGCGATCATTCTGATACCGGCGTTGGCCTGCTGGGCGGTTCTGGCCATGGGTTCGGCACGGAAGGCGCTGCTTTGGGTTTATTTGCCCGCGCTTCTTCTGCTGCCGCAGTACTACGTTCTCCGCCTTCCTCATCTGCCCCCGATCAGTTTTGCCGATGCCGCCATTCTGCCCCTGGGCATTGCCCTGGTGCTCAGGGAGATGCGGCGCTGGCGCTGGGCATGGATGGATCTGTGGGTATTAGTGTTTGCGGTGTGCGCCGGACTTTCGGAGGCGTTGAGCACGGAACTGGCAAACGGAGACTGGACGCGACTGTTCTCGCCGAACTTCGCGGTGTCGCAACGGCTCAGCACGGACATCGCAGATGGCGGGCTGATGTTCGTTGCGGGCGTTTTGACGATGGTGCTTCCTTACATGGCGGGCAAACTGCTCATCGAGCAGGAACACGATGTGATGCGCAAGAAGTTGATCGGGTGCATCGTGGTGTTGCTGGCCGTGGTGGCGGGATTGAGCCTCTACGATTTTCTGACCGGACGCAGCTTATGGCAGAAGCTGGCCAGGCCATTCCTGGGCGCGTACCAGAACGAGATGTGGCAGCCGCAGATGCGCTGGGGATTCGGGCGCATTACAGGACCTTACGGGCACGCCATTCTGGCCGGCATGGTGTTTTTGATGGGGCTGGTGTATTGCCTTTGGCTGCGCAGCGCCGATCACAACTGGGGTTCGCGCCGCCTGATCGACGGCCTGCCGTTTACGGTGCGTGGCCTTTCGCTCGCCACGATTGTGGCCGGATTGCTGATGACCCAGTCGCGCGGCCCATGGATCGGCGTGGGACTGGCGCTGATCTTTGCGCTGCTGACACGATACCTGCCGGTGGGCAAAGCGGCGATCGTGTTTGCGAGCTTCTGCATCGTGTTTGCGGCAGGCGCTTTGTACTACGCGAATCAGTACACGGAGAAGGCAATCCGCCAGGCATCTTCGGAGGAGCAACGCAACGCAATCTATCGCCGCCAGCTGCTGACCAATTACACGCCGATGGTGATGGAGCGCAAGGCCTTTGGCTGGGGCATCACGAAGGTTCCCGCGATCAACGGCCAGGTTTCGATCGACAACGAGTACCTGATGCTTGCGGTGACGGAGGGATTCACGGGGCTGGCGGTATTTTTGGCCATCGTGACGGGCAGCGCGGCAAAACTCCTGCGCGTGATCTCCCAGCCCATCGCGAGCGAGGACCGGATGCTGGCCTTTGCGCATCTGGCGGTGCTGATCGGGCTGATGACGACGCTCACCACCGTGTATATGGGCGAGCAGGTGGTGATGCTGTTCTTTCTGTTTGCCGGCTGGGTGCAGGCGATGCAGCCGGCGGTGGAGCGCGTGCAGCTGGTGAATCCACTTGTCGCCCAGGTAGGTTTCCGGCGTGTGCTGGTTTGAGGCACGCGCTTTGCGGTTGTCCGGCGCTTTTCGCCGGGCGGAGATGAATTGAACGGATCGGCTACGAAAGCCGATCGATGCAGGGAATAGAGACGAGCGATGCATTGATTTTGCAAAGCACATTTTTGACGGAAGGGCTGGCGGTGGCGATGGCGATGCTGACCGCGCCATTGCTTGCCGATCTGGCCGTGTGCATTGCGGGTAACCTGCTCCGCCGGGGAAAAGCAGATGCGGCGAAGGTGCGGGAGATTCGCCTCGCGGTGGTGGTACCGGCTCACGACGAGGAAGCGATGATCGCGCGGACCGTGCAATTGCTGCTGGAAGCGGGCTGCGCGTCCAGCTCGTCGCACATAGCGGCAGACTCTGCTGCGGCGGCCTGGAGCGTTCCCGTAATCGTGGTGGCGCACAACTGCTTGGACCGAACCACCGCGGTGGCTGCAGGAGCCGGTGCGCGCGTGGTGGAGCAGAACCATGTCAGGATGCGCGGAAAAGGCGTGGCGCTTCGCTGCGGCTTTGAGGCGGCGCGCGCCGCGGGCGCCAATGCATTTCTGGTGGTGGATGCCGACTCCGTGGCAAGCCGCAATCTCATCGCGGCCACGAGGACGGTTCTGGAGCGCGGGGCCGTGGCGACGCAGTGCCGCTACGAGCTCGAACTGCCTTCCTCGCGGCCGGCTACCTCGCTGGAGCGGCTGCGCGTGCTGGCGTTCAGGGGAATCAATGTACTGCGGGCCCGGGGGCGCGCCGGCCTGGGATTTTCCGCAGGAGTTTTTGGAAACGGCTTTGCCGTAACGGACGAGACCGTGCAGCGCGTGCCCTTCACGGTGGACAGCATCTGCGAAGACCTGGAGTACCACGTTCGCCTGGTGACGGCGCGGCGGCGCGTGGAATGGGTTGAAGAGGCGTACGTTCACGCTCCGCTGGCTCCGGTGCGTTCCGCACAGGCCATGCAGGAAGCGCGCTGGGAGGGCGGGCGCTTCCACGTTGCCACGCGGGCCACAGGCAGGTTGCTGGCGGCGATGGCGCGCGGCAACTGGCGCGCCTTCGAAATGTTTGCCGAGGCCTGGAGCCTGCCGATTTCGCGCTGCATTCTGGCCCTGATTCTGGCGGCATGTTTGCCGGTGCACTGGCTGCACGGGTTCGCCATTGCCGGGGCGGCACTGGTGGTCGCCTATGTGCTGGAAGCGGTTTTCCTGGGCGATAACCCGTGGCGCGACTTTGCCGCACTGGCCGGCGCGCCGCTGCACATTCTTTGGAGACTGGCCATTACGCCCCTGGTCCTGCGGCAATCGCGCGGGGGCGCAGAGTGGTCCCGGACGCAACGGGAGGCGCCAGCGCCATGAGCGAAGTACAGATGATTCCCGATTCGCCCGATAAGGAAGTGGACTGGACGCTGGATCCAGACGCCGGCTGGGAGATGGTTGCGGCCGGTACGTCGCCTGCGCTGCTCAAAGAAGTGCATCACCACTTCAGCCGCAATGTGTTGGCCACCATCCTGGCGCGCGTGGTCAACATGGTGCGCGGCGTGGTGCTGGTGCCCTTCCTGCTTTGGCACCTCGGCCTGGAGGCCTACGGCATCTGGACCACGATTTTCATTCTGGTTTCGTATGTCGGAGTGACGACGCTCGGCCTCTCCAATGTCTACATCAAATATGTTGCCGAGTTTCACGCCCGCCGCGAGTACGATAAGGCCAACTCGCTGCTTTCGACCGGGCTGGCCATTACCATTCCCCTCTGCAGCGCGATCTTCCTCGGATTCCTGTTCGGATGGAAGTGGTACGTGCCGTGGCTGCACCTGCCGCCGGCTCACGCCGCCGACGGCAAAGAGGCCGTGCTCATTGTGCTGGGCGTGTTTCTCTCGGCCATCGCGCTCAGCGGCTTTGGCGACGTTCTGGCCGGTTCCCAGCAGATTGCCGCTACGCAATGGTTCCTGATTCTCGGCATCCTTTCGGAGTTCGCGGCAATTCTGTGGCTGGTGGGCGCGGGACGCGGCATCCGGGGCTTGGCGGAGGCCTATCTGATTCGCACCATTGTTGCCGACGGCCTCACGATCTGGTGGACATGGAAAGAGCTAAAGTGGCTGCGCATTTCGCCGCGGCTGATTCGGCGCGATTCCATTCGCTATGTTCTGCACTTCGGCGGGCTGGTGCAGTTCCAGAGCATGCTGTCGATTTTTCTCAATTCCGTGGAACGCGTAGCCGGGCTCCTCTGCATTGGCGCCGCCGCCGCCGGCCTGCTGGACGTGGCCAAGAAATGGCCCACATCGTTTTCCACTGTGCCCATGGCGTTTTTTGCGGCGCTCTTGCCGGCCGCGTCGCACGTTGACGCCGCTTCCAACGAGTCGGAGCGCATGCACAACCTGCGCACGCTCTACCTGAGCAGCTCGCGCTACTCGAACCTGTGCACGTCGGCCTTTGTCGCCCTGTTTTCGTTCTTAGCCGCGCCCGTTCTGCACGTTTGGCTGGGCGCCCAGTTCCCCATGCACCAAAGGGTGGTCGCACTGTTTGTGGTATTCAATCTGGCCATGCAATTTCACATGCTTACGGGACCGGGCACGTCGATGTTCCGCGGCATGGGCAGGGTCTACGAGGAGTTTACGTACTCCATTCCCAACCTGATCCTGCTGGGTGTCACATTGCCGGCGGCGCGCTGGATCGAGGGCCGCTGGACACCGTACGGAATCGGCGTAGCCGTGGCCTTAGCCACCGCCGGTTCGGCGTGCGTGCTCATGGGCCGCGTGCTCGTTGTGCTGCATCTTTCGCTCACGCGTTTCTTGCGCGTGGTGATTGTTCCGGGACTTGCGCCGTATGCGATCGCAGGTGTCCTGGCCTGGCCAGTGACGCAACTGGTGGCCATGATGAACCGCTGGCAGGGAGCGGGCGTGCTGCTGGCAGCAGGGATTTTGTACGCAGTAGGCGCGATCGCGGTTTTGAATCGCTGGGTGTTGACAGACGCAGAGAAGCAAAAGGAAATCAGGTGGTACCGCCGGGGGCTGGGAATGCTCCGGGGCAGGGAGGCAACTGCATGAATCGCCGGATGTACAGCGCAGGTCTTCTTCCATGGGTGTTTGCGGGGCTGGCCGCGGCGGCACAAGCGCCCGCGGCTTTGCCGCCCCAGATTGCCGCGGAGGACACCACGACACAAGCCGGCGGACCGGTGTTGAAGCCCAATCCGCTGGAAACTCTGCGCAACTTTGAGCCCGCTGCCGACGAACCCTACCGGCTGGGCAAAGGCGACGAGATCACTGTGGGTTTTGCCGGACGTCCCGATCTCGAAGCCAAGCTCGTGGTGGGACCCGACGGCTGCGTGACACTGCCGCTGGCCGGCGACATCAAGCTGGACGGCATGGCGCGGCCCGAAGCGGGCAAGGTCATCGAGGCGGCTCTTGCGCGTTACTACGACAACCTCTCGGTCCAGGTGACGGTGACGAAATACACATCGAATCGCGTACTGGTGCTGGGCGCGGTGGCCACGCCGGGAGAAGTGACCTTTGAAGGCACGCCGACGCTGCTGGAAGCACTGACGCGCAGCGGCTTGGTGACCGGCCCGAACAAGGTGGCGGCGATTCCCGAGCGCTGCGCGATTTATCGCGGCAGCGACCAGGTGGTGTGGGTGCAGCTTCGGGAACTGGTCGAGTCGGGCAATACGCTGGCCGATCTGCGGCTGCGCCGTGACGACGTGATTTATGTGCCCAGCCTCTCCGAGGAGTTTGTTTCGGTGCTCGGCGAGGTGCAGCATCCAGGCGCGGTTCCAGTCACCAGCAGCTCCACGCTGGCCAGCGTGCTCGCCGACGCCGGCGGGCTCACGGACATGGCCGGCAACAACGCGCACATTCAGATTGTCGACCCAACCACAGGAACCTCGCGCGTGCTGACATTCAAGGATGTTTTGAATCCTGCGAAATCGCGTGAAGTGACGTTGAAGCCGGGAGAGATCGTCTTTGTGCCCAAGACGGGCTTTGCGCGCGCCACCTACGTGATGCAGCGGTTGAACCCGCTATTCCAGCTCAGCACACTGGCCTACCTAGGAGCGGTCCTATGAACCGGACATTCGATCCCCATTCGCTTGCGAATTCGCCCCGTCTTACGGACGGCGCTCTCACTGTGCCCGCCGCGCCGCGCGGCTTCACATCCGACCAGGCGATCTTCCGTCTCGACCTGGTGCACAGCCTGCGCATGCATCGCCGTCTGGCGCTGGGATTCGCCCTGGCGGGCCTGGTGCTAGCTGCGATTTATACGGTCAGGTATTGGTCGGTGTATACGGCGCAGAGCCTGGTCTACATTCAGCCCACGCCCTCGGCGGTGCTGGAAGCGGCGCCCATGCACTGGCCGTATAACTACGACCCTGCCACGTATGACTCGTACATCCAGCAACAGATGCTGAGCATGACGCGCCCCGACGTGCTGGCAGGCGCGGTAAAAGAGCTGGACCCCGGAGTGTGGCAGCAGAGCGGCGAAAGCGACCAGAGCGCGGCCGACCGGCTGCACGGCGCGGTGGAAGTGGCGCGCGTGGGAACCAGCTATCAGGTCGCCATCACGGCACATGCGACGAACCCGGACACGGCCGCGGCATTGGCCAACGCCGTGGCGGCAAGCTATATCGAAAACACTTCGCACGAGCAAAAGGCCAGCGATGCCGCGCGGCTGACGATGCTCAAAGAAGAGCGCGATCGCATAAAGAAGGAGCTGGACGACGATCGCGCCGAGCAAGCGACGCTGAACGCGCAACTGGGAGTGGCGGCCATCGGGCCAGTGGCTCCCGAACATCTTGACGACGATATCGGCCGCATTCACGAGGAGCTGGTGAAGGCGCGCGCCGATCACGACGAGGCGGCGGCGCGGTTGACTTCAATGAACACCAACAAGGGTCTTTCTTCGGCGGCGCTGGATGCCGAAGCCGATCAGCTGATCTCGACTGATCCCGGCCTTTCGAGCCTGAAACAAGCCTTGCTGACGCGGCGCGCGGCGCTGGTTTCACAGATGGCCAACCTGACGCCGAACCATCCGCAGTACAAGCAGGATCAGGCGGAGCTCGCAAAGATCGATGCCTCGCTCGAGTCTGCGACGCAGGACCTGCGCGCCAAGGCTGCGGCGCGCATCGAGGAGCAGTTGCGCACGGATCTGGACCGCACCGCGGGCCTGGAGGCGCGCCTGAATGTGCAACTGTCGCAACTGACCAGGGCCGCGGCCAGCGCCACGCCGAAGCTGCAGCGCTCGAGCGATCTGGTCAACGACATTACTCGCCTCCAGAACCGATTCAACACGGTCGATGAGCAGTTGCAGAACCAGACGCTGGAGGACAGCGCTCCGGGCACGGCACACCTGGCCGAGGCCGCGATTCCTCCGTCGCATCCTTCGGTTGCGGGAGTCATCCGCAACGCGCTCCTGCTGCTGTTTGCGTTTATCGGGCTTGGCGTGGCGGCCGCGGTTGCCGCGCACAAGATGGACCCGCACGTCTACGTCGCTTCAGACGTGGAGCAGCTGTTGGGTTATAAGCCGATGGCGCAGTTGCCGGATTTCGACGAGGTGTCAGACGAGGTGGCCGAGGAGCATTTGCTGCGGCTGGCCTCGGGAATCGAGTTTGCCTGCAAGGATGGCCAACTGACGAGCTACATGTTCACCGGGACGGGCCCGGGAGTGGGCGTGACCACGATTGCCACGCGCGTGAAAGAGATGCTGGGAGTGCTGGGCAAAGAGGCCGTGCTGGTGGATGCCGCCGGACCCGTGCCTGTGGAGCGCCGCTCAGGAACGAGCGACGGGGCGGCGAACGTGGGAGCCGAACTGCGGAGGAGCTCGCAAGCGGGGGCGCTGATGCCGCAGACGGGCGAAGGAACCGCATCCGATCGCGAGGGCCTGATGCTGACCGATACTGCGCCGCTGACGGTTTCAGCGGAGGCAGAGTACATGGCGCGGCGCGCCGATTGCACGATTCTGGTGATCGAGTCGGCCAAAACCACGCGCGCACAGCTTCGCGCTGCCGCCAGCAGCCTGCAGCGCCTGAACGCCGCGGCGGTGGGATTCGTGCTGAACCGTGTGAGCCTCAAGAACGCCGACGAGAGTTTCCGGCATTCGGTGAGCGAAGTGGAGAGACACCTGCGCGTGCAGGGACGGACGGCGGCACGGACGGTTGCGCAGAGTTCCCGCATCGTGCCCGAAGCGACGCAAGCGAGCCCCGTGCGGGAGATTCCCGCACGGGCAGAGAAAGCTGCAGCTCCGGCCGTGATCGCAGCTCCGATTGCACCGCCGGCACGTCGCGTCGCGCCGGAGCGAGTCGCGCCAGAGCGAGCCGCCATTGCCCCGATGCCGCTTTCTGAGCCTGCGCCCTTTGTGGTTGCAGAGAATCGGGAAGCGCAGCATGTGCCGCAACCCGCGCCGGCTGCTCCAGCGGCCCTGCGGGAGAATGAACCGGTACCGCTTTGGTTTGCGGGGAGCGCATCGCAGCCTGCACCCAACCCCCCCAGGCCCATGATGGAGGAGCCGAATCCGCAACCCGTGTCATGGACGGTGAGGCCGCCGGTCCAGCAACCGCAGGAGGAGACTCCCCGGTGGCTGACGAAAGCGCCCATGCATGCCGATCCTGCGATGGAGCAGCCGCACGCACCGCACGTGGGGACCTGGTATTCGGCGGCTGCGAATGCCGGACCAAAACCTGCTGCAGCGGAAGTGCGGGAGGAGGAACAAGCTGCGGACGAAGCGTCGACGCGGTTGAGCGGGTTGAGAGGCATTCTTTTCTCTCTGGGAATCAAGGAGCTGAGCCTGGAAAAGAGTTCCGGACGAATCGGCAGCGAAAGCGGCGCACCTGTGGATGCGGCCCCGGCTGATCCCGGGCAAACCGTGGTGGCAAACGCGCTTGTTCCGCGGCCGGACCATGAACCTGTGGAGGCTAAAGGGAAAGAAACGGTTGCGCGTAAAGGAGCTCCGCGCTGGGTGACGGCGGAGCCCGAGTTCCTGCCTCCGCCCGGGGGAGAGACCGGCAAAGGCAAGGAATCTCGGTGGAATCGTGGGAGCTACGACACCGACGGCTTGGATGACATCCAGATTCTGCCGTCGAAGCGCGGGCAGTACAAGCGCTGAACGCGAAGGCCGAGGAAAAGCAACCGTGCTATGATTTTCGTGCTGCGCCGGCCGCGTTCCAACCGCGCATCAGGCTGAGAAGTCGCTGCCTATCCCCACAACCCAGAACGATCGGAGGAAAAATGACATCCAGAGTGAAAGCTCTTGCCTTCGCAACTCTTACAATCGGCCTCCTATGCTGTGCGCGTTTAGCGCCAGCCCAAATCTCCATCAGCATTGGAGTGGAGCCTGTGTGCCCCTATGGGTACTTCGACTACGCTCCATATAACTGCGCACCCTACGGCTACTACGGGCCCGATTGGTTCGTCAACGGAGTGTTCATCGGCGCTGGCCGCTGGTTCCACGGCCCCGAACACTTTTACGGTCACGTCGACAACCGCTACGATCCTCATCACGGTTACCGGGGACCGTTGCCTGAGCGTGGCGCAGAGCAATTCAACCACTTCCACGGCAACGAGGCGCGCGATGGGCGAGGCCACACCGGCCACGGTGACCACGACCCGGGCAATGAACACGCTCTCCCCGGATATCACGGCGGCGGCCACGGCGGCGATCACCACTAGAGCACGGCCCCATTCCAACAAGAGGACGAGAGACGGCGCGCGAAACGCCTTCTCTCGCCTCGGTCGTGTGCCCTGTCCCGACCCTCCGCCGGCGGGGCGTGGGCAATACAGGCGTTGAAGGCGAAGGCCGCGGGTCATTCCATCGGGCCTTGTGGGTGCGACTGTGAATTCCGAGGGAGCATAGTGCCTGGCGAGGCATCGAGTTCGATGGGGCCGGGCAGGACCTGACCGGAGACCATTTGCACACCTTGCAGGAGAATCGCAGCGCGGCGAGTGCTGATGCGATTAGCGGCAAGAGCCTGGATGACCTGGTGGACTGCGCCAACGATTCCACGAGGGCCGAGGACGGGTGGCATCTCGATGTTGGATTCGAGAGTGCGTGCCGGCCGCGCGGGCCGTGGGGCGCGCCCGTGGAAGTAGCAGAAGGCGCTGCCGCGCATGGCAGGCGACTTGCAGTGAAGGCCACTGGGCATGACGTGGCGGCATTCTTTGTACTCGGCCATGAGGTTTCTCCTATTTACATTTCGGTAACGGGGTACCCCCACTCCCCACCCCCTCCCCGGGGGTGATCGGGCAATTCCCTTGTTTTCTGCGAGTTGCAGGGCATGGTTCTGCCGTAAGTCTATTGTTTTGAGGAATCTCAAAGCTGAAACCTTCAAAACAAAGAACTTGCAAATCGCGACGCGAGCTTTGACGCTCGGCGCGACAGCAGGTGCGCCGAGAGCGTGGTTGCTCCCAATTCCAGAGTAGCCAATTGACAGAAATGATCTGCAAAAGGAGTGGGACGGGAAGCGATTGAAAGGAAAGGAGAAAGGGGGATTGTGGAGGGAGAGTGGGGTTGACAAGGCGTGGGGTTGGGGCGGGCAAGCATCGGGCCAGAATTGGCAAGAAGGTGAGTTCCGGGTGGCTCCGATCTCACGGGAGATCTTATCAAGTTGAGGGTGCCCCCGGTCCCTCGCCCTTGGGGACCGGGAAGGCCGAGGAGACGGGCCGGCGATCGCGCATCCACTCGGTTAGTTGCCAGCCTCTCTGCCGGGCTGTCCACTCCGATTCGATCTCCACGGTTCCGCGCATGCCCGTTTGATAGTGGCGATAGCTCGACCACCGCCAGTCCTCCGGCTTCACGACGAGCCCTCGGCGGACCGGGTTCCGGTGAGTGTAGCGAAGCTTCTCCACAAACTTCTCGTGCGCCGAGGCGTTGAAATCGTAATAATGGGCCTGCCAGAAGGGCCTTTCCTGGCTCCGCACTGAGACCGACAGCTTAAGGGCCTGGATCGCCTTGGACAAAAGCGCGCGCTTGGGCTCGTTGACCAGCAGATGCACGTGCTCTGGCATCACGACATAGCCGGCGACGGCAAACAGATAGCGCCGGCGGATTCGCTCCAGCGCGTCTTCAAAGAGATCCATGGCCGCGGCCGACTCGAAATAGGACCGACGGCGGTAGCAACTGAAGGTGAGAAAGTGAAATTCTCCAGTTTGCTGATAGCGAATGCGCGCGCCTTTCATGCACTGCGAGGATACTCCAAATCTGATTCCGTTGGCGGTGATCAATGAATCTTCCATCCCCGGTCCCCAAAGGCGAGGGACCGGGGGCACCCTCATCTTGGTTTAGAGAGCTTGCCGAGATCGGGGCCACCCGCCCGACCATCCAACCGGAATGCGCGGCACGGTTTATTCTCTTATCGTGAATTCTTTTGGGTACGGCGTATGAAAGAGGTGCGGCGTGGCGCATTGCTTTTCGTGGCTGGGTCTTTAACAGTCGTGCTCATCTCCTGCGTATCGTCATGTAGACGCGCTTCCGTTGATCCGTTTAGCCGCGAGTGGACGAAACTTGCGTATAAGCCGTTACAAGGGGCACAAATCCTTGAGGCGGCCGCAGGATCGAAATGCGTATGGAGGGTGGACGAGGACCCTGCAAGTAAGGGCATCAGAATTAATGCCACTGCGCAACCCGCAAACAAATACATGGAGGAGGTCC
>Ga0326727_10004292_pt1 | contig 43227 bp, 37 predicted proteins | sample MB2enrmetagenome_FD_207643 | JGI IMG/M metagenome (GOLD analysis project Ga0326727, IMG submission 207643) | Lab enriched peat soil microbial communities from McLean, Ithaca, NY, United States - MB29MY | ecosystem: Environmental > Terrestrial > Soil > Wetlands > Peat | place: USA: New York... | reverse complement strand
AACCGAACTGGCTCGCGCTTCGCGGGTGAGTTAATTCGCCGCAATGGCGCCAAAGAGGCCGTGCGCGTAGTTCTGAATCCCGGCGTTGAAGTAAAGGGTGTTTACAGGACCCGACTGAGTGTTCCCCGCCCCGAAGTAAATCGCCCATAGACCGGGGTTGGTAATCGGCTGGCCGCTCGAATTCTCCAGCACGCCTTGGAATACTCCGGTGGTGGGATTAAACGCCGCGATTTGGCCGCTGCCCGTGTTGCCCACCAGGAGGTCCCCGCTGAACGCTCCGAAATTGGCTGGCGCAAGTGCGATTCCCCAAGGTTCGTCGAACCAACTCCCGTTCTGCAAGGTGAGTAGCAGCTTCCCGGATGTGCTGAAAGCATCCACGTAGCCGCCCGTGGCCGGAAACGCCGGTGAGAACGCGACGTAGATTGTCTTGCCGACGCTCTGGATCCCGTTTGGAGTGTAACCGGCGGGTACGTTGGGGTCCTTAAAAGCATTGGCGCCCAGCTTGACCGGCGCGAAACTGGTCGTGTAGGCTTCCACCCCAGCGGGGCCTGCTACGTAGAGGGTGGTTCCCACCAGAGTGACTCCGGTGTACGAAGTCTTCTGGCTGGAATTGTTGACCATGATTGTGGAACTGGTGGTGTGGCAGTTGGTGCATGGCTGCGCCGGTACCGATGCATGGCTGAAGTTCGGCCGGGGCGGGCCGGTGCTCGCGAGCCATTCCGCAATCGCGCCGTCGAGGGTTACAAACACGAAGTTACCGCCGACCGCCACCGTCCCCGACGGGCTTCCCGTGCCCGTTCCCGTCGCCGGAGGTATGGTCACGGTGAGTTGGTCGATGGCGCCGTTGGCGTCGTATAAGGTGGAAAGCCCAGTGGCTTGGTCCGCGGCCCACCAGTGAGCTTCCTTCAATGTTGCTGACGCGGGGCGCGACAGCCCCCATGGGTTTATCAGGTGAGGATCGGTGCTCACAGCCATCCCCGGGATGTCGGAAACGAGATTGGTTTGTGTGTAGCTGTTGGTTGCGGGATTCTGGGCCGAGGCGGCGAGACACGCTAACACCACGGAGCCGACTTTATAGATCGTCTTCACGAAAAGATTGCCCCCGGATTGAGGTTAAGCCCGAGCAAGAGCCGAGTCAATGGTTGAGATGCGGGACCTTGTAAAGACGTTGTGAAATTTGTGGCTGCGGACGGCCGTCGTTGGAAATTCAGACAATCCTTGAAATCGAAATGGTCTTGCCAGATGATGGTCCATGGAGAACCCTTTCACAATCCGCAAAGCCGAGTCGGGGGAGATCCAACAGCTACGCGCGTTGATCGAACTTAGCGTGCGCACATTGCAGGCCGCCGACTATACGCAGAATCAGCTTGAGGGCGCCTTGGAATCGGTCTACGGCGTTGATTCCCAGTTGATTGCGGACGGCACCTACTTCCTCGTTGAAGCAGGAATCCCGATCGTGGGTTGCGGGGGGTGGAGCAAAAGGAAAACGCTTTATGGCGGGGATCAATGGCGCGGGCGCGAAGATTCCCTACTCGACCCCAGGCAAGACGCGGCCAAGATCCGGGCCTTCTTCGTTCATCCGGATTGGGTGCGGCGCGGCGTCGGCAGCCTGATTCTGGAAACCTGTGAATCCGCAGCCAGAAAGGCCGGATTCACGCGCCTGGAAATGGGGTCCACGTTAACCGGCGTGGCGCTTTATAGGGCCAGGGGATACGCCGAGTTGGAACCCCTTGCCGTGCCGCTCGCGAATGGTGAGTCCCTCCCGATTATTCGGATGGCGAAGGCAATCTAGAAACGTCGAACAACCGCGGATCAATAGGGCGCGCGGAGTAAGGCGTATAGTCGGGTTCGATAGCAAACATGTCGTCCAGGTCGGAGGCAGCGGCAACAGAGAGAGCCCAACTGGGTACATGAAGCTGACGAAATGTCCACTTCAAAACGGACGCGTAATTGGCATTCACGTGGGAACAATACCCTCTTCGGAACCACGGGCCGATACCAAGAAACACGGCGCGATGCGCATCTATGTGATCACGGCCGTCAGGCGCTTCCGCCTCCGTAACGAAAATGGCCGTCTCGGGCCACCACGCCGAATGTGAAAAATACTCTACGATGCGGCCCAGTGCAAGGTCGTTATCCGCTGCGTAGGAAGCTGCGTAAGGGTACCCGTTCTGCGCATCGGGCGGCCCGGTCTTGTCGTTCGGAAGATGAATCAACATGACCTGCGGAAGGGGTGCGCCCGCCTTCTTGTAATTCCCATCCAACTCCGCGATCAAGCGCGAGGCGCGGGCTTGATCGCTCACTGCCCAGTGAAACGTTTCTCCGAAATTGAGAAAGGAGACGTTGTAATGCTCCAGGTGTTCTCGAAGGCCTTCGTCTGTTCCGTCCGGGTCCGCATAGAAGTTGTCCGAAAGCGCGAACTGCTGGGCCAGGGCGTGATGGTTGGGAGTGACGGGAATCTGCTGCAAGCTGAACCGCTTCCTGCGCCCATCTGCGTAGCCTTCGTTCCCGAAGCGGGCCAGTTGCGGCAGGCCCGCCACTATTGATCCGGGAATCTGGACATCACCGAGGATGTCGTCGAAGTTCCGGCTGCCCTTGAGGATGATCACGATATGACGGACTGGGACCGTCACGTGTGGGCGATCGGGTAGCTCCAAGAGGCCGTTCGTCGCTAGAACGAGGCGGGTGGGCCTGGCGAGCTCTTGAGCAGTGGGCAGTTCAAAACGAGAAATGCTGCCGCGCCGGAGGACCCCTTGGAACTCCATGGCCTCAGGCTCGATCCGGATCGAACTCGGTCCAGTTCCTCGTCCCCGCGCATTGGCCACCATGGCGGTGCTTTTCGCGCACAGAATCGATGTTGGGAACCAGCCGACAGGAAGATGGCCCAGGACTTCCGCTTTAATCGCTCCGCTCATGTCGATCACTCCCACCGCATTGATGCCAGCTTCCGCCACGAGCAGCCAGCGACGGGATTCGTCGTAAGCCATCCCGCGCGGCTGAACTCCACGCAGTGAATCAAGACCCGGAATTCGAATTGGAATGGTGAGGCGCACTACGTTCGTCGCCGTGTCCAGCACGTCAATGGAATCGTCGCGGGGATTCGAGATGAACAACGTGCCTTTCGTAGCGAGGATCGCGGCGCCATTTTCTAAAGGAATGGTTTTGAGCAGCTGCAGGGATGAAGGCGTGGTCACGTCGATCACCGAGACCGAGTTGGATGAGAGCGCGTAGGCGCGTTTGCCGTCAGGCGATAGAGCCAGGGCGCGCGTGTTTGCCGCTGTGGTCACTTCCGCGATGGATTGCGTGGTATGCGTTTCGTGCGTGTCGAACACCACCAGGTGGTCATGCGCCTGGTCCACTACGAACAGCAAACTGCGCGCCGCGTCAAACGCCAGGTCTCCGGAAACGCCGTTGTTCAGGTCCAACGACCTTTTAGTCGGACCTGAATCCACATCGATGAGCCGAATCTTCCCGCTCGCGCCTTCTGAAACCCAGATCGACTTTTCGCCTTGAAAGGCTATTCCGCCAGAAGCCGGCGTCACGAAATTGTGCAAAGACCACTCGCCTTTTCGTTCTTGGATCAGAATGCTGACCGAAGGCCGCTCCGGTCCCAGATTGGCGGTGGCGTACCGTCGCCCGGAAGGGCTCGCGACAATCTTCGACGCGCCGGGGCCAATCGGCAGCTGATCTCCCAAAGGTTGGACGACGCGGCCTCCGGGTAGAATCGATGACCCGTTAGGGCCCCGGAGCGCCGGTTTCTCGCCTCCGGGCGGGCGGTAATCGGCGCGCAGCATGACCGCCAGGAAAAATGGTAAGACCAGGACCGCCGAAAACTGTGAATTTCTTACCAATTGCATAGACCCGGGAGCCCGGAAATACTGGGAATCCTGTCCTTGAATGGAGCGTCAAATTCGGTAATTGTTACATTTCTACCCCAAAACAATGTCGGTGCTGTTTGGTACGTAAACTGCATAAACGGTAAAAGTAATGTACGACCCAGCATTTTCGGACGGCCAAAACCGCCGAAAGTGTTAGGATTAATACTGTCGGAGAGTTTCATGGCCTCAACAACTACACAAGTTTCCGTTTCAGCACCTCAGCGAGACTTGGAAGACCCGCTAGCTCATTTACCCTGCTCGACAATCCTGGCCTTCAAAAAAGGACAGGTCGTTTACGATCAGGATCAACCGTCTAACAACCTTTACCTGGTCATCGCCGGGAAAGTTAAGGTGTCCCGGCTGGCCGAAGATGGCCGCCAGGTTGTCGTCGATCTCTATCAACCCGATGAATTCTTCGGCGAATCCGCTTTTCTTAGCCTATCGCGGCGCTCAGAGATTGCAGTCGCCCTGGAAACCGTCAAGGTGATGACATGGACCACCGCGGACATCGAAGACATTCTGATGCGACGCCCCAAGCTGGCGATTGCGCTGATGCAACTGCTGGTACAGCGTTCGATGGATTTCGGGCAGAGGATCGAGAGCTTCTCCGTGGACAACATCGCACGGCGGCTCGCGCGCACGCTGATTCGTTTTTCTGAACGCCTTGGCAGCATGACCGAAGATGGATCCGTGCAAATGATCCCATTCACGCATGAGCTGCTATCCCAGTATGTGGGGACATCGCGTGAGATTGTGACTTCAGGCGGCAGGGGTACCTGCGCTATTCGCGGAAGGGCATTATGCTCTATCGCGATGCGATGCGCGACTGGCTTCGCCAGCCAGCCTCCGCAATCTAAAGGCTCAAAAGGGTGTGACGCTCGATTGAGCGTCGCCCGCACTATTTTCGAGGTCCATCTGTACGGAGCTAATCTGGTTGGTACCTCCCGTCACCGGGAACACCGCTGTCATTTTGAACATTCCCCCGGCGTTGTAAGCGGCCTGGAAGAAGAATGTATTGAACGCGGCGCTGAAGTCTGCGCTCACCAGATTGCCGATGAAACCGCCCTGCGAATCGTAAAAAGAGAAGTTCGCGATGCCAGCTGTGCGGGTGTTGTCAAATCCGGTAACTGTGACCGTTAGCGAATCCGACTGTCGAGACCCGGTCATGTCCGCTATGGCCACGGGTTCCGCGGTGATGGCCACATTCGACGTTACGCTCGCATCTCCCCAAATGGCCGTCAGGTGGATGGTCCCCTGGGTGGTTCCCGTCTGAAATATAGCCGATGCCGCGCCGTTAAAGCTGGCGGCGGTCTGGCCGGGGACACTAACAAAGGAAACACTGCTGGTTCCTGTAGAGGGGAAAATGATTGCAGGGTCACTAATTGAGGTGCTGGTAGAGGCGTCGAAGGTGAGTTGGAGCGTTCCCGTTACAGCGGAAGTGGGCGCCGGGCTGAATTGGATGGATAGTGGAGCTTGCACCGCGCTTTTCAGCGGGCTGGCAACCTGGATCTGTACAGCCGGTTGGCTGGGCTCCGCTACGATCGCATAATTCCACTGGTCAATTGACACAACTCCCGAAACCGAACTGTTCGCGGGGTTTCCGATTGGGGTGAGCGTGAACGTCACGTGCTGGCCGGCCTGCAAAGTAACAGGGGTTGTGGGCGCGCTGCCGATGATCCAGTCGCCAGTCACAGAAATGGAGTTCACCGTCACTGGACCGGACCAGTTGTTTTCCAAAAGGCAGGCCACGGGTGCTGAGGTAGTTGCCGTAAACGTGAGGGGAGTGCCGGAGTGCGCCTGGGCTGCGCCCGCAGCGGTCTGCACGAACAGCGAATCGGCTGGTAAGCCCTCGGCGAAGAGAAGAATGACCTGCGCGTTGATCTGCAAAGATCCTGACATATAGCCGATGCCCAGCGGGCTGAACGTCAGGGTGAGAGTCTGAACGGCTGACGGAGCCAGGGTAAAGCTGGTTTCGCAGCAGAGCGAGTAATACTCGCCAAAGACAGCAGCGCTCTCGATTGTGACGGCAGCGGTCCCCGTGTTCACGACATCGATCTGGACCTGCACGGAATCGTTGACCGGCGAGTCCGGGAGTGTGAAGGGGCTGGAAAGCGCGGTTCCCGTGGCATGGTTGTTGATGACGATCTGGGCGGAGGCAAACCCCGCGATAGCAAAGAGCAATAGAGCGAAGCGGAGCATTATGGGTGGGCCTCAGGCTTGGGCGCCTTGCGCCGCATTCCGGGAATCTCAAGCAATTGAAAGCGGGCGTTCAGAAGCCATCGGCCGTTGATGGACACGGTGTCACTCGCTGTCATTTGAATGCTTTGTACGGGTTCTGGAACAGGGATTTCCCGCGTCGGTGCTGTTGAGCCCGCTGGCGACCAAATCAGCCCACTGGGGGTTGTGCTGAGCCACCCTAGCTGAAAGAACGCGGCTGGGTCCGATCCGGGGATTGCTATTTGTGCTGGCGCCGAAACCGTGCCGGCCCACAGCTGCTGGCCGATGCGCGAAAGCAACTGAACGGAGGAACTGCTGGACGGCCCGAGCGCGACCACCCCTCGTATGGTCGTCGAGGCGCCGGATGAGATGTTCATGAGTTCCGCCTCTTCGATATAGAGCACCCAGGCGGGAGTTCCGTCTGACGAGAAGCTGAAAAGAGCTTTCCCGTCCGGCGCGGACTGAATGGAGACCACGGACAACTGGTTATTCAGCAAAACCAGATGAGATGCCGTCTTCAGCACGCCGCCACTCCTGCCAAAGGCGCCACAAAGAATCACCTCGTCTTGTATTTCAATAGGCACAACGGCGAATTCAGGCGGCAGCAGATTGCCCATCACGCCATGAAGAAGCGCGATCCGCCCCTCCGCGTCCAATAGCGTTCCGGCAAGTGGCGGTGCAAGCGTCTGACCTGAAAGGCCCAAGACGAACGCAGCGAACGCATACAAAAGCTTCACGGTTTACCTACTGTCACGGTGGGTTGCCCGATGGTGGGGGGGAGTTGAGCGGTGGAGCCACTGCTGGATAGAGCGGCCTTCAGAACGGCCGCGGCGGCTACTGCGGCGATCAACCCGCCCACTTCCAGCCAACGAGCGCGGGGGCGGAACATGGCGCCTGCTCCCTTGCCGGTGGCGGGCGCAATGAATTGATTCGAAATTGCACCGGTGCGCGCTTCGCCTTTGGCTATGGTCATCCGGATCTGGAATCTTCCGGAGAACCCGCCGGCTTCCAGGCCATGCAGAGACACCCGGCCCGAGCCATCGCTCGTGAGAACTTCTGACTTAAGCCCATTGCGAAAAGTACCGGAAACGCCGCTGTCAGGCATTTGAAAGCTCACGATCGCACCTTTGACGCCTTGGCCGGTTTCATCGGTCACCTCGACAACCAGCGGACGCGGGAGCCGGTTACCCGGTCGGCTAACCTGACCTTCGCCGGAAATGATGCGTGCTTCGAGGAGGCTGGATTGTGCTTTCGAATACGGGAGGAATAGTTGGCTGAGCGCCAGCGCCCCAATTAGAGCACGTGGACAAGAACAACGGTGATATTGTCCGGACCGCCGGCCTGGCGCGCTGCCTGGATGAGATGATGGCACTTCTCCTCAAGAGTGGTGTTGCCGGGCCCATCCTCTCTGAGAATTCCTTCAATGAGCGCAGCCGGCACGACTCCGTGGAGGCCGTCGCTCGAAAGAAGCAGGAAGCCACCGGACGGGACCGCGACTTTGTAATATCTGACGTCCACTACTTCCGCCACGCCGATCGCCATGGTGAGCACGTGGCGCATGGGGTGCCGGCTCAAGGTTTCCTCGTCGAGGCCCAGTGGACGTCCCACCTCCTGCACCCAGGTTTGGTCTTCGGTGATGGCTCGCAGGCCAGCAGAGTCACATAAGTAAGCACGGCTGTCGCCGACACTGGCGATGGCAAAGCTCTGTGCCAGATTGCCTTGATTCTGGCTCGAGACGCTCTCCCCCAGGTCAACAGCGGCCACCAGCGTAGTACCCATGCCCTCTAGCTTGGGATTGTGCCGGGCTTCCGCCAGCACGCGCCCATTGGCGCCCTCTACAGCGTGGAGCAGAGCCGATGCATCCGGCGCGACTTTGTCGCGAAGCATTTCGGCCACGGTCTCAACGGCCAGCTGCGAAGCCCGCTCCCCGCCGCGTGCTCCCCCCATTCCATCGGCCAGCAGATAAAGGCCGCGGACCTGATCGATAAAAAAGTGGTCTTCGTTCTTGACCCTGACCTTACCGCGGTCTGACATGGCGCAGACTTCATGTAGCATCGGCGATGACCTCTACTATACGAGATTGACGTAATCCTTCTTCGGCGGGGGACAGTGCGCTAAATTTCGATCATGCAGAAGGCGATTTGGAGGGCGGTTATCGAGGTTGGTTTTATCGTTTTTCTGTTTTACTCCAACCTTCTCATGGGCGAGTTCGGACGCTCTGGAAAAGGCGCGCAGATGGGTTTGGTTTGGGCGATACAAGATATGTTAACCCCGGCCAACTTTTTGATAGCCCTGGCATCCGGGGTTGTTGGCTATGTGGCCTTCGAATTTCTTCGTCGCAAGTTCTAGCTTTGGGCCGCTGCGTGCTGGTCGAAGCGAAACCGGGCGCGCTGCCGGATAGAATCAGTGAGCAGAGAATGTTTTCTCTACCCGTACCCCGACGCTTGAATCCGCTGCCCGCGTACGCGCTGGCCACGATATCGGTTGCCGCTTCCTGGGTGATCCGCTATCCGCTTTACCCGGTGCTCCAGTTCGCGGCGCCGTACTCCACGTTCTACTGGGCTGTTTTTGTCACCGCGTGGGCGGGGGGCTTCTATCCTGGGCTCGCGGCCACCCTGATTTCCGGACTGATCGCGCAGTATTTCCTGATCGAGCCGCTTTACACTCTGCGAACGGCTAACCACGGCGACCTCGTTGGAACGTGCCTGTTCATACTCACGGGAGCCCTTACCAGCTTCCTGTGCGATGCTCTGCGTTCGGCCACGGAGAACTCCATGATGAGCGCCGTACGCGCAAAGGCCAGCGCCCGCGACGCGCAGATTGCCCGGGAGCGCGAGCGCAGCATTCTCGAGAGTATCGCGGATGGCTTCCTCGCATTCGACCACCAGTGGCGCATCAACTTCTCAAACGTGCCCGCGGCGCAGATATTAGGACGAAGGCGAGAGGAAGTGATCGGCAAGCACTTGGTATCCCTTTATCCAAACACGGTTCTGAGCGAATCCTACCCGCGCTTGCGGGAGGCTGTCGATGAACGGCGCTCGGTGCACTTCGAGTTCTATGACGACCCGAATGATCGCTGGTTCGGCGGGTCGGCGTATCCGTCCTCAGCCGGGGTGAGCCTCTTTATCCGTGACATCACGGCCAGCCGCAAATTGGCGGACGCGGTGCGCGAGAGTGAAGAGCGCTTCCGAATTATGGCGGATTCAGCTCCCCTGATCATATGGACGAGCACGCATGACGGTGGCCGCGACTACGTGAATCGCTTTTTTTTCGAGTTCAGCGGCTGGGACTATGAGCGGGCGCTGGGCGACAACTGGCTTGAACTGGTGCACCCCGAGGACCGGCGGCAGGTGCGCCAAACCTACGCCTCGGCCGTTGAGCGGCAGACCGGATTCGCCATGGAATACCGTATGCGCCGGAAAGAGGGCGACTACCGTTGGATGCTGGATAACGGTGCGCCCAGGCACTCCGCGAGAGGCGATTATCTTGGCTCGATCGGTACGTCCAAAGACATCACCGACCGAAAGCAGGCTGAGGTGGCCGTGCGGGAAAGCGAGGCGCAGCTGAGGCTCAGTATGAGCGTTTCTCAAATGGGCACCTGGCAGCGGGATTTGGAAAGAGATCTGCTGACCCTATCGCCCGAGTTGGTTCGGATCGTGGGCCTCGAAGCCGGCGACAAGCCGCGGCCGGCCGATTTTCTTCTTTCGCTTGTACATGCCGACGACCGGGAGCATCTGAGCAAGGTGATAGATCCAGTGTTTGCGCGTGGCGGCGAATACGAAGTAGAATACCGATTCCACCGTGCCGATGGAGCATTGCGCTGGATGCTGGAACGCGGTCAGGGATTCGTCGACGAAAGCGGGAGGTGTCACAGCGTCTCCGGAGTGGGAATCGATATCACCGACAGAAAACAACTGGAAGAGCGGGTTCGGCATGCGCAGAAGCTGGAGAGCCTTGGCGTATTAGCGGGCGGGATCGCGCACGATTTCAATAATCTACTCACCGGAATCCTGGGGAGCGCAAGCTTGGTCATAGATGATCTGGAGGAAAACTCGGATGCCTGGACCCTGCAACGGAATGTTATTGAGGCCAGCGAGCGCGCTGCTCAATTGACCAGCCAGATGCTGGCCTATTCGGGGAAAGGCCGCTTCTATGTCGAGGACATCGACCTTGCGCGGGTTGTCCGGGACAACCTGCGCCTTATGCATGCCTCCATCGCAAACAAGAAAGTGCACCTGGATATTCAGCTGTCAGCCGAAGCGTGCATCGTGGAGGCAGACCCCGCTCAAATGCAGCAAGTGGTGATGAATCTGGTAATCAACGCGACGGAGGCGATTCCAGAGGACAGCACAGGCGTAGTTCGATTGGCTACGGGCATTCAGTTCCTGCCGGCTGAAACCGAGGGGCTGAAGCCTGGCGAATACGTGGTGCTGGAGGTTTCCGACACCGGGATTGGGATGGACGCCGAAACCCTGAGCCGGATATTCGATCCATTTTTCACAACCAAATTTACTGGCCGAGGGCTTGGGCTGGCCGCCGTACAGGGCATCGTTCGCAGCCACAAGGGCGCCATTCGGGTGACGAGCGCTCCTGGTGAAGGGACCACGTTCCGCGTGACTCTCCCCCGATCAAAGGGGGCTCCTCAAGAGACGCACGCGGAATCGCGCCCCACGTGGAGAGCTTCGGAAACTATCCTGGTGGTCGACGATGAGGAAATGGTGCGGCGAACGGCGGCGGCCGCGCTGGAACGTTTCGGCTACCGTGTTATTTTGGCCGAGCATGGCGGTCAGGCGCTGGAGTTGTTCGAGCGGGAACCCTACGCTTTCGATGCCATTCTGCTGGATATGACCATGCCTCTGATGAATGGGGAAGAGGTTCTGCCGTTGTTGCGGGGCATCCGCCCGGACATTAAAGTGATCGTCTGCAGCGGCTACAGTGAAGCGGAAGCCATGCAGCGATTTTCCGGTACGGAGGCATTCATCCAGAAGCCCTACAGCAGCGCGCATCTTGCCGAGAAAGTTCGTGCCGTCACCAACGGGGGATGACATTTGATAGTTTAGGAGTGCTATGCCCGACGAAATGAACGATCAAAAAGTCTCGCGGCGCGACGCGCTCAAGATGGCCGGCGCCGCCGCTATAGCCGCGCCGGCGATTCAAAAAGTGAGAGCCGCTAACGATCAGGTTTCCTTTGGCTTGATCGGAACGGGCAGCCGCGGCTCCTATCTCTTGAAACACTTGAAGAGTATCGACATCGGACGCTGCACCGCAGTTTGTGACATCAATGAGGCGGCGCTTCAGCACGGGTACGACACCATTGGGACCAATCCCGCGAAGTTTAAGGATTACCGGGAGCTGCTGAGCCGCAAAGATGTGGACGCCGTGATTATCGCGGTGCCCCTGTTCAAACATTTCGACGTGACGCGCGACGCGCTTTCGGCCGGCAAGCACACATTCTGCGAGAAAAGCCTGGTGTTCAAGCCGGAGGAGATCCATGCGCTGCGTGCGCTAGCGGCGGAGCATTCCCACCAGGTTCTGCAAGTTGGGTTGCAGCGCAGGTACAGCGTCTTTTATCAGACGGTGAAGGAGATGATCGACAAAGGCGTACTGGGCAATGTCACCCATATGCAGGCGCAATGGCATCGGAACCCGGGCTGGAAAATGAAGCCTAACCCGGATATGGAAGCGCAGAAAATGGCCAACTGGCGGCTGTATCGCGAGTATTCCGGCGGAATGGCGGCGGAACTGGCTTCACACCAGATCGATGTCGCCGACTGGATGTTCGGTTCGAGCCCGGAATACGTAATTGGCGTCGGCGGCCACGACTACATTTTTGATGGCCGTGACATCAACGACAATATCCAGCTGATCTTCAAATACCCGAAAGCGCAGAAGCTGATGTGCAGCTATATCAGCACCAATTCGCACCTGGCGCAGTTCAACTCCACTCGCACCGAATTCGGCGAGGTGATCATGGGTACGGAAGGGAGTGTCGAGATCACGATTGGAGACGATAGCCATCCTGCGTTGGCAGTTTGGTTCCGGGAGCCGGCGCCCCCCGCGGAAGTGACAAAAGCGAGCGGCGGTGAGAAGAAGTGGCAGGCCGGCGCCACCATGGTTGCCGCTGGCGCCCAGAAGGGGTTCCCCATCATGATGTATCGCGATGAAGTGGGAGCCAATGACAGTTTCCTCGATCGTGAGATGAAGTATGGCCGTCGCTGGCTGTATTCCAAGGGAATCGCCACACCGGAAGAACCGCGGAATCCGGTGGATATTGAACTGGAAAGCTTCTTCACTAATTGCCGCGATGGGAAGCGACCGAAGGCCGACGTAGAGGTGGGGTTGGCGGATTCCACCAGTGTGATTCTCTCTAACCTGGCCGTGGATGAGCAGCGTCGCGTTTACTTTAGCGAAATCGAGAAAATGGGCCGCGGCGAAAAGCCCGCGGAAACTAAGCCGAAACGCGCCGAGAACGAACCCGAGAGCCTAGAAACAGTAGCAGGATAAATCCAGCACCCAGCATCGAGTAAGTCGCCGGCTCGGGTGTTGCAGTTATTGCTTGAAAGGTGACTTCCTGAGTAATCCCGCCGGCTGAACCGGCTTGAGTGAAGTTGCTGACAACCATTGCGCCAGTCAAGTTGTAGCCCGGCCCGATTCCCAATGTGATAGCGGGGCCGTCATTATGCAGAACAACCAACGCCCTATTGGACACTCCAAATATGAGAGCGGATTGCTGCTGACTTAGCTGAATGGAAGCATCAATCATGTTCACATCGGTAGTTTGAGAACCTTGAAGTGCTCCGGTGGTTACCACCATGGCGCCGCCCTTGAGGCCCAGTCGCGTGGCCGCGCTATCAACTAGCGCTGCTGACGCGCTGCCATCCACGGAAACAAGCGACGCGTCCAGTAGAAACTGAGGATCGTATTGCTGCGAGGAACCGGGAAGCATCGCCGAGGGCTGTCCTGTGGGGGTCTGACCAAGAATTTGAAAGCTCAGGGACGTGGGGTTCGCACCGGATACAGTAAAGCCAAACTCGATGGTCGCGCCCTGGGGAACGCTGATGAACTCGTCGGAGGTGACATTGATCATCCCGGCCTTTGACGCGAGTGAAGAGGTAATCAAAAGGATGGCGGCGCAGGTAAGTCGATAACTCATAAGTTGAGCTTAGTGTTTTAAGGCCGGGCACGGAATGCCTCGCGGCACTCATTTATCGACTTAGGAATTAGTGTCCTGGGTACGGGATAGGCTTCGCGGAAACAGAGGTGACATCAAGTTGCGGTATTCCGCTTTCATTGATTTGCTGTAGAAACGTCTCAGATGGACGTTGCGCGATGATCAGGTATTCGCACCAGGAAAGAGTACTTTGTAAGTCCGGGGCGAGTAGCTTTCCGATGTGAGGAATCGCATTCAGTACAAACTGTCGGTTAGTACCGTAGATTTCCTCTAATCGGATGTGGGGATCGAAGATGCGCAGCTCGCGGCCTTTGCCCAGCAGGAATTCGATCAAGGTGACGACGGGGCTCTCGCGAAGGTCGTCCGTGTTCTCTTTAAATGCCAACCCAAAAACGCCGATTCGTGCGGCGGGAAGTTCGAGCGCAGACTGGATCGCGCGGCGGAGATGCTGCTCGTTCGCCGGTAGAACCGATTCCAACATCGGCAGCTTCAGATCCATGCGAGAGGCGCGGTAGTTCAGCGCGCGAAGATCCTTGGGCAGGCAGGATCCGCCAAATGCAAACCCAGGCTTCAGATAGGCGGGGGAGATGTTCAACTTTACGTCACTGCAGAGTGTTTCCATCACCTCTTCGGGCGGGATGTCGAGCCTGCTGCAAAGTGTTCCAATCTCGTTGGCGAAAGATATCTTGACGGCGTGGAAGCAGTTGCATGCGTATTTAATCATCTCGGCCGTGCGAAGGGTCACGCGGCAAGCCTCGACTGCCAGGCCGGAGTATAGGCCGGCGACCAAATCCACGGCTTCCCGGGAAGTACTTCCGACTACCAGCAGTGACGGCTCCATGAAGTCTTTTACGGCGCTCCCTTCGCGAAGAAACTCGGGGTTGGAGACGACTGCTGCGTGCGGCGAGCCTTGCATCGCGGGGATGACGACCTCCTCGCACGTGCCTGGGAAAACCGTGCTGCGGACCACGACGGCCAGGGGCTTGCTTCGATTGGCCAAGGTTTGCCCGATCTCCGCGGCGACGCGTTGTAGCTGCGCGAGGCCGAGATTACCGTTGGGCTCCGAAGGCGTGCCGACGCAAAGCAGAGCCACATCGGCGTCCGCCAGGGCGGCGCTGAGATCGACTGTCGCGGAAAGCCTTTGGGCGGCAACCATTTCCTCCACGAGGGGCTGAAGCCCGGGTTCATAAAAAGGCGCGTGGCCCTGCCGCACGCTCTCGACCTTCTGGTGGTCGCGATCCACTCCAATGACGCGGTGGCCAAGCTTGGCTAGACACGCGGCGCTGACACATCCGACATAACCAAGACCTAAGACCGCAACGGTTCGGGATTTCGTTTCGGGCACTGGACCAGTTTACGAGATAATGGGAGGTCTTCGCATCCGATGGAATTTGTCGACCAGTTAAAGCAATCGGTGAGTATTGTCGACGTGATCGGTGAAGTGGTGCGCCTTAAGAAGTCGGGTGCGCGGTACACCGGCTTGTGCCCGTTCCATAACGAGAAAACGCCGTCTTTTTCGGTGAACCCGCAGCATCAGTTTTTCAAATGCTTCGGATGCAACGAGGGCGGGGACGTCGTGAGCTTCGTGATGAAACACGAAGGCCTCAGTTTCTACGAAGCACTAAAAAGCCTGGCGGAGCGTTATGGGATTCCCATGCCCAAACGAACCGGATTCGCCGATGAAGAGACCAAAGCGCGGAGTGCCCTGCACCGCATGCATGAACTGGCGGAATTGGAATTCCGCCGTCAGTTGGCGGGAGATGCCGGAGCGGAGGCGCGGCGTTATCTTGAACAGCGCGGTGTTGGCCGCGAGTGGATTGAAGCTTTCGCATTAGGGTATGCGCCGCGGAACAACGCCATCACCAAGCTGCTGCAGCGCGAGAATTTCACGGTCGAGGATCTGGAGCAATCCGGTCTGGTGCTAAAGCGCGACGACGGCACTTTCTTTGACAGGTTTCGTAACCGGCTCATGTTCCCGATCCACAACGAATCGGGCAAGCCCATTGCGTTCGGGGGACGGGCTCTATCCGCGGAGGATCAGCCCAAATATTTGAACTCCGCGGAAACCAAAATCTACCGGAAGAGTTCGGTGCTGTATAACATGCATCGCGCGAAAGAGGCCATCCGCAAGGAAGATCGAGTAGTACTGGTGGAAGGCTATATGGACGTGATCGGCGTCTATGCGGCCGGTGTTCACGATGTGATCGCGAGTTGTGGGACGGCGTTAACGGCACAGCAGATCCAGGCGATTCGGCGTCATTCCATGAATATCGTGATCAATTTCGATCCGGACGCAGCGGGTGCGAACGCCACCGAGCGCAGCAGCCAGTTATTGCTGGCGGAGGGCATGCATATGCGAATACTGACGCTCGAAGGCGGACTCGATCCGGATGAGTATTGCCGTGAGCATGGCCCCGAAGCCTATCAGGAGCATTTGAGGAATGCGCCGAATTACTTTCACTGGCTGGCAGGGCGGGCCAGGGCACGGTTCGACATGCGATCCGCGGACGGGCGCTATCAGGCATTTCAGTTCCTGCTGCCGGCAATACAATCCCTGACTGACAAACTGGAGCGGGTCGCCGTGGCGAATGACGTCGCTGGATACCTGGGCGTAGATTCAGCGCTGGTTCTGGATAACTTCCGCAAGATGGCGGCCGACCGGGGTCGCGCATCCGCGCCCACGGTTCGCGAGAAGTTGCGCCATGCGGATCGTATTCTGATATCGGTGCTGCTCTCGAATCCCGAGCAACGTGAGGAATTGATTGGTTACATTAAGCCGCTTCCGTCCTTACGATCGGGCGTTGCCGGCAAAATCTACGAGACCTTGATCACGTTGCACGAGGCCGGAACGTCGATCACGTACGCAGCCTTGAACGACCGGCTAGAGCAGCGCGAACAGGATCTTCTAGCCAGCGCGTTCCTGGCGGCCGACGGGGAAGCGCAGGCGGCCACTCAAGACGAAGCCTATGCGTGCGTCGAAGCCATGGTTGCCGAAGAACGCGAGCGCGAAAAGGCGATGCTTAAGACCCGGATTAAGGAAGCTGAGCGCGCAGGAGATCATGCTCAGGCCATGACGCTGTCCGTAGAACTCCATCGATTATCAGCGCGGGCCTAAGATCCAAATATTCTCCGTACCCAATCCTGGACGGCGGGTTGAGCGAGGGAGGGAAAACGGTGCTTACCGGGGAACTCCAGGTATTCCACGTCATCTGCACGGGTCCTCAAACGCTCGCGATACGTGCGCGTGGCTTCCGGTTTATAGATATCATCTTCGGTGCGGGCGATGTGGAGCAGCGCGGCATCCACACGCTGGTAGTTTCCTGTCTCCCAGTCCTTTGGCACACCGCCGCAAACGCCGATCACTCCACGAACCATCTTGGGGTAGGTGGCGGCGAACCTGTAGTTCAATCCTACCGGTTGGGAAAAGCCCAGTAAAAGGACCTTCTCCGGCGCGGCGTTCATCTCTCGCAGAACGTGGTTGAGAATCTCGTGATGCAGGCGGACACTTTCTTCGGACTGCAGATGCGTGGCCCAGGAGTAGCCTACTTCTCGGCTCTCCATCAACTTGTAAAAAGGGTGCGGAGCCTGGATGGAAGTGATTCTGTATTGAGAGAACCAGGTGGCCGCCAGACGCAGCATGGTCTCCGCGTCCATCCCGTAGCCGTGAAGGGCAACAACGGAGACTGAATCGTCACGCTCCGCCTCTGGCGTCCGCACGATGTAACGGCAATCCAGCTGGGCGCGAAAATGGTGTTCCTCCGTAGCGGGCACTTATTTCTGCAGTGCCGCGATTTCGGCGGGAAGGTCGAAGCGGTTCGCGGGAATGTCCACGTTGGTCTCGACTTTGGTTAGTGCGATCTCGAATTCCTGGCCAGCCACGGTTTGGGTGATTTTGAAAGGGAGGGTCAGGTCACCCTGTTTGCGGTAGTCGCTGTAGTCCCCGGCTACGGGAATCTTGCCCATGGGAGTATCCATCGTGGCCGATTCCCGAAGGAGAAGCCCCGTGGTTTTGTCGAACCAATCGGTTTCCGGCTCCCCTTGGTTCGGCGTCAGGACAACCTTCCAGCAACTCTTGTCGCCGATGCTTTCCGAGCCCACCACTTCGGCCGATTTATAGTAACTCTTCCAGTTGGTGTGGGCGTCCAGTGCGCTGGTCCGCAACTCCGCCGCCGCTTCGTCTCCAGTCTTGATACGCGGGCCGGTCATGGAAGAAAGCTCCCAAACCGTTTTCCCGTCATTGCCGTCTTCCTGTTTTCCGACACCCTCAATATCCACCACGGTGTAAGCCTTGGCGGGCGCCGCCTGGTACATCTTGATGGCGCCGTTGATGCCCTTGCCGGTCAGCGAGAATGTTCCCGTTGAAACCCGATTCTTGACGGCGTCGTAGGCCGCTTTGCCTCCCGTGGCGTCAACGTAGCGCTGCATTACGGTGTCGGCGGAGGGTAGCGCCGATTTCGCCGAGGGAGCGACTTCGGTGACGGCCGTTTGGGCTGTCAGCCCAAACGCAGTGGCCATCCAGACCGCCCCCAGGTATACAAATCTCATTCTCATTGCGTTTGGATTCCTTTCAAAGATGTTTCCCGCGAAGCTTTTTCCTGTGTACCGGCGTCTTCGATCCAGCGAATGGCCGCGTCCAGCACCGGGTCGTGGCCGGCGAGTAATGCTGCTCGCGTCAAAGCGACGGGCTCGTCCGGCGTAACGCCAACGCCCTCCAGAACCTTACCGCTCTCAGATTTGTACGAAGCTGCCGCATATTGAAACCCGTCTCCATCGGGCAGACGTTCAATCATGGAAGGCAAGGCCGCACCAGCCGATCGCGAGCCAAAGATCCGCGCCCGGTTCAGGTCCTGCATCCCGCCCGCGAAGATTTCAGAAGTGGAAGCGGAGAGTCCATCGATCAGCACAGCCAGTTTCCCCTCAAAGACGGGTGGACGCGGATTCACAACGAACTTCAAGGGAAGGTCGCGCATGTACATCGTGCCCAGTTTCTGGTCAGGTTTGTCGATGAAATAGCCGGCCAACCCCATTGCCAGGATGCCGATCCCTCCCGGATTGCCGCGGAGGTCGATTACAATTCCGGCACAGCCGGCACAGCTTCGAACACTCTCCTGAAACTTCGCCACCAAAGCCGTGGGATCCAGAAAAAGGTTGAACGCGATGTAATCCACGTCCCGCGCGACACGGCGGGTCTCGATCCAGACGTGCTCTTCCGGCAGATATCCAAACTTCGCAGGCGTGCCGCGAAACTCGCGTCGGTTGAGGGTCAGTAACACCATTTTGTCGCGCCCCGTCTGAAACTCCACTTCCACCGGGTTGGAGACAGGTCCGTCCAAACGCGATACCACCGAGCGGGCCAACATCATATCCCGCATGGTGGAATCCTTGTAGGCGCCTCCTACCCGGCGCAGCACGGGGATCATCTCCTCGTCCCCCACGCGCCGCACGATCCAACCCGGCGCAACGCCCTGTTCCTTGGCGGATGAATGCGGATCTACGGACACCACCACTGCCTCATTGCCGATGACGCGTACATCCAGGCCCGCCGTGCCATCGGGGCTGGTATTTTCCCCGTTCAAATCCCCTTCCTCTGGTTCGCGGCTCGCCACATCATGGTAGACCGAGCCGGGGATTACGGCGTAGTGGCTTTGATGCAGCCTGCTGAGCATGTCGCTAATGATGGCGCGGACTTCGCTCTGGCTATGCGCCTTCTCTACCAGGGGACGAAGCTGGTCCCGCACGGCGGCCCAATCGACCCCATTCAACGAGGTATCCCAATGCTTGTCCCGGACGGTGGTCCAAACCTGGTCGAAGGATGCCAGGCTATCGCGGCGCTGTTCCGCGGTCAACGCCGCGACACCCAGAGCCGAACCGAAATTCAATAGTAAGAAGACAACTGCGATTTGCCGCAAGTCCCCATTTTAGCTGTTCCGGGAAGAACTGCCTATTTTGGTTGGCTTCCTGTGGGTCACGTAGAATCGTTGCTATGGCGAAAACCGCGCTCGTCACCGGTGCTTCCACGGGAATTGGTAGGGAATTATGCAAGTTGATGGCAAAAGACGGCTACGAATTATTCCTGGTGGCGCGAGATGCCCAGCGCCTCAAGGACGTAGCCGCCGAACTCATGAACATCGGGGCGGCTGCCGCACACGTCGTCCCGGTGGATCTTGCACTGAAGGACGGCCCGGAGAAAGTGGAGACTGCTCTTTCCGGGATTGTTCCCGATGTGCTGGTGAACAATGCGGGCTTCGGGCTCTTGGGCGACTTCGCCTCGGGGGATCTCTATCGCCAACTCGACATGATTCAGTTGAACGTGACTTCTTTAGTGGACCTAACGGGCCGGCTGATGCCCGGAATGCTGCAGCGCTCGCACGGCCGCATTATGAACGTGGCTTCCACGGCGGCTTTTCAGCCTGGCCCGGGGATGGCCATCTATTACGCTACCAAGGCTTTTGTGCTGAGTTTCAGCGAGGCGATAGCGGAAGAGACCCGACGTAGCGGGGTCAGTGTGACGGTCCTTTGCCCTGGGCCGACGGACACGGAATTCCAGACACGCGCGGGAATGCTGGAAACACCTCTGTTTAACGGGGGCCTGAAAATTATGACTGCCGCACAGGTAGCGGAGATTGGATACCGCGCGATGTTGGAGGGGAAGGTTTTGTCCATCGCGGGCCTGCGCAACCGCCTCGGAATGGAGGGGTTGCGCCTGGCGCCGCGATCATGGGTGAGGAAGATCGTTTACGGGCTGCACAAAGTGTGAATTACTCTTCAGGAGGTGGAGGAGGCATCCCAGGCCCACCTCGTCCTCGACCCGGCGTCGCTGTCGTGATCGCGTAGGAAGCCGGTGGTGTGAACAGGGACGCATCTGGAGCTGTCCTCGATATGTTCTGTATTGCAAAATCGGTCTCCCCATTGCGCGGGTCCATGTGCTTCGTGAGAATTACCATCTGGAGATCCGGCGAATACCACCTCTCATCGGTGATCGTGATCGGCTGATCGTTCCCCATCTTTCCAACAGGGATCACACGAGTGCTCAGCGTGCCCGTGACGGTCAATCCCTGGATCGTCTGCGACCCGAGGTTGGTGGTGGTCGCCTGTGCGAAGTCGCCGCGAGCCTGCTTCGGACGGTTGCCGGCGTGCGCCGCGGAAACCAATTCCTTGGTGCCCGTCTGCTGAGCCGGATTGAGGAAATAACGCGCTCCCGCAATCGGGTCGGAGATCTCGACCATGGTAGTCGCCTTTCCATTTGTCGACCATGGCCCTTCTTTGGAGAAGGTTCGTTCCACCCGGGTCCGACCATTGGCATCGCGATAAAACTGAGTCGTCATCGTGTGCGTAATGTGCGTCCCATTCGCCAAGGTTTCTATTTGTGTTGTCACTTCCTGTCCCGAGAACGGAGAGCCAACAACAGCCTGGCCAGGATTCATACCGTGCATGCCCATCACATGCATTTCGCCGAAGCGCCCTTGCGCCAGCGCAACAGCCGACGTCAAGATAGTTGCTAACACCAATCGATTCATACCTGCTCCTCTATTGCTAATCGTGATTTGCCAAACGGATCGCACGAGCCGTTCCGTCCATCCCAATTTCCACGTCGGCCTGCACCTCTTGATCTAGAAGATCGGAACTGACCGGGATGCCCATTGCCAACAACGACTCGCCTGAAAGCGAAACGCGAATAATATCTGTCTGCTCCTCAGGAGTCGTTTCCTCCGCGAACGGAAGTGCTACGAAACCCGAACTGACCGTGTCGGTGGTTGGTTCATTTGTCCCAGGGGTGGGGCGTTGCACCCAAATAAATCCCACCGCCAAGACTGCCGCGGCAACCGCGCCTCCGGTCCACTCCCAAACCCTCCAGCGCCTCCTGCGAATCGGCGCCGGAAGTTGACGCAGCAACAGGTCTTCAATTCGACGGGGTGGCGCCCCAGCACGCAGCGCGACCTCTGAAAAAGCAGCCGAGAGCCGCTGCTGCAATTCAAGCTGCTCCGCGCACTGGGGGCAGCGCGAGGCATGTTCGAACACAATGGCCCGCAGATCCGAGGAGAGTTCGCGCCCTCTGGCCGTCTCCATCAACTGCTCGCTGATCATTTCGCAAGTCATACCAGCACCTTACTTTTCTTCATTGCCTTTAACTTCGCCAGCAGCATTGCCCGGCCGCGATGCAGACGCGAACGCACAGTGCCAATAGGACAGCCGAGTATTTCAGAAGCATCCTCGTAGCTGAGTTCCTGCAATTCGCAAAGCACCACGGCCTCGCGATAAACCCCAGGTAAATTCAAGACTGCCTGCCGCACCAGGTCGATCGTTTCTCGCCGCGTCAGATTGGCCAACAAATCCGTTTCGCCGGGCGTATCCTGGTCGGGTTCCGAAAACTCGCGATCCAACGCGACGTACTTCCTCACCCGGTTCCGCGCAATGCCAAAAATATAAGAGGCCAGCGATCCCCGCTTGGGATCGAATCCGCCGGAGTCCCGGATCAGGGCCAGGAATGTCTCTTGTAAGACCTCTTCGGCAACCGCCGGGTTGCCGCTCATATGGAGCGCAAACCGGTAAACCGCATCCGAGCGTTCGCGATAGATCTGCGAAAAGGCTTCCTGATCCCCGGCCCGGGCAAGCCTGAGGAGATCGCCGTCCATGTTCTCAGGAGTGTTCAACGTTTTGCCGACGATCTCCATGCCGCTTTTGTCAGTAATGGCGTCATTCTTAATGAAAGGTTCCACTCACTTCATCCTTTCGGCCACCAATACGCGTTCGATGCCCGCTAAATCCCGTATCACGTTCATCTTTCTCAGCGTTCCACCGAGCATTGCAACGACTGTACCGCATTGTCCTGCGCCGAGTTCCAGGACAAAATGACCGCCGGGCTTGAGCACGCGGGCTGCTTCCGGCACTAGCTTCCGGTGGAAATCGAGCCCGTCCGGGCCTGCGAAGAGGGCGATTTCCGGTTCCCAGTCGCGCACTTCCGGCGCCAAGGCTTCTCGATCTGCACGCGCCACGTACGGCGGGTTGGAAACCACTAGCGTCACGGAATTGTCACCAAAGCTGCTGAGAGCGTCACCTTGTAGAAAGCTAACCTGAGCGCCCAAGGTGTCCGCGTTTCGACGTGCAACGGACAAAGCCCCGGGTGATTTGTCGACGGCGATCACGTTTGAGCCCGACTCCAGCGCCAGCGTAACGGCAATTGCCCCGGATCCCGTTCCCACGTCAACCACGATTCCCTTCCTTGCGAAAGGAAGGGACGCTTCCACCAGATGTTCCGTTTCGGGGCGGGGGATCAAAACGTCGGGAGAAACGAAGAAGTCGCGCCCGTAGAATTCCTGGACGTGGGTGATGTACTGGGTTGGCTTGTTCTTCAGGCGCTCATGCAGATAGCGGCCGTAGTGGATCCATTCCACTTCGCGAAGTTGCTGTTCGGGATGCGCGTAAAGATAGCTGCGGTCCTGTTTGGTGGCGAATGAAAGCAGGACTTCGGCGGTGAGACGCGGGACGGAGATTCCGCCCTTCTTCAATAGTTCTGTACCTTGTAGGAGAGCAGTGCCGAGGGTCACCGATTAGGCGGCTTCGCCCTGCTGTTTCAGTTTTTCCGTCTGATAGAACGTGGTTAGCGCGTCTAACAGCGCTTCAATCCGCCCCTGCATAAAGAGATCCAACTGGTGGATGGTCATGCCGATCCGGTGATCCGTCACGCGGTTTTGGGGAAAATTGTAGGTGCGGATTTTCTCGCTCCGATCGCCCGTACCTACCATGGTCTTGCGGTCCGCGCTGTTCTGCGCCTGCTGCTTCTCAATCTCGATTTCATAAAGTCGCGACCGAAGAACGCGCAATGCCTTGGCTTTGTTCTTGATTTGCGATTTCTCGTCCTGGCAGCTTACGATCAGCCCAGTTGGCAGGTGCGTCACACGCACGGCCGAGTAGGTGGTGTTCACCGACTGCCCGCCTGGACCCGAAGAACAAAACGTATCGATGCGAATGTCCTTGTCTTCGATTTTGACTTCCACCTCATCCGCTTCCGGCAGCACCGCGACGGTGATGGCGGAGGTATGGACGCGGCCCTGTGTCTCGGTTTCCGGCACCCGCTGCACGCGATGCACGCCGCTCTCGTATTTCATTTTGGAGTACACGCGTACGCCTGAAACCAGCGCCAGCACCTCTTTCAATCCACCGACAGAGCTTTCACTCGACGAGGTAACCTCTACCTTCCAGCGCTGTGTTTCGGCAAACCGGCAATACATGCGAAAGATTTCGGCGGCGAACAGCGAAGCTTCGTCCCCGCCCGTGCCTGCCCGAATCTCAAGAACCACATCCTTCTCGTCATTCGGATCCTTGGGAAGAAGGAGCACTTTCAACTCTTCTTCAATCTGGATCACCAGCGGTTCCAGGCGCAGAACCTCATCCGCTGCCATCGTGCGAATCTCGGGGTCTTTATCCGCTGCCATCGCACGAGACTCTCCCAGTTCACTCGAAGCCTTCTTCCACTCACGATACTTGGACACCACCTCGGCGAGATCGCTGTGCGCTTTCGCAGCCTTGCGATACGCGTCCCCGTCGTTAATCACGATGGGATCGGCTAGCTGAGCTGTTAGCTGCTCAAAGCGGCGTTCAATCTGGTCGAGTTTTTCTGAGAATTGCACTGCGTTTCTCTTAAACTTACGCGATTACGAGCTCGCCGCCCTGTTCGCGCTCCAGGTTCATCGCCCGTTCAATTGCATGGATGGCCACCTTCGCCTGCTCGTCCGAAGGAGGTTTGGTGGTCACCCGTTGCAACCACAGGCCCGGCGCCGTCAACCATGCCAGGAAGGTTCCCTGGCGCTTGGCTGCGAAACGGATCAGCTCATAGCTCAGCCCGACAATCACAGGTAGCAAGGCGATGCGCGAAAGTATCTTCGCCAAAAACCCGTCAAACGGAATCAACATGTAAACAAGCATCGAAATAACCATTAGCACCAGCAAGAAACTGGTGCCGCACCGGGGATGCCACGTCTGGAATTTCTGGGCGTTCTCGACCGTCACTTCCTGACCGGATTCGAAGTTGAATACAACTTTGTGTTCCGCGCCGTGATACTCAAAGACCCGCCGGATGTCTTTCGTCCGCGAAATGAGGAACAGGAATGCCAGAAAAATTGCGATCCGGATGACCCCGTCCACCAGCGTGGACATCATGTGACCATGCAGCGCGGGTACTCGATTCCCGATTGTGGTTGCCAGGAAAAGTGGGACGAACTTGTAAAGAAACAGAAAGAATGCCAATGAAACGATAAGATTCGCCGCCATGGCCGTGTTCGAAACGGGCTTGGATTTCTCCTCGGCATTGTCGTCCAGCATCACGTTTGTCGAAAACTTCAGCGCGCGGATTCCTAACCCCATCGCCTGACCGAGGGTTCCGAGGCCCCTAAGTACCGGCCACTTGAAGAGCGGATATTTCTCGGACATGCGCGCCACAGGCATCTCTTCCGTTACAATTTCGCCGTCTGGTCTACGAACGGCCACGCAATAGCTATGTGGCGCGCGCATCATGACGCCTTCCATCACGGCTTGGCCGCCGACGAGCGTCTCTTCCCCGCTTTCAAGCACGGGAAGCAATTGTAAGTGAGCAAAAAGCCGCAGGGAAGTACGAATTGACACTGGTTGACCTATCTCTATACCTAGTATAGGCCCGAGCACCTTTGGCTGCGTGATCTTACTGAATCGTAATGTTTACGGTATTCGCCACCAGCGTGTCCGCCGTCAGCACGATGTCGACGCTGCCTTTGCCGATCAGGGAAGTGGGGAGCGGGCCGATATTCACCTGGTCTTCGCCCACCTCATCAGGCGCCGCGCCGGCAAACAGAACCGGCACATCCTCTCCACCCACTGTCACGCTGACGTTGCTTGCATTTCGAATCCCCGTTCCGTAAAGCTCCAGATAGGTGGGTTCTCCCAGATTCACGGCCAACGGAACGATGTTAGTTCCACTGAGTTGGTAGACAGGCTCCAGCGGTTGCTGCACGCCATTGACAATAGGCAACGCCCACGCGGCCGCTAAACCGGATGAATTCAGCTGGAACAATCCGGGCGAAACATTACCGATTTGAATGGTTTCGGTTCCGGGAAGGCCGCTGGTCGGCGTCATCGTGACGGTCGCCGCACCCAGAGCTGTATCTGCCGGAATCTCGTAATTGACCTGTAGCGGGGAGACGTAATACAAGGGCGCCGGGCGCGTGACGCCGGCGGAATCCGTAATCGTAATGGAAGTGCCGCTGAGCGTTATGGGCAGAGGGATCGTCGTCGCTGGCTCTGTTCCCACGGTCAGATTCGTTCCAAACGCAGCGACGATCGCTTGCGGTGCAAACGGTTCAACCTGGTAAGCGGTCGCCAGCGCCGTGGTGAACATGGGGGGTTGCAGCGTGAAATGCAATGCGAAGATGAACTCGTTTGCTGTGCTCGCATTGATGCCGCCGGCGGAAACCAGGCTGTACGGATCAACAAATATCTGTCGCCAGTTTTGCTGCACGCCGGCAGGATACGGAACCTGGAACCCGGAGTTGTAGTAGGCTTCGCCCGCTAACACCGGGTTCGTCGCCGACGCGCAGCAGATGGTGCCAATGCCATTCATCAGCGGATTCACCGGCGTGCCATTGACCAACCACTGGTTGACCACCTGATCGAAATAAACGGCTTGGCTGAGGGTGTAGTTCATCAGGATGTCCCAGTCCGAATTGATGTCGCCGGCCAGCGGTCCATTGTTGGCAATTTGCATGTAGAACACATCCCACTCGCCCGTAATCCCCGTTGGGACCTGCTCCTGCCAGATCTTGACCGCCCCCGTATCGACGAACCGTTGTGTCGAACTGAAAGTCGTCATCGCCGAATAGTTATCGGGCGCGTTCTGGCCGCCGAACGTTAAGGCCGAGCCGATGGGGATGAGCCCCGGTCCCGTTTGGGCGGAAAGTAAAGCCGCAAACACTAAGGCTGTGGCGGCGCATCGCATGCAAGAAAGTGCTGACATCTTTGACCCTCCTGAAGGATTCTATTCTATCCCCGCGAGGTTTGAACCATCGCATTTTGAGCTTCGCGAGTTATTGCGCCTTCACAAATGCAATGACCGCTGTTTTCAGACAACCAGAACTTCATTGCGTTAAGCGTAGAATAAATTGCTCCATCACAATCCGGTCATCCGGCCTCGCACTACGCAGGTCGCGGTCCGCTTCAAAAATCAGCTTCAATCCCCGTTCCAATTGCTCTTCAGTCCGCTTCTGCGCGGTCTGCGCGACTTGTTCGGCGCGGGAACCCCACATCGCAACGCCCGCTTTCGAAAAGTAACTCTGGACCTGTTGAGGCGATTGCAATCCAGCTCTGCGCGCGGCCAGCGCCTGACGATACTGGGTCGACAAGAATGCCAGCGAGAGCGGTAAATATTCGTTCTCGCGGCACAACGCATCCAAAGATGCCATGGCCCGGTTGCGATCGCCCCGCCCCAGCGCGTTCACCAGCGCGAAAGCCGTGCTCGCACGTGCGTCGGGCACCAGCGCCTGGATCTCCTCCACGCTCACCGTTCCGCCGTCCCCGACATAAAGGGAAAGTTTTTCAAGTTCGGTCGCAATGCGCCCCACATTTGCGGCCAGCGCCTCCACCAGCATCGCCGCCGCCGCCGGATCAATGTTCAACTTCATGCGCTTCGCCATTCCTGCCAGCTCCACGCGGGCCTGATCCGCATCGAAGCGCTTGAACTCCACCACATTAGTAATGGCCGAGTAGAACTTGCGAATCCGGTCGGTTTTCTTCTTTTCCTCACCTTCCAGATCGAATCGTGTAGCTTCGAAAAGAAGCAATGTGCCCGGCGTCGGATTCTTCACGTAACCCTCCAGGGGGTTGTCGGAAGACGCGCCGGCCGGCCCGTCATCATCCGCGTCGTCGTCGTTCGCCGACCGCAACACTCGGGGTAAAGCCGCTTCGGCGCTTGTCGCGAGGATCAGTCGCCGCGAGGCGAAAAGCGACATGGCTCGGGCATCGTCGACCACTTCGGTAATGCTCGACTGGCTTAAGTCATACTGGGCCAACCCATCGCCGCCGTCAGACTCCAGATGCGCCTGAATCAGAGCTTCCCGGCAGCGGCCGCGCTCGTAAGCTTCACTCCCCAGGAAAAGGCAAACTGCGGGGATGTCTCCCTTTTTCACGCGCGCCAGAAACTGCGCCGGAGTCATTAGAAACGCTCCAGAATGCCGCTGACCACCGACCGGGCGACGTCGCGGCTCAGGCGGTCTACCGCGGCCGGACTTTCGTCAAAATACGATTTCGGGTCGACGCTGATCTCATACTGCTCGGAGATGATGTAATCGGGACGATTGAATAGAATCTTGCCGGTCTTCTTCTCGGTAAGGGAGAGTCTCAGGTGAACGATCACCGCGATCCCACTGGCGCGGCCGGTGTTCGGATCAAGAGTAATGGGGTAGCTGGTGAACAGCACGACTCCACCGTTGAGCACGGCGTCCGCGTCGTCGGGGTTGGTCACCACGTGGTAGTGAGACCGCTCGATCAGCTCGTGTGCCACGGCCGCGGTGATGCTGTCCGCGATCTTGTACTGCGTGGTCGTGTTTGTAAACGCGGGAATGGCGATGGTGTGAATCTGTTCCGGGAGCGTGTCAACATGTCCGGCAACGTGGTAACCGCAGCCGGCAAGCCCGATAAGAGTTAGCCCTGCAATCAGGATCAGCGGGCTAAATGCCGGCTCCAGGCGCCAATGCCCGCCCCACATCAGAGCACCTCCTGTGCGACCAGCACCGCGTTCCGCGCGGCAAGCCGTAGGTTGTCCGCCGCAACCCAAAGCCAGACGGCCTTTGCATGATTACGGTCCCGGGAAATCGCGCCTACCGAAATACCATCCAGTCCTGCGATTCCGACATTGTTCGGAGCTGCTTCAACGCTGATATGCTCAGTCGCCAGAAGCGCTTCAAGGTCCGCCCGGTCGGGCGTTTCACCCGCAAACTCGATCCACACGGAGAAGCTGTAGCCATGAAAAACGGGTGCCTGGATCAACCGGATGGAAGGCATCGGGCCGAGTTCTGCGTTCTGCAGTAGGGTCGCGAGATGCTTCTCGACGCGGGCTTCCAGATTTTCTAACTGCACTTCCGCTTCTTCACCCAACTGAGCCAGCAAGCTGTAGCTCAACTGGCTGTCGAAGACTTTCTTCGGCATCGGCTTAAAGGAGAGCAGACTCACTGTTTGTTCCTGCAACTCCTGAATGCCCGCCGCCCCGCGTTCCGAGGCCGGCTCAAAGATGTGGACCACCCACCGCTGTATTTTGAGCTGCGTTTCGATGCGCTGCAGCAGGAGCGCCATCGCAATCGCCGCAGGATGCGCGATGGAATGGATGGCATCCGGAGCGACGCGGAAATCGTGCGGCTCCACCATGGGCGCTCGCAGGCGTGAGCGAGGGTCGTCTTCGGCGGCATAACTCAGATCGATTGCCGGCGTGCCTCTTGCCAGTTCCAGAGCCGACCGGGAAGATCCCAGGTCGCCCGCCAAAATCAAAAGATCAGCATCCGCCAGCGCAACTTGATCGAGCTGCAGAACGATGGCGGGCTCACCGGCGTGGAGTGATAGAGCCCCGCCGGGTTCTTCCGCTGTCGCGATCAGGCGGATTTCCGCACCCATCGGATTGCCGGCCAGCAAATCGCGAAGCTCGCGGCCCATCAGAGTCTCGCTGCCCACCAGCGCGATGGTGTCAGGCACTGGGTTGCTCAAGGTGTTGTTCCAGTTTTTCGACGATTGGCCTTGGGGGGGTGCCGCGCCACCGGCGCAGACGTCGCAGCAGTCCCCCCAGCCGAAGCAGAACGCCGCTGGCCGCATAGCCGCCTGCCAGCGCCAGTAAAACAGGTTGTTTCCACAGGAACACCATGATCAGAAGGGCGCCGGCCAGAATAATGGTGAGTGGCGAGCGCGGGCGAAGAAACGCGTTGTCCTTGAATGCGTAATAGCGCCACGTGCACACCATCAGCCAGGAAAGGCACACCAGCAGCGCCAGCCACGCTACGCTGACCGGCCACGACATAATCGGATAACCGTCTGCGAAGAACACAATCGATGCCACCAACGCCGCTGCTGCGGGAATCGGCAAACCGACGAAGTACTTCCGATTCGGCCGGCCCGGATTCTTGGGCATCGGATTCTTCGTTACGTTGAAACGCGCCAGCCGCGCCGACCCGCAAAGTAGAAACATGAAGGTGATCATCTTTCCCGCTCGCGTTAAGTGGTCATGCAAGTGCGACGCGGTGCCCGTCTCCATGAATCCCACACCCCAGGTGTAGGCCAGAATGGCGGGGGCCAGCCCGAAGCTGATCACGTCCGAGAGCGAGTCCATCTCTCGCCCGAAATCGCTCGTCGTGTTCGTGAGGCGCGCGATTCGACCGTCGATGCCGTCCAGCACCATGGCTACCCCAATCGTCCCCGCTGCAAAGGAGAAGTGTTGGGCCGCGATATCCGGATGCGCCAGATTCAATGCGCCCTGAATAGATCTCAAGATGGCGATGAAGCCCAGAAAAATATTTCCGGCCGTGAACGCGGTGGGCAAGGCATAGGCCGCCCTTGGAGGTTTCCGCAGATGGGTCACGTCGCGCAAAGAACAGGTTCCTCCACCGGCGCGAATCGCACGGTCAATGTTTCTGAAACGCCGGGGCGTCGGGCCAAGACGCTCGACCCGGCCATCACGCGCATCCCTTCCTTCACTTCGAGTTGCCACTCCGGTCCAAAGACGACATCCACCCGTGAGCCGAACTTGATCATTCCAACGCGTTCTCCGGCGCTCACGTAGTCACCCTCTTTCTTCGTGAAAACAATTCGGCGCGCGATAAGGCCGGCAATCTGCTTGAAAACTACGCGCGTATCCTCACCGTGTATGGTCACCTTGTTCTGCTCATTCCGGGAAGAAGCGTCGGCCAGATTAGCAGCCATGAACAGGCCTTTTTGGTACTCCACCCCCGTCACGATTCCCGAGATGGGGGCACGATTGACGTGAACGTCGAAGATGTTCAGGAAGATGCTGATCCGCGTGACGCCGGGAGCTTCTTGCACAACGGCGACCACCTTCCCATCAGCTGGAGAGACGGCCACAGGGCCAGCCGGAATCATGCGCTCCGGGTCGCGGAAAAACCACGCGCAAAACACACCCACCAGCAGCAAGGGGAGGCCCAGCCAGGGGTTAGTGAAATATCCGACGATCGCTCCGGCGGCAGTGAAGGCGAGAGCATAGTAAAGTCCGTCCCGAACCATGGGCCAATCTAAATGTTACATCCCGCCGGAAAGCCGGTCTAATTCGTGTTTCAAAAGCGCGTTTTGCGGGTAGGATTGCGTCAGCTCTTTCAGTAAGGCCTTCGCATCCCCAATGTGCTTCTCTCGAAGATAGGCGGTGGCCAGCAGAATCTTGGCGAAGGGCTTCAGATAGTGCCCGTTCTGAGCCACCATTTTCATGGTCTGGACGCCCTGCTGCTTATCCCCCTGCACGTCGTCAAAACGCACAAACCAGCGGAATACGATGGGAATGCTGCCCACTAGGTATTCGGTGAAGCCGGTAGTGAGATAGGCATCGTAAAAGTCCGGGGCGAGTTTCAGCAGGTGTTTGGCGTCCCGATAGCCGTCCTTGTTCACGGATAGGCTCTGGAGTTGCCGTTTTTCGATGAGCGCCAGATAATCCGTGAGCACCCCGTCCGCCAAACACGAAGCGAACAACGCATTCTGATCATTCGGATTCTTTGTCAGAATCTGTTTTGAAAGCTGCTGCGCTTTGTTCACCGCGCCGTAAAAGAGATCGTGAATTTTCGGGTCGGGCTGAAGCGCTCGCTTCTTGTTGGTGATGCTCTTGTCATCCTTGAAGAAGTCAGCTTCAAGGATTCCGAGCCGGTCTAACTCCGAGAACAGATAACCTGACGCTCGGACCGAAAAGCCGACGGGATCTTCAGGATTCTGTGCCAGGTACCCGTCCAGCACCTTCTGCGCACTATTAAAGTCGGAGCTGTATAGGTTTGCAAAAGCGGTGTCGAGCGCCGGCTGATAGCGTAATGGCGATTCCGCGCAAAGGGGCAGCGCAAGTACGAGGGCGAGGAAGAACTTCACTAGGTCCATTGTCGCCTACTGGCGCCAGGGCTTCAGGAGTTCTGCATTGGAACAGAGAGCCGCTTTGTTCAGGAAATCATCAAGCGAGGCGAGCGGCAATCCTTTGCGGACGGCCCACGCCGGGTTTTGCACCAGGAAGCAGCTACGCAAACACGCGATCAAAAAAGGCTCTCATCCGCGTGCGCACTTCCGTCAGCGTCTTCTGCAGCAGCACCTCTCCCTCGACCCCGCGCAGCGTGTCGGGGGACCATCTCCGCACTAACTCGCCCAGAATTGCCCGTTGCGCGGGCGACACGGGCAGCGTGCCTTCTGCGTGCCCGGTCGACACGCGCATGCCATGATCAATGGCACGGTAGAAGGTGGCGGCGTCGCGCAGAAATCCCGCTTCCTCGCGATCGAGGTGGCCCATCTTTTCCACCACGTCAATGCGCTGGGGTGTGTTCAAAGCCTTGAAAAAGATCCCGGCGCCTTTCAGCCGCAAGTAGAGCAGCGCAAAATCAAGATCGTAATAGCCGCCCGGCCCGGCTTTCAAGGGATTGCGCAGGCCCTGCTCCTTCTCAATCTTCGCGCGCATGGACGCCAGTTGCGATCGGGAACGGCCGCTTTGTCCATAGCGCCGCCAGTCCACATCCTGAAGCTCGTGCAGAAAAGTCGTAGCTCTTTCGGTTTCTCCTGCAACCGCGCGCGCCTTCAGATAGGCGATACCTTCCCAGGCTTCGGCATGCTCGGAGAAGTAAGCCTTGTAGGAACCCTCCGTTTGCACCAGCGCGCCTTCGCGTCCATTCGGCCTCAGCCGCGTATCCACGCTAAAGATGAAGCCGTCGCCCGTGTAAGCGCCAATCACCTGAATCAGTCTCTCGGCCACGGTGGTCCAAAAAAGAGCTTCCCCGGCGTCGCTGTCTGGAATTGCGAAAATCAAGTCCGCATCGGATGCAACGTCGAATTCGCGCATGCCAAGCCGTCCCAGCGCGATCACCATCATTTGTCTTCGGGGTTCGTAGGAAGGGTTGACAGACACTACCTCCGCGAGCGCAATGTCGTACGCCGCCGAGATCACCGCATCCGCCAGATCCGACATGCGTTTCAAGGTGCGGTATACATCCACGCCGTGATAAACGCTGTCACTTTGAATGCGAACGGTCTGCTCGCGATAGAACCTCCGGAGCGCGGAGGCATCTCGCGGCGGCGCGAATCCGGATCGCCCCTGTCGCGTTCCACACGCCTCGGCCACCTCATCCAGCAGCTTCGGCTGGCGGATGATTTGATCGGCAAAGAATCCGCTATGTTCAAACAAATCGAGAGTTGCCCGGCTCAGCTCCGGATTGCTTTCAAGCGATTCAATGCGTTCCGCATCGTTCGAGATCTTCTCCAGAAAATGCTCGATTCGTTCGCGCCCTCGCACGGGATTTGCTTCACGAAGAATCGTCATGAATCGAGCCGCGCGCTGATCGAGATACCGCGCCAGATTCGCCGGCGGAAACTCCGATTCCTCGCTCGGATAAACACTGGCCGCGGTGTCGGGACGCCGCGAGTGGATCACGCGGTCGTAAAGTTCTCGAACCGATCCAAGATGGTCGTCCAGTTCGCGTTCGAGATCGCTGCTGTTCATCCGCCGCGCGAGCAAACGCAACTGATCCGGATCGGTGGGAAGCGTGTGCGTCTGCCGGTCTTCGTAGAACTGCAGACGGTGCTCCACGTTCCGAAGGAACTCGTATGCGGAAACCAACCGGGAGTATTCGCGATCCGAAAGATAGTCTTTATCTCTCAGGCGGAACAACGCCATCATCGTGCCGCCATGCCGCACCCATGGGTCGCGCCCGCCGTGAAGCCGCTGCAGGCATTGCACCAGGAATTCGATGTCGCGAATGCCGCCGCTGGCCAGCTTCACATCGAAGCCCTTCTGCCGCGAACGCTTCAGCTTCTCGTGAATACGCTCTCGCGATTCCGACACCGATTCAATCGCCTGAAAATCAAGAGTTGTCGAATAAATGAGAGGTTCCACGAATTCCAGCAATTCTCGCCCGGGCTCCTGGTCGCCCGCCGCGACGCGAGCCTTGATCAACATCTGAAGCTCCCAGTCGCGTCCGCGATTCTGGTAGTACTGTTTGGCGCCTTCCAGAGACATGCAGACTTCACCGTGCCGGCCATCGGGACGCAGGCGCAGATCCACCCGGTAACACATGCCGTCTCGCGTGTAGGTGGAGAGCAGCTCGGTCAACTGATTTGCAACCTTCTTGAAGAACTCTTTATGACTTAGGGAGCCAGGCGCCGAATAGACGAACATCAAGTCGATGTCGGAACTGTAGTTTAGTTCCTGCCCGCCCAGTTTGCCCAGGGCGATCACCGAAAAGCGACCGTCTGCCGGCGCGTCAGGGCGCTTGGAGAAATTCGTGCGGATGGATTCGAGTGCCACTCCAACAATCGCATCCGCCAGGTTCGAGAGTTCCGTGGTGACATCGGAAAGCGAAGCGAAGCGGAGAACGTCGCGCAGCAGAATTCGCAGCATCTCTCGCCGCCGGAACGAGGCCAGAACCAAAGCGGACGGGATCTGGCTTGTCGACAGAAAATTCTTAAGCCGTCCCACATACTCATCGGTCCTCAAGACCCGGTGCATATCACCGCTCGGCTTGTCGAAAGCCGAACTTGTCTCCAACAGCCACGAGGGATTCCGCATCACCGCATCGGAGAGAAACGCGCTGTGGCCGAACACGGCCACCAGGAATCGTAGCGCGGTAGGCTGATCGGCGATCCGCGTGAAAGCGTCAGGCGATTCGATCAGGAATTTCTTAAGGTGGTTTTGGACCTGACCAGGGTCTGGCGATGACTCGACCAGATGGGCAAGGTTCGGTCGACTGAGCTCGACTTCCTCGAGTATTGAAGGCATTGCAGAGCGACGGGGCTCACCCATAAGTATAAGGCTTTCTGGGTATTTCCGGGGAAGAAACTGCGGATCGATGCTACGATAACGTCAGTAAGGCATGTACAATTCCTTCTTTGGGCTGCGGGAGAATGCTTTCAACCTGAGTCCGGATCCGGCGTTCCTCTTCCGGAGCCCCCAGCATGAAGAGGCGCTCGCTAACCTGATCTACGGGGTGCAGAGCCGCAAGGGATTTATCGCGCTTACCGGCGAGGTGGGAACGGGCAAAACCACGATGCTGGAATGCCTTCGCGACTATCTGGGCGGCCAGCGGATCCCTTTCGCCTACATCTTCAACTCCCGGATTAACCCGGATCAGTTTTTCGAAATGCTGGCGTACGACTTCGCGCTGCCTTGCACCCGATTCACCAAGACGGAAGTCCTTTTCGCCTTGAATAACATGCTGCTGGACAGGGGGCGCGCGGGCACTACCGCTGTGCTCATCATCGACGAAGCGCACAACCTCGATTGGGACGTCCTGGAAGAGGTCCGTTTGCTTGGCAACCTCGAAAACAGGCGGGGGAAATTATTACAGATAATCCTTTCCGGCCAGCCCGAGCTCGATCTGAAACTCGACGCGCCCCAGTTCCGGCAGCTTAAACAGCGCATCGCTTTGCGCTTCGCTTTGCAGCCATTTACCCCCGCAGAGACCGACGAATACATTAATTACCGTTTAGCTCACGCTGGGCTTGAAAACCAGAAAGTGTTTAGTCCCGAAGTCTCGGCGCTGATCAACCAGCGCGCCACCGGAATTCCGCGTTTGGTGAACCTGATCTGCGATAACGCCATGCTGATAGCCTTCGCTCTGAACAGCCACCAGGTGACGCCCGGAATGGTGGATGAAGTCTGCACGGACCTGAAGATAGACCCTACGCCGGCATTCACTGACGTGCGAAGGCAGCCTGTTTTTCCTAGCCGCCCCCGCAAAGCGTAACTCTACTGGTTTGTTCCGCCTGGCAGGGTTGTCGAAGCCAGGGACGCGTCCGCGCTATACACGGTAACTTCTACACGCCGGTTCTTCGCGTTCGCCGCACGTCCGCGCCCGTCATCAGCCGGCTTATCTTTGCCCATGCCGATTTCGTGGATTCGGTAGACCGGGATGTCGTACTTGGAAACCAGGTATTGCACCACCTTGTCGGCCCGCCGTTTGCTCAGCGCGTCATTGTATGACTCCGAGCCAAGTCGATCTGTATACCCTTCGACTGCAATGAAATAGCGCTTCCACTGGTCTTTGCCTTGGGCCAGACGATCGAGCTCGGCTTTCGCGTCGGGCGTGAGCAGATAACGATTGAATCCGAACGGAACAACCACAGCGGAGGCCGGTTTGTAATCGTCCAGGTTGGCCACTGTATTCCGCAGTTCTTCCAACCCGTGATTGGCTTGGTCCGCCTTGGAACCCGCCAGGTTCGCAGCCGTCAAAGCGTCGCCCGCGCGTGCATCCGCGGCTCGCGCCGTTTCCCGCGTCGCGCTGATATCCTGCTGATTCTGAGCCACATCTTTCCGGGTCGCGTCCAGCGTCTGGCCCTGCTGGTTGGTCTGACTGGCCACTTGATCGACCTTGTTCGAAACCGGGTCGACTGTGTTTCGCACGTACTTCTTGGTCGCGCAACCTGATCCCACCAGGGACCCCGCGAAAACGAGCACCATGGCAGCGTTTGTATAACGTAAAGAGTGCAAAAGTACAACCTCCGCGCGAATTTTGAGCATTTCATTTGCCACTGCATGAAGCGCTACATTGAGAATGCCAAATGATTCGGTTTCCAAGCGCGAAGCAGGCGAGATCCCTGGCTCTGAGGGCGACGGGCGTGCTAGCCATTCTGGCGGGCCTGACATTCGTCGACTTCCGCCTTCACTTCAACGCCACCACGGCAGGTTTTACCTATGTCGTGGCGGCGCTTCTCATCGCGTCTTTCGTTGGCACGGCGGAGGCGGTTGTCACTTCATTTTTGGCCGTCGCGGCCTTCAACTACTTCTTCATTCCGCCGATTTTCACTTTTACGGTGGAGGACCCTCGGAACTGGGTGGCTCTGCTGGCTCTTCTCACCACTACCCTGGTAGCCAGCCGCCTGACAGCGCGTGCCCGCGAGCAGACTCAGGACGCGCTCGATCGGCGCCGCGAGATGGAACTGCTGTACACTCTTAGCCGTTCCATTCTGCTATCCGAGCCCGGCGAACAGATGACCCGGCGGATTACGAACGAGGTCGCGCACATTTTCGAGTTTTCATCCGTGGCTCTCTACGACGCGCGCAAGAGTCAGACGTTCTTCGCCGGCGCGGAGGAATTGGGACCCAGTGCTCCAGAGCTTGAGCACGTCCTGCGGGAGTGCGCCGTAAGCGGCGCATCCGTTTCAGATGCGCCAGGCGGTATGCAGGTTTTTGCGGTTCGTCTTGGCGGCCAGCCCGTCGGCAGCCTGGGCGTCCGGCCGCTGAATGTTTCAGACACCGCGATTCGCTCTTTGGCAAATCTTGTAGCGGTCACCCTCGAGAAAACCCTCGCTCAGGAAACCGCCACCCAAATGGAAGCCGAACGCCAAAGCGAAAAGTTGAAGTCCACACTGCTCGATGCGATTGCCCACGAATTCAAGACACCGCTGACTTCCATCAAGGCCGCTGCCTCGATGTTGGCGGCGAAGAGCGATCTTTCCCCACAGCGTGTTCGCGAGCTGGCTGGAATCATGGAGGAAGAATCGGACCGGCTGGAACGGTTAGTCAGCGAGGCGATCCAAATGGCCCGGATTGAGGGCGGCAAGCTCCAAATGAATCGCCAGCGCATCGACGTGGCGGACGTTGTGCGCCGGGCTATCGAACAGAGCCGGGTTGCTCTGGATGGTCACGATGTGCGCACGGAGAACCCGGTGAACGCGGGCAAGATCTACGCCGATCCGGACCTGCTGGACGTAGCTTTGCGGCAATTGTTGGAGAACTCCGCCAAATATTCCCGCAGCGGTTCGCCCATCGAAATCCGCGCACTGTCCGATGAAGCGGGGGCGTTGATCGAAGTGAAGGACGACGGGCCGGGAATTCCAGAGCCGGAGCAATCCCGAATTTTCGAAAAATATTATCGTTCCGCAAGTACCGCCTCCCACGCGGCAGGCAGCGGCATGGGGCTGGCTATCGTGCGTGAGATTGTCAAAGCGCACGGGGGAAGAATCTGGGTAGAGAGCCGGCCGGGTGAAGGGGCGCGATTTTCCATGTGGCTGCCTCAAGCCCCGGAGGGGAGACACGAATGAGCGCTGGAAGGGTGTTAGTTGTCGATGACGAACCGCAGATCCGACGCGTCCTGCGAATGGCTTTAACGGACCACTCCTATGAGGTGGAAGACGCCCGCAGTGGGGAGGAGGCTCTCGAAAAGGTCTCCCAGGAAAAATTCGATCTCATTCTGCTCGACATGAACATGCCGGGCATGGGTGGAATCGCGACATGCCGGGCGTTGCGCCAAAAAATCGACGCCGTCATCATCATGGTTACCGTCCGAAACACCGAAGTGGAGAAGGTTGCCTGCCTCGATGCGGGGGCGGACGATTACGTGACTAAGCCTTTCGGAATGCCGGAGTTGCTGGCGCGTATACGAGCCGCCTTGCGCAGAGCGTCCCCCAATCTGGACAGCGCCCCGAAGCTGGTGCAGATCGGCGAAGCCCAGCTCGATTTCGTCGCGCGAGCCGTCCGCAGAGATGGCGTGGAATACCATCTGACACCCAAGGAATTCGACCTCATGCACTACCTGCTGACGCATGCCAACAAGGCCGTCTCCCACCGCGAGCTGCTGCAAAATATTTGGGGTCCCGATTACGGCGGTGAGGTGGAATATCTTCGAGTGTTCATAAAACAACTTCGTAAGAAGATTGAGCCGGAACCAGCCAAGCCGCGCTACCTGCTGACGGAACCCTGGTTCGGCTACCGGCTGCAGTTGGAATAGGCAACGGTTCTCGCGGTCAGCTCGTACTAGGCTCCCACCATCGCCTGATCCGCCGTTACTACCAATACTTGAGCCAGCGCCACCCCAATCGACGTCAGGCGCGCGAGGTGTTCCGGGTTGAACGCGTTGCAATCCTTACGGTAGAGCGAAAGGACGCCCACCACCAACTCCGCGGAATCCGGTTCCCCGGAAAGTAACGGCACAGCCAGGGCGGATTGCAGAGCGCCAAAACGGATCGGGTCTTTCAGATAACCTGGCTCAACCGCCGGGTTCCCGTTCAAGCTGGGTTTTCGGTTCTCGGCCACCCATCCCGACAGGCCCGTTCCGACGGGAATGTCTAGTGAAGCGAATAGCCGGTGGTTCTCGCCTTCAGAGCTTTCGGGGATCAGAATGTCGCCCTGACGAAGATAAACCGCCATTAAGTCGTAAGGGACAAGGTAACGCAGCGATCGGCTCAGCGTCGCGAAAGCCGCTGCTCGATCCTCGCAGCGGGCGATTTGTCGTGTTAGCTCCACCAGCGCCTGTCGGGGCTCAGGCGTTTCCGCGAGCGAATTGCTGAGGTTGGCGAGATCTCCCGTCAACGAGTCCCATGCCGCGGCAGTCTGAAACCCCGCTGCAGGAGCTTCTCCGCGAGCGATGATTAAGTCCGTCGATAGCTTGGTCCTTTCGACGCTGCAGCTAGCCTTGGCCATGCGCTCCAACTCAACGTAGGTTCGAGCGAGCGCTTCCACTACCGCGGGGTCAAAGCTCTTGCCCGCCTCCGAAATGACAATATGAATCGCCTCGTGAACCGGCAGGGCGCGTCGGTACTGGCGGTCGCTGGCCAAAGCATCCAGACAATCCACCGCGGCGAGGATCCGTGCGCCGATGGGGATCTGCTCACCTGCGAGCCCGTCCGGATACCCGCAGCCGTCCCACTTCTCGTGATGCGACCGAACGAGGGGAGCGACCGGGTAGGGGAACCGGATCTGCTCCACGATTTCCGCGCCCACCACCGTATGAGTCTTCATCTTCTCGTACTCTTCCGGCGTCAAACGGCCGGGTTTTGAAATGATGTAATCGGGCACGCCCAGTTTGCCGACATCATGCAGAAGGGCGGCGGCGCCGAGCGCTTCCAGCTGACACTCGTCCAGTCCAAGCTCTTTGCCCACCCCACGGGCGTAGACCTCAACGCGCTGGAGATGATCGTGCGTCGTATGGTCCTTGGCTTCAATCGCCAGCGCAAGAGTCTCAATTGCCCGGCGGTTCAACTGCGCCACTTCTTCAGCGTGAACCCGCTGTTCCTCGGCAAGATTCTTATCGTGTTCGAGTCGAGAAAGCTGAAGAAGATCCTGGTTAGCTCGCTGGAGTTCCGCAGTGCGATCTTCCACCAGTCCCACCAGGAGGGTTTCGCGACGGCGCATGGCGGAGCCGCGCAGTCGCGACAGCAGCGTCACCACCGCCAGCGGCACGAAAAGTAGAATTGCCAACAGCCACGGTCCCTGCCACCAGGCTGCCAGAATCTGAAACTGGAATACCGTGGGATGCGTGCTCCAGTTTCCCCAGCCGTCCCGGGCCAGCACCTCAAGCCGGTAAGATCCAGGACGTAAGCCATCGAACTGGAGTTCGTGCTGTTCGGTCTCTCTCCACCCCTCCACCAGCGGCGTCAAGCGATAGCGGAACACTACTGAACTCTCGCGCGCGAAAGTAGGAGCTGAGAACCTTGCGTGCAGCATATTGGAAGCATGCTCCACCGACGGATTCGCTGACGGATCTACCTCTTTGTCGCCCAGGGCCAGTCTGGTATAAATCACGTCCGGAGCGTAGTTTCGCGCCGGCGTTGCATGCGGAGTGAATCGCGCCAGTCCCCCGCTCGTGCCGATCCAGACCGAGCCGTCCGCGCCCTCGCCGAATCCGTTGAGATCGCAATCGTCCCATACCAATCCGTCACGGCGATCGTAATGCACCCAGGCGTTCGCATCCCAAACGTCCAATCCCCGATCCGTCCCGGCCCACAGCCGTTGCCTTCTATCAAATCCAAGGAAATAGACAGTAGCCAGGTTTCCTTCTGGGTTATTACCTGGGTTGTTACCTGGGTTATTCGGGGGCTGGACCACTCTGGGCATTCGGCCATCCATGTGAATGCGGTCGAGGCCTCCGCCATAGCGGTATCCCACCCAAACATCACCATTTTTAGCCGCAGCCAGCGCCAGGACCACCTTGTGACTCAGACCGTCTGAGGTTGTGAGGTGGCTCCAGTCCGATCCCACCAAACGAAACAGTCCGTCCGCCGAGCCGACCCAGATATCCCCGTTCGCAGCTTCTACCACGGACCAGATCGAATTTACCGGAACCTGCTTGATCGGGTGAAACTCCACTGTTTCGGCGTCAGACATGAAGAGCCCGTGTTCGGTAGCCGCCCAGATCCTGTTCCTGCTATCGAGACTAAGCGTGAAGGGGCTCTTCGCGCCTAGCCCCTGCTTTTCCGTGAACCATTCCACCGCGCCAGTCGCGGGGGTGAAGCGGGCCGCACCCCGTGACTCAGTACCCAGCCAGAGCCTCCCGGAACGGTCCGGTCGGACGGAATGAACCGCAATCCGGCTAAACTGGGGCTGCCCCCGCCAGGTCCAGACGTCGTGGTTCTTCTGGCCATGAAACAGTCCTGACTCCGTGCCTGCCCACACGCTGCCGTCCGCCAGCGGTAACACCTGGTACACAACGTCGCTGCCAAGACCGCTGTCGGTGGTAAACGCTTCCCATTCCCGGTATCCAACCCACCTCACCAGGCCGCGCCCCAGAAGGCCGATCCATAAAGACCCTTCGCGGTCTTCAAGTGCGCAATAGACTGATCCACGCAGACCGGAGTTCCGGCCAACGCTCTTCCAGGAAGCGCCGTCCCGGATATCCAACCCATCATTTGTCCCGATTATGATATTGCCAGCGGTATCCTTGCTCAGAATCCCGGTCGTTCCATTGTTGCGGAATTGCGATTCCTGGGTCCGAAACCGTTTGCCCCCTAGTGGGAGCAACGCTACCATCGACCTTCCCTGAACCCACAAATCGCCATTTTGCCCTCTCCTGATTGCCTTCCATTTGGACGGAGGCAAGCCTTCCCTGGCCCCGAAAACCGTGACCTCACTCCCCAGCAGGCGACACAATTGCTTATCGCAGCCATACCAGATTTCGCCTTTTTCTACCAGGAGGCCATACGTAGCTGGAGAGTCCAAAATCGGGGCCTTCGGGATCGAACGAAACGTGAATTGAGCATCTCCAACGGCTCGCGTCATCACCAGCAACCCGGTTTCCGTGCTCAACCACGTGGTCCCCTTGCCGTCGGATTGGATTCCGGAAAACCAGCTCACTGCATTGGCGCCGGGCATCGGAATTTTCTCGAACTTCTCTCCCGCCTTTCGAAATAACCCAGCTTCACCCCCGACCAGCAAACTCCCATCCGGAGATTCGCCAAAAGCCATCGCGCTTGAGAATGGTAGGCCGCTGTTCACCGCAAACGATTGAAAACGTTCGCCGTCATACCGGAACACGCCATTTTCGGTGCTGGCCCACAGAAAGCCTTGCCTATCCTGGTAAAGGCTCTTGAGCCCCAGGTTGGTGAGCCCTTGCTCAACCCCATATGCGCGGAAGCTGTACTGCTGTGCCTTCGCGTGACCCGCGAAAGCGACGGCGGCGAGCCAGATCGAGAGCCGAATCAACCGATTAAAGTGGGCGCCGCTAATGAGATCTCCAGCCAATACAAGGCCCTTAGCCTAAGTTGCCTATCGGCCGATTGAGAACCGTTCATTAGGACCGCCATCAACGTTTCAAAATGTGCGAAATCACCCGCGTTCCCTGATCTTTATGAAATCCTTATGTCGTCATTAGAGATTAATCACGTTTGTGCGTATACCCTTGTAGTTGTAAATGCTCGATCTTTTCTACATTGCCATCGCCCTTCTGTTTTTCCTGCTCTGCTGGGCGTTTACGCTCGCCTGCGATCGGTTGTGAGGACCTTACCATGGACTATCTTCTGGCCGGCATCACGGCCCTGTTCCTGTTCGGCTATCTGATCTACGCGCTTCTGCGCCCTGAGAAATTCTGACCTATGACCACTCCAGGGGTAGTGCAAATCGTCGTCTTCTTCCTGCTCATCGTCGCGCTCACGAAACCCATGGGTCTGTTCCTGACACAGGTTTACGAAGGCCGGCGCACGTTCCTTCATCCTTTGCTGCGCTGGCTGGAAGTGCTGATCTACAAGCTCGTTGGCATCCGCGAAGACGAAGAGCAGAAGTGGACCCAATATTCCTTCTCGCTAATCGTCTTCAGCATCGCCGGAACGCTGCTGGCCTACGTCTTACAGCGCGCGCAAGGCCACCTACCTCTCAATCCGCAGAACTTTGGTACCCCCGTGATGACGCCCGACCTCGCCTTCAACACTGCCGTCAGCTTTGTCACAAACACCAACTGGCAATCCTACAGCGGCGAAAGCACGCTGAGCTATATGGTGCAGATGGGTGCGCTCACCGTGCAGAACTTCCTCTCGGGCGCGGCCGGAATCGCAGTCGCGGTCGCGCTCGTGCGCGGATTCGCCCGCCAGCAGGCCAAAACCATCGGCAACTTTTGGGTAGATCTCACGCGCGGCGTGGTCTACGTTCTGCTCCCGCTTTCCATCGTGGGAGCGCTGTTCCTCTGCTCGCAAGGCGTCATCCAGAACCTCAAGCCCAATGTGACGGTCCAAACGCTCGAAGGCGCCCAGCAAGTGATCCCGATGGGTCCCGTTGCCTCCCAGGAATCCATCAAAATGGTCGGTACGAACGGCGGCGGTTTCTTCGGCGCCAACTCCTCCCACCCTTTTGAAAACCCCACCCCGCTCTCCAATTTCGTGCAACTGGTGATGATTTTCCTTATCCCCGCCGGCCTAACGTATCTCTTCGGTCGGATGGTCAAAGATACCCGCCAGGGCTGGGCCATCTTCGCCACCATGAGTCTGCTGTTCATCATCGGCGTGGGCATTACCTATCCAGCGGAACAGGCCGGCAATCCCATCCTCACTAAGCTGGGGCTTGACCCCACC
>Ga0326727_10004291_pt1 | contig 43230 bp, 37 predicted proteins | sample MB2enrmetagenome_FD_207643 | JGI IMG/M metagenome (GOLD analysis project Ga0326727, IMG submission 207643) | Lab enriched peat soil microbial communities from McLean, Ithaca, NY, United States - MB29MY | ecosystem: Environmental > Terrestrial > Soil > Wetlands > Peat | place: USA: New York... | reverse complement strand
GGTATAAACCGGGCGGATGTCCGACATATTAGACCGGGGGCATCTCCGACACTGCGACGAGGAGCGATGGCTGTAAAAAGGTCATCATGTCCTGGAAAACGAGCAGTGTAATGGAAGAGAAGCTGCGCTTTGTCTTTGATTATGAGCGCGATGAGCAGACCATGGCGGAACTCTGTGCTGGCTATGGCATATGCCGCGACACCGGCTACGTATGGCTGCGTCGCTACCGGCAATATGGCGTCGCGGGTCTGTTGGAACTGAACCGGGCAGCGCGGCGACACCCCAACCAGACGTGCGCCCAGATGGAGCAGGCGGTAGTTGAGCTTCGTCAGGCGCACATGCGCTGGGGACCGCGGAAGCTGAAGCGGATTCTTGAGCGTGATCAGCCGGGGCGCGGGTGGCCGGCGACCAGCACGGTGGGAGAGATCGTGAAGCGCGCCGGGCTGGTGATCGAGCGCAAGAAGCGGCGGCGGACCGAGCCTTACACCGAGCCGCTGGCTCATGCGTTGGAATCGAACCGGGTGTGGTGCGCGGATTTCAAGGGGTGGTTCAGGAGCGGGGATGGCGCGCGCATCGATCCGCTGACCATCACGGATGCGTGCAGCCGTTATCTGTTGCGCTCGCAGGCGGTGGAAAAGACGGACACGGCGCGGGTGCGTGCGATCTTCGAGGCGTCCTTCCGCGAGTACGGGTTGCCCTGGGCGATTCGCACCGACAACGGCGCGCCGTTTGCCAGCTCTGCGGTGGGCGGGCTGAGCCGGCTGGCGGTGTGGTGGATCAAGCTGGGCATTCAACCGGAGCGGATTGAGGCGGGGCATCCGGAGCAGAACGGGCGGCACGAGCGGATGCATCGCACGCTGAAGCTGGAGTTGCGCAGGGGCGAGGACTGGCGCGCGCAGCAGCGCGAGCTGGACCGATTTCGCCAGGAGTACAACCATGTGCGTCCGCATGAGGCGCTGGGGATGCAGACGCCGGCCTCGGTGTATGAGCCTTCGCCGCGGGCCTATCCGGAACGGCTGCCGGAGGTGGAGTACCCGGACACGATGCTGGTGCGCGCCATCAAGAGCCACGGTCATTTCCGCTGGAAGAAGCATGATATTTTTCTCAGTGAGGTGCTGTGGGGCGAGCGGGTGGGCCTGCTGCCGGTTGACGATGATTGCTTCACGGTGTACTTTGCCCATGTGCCGCTGGCGCGTTTCGACGCCAGAAACAGAAAAACCTGCCCTCTGCCCAAAGGCGGAGGGGTGCAAACGACGCGCTCCGTTTCAGGGGCAGCTGCCCCTGAAACGGAAAAACAAAACCTTCCTGATAAGGGAAAAGTGTCGGAGATGTGCCCGGTCTAAAATGTCAGCTAAGTGCCCGGCCGTTCATACCCCTCATCAGTGAACAGTGGACAGTGGACAGTAACGGCCCGCAGTTATGGTCCTTGTTCATGCTTTTATTGTGCGCCGATGGGTGGTAATTATCTGCAACTCCCCGGCGCGGGCACTGGGCGTTACGCGCACTACTCTCTCCGAACAGGTCAACGGCAAACGCGGCATCTCGCTGGAGACGGCCATACGGCTTTCGCAGGTCTTTGGCGGCAGCGCGGAAAGCTTGATTACGCAGCAGGCGCTATACGAACTTGCGCAGTTTCCCGCTGGGCAGATTCGGCTTAAGCGGCTGGCCGTCGCGTGATGATCGTCTGCGACCTTTCCCAGATTCCGAGAATCCGGACTCGGGGCACCCGGCTCCAGACGGCCCAGCAGCCACATCGCCTCAACGTTGCGCCGGCGCGAAGGCTGATTCGACCAATGGCTTCGGCTTTGCTCCCATGATCAGCAGCCACAACATGATTGCCATCTCTCCGAGAAGAGCGGGGAAGGCGAAGTTCGTGACCATTTTCAGGTATTGCGGTAACAGCAAGCCCGTAAGGCTGATGGTCATATAGGCGAAGCCGTTGATGACCAGCCAGACGCCTAGGAAGCGGGGCAGAAAGCCCGACCGGAAGACAAGCAGCCCGAGGGGAATGAGCCAAAGACCCCAAAAGATCTCAGAGACAAGAATTCCCTGGTTATGCAGATTGAAGAACAGCATTGCCAGGGCTTCCCGCTGGGGCTTTTCGAAGACGGACAGAAGGTCTGCGCCGCGCAAGAGTGTGAGGGTGGCAATCTCGTTCAGCGCATTCAAGAACGTAATCGGCACCTGGACCAGGACCAGTATCACCATGAGCGAAGCGTGCTGCTGGTTCACCCCCTTGAACAAACGGTAGAGAGCCAGGACAAGAAAGATAAAGATGGTCGCGGAGATGAGGTCGCTCACGATGCCGAGACGAAAGAGCGACTGAGAGGCGAGGATGTTATCGGCCGTCGCGGCGGCGTTTCCCCTCACGATCAGCGCGCCGGGAACATAGGTGAGGGAGAAGGCGGCGGTGATTACGAGGAGCAGGTACAGGAGTCCGGCGACTCTGGCCTTGAAAAATGGTGACGCTTTTGCTATCCATCCATTCCGTTCATCGGTGTTCATCTTCTTTCCTTCCTGTGCAACCGATTGCGCCAAGCGTTCAGGTGAATCAGCGCTAAAGGTCTTGTTCGGAGTTTTATACGATTCGGGGCTGGGATAGTTCCCGTCCCAACGCCAGGGCCGGACAAGCGCGGTCCTCAGTGCCCCGGCATCATTCCCCAGAGCATGATGAGCGTCATGCCGATGACGATGATGCTGGTGGCCCATGCGATCCAATTCCAGAGGCGCGAGTTCTTGTGTTCGCCCATCAGGTCCTGGCGGTTGATGAGCATCAACATGAGAATGATGACCACAGGGAGCAGGACGCCATTCAAAACTTGCGACAGAATGGCCACGTTGATCAGTTGCGCGTCGGGCAGCAGGAGGACGGTTCCGGCGCCGCCCGCGATGAGGAGCGTATAGAGCCAGTAGAAGAACGGCGCTTCCTTGAAGTTCTTGTCCACGCCGGATTCGACACCCAGGCCCTCGCAGACCGTGTAGGCGGTGGAAAGCGGCAGAATGGAGGCCGCGAAGATGGAGGCGTTGAAGAGGCCGAAGGCGAAGAGGATGAAGGCGTAGTCGCCGGCCAGGGGACGCATGGCCTCGGCAGCGTCCGCGGCTGTTTGAATGGCGCCCATTCCGTGCACGTAGAGCGTGGCGGCGCAGGCCACAATGATGAACCAGGCGACGATGTCGGTGAACAGGCTGCCGACGATCACGTCCAGCCGAGAGGCGGCGTAGTCCTTGACGCGAATGCCTTTTTCAACGATGGAGGATTGCAGATAGAACTGCATCCACGGGGCGATGGTGGTGCCGACAACGCCGATGGCCATATACATATAGGACTTGTCGCTCCAGACTGAGCGGGCCGGCAGCAGGACCGTGGCCTTCAACGCCTCGTGCCAACTGGGCTGCGAGAGCACCCCGGCGAAGATGTAGCAGATATAGACCAAAGAGGCGACGATGAAGATTTTTTCCGTGCTTTTGTAGCTGCCTTTCACCACCATGTACCAGACCAGCGCCGCGCAAAAAGGCACGGAGATGAACTTGGAGACGTGAAAGAGGTGCATGGAGCCGGCGATGCCGATGAACTCGGTGACCACGTTGGTGTAGTTGACGACAACCAGCAGGACCATCAGGATGACGGTGAGGCGCAGTCCGAACTCCTCGCGGATGAGGTCGCTCAAGCCCTTGCCGGTGACCACGCCCATGCGGGCGCACATCTCCTGGACCACGATGAGGGCGATGGTGATGGGAATGATGGTCCAGAGGAGGGTGTAGCCGTATTGCGCGCCGGCCTGGGAGTAGGTAAGGATGCCACCAGAGTCGTTATCGACGTTGGCGGTAATGAATCCGGGGCCGAGGACGGCCAAAAACAGCAGTATCCGGGTTCGCCAACGCTTCAACATTCGGGCCGGTTCCTATTGTGGAGTCATGAGTTACCTTTTTGACCATAACAGGCGAGACGGGGAAAATGCGAACCTGCGCGCATCCTCCTGCGCCGGAGGACAAAAATTGTGAAAAAACAGGCTTCGCACGGCAGGACGATTGAGAATCGGTGTTTCCCAACGTTGCGCTGGAATGTAAAAAGCAGGTCCTTCGACTCCCCACCCCAGCGACGAAGACCTGTCGCTGGGAACCCCGACTCGCTGCGCTCGCTCAGGATGACAGGTTACGGAGGATACTGTTAATGCCAGGCAGCTGTTGCCTGTCAGGCAGTGGCGTAAACCGGTTCCTCGTCGGTGACTGCCTCGGAGGTGAGGCTGAGCAGGGACGCGATCACGTCAGCGGCGCCGTAAGATGTTTGGCCGGGCGCAAGGAACTGCGCGACAGTGTTCAGATCGTCGCCGACGGTGATCAGCGGCGGCTCCTCGGAACCGTCCTTGCGCATCTGCGCATGGCCGATGTTGGCCAATAGAGCGTTGCACAGGCACTTGCGACCTACCGTCTCCTCGAGCTTGCCTCCCTTGGCCACGTAGTTGGCCACCGGCTCGGCGGAGCAGCGGTAGCCGATCTTGCCATCAGGCGTGGCATAGGATTCGCGCAGCAAGCCTATGTCGCAGACTCTGGTGCGCGCAGCGGCTACCTCAGGATCGGAGTAGGAGCCCTGCAACAGCGCCACCTTGAAGGGGAATCCTGTGGGCGAAGCGAGCGGATCGGTGAAGACCTCGCCGGTGCCGGTGGCAGCCTGAGACAGAAGCGACTGTTTGAGATCGGGACGCAGGCCGGACTCTCGCGAGAAGGCAAACGCGGTGCCCACCTGCACGCCGGCTGCGCCCTGGTCAAGCGCGTAGCGCACGCTCTTGGCGTTGCCGTATCCGCCGGCCAGCCAGAAGGGCACGCCCAGCGCGCGCAATCCCGCAATGTCTACCTGATCTCGCTCGCCATAGACCGGCTCACCGGCTGCATTGAGCAGCAGCTTTCCGCGCGGCGGCGCATTGTGTCCGCCGGCTGTGGGGCCTTCGATGACCAGCCCATCGACGCGTCCGCTGGCCCGGCGCAGCATGGTAGTGGCCAGGGTGTTGGAAGAAACGATGGCCAGAAACTTTGGCCGGTCGAGTTCTGAGAGCGGACCTTGCACGTAATCGGCGGGATCGAAGTTCATCGCCGTATCAGCATCCTGAGCAGCGCCAGTGACCGCAAGACGGTACTCAGCGTGACGAAGGCCGGCCAGAGCGTCCAGGACGCCGGGGATGTGCAGGGGAATGCCCGCGCCCATCAGCACATAGCCGACGCCGGCCAGCATGGCACCAAAGATGGAAGCGAGGTGAGGCATCTGCACCTTCTCAAGAAAGTTGACGCCGACGGGATTCTTGTGGCCATCGCGCGCCAGATAGACCTCGACGAAGTTGCTCACGATACACAGCTCGACGACCTTGCGCAGGTCGCGGCGCTGGTGCATCGGCGGCAGTGCGTAAGGCGCCAGCGCGGCCTTGCCGCCGGGGATGTAGTACTCCTCCCAGATACGGTTGGCCATCTCGGGAAAGGGGAAGGCATCGAGGCCTCGGCGCACATGACCGCCGGGGTCGCCATCGGCGAGGCGGCGGACAAAGAGCGAATCAAGCGCCGTGCCGGAGACCACGCCTAGCTGACCGAGTTTGGAGACAACATTGGCCAGGCGCCAGTTCGAAACGCCCACACCCATTCCGCCCTGAATGATTTTGGGAAACTGCATCATGTCTGCATTGTTTCACAGATTGGTCTGAATCCAAATAATTCTCTGATTCGGGAAACAAAAAAAGAACTACGAGTGAGCAATATTGCACACAAAATGCCGAATTGAGAGATTTTTTCGGGCGGCAAGCTGTGAAGCCTTACCGCCCGAAGCAGGCGAGGAGACCGGCCCGCTAGTTTTTATCGTACGCATCTTCGGGGTTAGGAAAAGCGGCAAAACAGAAAAAGATCACCAAATTCCAGGCAATATAAATCACAATGGCCGCCCGCGTGTTATCGGAGAGAGGAGCCTCTGCTTCTCCCACATACCTGGCAGTCAATCTAATCATCAGTCGGACCACAGACGCCGCAGAGATGAACATCATGCCCCAGCGGATCAAAGAGACCCAGAATTTGTCGAGATTCCACAATTTCCATGCGGAGAATAGATAAATCACGCCAAATACCAGGAAAATTATCGGTAGTCCCTGAGCATAGGCTCCCGCCGATCCAGCCCCAGCTGCCAAAGCGGGCTGTACCTCCCGTGGAAGCAGACTGAAGATAAGATCCGGCCGGGAGCTGAGAAAAGTCGCCAGGCTCGATTCCGGGTCGCCCCATGGAACCAGGGCAAGGAGCAAGTTCACCACAGCGCGAATCACAAGATATCCGCAGATCAGGTAGACGAAGATGGGCTGTTGGCTCTTGGTCTTCGACACCGGAATAAGGTCCGGAGGCATCTCAAAGGGTGTCGGCGTAATACCATGCATCCGCCTTGGCCTGGCATCTTTCTGTTGTTCCGGCATACTTCCTCCTATTCCATTGTGCTGTCCCCGCGCGATGAAGCCGCAGAATGGCAGACCCCAAGCGAAGGAATACATGATGAAATATTGTCTTTGCTAATCTTTGAGGAAGTGTAGCACAGAGGCATTGCCGCTGGCTTTATAGATTGTCGCGCAGGAAGCTGATGACATGGTCGGCCTGGACGACACCCACCATGCGGCCCTGCGTGTCGACCACGGCCAGCGCGTGAAGGTTGTACTTGTCGAAGAGCTCGGCCAGCTCGTTCTGGTGTAGGCCGATGGGGCAGGAGAGGACGCGCGCTTCAGCCAGCGTGGAGAGGCGCGTCTCCGGCCGGGCCATGACAATCTGGGCGAGAGGGATGGCGCCGCGCAGCACGCGGTGATCGTCGAGCAGATAGATTTCGGTGACACTTTCGGGATCGCCGTCAAAAGCGCGCAAGGCCTCGACGGCTTGTGCCACGGTAGCATCTTTACCCACGGCAACAAAGTCGGTAGTCATGCATCCGGCGGCTGATTTCTCGTCGAACTCGAGCAGCTCCTCGACCTCCTGCCGCTCCTCCGGCTCCATCTCTTCGAGAATGGCGTCAGACTGCTCCTCGGGCAGTTCGGCTAGCAGGTCGGCTGCGGCTCCGGGGTCCATCTCCTCGACGATGTCTGCGATCTTCTCTTCGTCGAGCTTTTCAAGGAGCGACTTTTGCAGCTTAGGCTCAACCTCCTCGAGGGTCTCCGCGGCCACATCTTCATCCAGCGATGTGAAGATGACCTCGCGCTCGGCGGGAGCCAGGTCTTCGAGAATATCGGCCAGGTCGGAGGGGTGCATCTCGGCAAGCCGCTCGTATTCGATGCGCAGCTTGACGCGGCGAGCCGGATCGACCTCGATGACGTCAACAAACTCCCACGGGATCCCGCGGAAGGCGATTTTGCGGGAGAGGGATTCCAGCGTGGCGCGGGGCAATATTCCTTTGAAGATGCGGCGGAATGCACCACGCAATCCCACCTCGACCTCAACCACGCGCAGCAGGTGAGCGGCACCCTGGCCCATCCACTCCAGATCGACATCGTTGACGCGGACCACCTTGCGGCCATGAATGTCGATGATCTGGCGATCGACCAGGTCCTGGCTTAGATAGAGATAATTGCCCTGATCCGCCAGCGGCACCATGGCTCCGGCCGAGCGCAGCTCGAGCGTTCCGGCAGGCGTCTCCATCACATCCTGCGAAGGCACGATGCACAACCCGTCGCGAGTTTTGAGCACCAGTCCGGCCACTTTGCCGGCATCCTCGCCGGTGGCCACGGCGATGTCCTTGAGCCGCCCGCGCAGATGGCCGTGGGAATCGGTCACCGGGGTGCCGAGCAGCGCCGTCAGGCTGATGCGGGATGTGGTGCGGGGGCGCATGATGTGAGTGTATCGCCTGGGGGCGGGGGCTTGCCTGCACATGCTGCCCGCACTGCCTGAAATCGTGTAGGATGGGGGCATCCAAGAGTTACACCGGACCAGCTTGTGATGTGGCCGAGTACATTTTACGGGGATTTTGGGAGCTAGAAAGATGCGCTCTTTTCTCAGCCTTATACGCTACTCTACGGTTTCTCGCCGAGTAATCATCACCCTCCTCACGTTGGCGGCGATCAGCTTCATCACCTCCTGCCATGAAAAGAAAGCCGGCGAAGAGTTTCGTGCCGTAGCCGCGAAGGGTGACATTACAAAGGTCCAGTCGCTGCTCAAAGGCAATCCCAACTTGGTTTTCACCAAGAACAAGACAGGTGCAACTGCATTGCACTGGGCAGCGCTCTATGGCCACAAGGATGTAGCGGAGTTGTTGCTGGCCAACAAGGCTGATGTCAATGCCAAGACCGATCCTGGAGCAACGCCTTTGCATTGGGCGGCATTCAATGGTCACAAAGACATTGCGGAGTTGCTGCTGGCTAATCATGCGGATGTCAATGCCCGTGACAAATACGGCAATACGCCCTTGCATGGTGCGGTCATGAATGACCACACCGACGTGGCAGAGTTGCTGCTGGCCAAAAAGGCTGATGTCAATGCCAAATCTCATAACGTCCTGAATCCCTTACAACAGATGATCAAATTACTGCTGTCCAATGAATCCGATAATGATGACATGCCTGACAGGGGCTGGACTCCATTGCATACTGCGGCCTTCAAGGGTTACAAAGACGTGGCGGAATTGCTGCTCGCCAACGGAGCCGAGGTAGATGTCAGGACCGAGAATGGTTATACACCTTTGAAAACTGCGGTCTTTAACAACCATAAGGATGTGGCAGAATTGCTGCTGGCCCACAAAGCTGACGTCAATGCAAGTGCCGGCGATGGCTGGACGCCATTGAATTTGGCGGCCTGGAAAGGTTACAAGGAAATGGCGGAACTCCTGCTGACCAACAAGGCCGATGTAGAAGCAAAGAACGAGCGTGGTTATACGCCTTTGAACACGGCGGCCTATTACGGCCATAAGGATATTGTCGAACTGCTGCTGGCGCACCACTCTGATGTCAACGCGAAAGCCAACGATGGCACGACGCCTTTGCATTCGGCAGCATTCAAAGGCGACAAGGATGTCGTGGATATACTGCTGGCCAACGGGGCCGCGATTGATGCTTTGACGAATAATGGCACAACACCTTTGCACTGGGCGACAGTCAAGGATCATAACGATGTAGCGGATTTGCTGCGCCAGCACGGCGGCCACGATATGGGGTCAAATTTCTTCACATCGGACTGGAATCTTCAGTAAGTGATTGATCTGCTGTGATCGTTCTCCGTGCGGCTTTCCCGTTTGCCACGGGCGGGCCCGGCTGTCACAATGACAAAATCAGACGAATGCACTGATTGGCCCACACACAACGATGAAAATCTGCCCACAATGCGATACCGGCTATCCCGACAACGCCGAGACCTGCCCTGCCCAGGGGGGATTGTTGAGCGAGATTATCGATCTGCGTCCGGGAATGTTGATCCGCAAAACCTACCGGATTGAGCGACTGCTGGGCAAGGGCGGGATGGGCTCGGTTTACCTGGCGCGGCACGAGTTGATGGACGCGCCGCGGGCGCTGAAGTTCCTGTCGCACGAGCTGAACAACGACGAGGCCTTCACCCGCCGCTTTCTGCGCGAAGGGCGGATGCTGCGCCAGGTGCGGCACAAGAACGTGGTAGACTGCGGGGACCTGGAACGGGCCGAGGACGAGCGGCTGTTTTTCGCCATGGAGTTTGTGGACGGGCCGGATCTGCGCGGCTTGATCCACCAGGCCGGCGGGCGGCTGGATGTGGCCGAGGCGCTCAGCATTGCGCGCGGCATCGCCGAGGGGCTGGGAGCGGCGCACGCCCTGGGGATGGTGCACCGGGACATCAAGCCGGAGAACGTGCTGATGGCGCGCGACAAGTCCGGCTGGGTGCCCAAAATCGCCGACTTCGGGATTGTGGCCACGGTGGAGAGCAGCACCGTCTACAAGACGACGCGCGGCAGCCTGTTGACGCCGCCCTACGCCGCACCGGAGCAGTGGCGGGGCACGCGAGCCAGCGAGTTGGACGGTCGGACAGATCTGTACGCGCTGGGCGGAGTGTTCTTCGAGATGCTCACCGGGCAGACGGTTTTCTCGGCGGAGAATTATGAAGGCTGGCTCTTTGAGCATATGCAGACGCCGCCGCGACCGCCCAGCAGCCTGCGCCCGGAGCTGACCCGCTGGAAGGGGCTTGATGCACTGGTGCTGCAACTGCTGGCAAAGAATCGCGAATACCGGCCCAGTGATGTGGCCGAGCTGCTGGGGCTGCTGGACGCGGTGCGGCCGATGGCACCGGAGAGACAGCCGACGGTGCCTGAAATACGGCGGTCGACGGTGATCGAACCGGAGCCAGAGCGGCCAAGCCGGACAGTGATTCCCGCGCCGGAAGCAAGACCACAGCCGGAGCCAGTACGGCAGCCGGGACAAGTCACACGGCTAAGCCCGGAGGCTGAGCCGGAGGCGATTAAACCGCGGCGAGGCGCGAAATGGATTCCCGAGGCAATCATCATCGCGGTCGTTCTGATGGTGTTTTTCTTTTCCTGGGAGCAATCCCATAATCGGGATGCCAATTTATCATCCGGGTCGCCCACGCAGACAACCTACGGCACAGAAACTCAGCCGACGGCTCCTAGAGGCGCACCCGATCCGCAGTGTTCGCTGGACGCCATCTGTCAGCAGGCCAAGACATTGAGTGACCAGGGACATTACACGAAAGCCATTCCACTCTTCAACCAGGCCTGCAAAGCCGGAGTTCCGCAGGCCTGTAGCGAGCTCGGCTCCCTCTACATCTGGGGACCCCATTTTGCTAATGGCGACAGCGTGACCCAGGATTATCCCCGCGCCTTGAAGCTGTTTACAAAAGCCTGCGATGCGGGCAACGCCGACGGTTGCTTCTATCTCGGCGATATGTACGACCTGGGGCGCAGCGTCCATCAGGATTTCTCCCGCGCGGCGGAGTTCTATAGCAAAAGCTGCGATGGCGGCAACAGCAATGCATGTAACAATCTGGGCGTTCAATTGATGCATGGCGCCGGGGTGAAAGAGGACAAAGAAAAAGCGCGGCAGGTTCTACTGAGAGGCTGTGCGCTGGGCAGCAACACGGCCTGCGACTGGCTCAAACAACTATAGAAGCTCGCCGCCGCTTGACACAATCTTTTGCAGCATTGAAACTGCCTTAAGGCCGCTGAAAGCAGCGGATCAATTGTTTCCGAAAGCGATGCGGAAGGGATGGAGACAAAGCCGGTGAGTAATGCGCAGGCGGGACGGCTGAGTCTTCGGCTGAATTCGACCATGGAAAGCGTCGACGCGGTAGAGGCGGCGGCGGAGAAGCTGGCCGCCGAGGCCGGCCTGGACGAGGATGAGCGCTATCACGTGGCGATGGCGGCGCGCGAGGCGGCGGTAAACGCCGTTCTGCACGGCAACGAATACGACCCCGCCAAGCGGATCGCCGCCAGCTTTGAAAACACCGGCGCGGCGCTGGTGATTACCATCGCCGACCAGGGCAAGGGGCTGGACCCGGAGAAGCTTCCCGACCCGCGCGCCCCGGAAAACCTGTTGCGCGGCACCGGCCGCGGGATTTTCCTCATCCGGTCCTTCATGGATGAGGTACACTTCAAGCAACTGCATCCCGGAACCGAGCTGACACTGGTCAAACATCTGGCGGCGGGCGGAAAGGGATAAGAGCTAGCGCAGAGCCTGGACACGGATGGAGGCCACTTTTTCCGCCTGGCGTAACTGCAAGAGCAATCACCGTAACAACAACAAGGAGGAATTACCATGGCATTGAAAATAACTTCCCGAGAAGTGGCTGGCGTCAGCGTATTGGACCTTAGCGGGCGAATCACCCTGGGCGAGGGCAGCGTGCAGTTGCGCGAAGCCATTCGCGGCCTGATCGGCAAAGGTACGAAGATTATCCTTCTGAACCTGGGAGACGTAAACTACATCGACAGCTCGGGGTTGGGCGAGCTGGTGAGCGCCTTTACCACCGCCAAGAATCAGCATTCCGAGGTCAAGCTGCTGAATCTTACCAAGAAGGTTCACGATTTGCTGCAGTTGACCAAGCTGGTCACGGTCTTCGACATCTACAACGACGAGGCCAGCGCCATCGCTTCGTTCAAGAAGTAGGCAACGGGGCAGCGCCCAGTTGAAACCAATCAAAAAGGCCATCCCACAGCGCGGGATGGCCTTTATTGCGCCTGAGCGATGCGCCGGCCGGGTTCAGGCCAGCATGGAAACCCGTTCGGGAACACAGATCACCGGCATGGTAACCGTCGCTGGCTGCTGTGCGTGGGAATGAGCGCCGCAGGTAAGCCGGTGGACAAAGTGGTAGGGCGGCCAGGGACCAGAGAGCTGCATCTGATACTCCCGCATCGAGACACAGGTGGTGGAGAACTTGTTCAGATAGCGCTCCACGCACTTTCGGTCGATCAGATGCGCTATGTCCAGCGTCATCTTGCATTTATCGGTCAACCGGCAGCTAACCTCCTCGTCCAGCGGCATGAAGAGGCGATGCATCTGGAAGCTGACGGCGCGGGCGCGGGTCTGGCGCTCGCGCTGGCGGGCAGCATTCTCGCGCAGGTTGGTGAAATACTCCCTGCTCGCGCCATCGGCCGACAGATGCTTGCCAGCGGCGTGGCCGCCACAGTCATCCACCAGAATTTTCAGATGCATTTCGGCCTTGCCGCGCAGTTTGTCGATGTGGCCAAGGAATTGGCGCTGGTTGGAACGAATGGACTTGCGCAGGCTCTCGTCGTTGTGGAATACGGTTCCGAACCGGAAAGGCAGCACGGTGGAGTGCTGGAAGCAGTCGGCAATGACCCGTGCATGGTCCACGCCGGATTTGTGGTTTAGGGCATCGGCAGGGTTGTGTTCGCTGACGATGATGGCCAGCTCGCTTGCGGGGTAAAGAAAAACCTGGTTTCCGCTGACTCCGAGGACCGATTCCATCGGGATGGGTTTGCGATGACGGGCCAATTCAGGAAATGCTTGCTTTTCACCGATGCAGTAGGCATACCAAGCCATGAGAAGACACTCCGTCTGCGTGCGCCGGAAAGCGCCACTCGTTGGTGTAGCTTTGGGAACGTAGAAACAACGGCATAGAAGACTAACGACCGGGGATAGAGAACAAACCCGGACCAATTAAGGCAAATAGTAGCCCTGTGTCAATACGGCTGGCAACCTTACGCGTCACAGAGTATGTGAAAGGTAGCCGAACCCTTGAAGTCTGTATTGACATAAGCAAAATATCAGTTGACAGGGCGAATATTCGTTCTAATCAGACAGCCAGACCACTCTAGGCATTAGCTATAACTGCCTACAGGTCGCTTTCCGGAGTCAAAACCCGGGGGAATTCGATCCCCTCACGATATGCGGCGTTGCCTGATTGCACACTGCGCCGCGCGGCCTGGTTCGAGTATCCTCATCGACAGGAGAAGCGCGTGAAGCCCGTCCTTGCCCGTACACTGAAAGATTTGCAACACAACATCCTGGCCGGCATCATTACCATCGGACCGCTGGCCATTACCTACCTGATCTTCAAGTTTCTTCTCGCCGAACTGGCCCAGGCCGGTTTGCCGGTGATCCAACTGCTAGCGGCGATTTTTCCGGAGATCTGGCTCCGCCATCCGTTGATGCAGTCGCTTCTGGCCATCGTGCTGACCCTGGTGATGCTCTATGTGGTGGGCCTGGTTTCAGCTCGGGTAATCGGCCGCCAGGCCTTCGATATCTTCGAGGCCGTGCTGGAGCGGTTGCCCTTTGTCGCCAAGATCTATACCTCGGTGCGCCAACTGCTGGACAGCATGATGGCCAAGAAGGAATCCAGTCAGCGCGTGGTGCTGATTGACTTCCCCATTGCCGGGCAGAAGTCCATCGGGTTCCTGACGCGCACCATGACCGACAATACGAGCGGCGATATGCTGGCCGCGGTGCTTGTGCCCAATGCCATCAACCCGACCTCGGCGTTCTTGCAGATTATGCCCATCAACAGAGTCACGGAGACCGACCTGACGATGGAGCAGGCGATGAGCATGATCATGACTGGCGGAGCGGTGGGGCCGGAGAGCATCCGCTTCACTCAGCCATCTGCGGTGGGGTCAGCGCCACCTGCGGTAAGGCCAGCGCCACCTGCAGTGGGGCCAGCGCCACCTGCGGTGGGGCCAGCGGCCTTCGGCACGGAGAATCGGGGTTCGTAGTTTCCCATCCGGCTAAGCCGCCTGCGCCCTCGGCTTGACCTTAGCCAGGGATTTGTTTTTGGCGGCAATCCGCGATTATCCGGCCGGCTCTTCCGCAATCAACACCTCTTTTGCGTGACCGCTTTCGGCAGCTACCTTGCGCAGACTGACGTGCTCGAAGCGCGCCCAGACAAGGCCCACGGGCACGATGCCCAGAAAGGTGACCAGGAGCAAAGTGGCGGCGCAGGCGGTGGCCGGCTCGGCTGCCACGCCGAAGAAGCCGGACATGGCTGCGGCGACCAAACCAATTTGCGTGAACCAGCCCAGCACCGGCAGTTGGAATCCGCTGGCCGCCATGCTGGAGGCCATCAACACCATGCATTTGGCCAACGTTAATCCCGCCAGTTGCGGGCTGGCGACAAAGGCCGTGGTGATCTCCAGATAGGCCAGGGTAATCAGCAACCACATGGCCAGCGAGAGCACGGAGGCAATGCCAAAATCAGAAAAAGAACGCATCGTATCCAGGCCGGCGCGAAAGGCGCGAATCTTATCGCCGATGGCGCGTCCCAGGCCTTTGGAGATAAGGCCGAAAGCGTCTTCGAGAATCAACGCCACCGCTCCGCCTGTAAAACGCACGAGTACAAGAAAAACCGCTCCGGCAACGGTGGTGATCAGCGCCCCATAACTGACTTTCTTCATCACTTCAGGGTGGGGCATAGTGTTTGGCCCGCCGAACCATGCGCTAAGAAGAATGGTGGCAGAAAAAATTAGAGCCATTGAGCCAGCATCGAAGAGGCGCTCGACAATGTAAACGGCGATCTGGTTGCTGAGCGGCAGGCCGGTCTTCTTTGAGACCAGGTAAGGCCGCACGGGGTCGGCGATGCGGCCAATGAGCGCGACTGCGGTAAAGCCGATGACCTGCGTTCCCAGCAGCGAAAACAGTGGAACCTTTTTGATGTGGCGCAGCAGCAAGGTCCAGCGTGCCGCGCGGAATGCGTAGCAGACGTAAATGCAGCCGAAGGCAATGCCGATCTTGCTCCAGTCGGCCAGTTTCAGTTGAGAGAAAAATACGCCAAAGTCAAAGTGAATCCTGTCGCGCCCCCAAACAACCAGCGCGACCAGCGCCAAAAACACCACCGAACCCAGAATCAACTCGCGTTTCTTCAAGACTTCTCCGTTCCCGGTGCCATGAATCTCTCTTTAGTCTAATCTCTCACCCGTACATGAATAGGACGTTAGCGATCAGGCTTTTCCTGCGCTTTAGGCGCGGATGCCGCCTGTCGGGCTTGCGCCTCGCGCGCCAGCACGCGGCGGTTGAACTCATGAATGACGCGCGCCACATAGACTCGCGTTTCGCGATAGGGGGGAATGCCGTGGTAACGGTCCACAGCATCCGGGCCGGCGTTGTAAGCGGCCAAAGCCAGCGCCAGATTATCGCGATAGCGGGTGAGCAACTGGTTCAGGTAGGCCGCCCCGCCGCGCAGATTTTCGTCGGGCTTGAAGCTGTCCGCGACGCCCAGGTCTATCGCAGTGGCGGGCATCAGTTGCGTCAGGCCGCGGGCGCCGGCGCGGCTGACGGCGCGGGTGTCGCCGCCGCTCTCAGCCTTCACCAGGCTGGCCAGCAGGTCTACGTCCAGATTGTGCTCACGGCCGGCTCTCGAGAGCATCTCGCCCAAATCCGCCGGAGAGAGTCTGGTGTCATGACGGGAATGGGTACCGGCTGCGGATGGATTGGAGGACGCGTCGGATCTGGGAACTGGCGGCGGATCGGGCAGTTTTTCGATCTCTGCGATCTCCTCAGGGCGTAACTCGATGTAGTTGTCCTCGCCGGCGCTGAGGTAGAGGCGAGTGCGGCCCTCGATTTCGGCGTGGTGATCGCAGCGGATTTCGAATCCGTTGCGCAGCGTGATGCGCTCGGCTGCGTGAACGGACGAGGCCAGGGCCGCGAAAGCCACCATGATCCCTGTCGTGATGAAGAAACTTCCGCGCATCCTTGAACTCACTCTCGTATTCGGCCGCAACCCCTCAAGCTCCGGCGGCAATGCGCTTGGCGATGGCGGCTTCCAACACCACGGCCACGCCATCTTCATTGTTGGGCGGGGCCTGCTTCCATCCGCGAGTCTTGGCCAGCGTCCGCAACTCCTGCGCCGCATTGCCCATCATCACGCCCTGGCCTGCCCACTGCAGCATATCCACATCGTTCCAGTTGTCGCCGATGGCCATGGTCTCTTTGCGATCAACTTCCAGCATAGTCGCGAGTTTCTGAAGCGCCCAGCCTTTGGATACGCCTCGCGGCAGCAGGTCGAGGATGGAGATATCGCGCGCCGGATATTCGGTCTTGACACATTCGCAGGAGCACGCCCACTCGCTGGCCTTGATCGCCTTCTCTGCCTGGCGCATTTGACCCACGCTGCCGCAAGCCATGCCTTGAATCGGATCCTCGCCATCCACGAGCGCATCTTCCAACGGCTTTACCACCTCGATGGCGTTACGATTGGCTTCGACCCACAAGGCGATGCGCCCATTTGCCTGTTCCAGATCCTCAAGCACAAGTTCGCCGCGGCCAGGACGGTCAAAGGTAAAAACCAAAGCCCCGAAGGGACGGAGCAACTGGCAGAGTCCGCGCGCGGTTTGAGAGGGAAGCTGGCAGCGGGCAAGAGAGTGCCCGCCCAGTGTGCGGATCGCTGCTCCATTGGACGTGATGAGGGGCGTATCCTCTCGGAGGCCGAGGCCCTCGAGCAGCGGCGTGGTGTAGGCCGTGCGGCGTCCGGTGGCAATGGCCACGGTGATGCCCGCCTCCTGCGCCGCCTTAAGCGTCAACGCCGTGCGTGGGCTGATGACCTGCGCAAAGGTGGGCAGCAGCGTGCCGTCCATGTCAATAGCCACCAGCCGAACGGGAGGGTGCATAGCTCTAGTGTAGCTTGTGCGTAGAAGCAGCTGAATCCGGTAATCTTGAAGGCATGGAACGGATTTGCAGCCAGTGCAGGGCGGTGCTCGGCGAAAAGACCGCGGCGGATTGGTGTCCAGCTTGCGGAGGGGCGTTGGTCGAGCGAACCAGCCTGCCTGCTGTCAGCGAAACCGGCGCGCCTGCGGCCGAGGTTGATCATCGCGGCATTGTGCTGCCCCGGCGTCACGCTGTGGGCGGGATTATCACGCCGCAATAAATTTGTGTGGTACATAATCGAGACCTGGGGCACCCCTCGTCTCATTTTTCGTCAGGCTTCGATTTCGAATCATCCCTTGCGACGGGGTCAGCGCGAAGGTATCTATGTTCTTTCGCATTCCATTTGTAGGACAAGACACTATGTCTACTCGGATTGGCATAAGAGTCGGTTGGCGCCCTAATCGCTTGATACAACTGAAGAGACTGGTCATCCAAATGCATCAAATTCACACCCGTAGAACTGTACTGGAATAGCCTGACGAGATGTCCTTCCTGGCAACTAAAGGCTAAAATGTAGTGCCAGGTACCTGTTCCCGTCAGATGATCGCGTTCGAGAACAATCACGCGAATCCAGGTCAATGGATCCGGATGTACTGCATGATCCTCAAGTAACTCGACCTTCCAATCGTGGGATTCCAATGAGTCTGGATCATCGGAGATAAAAGTGATCCCATCACGCAGATGAAATGTTTCTGAGCCTTGGCGACTCCCATCGTCACTTGGTGCTGTGTGGATGGTCACATTCTTGAAGTCAAAATGTCTAACATTCGAACAGGCTTGCGACTGCGCAGAAATCGAGAGCAGGCAGAACACAAGCATTACGAGGGATATTCGCAACATAAATGCACTATACCTCCCTGCAAGGATCAATGACTGATTATCTGTAATCTTATTGATAATTCTCCTCGTTCCATCACTCGTACCTCAGCGCCTCCGCCGGCAAAATCCGCGACGCTGCCGACGACGGATACATTGTGGCCAGCAGCGAGATACCTATAGAGACAACGGAGACAATGATGCCATCGAGCGGGCGCGGTGCGAAGGGCAGCGTGTCAATCGAATAGACTTCGGCGGATAAGTGGATGAAGTGGTAGTGTCCGCCGGCCCAGGCGGCGAGGTAGCCGAGCGCCAATCCAAGAGCCGTGCCGATGATGCTGATGAGGAAGCCTTGCAGCAGGAAGATGCGGCGGACCTGCGCCGGCTGTACGCCGAAGCTCATCATCACGGCGATGTCGCGGGTTTTCTCCATCACCATCATGGTGAGAGCGATGAGGATGTTGAGCGCGGCGACGATGACGATGAGCGCGATGATGATGAAGGTGACCACCTGCTCCAGCTTGAGGGCGCGGAAGAGTTCGCGGTTCTGCTCCATCCAGTTGGAGGTCATAAAGCCGCGTCCGGCCTCGTGCTCGATGGCGCGGCCGATGGCGGGAGCGCGGTCCAGATCGTCCACCTTGAAGCTGATGACGGAGAGCAGGTCGGGCTCGCTGAAGAGGCGCTGGGCCTCCGAGAGGCGCATGAATGCCATGGCTGAGTCGTACTGATAGAAACCCGATTGGAAGATGGCGGCGACGCGGAAGCGCTGGTATTTGGGCGCGAGGCCGAGGGGTGTCAGCTCGCCCTGCGGGCTGGTGACGAGAACGCTGTCGCCCACCTGCGCGCCAATGGTTTCAGCCAGGTTTTTGCCTAGCACCAGGGCCGGGTACGGAGCGTTGATCCAGCCTTCTCCGGGAAGTGTTTGCGCGAGCTTGTTGCGGGCCTCCGGTTCAAGGTCCTTGGCCGAGCCGGAGATGATGGTGTTGAGCAGGCTGCTGACCGTGCGCTCCTGATCGGGGATGATGCCCTTGATGAGCGCGAAGCCGGCGCGAGGGCCGCGCGAGACCAGCACCTGTCCGTAGATTCCCGGCGCGGCTGCGGTGACGTGGGGAACGCGGCGCAAGCGGGCGAGCAGAGGCTGCCAGTCGCGAATGCCATCCGATTCGACGCGCATCAGGTCCACGTGGGCCGAGACGCCGAGCAGACGCCCCTGGAGGTCTTGCCTCATGCCGTTGGTGATGGCCAGGGCGATGATGAGCGCAGCCACGCCCGCGGCCACTCCGGCGATGGAGATGATGGTGACCACGCCCACCACGGCTTGCCGCCGCTTGGCCTTCAGATACCGGGTTGCTATGTACAGCTCGAAGAGCATTGAATCTATTCTACTTGCGCGACTGCTTCTTCCGTCTTATTTCTCTTCCGCGGCAATCACCGTCTTGGCCACGCCCACGTTCTCATGCCGGTCGTAGACACGGACGGTGATCAGATGCTCGCTGATTTTGCCCGCAACAACATCCAGGAAAATGCGCAGATCGTAGTGTTCGCGCTTTGAGTCAGAGATGCGGCCCACCGGCTCAATGTATTGCCAGGGACCGGCGTCGAGCGAGTACTCGGCTCGGGCGATGGGCGAGAAGGCATCTTCTGCATCGAAGACCACGCGGAACGGCCGGGGGCAGTGGCTGCCTTCGCAGTCCACGGGTTCACCGATTGCCTTGAACGCGGAAACGATCGGAGGCGTGGTGTCCACCTCAAATCGCTCGCTGATTTTGTCGCCGGTGAGGGCGTCGCCGGGGGTGTGCGAGGGCGCGTCGGAGGCAACGACCTTAACCTGATAGCCGCCATCGGGAATCTGTGTGGCGTCAAAGCTCCAGGCCTTATCGGTGAGTTTGTCCTTGAGCAGCCGCCAGACGGTTTCGCCGTCTCCGCGCAGGTAGAGGGAGTAGGTCAGCTCATCGCCGTTGTCGTCGTGCGCCGCCCAGCGGACGGTGATGGCAGTGCGGTCCTTGGCGGCCTGTAGGGGCGCGTTTGCGCTTGCATCGTGCTTCAATCCGGGGTTCTGGCTGAGGTTCGGGCTCGGGTTCGGGCTCGGGTTCGGGCTAGCGGCAGGAAAGGCGATGTTGACCGTTGCCGTCTGACCGGCGATCTGATTCTGGGCGTTCCAGCGCGCTCCGGGCACGACCACCAGATCATCGACCACTGGAGCGGCATTGACGGGCAGGAAGTTGACGCCCACGCCGCCCAACGAGCCATTCGGGTGGAGCACGGCCTTCCATTGCAGGAAGCGGCCAGCGGGCGAGGCCACCGCGCCATCGCGGAGCGGCTGCCATTCAGACCATCCCCAGTCGGAGCGACTCTCGCCGTTGCGGCCACGGGCGGGCTGCTCCACGTTGCCGGTGCGGGTCAGCAGTTCGTAATTGGCCGAGCCGGGCTGGACTTCAACGCGGCCAAAGCGGGCAAGCGCGCCTGCGTCAAGGACGTCGCTGGCGTATTCGTGCTTGTCGGCGGTTGCGGCCAGGCGGCAGAGCTTCCCGGTGTTGCCGGTACCGATGAGGATTGCGTCCGGCTGGCCCTTTGCACCGGGAGCAACAGCCAAACTCAAACCCTGCTGCGCCTCCAGGTGGGCGATGTCGGCGTAGCTGCCGTCGCCGGCGATGTGGAAGACACGGCCGCGGTTGCCGGTGAGCGCGAGCAGGCCGTCGGGGCGCGCTGCCAGAGCGTAGACAATCTCATCTTTGCCGGACCAGAGCTTGCGCGGGGCCTGGCCTTCAACAAGCGCGTAAATCTCGCTGCCTTCAGGCACCGAGGCGCTGGTATTGGCCGCCTGTAATGAGCCGGGCTGCATGATGGTTATCATGGCGCCCATTCCAGGTCCCTGCACATTCAGAGGCGGCAGCGGGTTGCGGCTCTTGTCGCCCACGCTGGCCGCGTAGATGGTTCCGTTGGCGGCAACGGCGACGGCGGTAATCTCGCGGCGGGGCGCCTCGAAAAGGACGTAGCCTTTGCCCTGAGGACTGATGCGATAGACGAGGCCGGAGCCGTCTGTGCCGGCGATCAGATTGCCCTGCGCGTCCCAGGCCAGCGAACGGATGTGTTGCTCGTCGCTCTTGAAGAAGATCTCTGGCCTGACGCCGGGCTTACTGACATCAACGCGATAGACGGCGCCCGGGCCGCCGGTGGCGATGTAAAGGTGGCCGGCCGCGTCGAAGGTCAGATCCCAGATGTAGTGAGTTTTTGCTCCGGGTTTTTCCGGGGGCGGGATTTTGTCGACCGTTGGCTTGGCGTCATTTACTTTACCGTCGCTCGCTTTGCCTGAATCCTGACTGTTGGCAGCTTTGCCGGGAACCGTGGCTTCGCCAGCCGTTGCATCGTCCACTTTTGCCGCGTCGAAAACAACCGTGGCGCTAGAATCGTCTTGCTTGGCGGTGGCATCGGGCTTGAGCAGATAAACCTTGCCGCTGGGCAACGTGGCCGCGTAGAGCGCGCCATCGGGACCGAGGCGGACGACCTGGACGCTGAGGTCTTTGCTCTCGAAAAGTGTGAACGCCTTGCCATCTGCCGCGATGCGCAGCACAGTAGCCGGGGACGCAGTTCCCACGTAAGCCGTGCCGGATTTGTCTACGGCTACTGACCAGACATAGGTCGAGGGCGTGGTGGCCAGCTCAGTCAGAGCAGGCCCGGTTTGCAGATATCCGTCGCTCGAGAGCGCAACCCCTTGCGGCGTGCCTTTTTCAAACTCCTCCAGCCGCGACTGGGTCCACAGGTGCGTTCCCTGGGCTGATGCGTGCAGCGAGGCAACGGCCAGCACGGCCACGGCCAGCGCGGAAAGACGGAAGGCAAAACGGGAGCGGCGAGTCGTACGGAAGGAAAGTAACATCTGCGGTTGAGTTTACTAGAGATGGGTGAGAAGTGGCATATTACCGGCGGGGGTGACGAGTGGGGTGGCTCATTTCGAAATGCCGTTGCCACCTTTATTGCGCCGATTCAAGGCAGATTTCATGCCATATGCCCGGAACGTATTCCAGCACATATAACTGATCTCCGCCGTGATAGAAACCCACACTTTTCACGGTCGCTTGAATCCCCGCGTATTTCATCTGTTCAGGTTGAAGCTTGTGATGGTATTTCCAGTTCCGAGCAAAGTCTTCCAACATTGTTTTTGAAACAATTCGAACTTTTGTACCCGCCGGAAATGCTGCTGTGTAAGGCGTTCCCACTTACCATCCTCTCTTTCTGTCGTCGAAAGGTTCTCAATGCCGGAAGTGGCGCATGCCGGTGAAGACCATGGCCATGCCTAGCTTGTCGGCGGCGGCGATGACTTCTTCGTCGCGGACCGAGCCACCGGGCTGGATGACGGCTGTGGCTCCGGCTTGGGCTATTGCTTCAAGGCCGTCGGGAAAGGGGAAGAAGGCGTCGGAGGCGGCGACGCAGCCCTTGAGCGGCAAGATGGCTTTCATCGCGCCGATGCGGGCGGCGTCCACGCGGCTCATCTGGCCCGCGCCCACGCCGAGGGTCTGGCCGTCGCGGGCATAGACGATGGCGTTCGACTTGACGTGCTTGCAAACGCGCCAGGCGAAGAGCAGGCTGCGCAGCTCGTCGGCGGTGGGCGGACGCCAGGTGACGATTTTCAGGCCGGGATCGAGCGCAGTCGCATCGATGCGGCCGGTATCGGCGTCCTGCAAGAGAAGCCCTCCGGACACGTGCTTGACGACCGGACGCGGCGGCGCGGCGTGGACTTCAACCAGGCGCAGGTTCTTTTTGGCGGCGAAGCGCTCGCGGGCTTCGGCAGTGAAGCCGGGGGCGGCGATGGCCTCGACGAATAGCTTGGCGATCTCAGTGGCTGCATCGCCGTCCACCGAGCGGTTGATGCCGATGACTCCGCCGTAGGCCGAAACCGGGTCGCAGGCCAGCGCCTTGAGATAGGCTTCGAGGAGGTTCGAGCCGGTGGCCGCGCCGCAGGGGTTGGTGTGCTTGACGATGATAACCGCAGGCTCGTCAAACTCCTGCGCCAGCTCCCAGCAGGCGTCCAGATCAACGATGTTGTTGAAGCTGAGCTCCTTGCCCTGGAGTTGGCGAGCGCCGGCAATTCCCTGCCCTGAGCCATCAGAATAAAGCGCGGCGCGCTGATGGGGATTTTCTCCGTAGCGTAGGGACTGCGTCAGCGGGAGGTTGATGCGCAGCGTGGCAGGCAGACTGGGCACCTGCGGTGCGGCGGAAGCCTTCGGCACAGCTTGGTCGGGTGGGGGAGCGTCGGAAATTTGATCCAGCGTGTTGGCGATGGCGGAATCGTAGGCCGCAGTGAGTGAGAAGGCCTGTTTGGCCAGCCGCCAGCGAGTCTCGCGGGACAAACTGCCGCTATTCGCCTTCAATTCTTCGACCAACGCGGGATAATCAGCGACGCGGGTCACGATAGCTACGTCTTCAAAGTTTTTGGCGGCGGAGCGGACCATCGAAGGACCGCCGATGTCGATGTTCTCGATGAGGTGACCGAAGGCGACGCCCGGCTGCGCCGCCGTCTTCTCGAAGGCGTAGAGGTTCACCACCACCATGTCGATGGGCTGGATGCCGTGCGCGGAGACGGCGGCCTCGTGCTCCTTGTTGCCGCGGATATACAGCAGGCCGCCATGGACGCGGGGGTGTAGGGTCTTGACGCGGCCGTCGAGCATCTCCGGAAAGCCGGTCAGGTCGCTGATGTCCTTAACGGCCAGGCCGGCCTCGCGCAGAGCGCGCGCCGTTCCGCCGGTGGAGACCAGCTCCACTCCAAAGCCGGCCAGCGCCTGGGCAAACTCCACCAGGCCCGTCTTGTCGGTCACGCTGAGCAGCGCCCGCCGAATCCGCTTTTCCGCACTCACAATCGCACTCCTTTATTGAGGTTTAGCCAAACTCCAGATTACAACGCAGGGGAGCAGAACCCAGGATGGCGCAGCGGCCTGTTGCTGCCAAAGGGTCGAATAGACGCCTGCGAGTTCGCTGGAAATGCTTTAGAGTTGAGGAATGGGAAGTTTTTCCCCTACTCCTCATAATCCGGAATATCTGCCTCAGGAAGGCGGATTCAATCCGCCCCCGCCGACCCCAGTTCGCCGGCGGCGTCCCTCGTGGTCTTACGCACCCGCTACCTATGCGCTGGTTGGCATCAACTGCCTGGTTTTTCTGGCTATGACAGCGCACGGTGTCAGCGTCTGGGGTTCCACCACTGATCAACTAAAGTACTGGGGAGCCGATAATGCCGGCTCTGTCCTGGTCTACAGCGAATGGTGGCGCATTATCACCGCCATGTTCGTGCATGTGGGTTGGATTCACCTGGCCTTCAATATGTGGTGCCTGTGGAACCTGGGATTGCTGGCCGAGCCGCTGATGGGTTCGGCGGGCGTACTGGAGGTTTACATCCTCACCGGCGCGGCGGGCAACCTGCTCTCCACCTTTGCTAACTGGTGGTGGTACAACGCTGACTGGGTGAAGTTTCACGATCTGGCTGTGTTTCCGTACGGCGCGGGCGCCTCGGGAGCCGTCTTTGGCATCGCCGGAGCGCTGATTATCCTGCTCAAATCGCATCGGTTGCCGGTGCCTTCACCGGAACTGCATAAACTGCGCAGGCAGGTGATTTACTTTGCCGCCATCAACCTGGTAATCGGCTTCACCATCAGCCTCGGAGTCATTGCGAGGCATACCGGGGTAAGCATCGACAATATGGCCCACCTGGGCGGCGTTCTCTGCGGATTGCTCTTCGCGGCCCCTCTGGTGCCGCGGATTGGCTCGTCCCGCGATCTGTTTCTCTTCCGCCGCCGCGCGGCCACGGTCATGGTGGTGGGAATATTGGTGCTGTTCGGCTTCTACCTGGCCCAGCTGCCGCGGTGAGGCGCTATTTCAACGATAATTTTGGTGCGAATCCCAGGCTTGCCGCCTACCGCGTCGCCGTAGCGGCGAACTTCTTCACCATGGCCAGCAGCAGCTTGCGGTCGCTCTCATTCAGGTTGGATGAGTAGCGGCGGATCTGGTTGAGAAAGCGCAACTCCTCGTCGGAGAGCTTTTGCAGGTTCGGCTGCCGGCCCAGCGCGTCGTCGGCGAAGAAATGGGTGATGGGCAGATCGAGAGCTCGCGCAATCTTCGACAGCGTATCCAGCGAAGGAACCGTATGGCCATTCTCCACGCGCGAGAGGTAGCAACGCAACAGGCCAGTCTTCTTTTCGATGTCTCCCTGGGAAAGCCCCTTCTGCAGGCGGAAAGCGCGGATGGTGGTGCCGATCTTCAACATGGAGATGTCCTGTTCCATTGCCGCCGGGGTTACCTTCGCGGTAGCAATCGATAGATTATTAACATAATAGTTAACATGAGCCGGGCAAGAATGCAAGTGTTTTTATCGCGTCTTGAAACCTGCGTAACAAGCGCGCCGGGCGGCAGATTCCGCGTGTCAGGCAAAAACCGTAAACCTTCGCGGCGCGTAGTCCGTCTTAATGAATACGAGCGCGAGAGGTCTGGGAGCGTGAATGCGGCGAGAAGTTGCACATCGGGTGGTGATGGCGGGAATCTTTGTGGCTGGCGGTCTAGCCGCCCTGGCCCAGTCTCCGGCCACGCCCGCGGCCCAGTCCGCCACGCCCTTGAGCACGCCTGGCGCCAGTGAATCGTCTTCGCAGAGTCCTCCCGCACCGGCGCAATCTGGAGGAAAACTGCATGGCATGGTCAAGAGCGGCAACATTCCCCTGCCCGGCGTGACCATAACCGCCCAGAACACGCTCACCGGCAAGCGCTTTTCCACTACCACCGACATCACCGGCGCATGGATTCTGACCATTCCTCAGAATGGCCGCTACGTGCTTCGCACCCAGTTCGCGGGCTTTGCGCCCGTCTCGCAGGAGGCGGTGCTCAACGCCGCTAATCGCGACCAGACGGTGAGCTTTGATCTGCTGCTGGCCTCGCGAGCGGCCCAGCAGCAGGAAAGCGAGGCCGCAAACCAGCAAGCCATTCAATCGACCATCCAGCAATTAACAGCCAACGGCGCGCAGAGTCTGAGCCTGATGAACGCGCTCACGAGCGACACCGAGAGCCAGGCTGGGCCATCCGGCGTGACCGGCGCGGCGCTTCCCTCGATAGCCGGAAACACCGACTTTGGAGACGAATCCGTGGCCATCAGCGGCCAGACAGGAGCGGTGAGTCCGCTGGCCGGCCTGGACATGGACCGCGTTCGCGATGCGGTGGAGACGCTGCGCGCGCAGGGAGCCTTGCCCGGCGGACAAAATGGACAATTTGGACAAGGCGGTAACTTCGGCGGCGGTGGCGGCCTCTTCGGCGGAGGCGGAGGACCGGGCGGCGGCTTCGGCGGGCCGGGCGGATTTGGAGGCGGAGGCGGACGCGGCAACTTCCGCGGCTTCAATCTCAACCAGCCTCACGGCGCCATCTTCTGGATCGGCAGCAACTCGGCGCTCAACGCGGAGCCCTTCAGCCTGCGCGGCCAAGCGCAGCAGCAGCCGCCCTCCGGCACCAACCGCTTCGGGATTACCTTCATGAGCCCGCCTTATCTGCCGCATCTCACCAAGCCCAGCGGCAAAGACATGATGTTCCTGACGCTCAGCGGCCAGCGCAACTCCAATCCCCTGGACCAATACGCAACCGTGCCCACAGACGGCAATCCCCTATTTGGGACGGTGGACGAGCGGAACGGAATTTTCACTGGCCAGCCTACGATTTATGATCCGACAACCGGTCTGCCCTTCCCCACCAACATCATCCCCAGCGGACCGACCGGGCGAATTGCTCATTCAGCGACCTGGCTGCTGACCTGCCCGAATCCCTATTCCAGCGGGACGAATTGCCAGCCGTTTCTTCCCGCGCCCAACCTGCCCGGCTACGCGCAAAACTACCATCTGCTGAGCACCGCGCAGACCAACACGACGCAGGCCGGCGTGCGCTATATGCGCAGTCTGGGCAAGAACGCTACCCTGCCCGGCGGCCGCGGCGGCTTAGGCCGCGGCGGCAGCGGGCGCAGATCTCAGAATCAAGGGCTGCGCCAGAACATCAACTTCAACTACAACTGGACCGACTCGGCTGCGGACAGGGTGAACGTCTTTCCGCAGTTAGGCGGCAAGAGTTCTTCGAACGCAAACTCCGTGCAGGCCGGCTACACGGTGGGCTACCACAAGCTGACCAACATCTTCAACGCCAACTGGAATCGCAGCACCAGCCAGGCAACCAACTACTTCACCAATAAGACCGACATTGCAAACGGGGCAATTATCGGTCTCGGCATTACAGGCACCGACAGCTCTCCACTCAACTACGGCCTGCCCAATGTGACGCTCAGCAGTTTCACCGGATTGAACGAGCAGCAGCCCAGCTTCGCGCTCACGCAGACCATTTCGGCTTCGGAGGTGCTGAGCTGGATTTACGGCAAGCACAACCTGCGCTTCGGCAGCGACTACCGCCGCGTTCACCGGGATTTCCTGGGCGGCTCGAACTCCACCGGCACCTTCACCTTCACCGGCCTGTTCACCGAGGATGCCGCGCACGATGCGACCACCGGCTCGTCGCTGGCGGATTTTCTGCTCGGACTGCCTCAGGAGACCGTCATCGACGCCGCCGCCAGCAAAAGCTACCTGCGCGAGAACGTCTGGGATGCCTACGCGACAGACGACTGGCGCGCGCGGACCAATCTCACGCTCAACTACGGTCTGCGCTATGAGTACTTCGCGCCTTATACGGAGAAGTATGATCGTCTGGGCATGGTCTACACCGATCCTGGTGCGGCGTTTAGTCTGAATCCGCCCATCGAAGTTGGGCCAGGAGGCTCCGCTGCGAGCGGCAACTTGCCCGCGTCGCTTGTTTTTCCATTCCGCACCGCCTTTGCGCCGCGCATGGGCCTGGCGCTGCGGTTGCCCAGGCAGACCGTGGTGCGCGCCGGCTATGGCATTAATTACACCGTCAGCCAGTACGCCACATTTGCCACCACTATGGCGCGTCAGCCAATCGCCAGTCAGCCCTCGTTCGTCAACGAGCAGACCAACGAGTTCACCTCCGGCACCGGTAATCGCCTGGCCAATGGATTTTCCACTCCGGCATCTGAAGGCAGCTATGAACTCGACCCGCACTACCATCTGCCCTATGTCGAAGTGTGGAACCTGGACGCGCAGAAAACGCTGCCCTGGAGCGTGGTGCTGAACGTAGGCTACAGCGGATCGAGAGGCAATCATCTGGACATCACCAGCGCGCCGCGCGCGAGCTTGAGCAGCCCCGGCACCGACCGCACAAACCAGGTTTTCAACTATGAGCAGTCCGCTGCTTTTTCGAAGTTCAACGCCGGGACGCTACGGCTCAACAAGCGGTTGAGCAAGGGCATCTCCTTCGGCGCCAATTACCAGTACTCTCACTCCATCGACGACGCCGGCTCGGTGGGCGGAACGTCGACGGTGGTGGCGCAGAACTGGCAAAGCCTCAAAGCCGAGGAAGGCAACTCGAGCTTCGACCAGCGCCACAGTGTCAGCGGTACTTATCTTTATGAGTTGCCCTTTGGCAAAGACAAATTCTGGGTAACGAGCGGCGTTGGCTCGCATATTCTGGAGGGTTTTTCCGTCTCCGGCAGCTTCACCTTTGCTACCGGGACGCCGCTTACGCCCACTTATCAGGCGGGCGTGACGGACGTGACCAGCGGTACAGCGGGCACGCAGCGGCCAAATTACACAGGCGTCTCGGTCACCGCGGGCGCAGGCTCATTGAAAGAGTGGTTCAACCCCGCGGCATTCACGCAGCCGCCTAACAGTTCGACCACGCCGAGCTGCCCCAACTGCGGGAATGTATCGCGCAACTCCGTCGCCGGGCCGGGAACCGTGCAGAACAACATGGCGCTCTCCAAGACGATGCAACTGGGCGGCACGCGCAGCACGGAGTTCCGCGCCACGGCCAACAATGTTTTCAACACAGTGCAATACGCGGGCGTGGACACCAACGCGGCTTCGCCCAGCTTCGGGCAGGTGACTTCGACCGCTGCCATGCGGTCGTTCCAGTTTACGGCGAGGTTCAGATTTTAAGGGCAGCGAGTTAGCCGCGCTGCGCGTGCGTTGGCTAGTTAGCAAGTTAGCAGGTTATTGCTGGAAGGCAATCGATGATAGGTTGGGCGCGAAAGATCGGAGCGGGTTTTACGGCGCTGGCGCTGGTGTTGGCAGGCGTGTGGACCGAGCCTGCCTTTGCGCAGAATTCCGAGCAGGTCCCGCAGGGCGGTTTCGTGTTCAAAATGAACGCCGAATTGGTGCTGACCAATGTAGTGGCGCGCGATGCGAAGACCGGCGAACTGGTGAACGGGCTCAAGCAGAGCGACTTCAGCATCTACGAAAACGGCAAACAGGAGCGCATCTCGACCTTTGATTTTGAAACCGTGGAGATGGCCACGCCGCTCAACGAAGCCACCGTCAGCGGACTGGCTATGGGAAGCAACGCGAACAGGGCCGTTGTCGTTGCCCGCCCAGAAGACTTGCGCAATCACCGGCTGATCGTGATGTTCTTCGATCTGACCTCGATGCAGCCCGAGGATCTGGACCGCAGCGTGGCGGCGGCGCAGGAGTTTCTGCGCAATAAAATGCAGCCCGCTGATCTGGTGGCGCTGATCTCGCTGGGCGACACGCTCAAAGTGGACCAGGACTTTACCGCCGACAAGAATGCTCTCATCAACGAGGTCGCCGTCTACAACGGGAGTGAAGGTCAGGGCTACGCCGAAGGCGCAACAGCGAATACCAATCAGGTGGAAGACGCATCCGGCTACACGCCCGACGAGAGCGAATACAACGACCTAAACACCGACCGCGAATTGTTCGCGCTGAAAGCCGTGGCCAAGTCGCTGGAAAAGATCACGGAAAAGAAATCACTGCTGTACTTTTCCGGCGGCATTCAGCGCGACGGCATCGAGAACCAGGCCTCATTGCGGGCGGCCATCAACGCCGCGGTGCGCGCCAACCTGGCGATTTATTCCGTAGACACGCGCGGCTTGCAGGCCGTCTCGTCGCTGGGCGACGCATCGACCGGCAGCCTGCGTGGGACAGGCGCTTTCAACGGCGGCGCGCTCACCAACAACATGAACTCCAACTTCGCCACGCAGGAGGTGATGGGCACGCTCTCCACCGACACCGGCGGCAAGGCCTTCTTCGATTCCAACGATTTCGCACCCGCGTTTGCGCAGGTGCAGCGCGATACCTCCGCATATTATGCGATTGGCTTCCACAGCTCGAATCCAGCGCGCGACGGCCGCTATCGCAAGCTGACCATCAAGGTGAACCGGCCCGGAGTGAAGCTGGAATACAGGCCCGGCTACTATGCGCCGGCCGACTTTCAGCACGCGGGAAAAGAAGACCGTGAGCGCGATCTGGAAGAGCAGCTGGCCAGCGACCTGCCGGCCACCGACATGGCCGTCTACCTGGACGCGCTGTTTTTCCGCCTCGAAGAAAACCGCTTCTTTGTGCCGGTTTCGCTGATCGTGCCCGGCTCGCAGATACCCTTTGTGAAGGGCGGCGACAAAGACAAGGCCACGCTGGACGTTATCGGCACGGTGATCGACGAGGCCAAGCGGCCCATCGGCCATGCGCGCGAGACGGTCAAGCTGAACCTCGATCCGAGCTTGCAGGCGCGGCAGAAAAACATTCAATACACCACCAGCTTCAACCTGCCGCCGGGAAAGTATCACTTGAAATTCGTTGTCCGCGAGAATCAGACCGGCCGCATGGGCTCCTTCGAGGCTGTAATCACGCTGCCGGAGATGAAGAAGGCGCCGTTGAAAATGAGTTCCATTGTGCTGGCGTCCATGCGCCAGCCGAGCAAGAAGATAAGCCCGCTGGTGCGCGGCGGCCAGGAGTACGTACCCAACATCAGCCACGTCTTTCGCCGCGACCAGCACCTCTACCTGCTCTACGAAATCTACTCACCGTCGCGAGAAAAGGCAGTTGGCGACCAGCCCAAAGGAACGAAGCCTGGAATTAATCTCCTAAGCAGCCTGGAACTGATACAAGGCTCGACGAAGGTGTATGAGACGCCTCTTGTGCAGGCCAAGGCCGTCAATGTGGAGGGCCGCGACGCGGTGGCCATCGAGCTGGATGTCCCGCTCAGCGGGCTCAAGCCCGGCCAGTACGTATGCCAGTTAAACGTAATCGATGACGCGGCGGGCAGCTTCGCCTTTCCGCGCTTTGCGGTGCTGGTGAAGGAGGCGCTAGCCACACCGGCAGCCGCTGTTGCGCCTCAATAAGGAAGCACGGCGCAACAATTCGGTAAAATCAAAAGCATGACACTCACTGCCCAGGATCGCGCGCGGCGCATCAAAATCATTCTCTTCGACGTGGATGGAGTACTGACCGACGGCAAGATCTGGATCATTCCTGCTCCGGTGGCCGGGCCGGATGGGACCATTACCAAAATGATCGAGGCCAAGGGCTTCAACGCGCATGACGGCGCGGGCGTGACGCTGGCGCGGCTGGGCGGAATGAAGCTGGGCGTCATTACCAAGCGCATCACGGAGGCCGTGGCCCTGCGCGCACGCGACCTGAAGCTGGAATTCGTTTACCAGGGCGAGGCCTTCAAGATGAGGCCGGTGCGCGAGATCATGGCCAAGGAAGGTGTGACGCTGGAGGAGATTGCCTTCGTGGGCGACGACGTGATCGACCTGGCGGTGATGCGGCAGTGCGGACTGGCTATCGCTACAGCCAATGCGCGGGAGCAGGTAAAGGCCGAGGCCCATTACGTGACGCCGCACCGGGGCGGCGAGGGCGCGGGGCGCGATGCGATTGAGTTCATCCTCGAAGCCAAGGGCCTGCTGGATAAGTGCCTCAAGGCATCCATCGACGAGAGTAATCCGCTGCCGCCCTCCATCGACATAGGCCGCGGCGGGGATTTGAAGTAATGGCAGCGCAGCCAAAACGCGCGGTGGTGCTGTTGAGCGGTGGGCTGGACTCGGCCACGGTGCTGGCCATTGCCAAGAGCCAGGGCTACGAGCTGTACGCGCTTTCGTTTTCTTACGGACAGCGGCACGTGATTGAGCTGGAAGCGGCGCGGCGTGTAGCAGCAGCAGTCGGCGTGGCGGACCACCGCATTGCGAAGATCGATCTGCGGGTTTTTGGCGGCTCGGCGCTGACCGCTGAGATCGACGTACCCAAGGGGCGCGATGCGGAAGCGATGAGCCATGGGATTCCGATTACCTACGTCCCGGCGCGCAACACGATCTTTTTGGCGTTTGCGCTGGCGTGGGCAGAGGTGCTGGGGGCGAGCGACATCTTCATCGGGGTGAATGCACTGGATTACTCGGGCTACCCCGATTGCCGTCCGGAGTTTATTGAGGCCTTCGAGAAGATGGCGAATCTGGCGACAAAGGCCGGAGTTGAGGGACGGCAAAAGATCACGATTCATACGCCGCTGATCGCGCTGACCAAGGCGGAGATTATTGCCAAGGGGATTGAGTTGGGCGTGGATTACGGGCTGACCAGCAGTTGCTACGATCCGGGAGCGAAGGGCGAACCGTGCGGAGAGTGCGATTCGTGTTTACTCAGGCGGAAGGGATTCCGGGAGAATGGGATTGAGGATCCATTGGGAAAGGCTAGCCTCTAGCTCCTAGCTTCTAGCTACTAGCTTTTTCTGTACCGGGCCGGCAATCGATTTCTGGCAAAATGAGCTAGAAGCTAGGAGCTAACAGCTAGAAGCTGCCTTTATGTGCTACGCGGTCAAGGAAATCTACTACACGCTGCAGGGCGAGGGGGCGCAGGCGGGGCGCGCGGCGGTCTTCTGCCGCTTTGCCGGATGCAATCTCTGGTCGGGGCGCGAAGCTGACCGTGCGGAGGCTGTCTGTAAATTCTGCGACACCGATTTTGTGGGCGTGGACGGCGAAGGCGGCGGAAAATTTGACTCGGCTGAGGATTTGGCAGAGGCCATCGCGCAGAAGTGGTCGGCGGATTCAGGATTGGGCAGGCGGTTCGTGGTTTGCACCGGCGGCGAGCCTCTGCTGCAACTGGACGCAGAGCTGATTGCCGCGCTGCATGGGCGGAATTTCGAGATTGCCGTGGAGACCAACGGAACGATTACCGCGCCGCAGGGGTTGGACTGGATTACGGTTAGCCCGAAGTCCGGCGCCGATCTCAAACAGCGCAGCGGGGACGAACTGAAGCTGGTTTTTCCCCAATTGGGCGTCGATCCGGCGGAGTTCGAGGCGCTCGCCTTCCGGCATTTCTACGTGCAGCCGATGGACGGGCCCAGCCGCGAGGCCTATACAGGGCTTGCGTTGCGCTACTGCCTCGAGCATCCGCAGTGGCGGCTGAGCCTGCAAACCCATAAGATTTTGGACATTCCGTAGATAGGAATTCATGGAAATCTTTAAGGAGTACACAAATCTGTCGCGCCGCGCAAGCCCAACGCGGTTTAGAATCGTCTTTATAGCAGGCAGAGCTGCTCCCACCGGCTGCCTGCAATGCCTCCCGGCCCAAGTCGTTGATTTTCTTCTTCAGACGGCCCGGCTAAAAGGCATGGAATCCCCAGGAATATGACAAGAAATATCCGTTTATCGCCCCTTTGGCTCGTGCTTGCCGCCGCAATTGCCTTCGTGCTGCCGGCCAGGCCCGCCTGCGCCCAGACCACCCCCGTTCAGATTGTTCCTGGAAGCACGGCTCCAGATAAGCCAGAAACAGCCGCTCCGGCCAAGGGCAACCCAGCCAAGGCGCCCACAGCCAGCCCGATCCAGATTGCTCCGGCCAAAGCGGCAGATTCCGCCACCAGAGACATGGAGGAGCCAAACCGCGCCCAGGCGTACTATCACATGGCGCTGGCCAGCGGTTATGAAGATCAGGCCATCAGCGATGGCCGCCCGGAGCTGGCGACTCGGGCCATCGAGGAGTACAAGCTGGCGCTGAACGCCGACCCCGGCTCGCCGCAGTTGAACCTGGCTCTGGCCAACCTGTACTTCCGCGTCGGCCGCACGCGCGAGGCGGAGAGCACGGCGCGTGGGCTGCTGAAGAGCGCGCCTGACGATATCGAAGCGCACAAGCTGCTGGGGCGCATCTACCTGCGCGCGCTGGGCGAAGGGCAAAACGCGCCGCCCGCCTCCTCGCCCACTGGCAACGTGCTGAATCTGGCGATCAAGGAATTCGAGAAGATTGTCGCGCTGCAGCCGAAGAACGTCGAGAATCGCATGGTCCTGGGCCAGCTCTACACCATCAAGCACGACCAGAAGAAGGCCGAAGAGCAGTTCAAGACAGCACAAGCCATGGAGCCTGATTCCGAGGAAGTGGTGCTGAACCTGGCCCGCCTGTATGCCGAGAGCGGCGACCTCGAGCAGGCAGCCAAGGCGATTGAGGCTGTTCCGGTAGACGACCGGACGGCCAAGATGGAGGATACGCTGGGCTCGGTCTATGAGCAGTTGAAGCGGACCAAGGAGGCCATTGCCGCCTATCAACGCGCCGATGGCCTGGAGCCGGGGGACCCGCGCACGCTGGATGCGCTGGCCCATGCGCTGCTCAGCGACAACCAGCTCGATGAGGCGCTCAAGCAATACCGGGCGCTGGCCGAGGCCGACCCGGAGAACGCCGCGGCCCTGGTGCGCATCAGCGAGATTCAGCGCCGCCAGGGAAAATATGAGGATGCGCTGGCCACCGTCCGCAAGGCGCGCAGAATGGACTCCAGCAGCCTGGAAGCCGGCTACAACGAAGGGCTGCTGCTGGATGTGCTGGGCCGCTACGACGAGTCCGCGCAAACCTACGAGAAGATGGTGGACCTGACCTCGCACGCCAACGGAGCCTACACCAGCGAGGAGAAAAACAATCGCGGCATCTTTCTGGAGCGGCTGGGAGCGGTATATCACGAGCAGAACAAGACGGCCGAGGCCATCGCCACCTATCAAAAGATGATTGACATGGGCAGCGAGCCGGCAGTGCGCGGCTATCAGTTCCAGGTGGATACCTGGCGCGACGCCAAACAGTACGACAAGGCCATCGAGTCAGCGCGCAATGCCGTGGAGGCCAACCCCAACAATCGCGAGCTGAAACTGATGCTGGCCGCGGAGATGGGCGACCTGGGCAAGACCGACGAAGGGCTGACGCAGGCCAAAGGGCTGCTGGCCAACACCGCCGACGATCGCCAAGTGTGGCTGGCGATGGGCCAGATGTGCGTTCGCGCGCGCCGCTGGAAGGAGGCCGAGGATGCCTTCAACAAGGCCGAGGCGCTGACCACCAAGAAGGAAGACCGCGGCTATCTGCTCTTTCTCCGCGGCGAACTGGCCGAGCGGCAGAAACATTACGAACCGGCCGAGCAGTTCTTTCACCAGGCGCTGGAATTAGAACCGGACAGCGCCATAACCCTCAACTACCTGGGCTACATGCTGGCCGACAAGGGAAAACAGTTGCCCGAGGCCCTCAAGCTGATTCGCAAGGCCGTGGAGCAGGAACCGATGAACGGCGCCTACCTGGACTCGCTGGGATGGGTGTACTTCAAGATGGGCGAGTACGAACTGGCCGAGCAGTACCTGCGCCAGGCTGTGGAGCGCGATCAAACCGATCCCACGGTCCACGACCACATGGGCGAGCTCTACGAGAAGACCGGCCGCTTCCGCATGGCCACGGCGCAGTGGGAGCTATCGCTGGAGGAGTTCGCCAAGTCGGCTCCGGTAGACGTGGAGCAGGCCGAAGTGGCCAAGGTGCAAAAGAAACTGGACTCCGCTCGCGTCAAGCTGGCCCGGCAGGAAAGCGCCACCGGACAAACCAAGCCGGAATGAGCGCCCCATTTCCCTTTCGCGTCCATCCGTTGTAGGATTTTCTCGGATGGGGCGGAGGGTTATGGCCGCGCCAAGAGGAATATAAAACGTATGAATCGCACAAGTTCAGATAGGCGCACACGCCGCTTCCGGCAGCCCAACGGCTTTACGCTGATGGAGTTGCTGATTGTCATGTCCATCATTACTGTTCTGATGCTGATCGGCTTCCCAACCTACAAAACCGTCATGAAACACGTCCGCGAACTTTCGGCAAAGAAGTCCCTGCAGACCATTCATGAAGCGGAGATGATGTACGAGCAGAGCTACCCTGCCAAGGGATATGCCTGCAACCTGCAGTACCTGGGTGGTGAACAGGGCAAGCCGCCCTCCGCCACAGCAGCAGAGCTGCTGCCCGAGGAACTGGCCAAGGGCAATAAAGATGGTTACATCTTTACCATCACCAACTGCGTGAAGAATACGCAGAGTGGCTCGGATCGGGTCGATGCATATACGCTCACGGCGGTTCCGGAGGTGGTGGGCAAAACCGGGGACCTGGGCTTCTGCACCGACGATGGCGGCATTCTAAAAGAGGACCGTGCCGGCGGAATCAACTGCGTCGAAAATGTCCAATGAACGGAATGGACTCATACGGCGCAGGTAATCCAGGTTCCGGCCTCCAAAGCGGGACACCCCTTTCCCCTGCCGGCGCACGGAGAGTTCCCGTCTTTGTCTGGGTTCTCATCGGAGTCGCTGTTTTCTTTTTTGTTATCATCGTTCCCCTCCTCGCTCTGCTTGCGATTCCCACCTTCGGCCACATAAAGAAACAGGCCAATGAGATCGCGGCAAAGAAGTCCATCCTGGCCATCCAGCAGGCGGAGTTGATGTACTCAACCAACTACCCTTCCCACGGCTACGCCTGCTCGCTGCGCGCTTTGGGTGGCGACCCGAATGAAGGGCCGCCCTCGGCGGATGCGGCGCAGCTTTTGCCGGACGATCTGGCCTCGGGCTTCAAGTCCGGTTACGTTTTCAACCTCAGCAACTGCACCAGTGTGAGCCAGAAAGGCACGGAGCGCGTCACCGGCTACCAGATTACCGCCGTTCCGCAGACTCCCGGCAAGACCGGCAGCCGCGGCTTTTGCAGCGACGAGTACGGCGCCATCAAGTACGATCCTACGGGCGGAACCCAATGCGTACAGCCGTTGGAATCACGATGAATCAACTCTTCAAGCGCGGCGGCTGGATTGTGGCTGTTGCGATGCTCTCTGCCGGCCTCTGCGCCCAACGTTCGCCATCCGCACAGGACATGACCGCGCAGGATGCGACGCACCAACTGGCGCAGAAGGTCGATCTGCACTACAACCAGTTGCGCACGCTCAAGGCCGGCTTCAGCGAGAGCTATGAGGGGTTGGGAATGCGGCGCACGGAGAGCGGGACGCTGCTGATGATGAGGCCCGGGCGCATGAAATGGGAGTACAGCGAGCCGGCCGGCAAGCTCTTCCTGCTCGACGGCACCTTTGCCTGGTTCTACTCCCAGGGCGACTCTCAAGTGCAGCGCATCCTGGCCAAACAACTGAACGATCTGCGCTCGCCGCTGCGTTTTTTGCTGGGCCGCACGAAACTGGAAAAGGAATTGAGCAACCTGACCCTGCAGCCCGCCGCGAACGGCCAGTTCACGCTGACCGGCCAGCCCAAGGGGCAGGAAAAACGCGTGTCGCGGCTCACGCTGACCGTGAGCGCTGACGGAATGATTACTGGAATCGAGATGGAAGAAGCCGATGGCGCGCTGACCCGCTTTACCTTCACGGACGAGCAGCCCAATGTGCCGATTCCCGCCGGGACCTTCCGCTTTACGCCGCCCAAAGGCGTGCCGGTAGTGGATGCGCTGCCGCCGGTGTAAGAATTAGTTCTCAGATTCAGAGCAACTTCATTCCCGCTAACCGGGATGCATCCACATCGAATGTGACCGTTTCCCGGCAGCCGGCCGCGTGGCAAGACCGCTCGATGAGACAGTCAGCAAAATCTGCCGTCACGCTTGCAAATCTGCCGAGTGCCTGAGATACTGCTTCCTGGTTTTCCACGACCAGTTCAGCAGAATTGAGCAGCCATTCCATGCCGAGGATGAGTCGTGCTTTATTCATGCGGTACTGGCTGCGCAGAACCCAAATCAGCTCGATGAGGGAAACAAGAGAAACGAAGCCCGGCATTTCCCGAGACAGAGTCTGGAGAAACTCAACCGCACACTGACTCTGTGCCGGGTCATCCTGTGCGAGAAGCCGAACAAGGATATTGGTATCCAAACCTGTCATCTACGGACGCTCAGTCTTCGAAGGTAAGCTGGCCTGCCCAACCCTTTGCAATTGTCTCGTTCATCTCTTTAATCGTGACGGGCTTTCCCTTCCACTGGATAAACCCTTTCAGATCCATGATCGAGCCGGTCTTGGCCTTCAAAATGTATTCGCCTTTCTCGCCCTTGATAAACGATACCCGATCTCCCGCTTTAAGCCCGAGATCCTGCCGAACTTCAGCCGGGATGGTGATCTGCCCTTTGGAAGTAACCGCCGCGGTAGCCATGGGAAGCCCTCTAGAATGAGTATAATCCATCTCCTTACGTTTGGTAAGGAAAATCGGAGCCTTACTTATCATTGGTGAAAAGCCGCGCTGATTGATCAGTTTTCGCTGCTTCGCGCGGCTCTTGCCGAGGCCATTTGCAGCGGTTCTGTCAGGGTGAAGATCATCGCTGTTCCCGGTTCCAGCGTGGCCTGGGGATGGCTGACCAGCAGATGGGTGGTGATGACGCCTGCCCCGACCATGCTGCCGGCTAAGGCGCCGACCGGTCCGCCCAGGACGGCTCCTGTGGCTGCGCCGGCTCCCACTGCCCCGCCGTATTCAATGCCGTCGCGCTTCAGGCGCGAGGCTGGCAGAATGGCGCCTTCCGAGCCGACCTTGGACCTGGCGCCGGGGGTGCCGGTGATCACGGCATAAAGTTGATAGCGCTTGCCGTTGGCGAGAATCACCGTCTCCGGCAGCAGGTGCATGGAGCCGTGACCGCCAGGATGGCCAGTGGAAATCCCTACTACCCGGCCGTCAATCTCCGCACCGGCGGGAATCAGCACTTGATCGCCCTGCATCACATCGGAGGCCACGCGACTGTGAAAGGTCTCGCCCTTTTCGCTGCTCACGGAGGAAAGCCGATCCAGCAGGCGGACGCGGATGGTGGTCCCTTCCGGGAGTTCGCCGGGACGCGGCGGACGCGGATGCACAATGTCGCCGTCCGGATCAGCAGCATAGTTGCGCCGGATTAAAACAGGTTCGCGCTGCTGGGTTGCGTCGCGCTGAACGTCAACGATTCCGCTGTCCGGGTCAGGATCGTTACCTGAATAGGCGTATGCGGGCTGGGCCTGTATAGGCGCCTTAGACTGAACCTGAGCTTGAAGCTGCACCGGATAATCGGCGGCTTTCCGCCCGGCAGGCGGCTTGGCCTGGGGCGTGCTGCTGGTCTCGATGGTCGAGTCCGGTGGGGGCGTCGAAGTTCCCTGGTAGGGGCCCGACTCGTTTGCCTCCTGCGCTCCCAGAGCGGCAGTGGTCATCAACAACAAGGCGCACACAAAAATCGGCCGATTCATCCAAGTCTCCTTTTCAGAGCGCGGGCAGAAATCCAGCTATGCTTTCAAACCCCGCCGGAGGGAGAGAGTTGCGCGCGTGGCTGCCAACTCCATGCCTTATTCTGGCGCTCTCTCGCCTACGATAAAGCTAATGCAAACCGGCAACCGTTAGACTGCTGGCAGGCGGGAAAGTGCCTTGGACGGCACGAATCAACCTGGATAACCCACTCCGGCACACTTCCCATGACGGCTTCACAAGGAACCTTGTGACCGCGATTACATCGTCCGCATGGGGCCGGTTTGCTAGAATTCTTGCGAGACATCCGCCATTTTTTGCCCTGGACGGAGAGGAAATAGTGAGCGCGCAGGAGCTTCTGAAGACCATTCAAAGCGCCGCCGGAGAAGCTCTTGCCGTGGATCGCCGTCCCAATCTTAACGACCGGCTGCAGCATCACATTGCGAGGACCGATATGACTGAGATTGTTGCCATCCGCGCCCGCGAAGTACTGGACTCGCGCGGCAATCCGACCGTGGAAGCGGACGTAATCCTGGAAAGCGGCGCATTGGGCCGCGCCATCGTGCCCTCGGGCGCTTCCACCGGCGAGCATGAGGCCGTGGAATTGCGCGACGGCGACAAGAGCCACTACGGGGGCAAGGGCGTCTTGCAGGCCGTGGCCAACGTGGAATCGGTTATCGCGCCGGAGCTGGAGGGCATGGACGCCGCCAACCAGCGGCTGCTGGACCAGACCATGATCGCCCTCGACGGCACGCCCAACAAGGCCAAGCTGGGCGCCAACGCCATTCTGGCCGTCTCCATGGCCGCCGCGCGCGCCGTGGCCCAGACGCTGGAGGTTCCGCTCTACCGCTACCTGGGCGGCGTGAACGCCTCTGTGCTGCCCACGCCCATGCTCAACGTGCTCAACGGCGGAGCCCACGCCGACTCGAACGTGGACTTTCAGGAGTTCATGATTATGCCGGTGGGCGCCGAGCGCTTCTCGGAGGCTCTGTGCTGGGCCGCGGAGACCTTCCATGCCCTCAAGGGAGTGCTGAAGAAGAAGGGCTATAACACCGCAGTCGGCGATGAGGGCGGATTTGCTCCCTCGCTCAAGTCCAACACCGAGCCCATCGAACTGATTCTGGAAGCCATCGAGGCAGCCGGTTACAAGCCGGGCGAACAGATCGCCATCGCCCTCGATCCGGCGTCAAGTGAGTTTTATGACAAGGAAAAGAACAAGTACGTCTTCAAGAAGAGCGACAAGCGCGAGCTGACCAGTGAGGAGATGGTGGCTTTCTACGACAACTGGGTGCGCCAGTATCCCATCGTATCGCTGGAAGACGGGCTGGCCGAGGACGACTGGAAGGGCTGGAGAATCCTCACCGACAAGCTGGGCGGCCGGATTCAGATTGTGGGCGACGACATCTTCGTCACCAACATCAAGCGCTTGCAGCGCGGCATTGAAGAGGGCGTGGGCAACTCCATCCTCATCAAGCTCAACCAGATCGGCACGATTACCGAAACGCTGGAGGCCATTGACCTGGGCCGCCGCTACGGCTACACCTCGGTGATCTCGCACCGTTCGGGCGAAACCGAGGACGCTTTCATCGCCGATCTCGCTGTCGCCACTGGCGTGGGCCAGATCAAGACCGGCTCGGTGAGCCGCACCGACCGCATCTGCAAGTACAACCAGTTGCTGCGCATTGAAGAGGAGCTGGGCGGCGGCGCGGTGTTTCTCGGACTGGAAGCCCTCAACTACAACGACTGAGGGCAGGCTGCTACCTTGAACGAAGCAGGGCATCTTATCAGGTGGGGTGCCCTGCGCGATTGAAGGATCGCAGATTCCGCCCGGCTTGCGTGTCCATCTAATCACCAACCCCAAATCCAGGAAAGAGAGTTTTGCAATGTACAAAGTCGTACTGCTTCGCCACGGAGAGAGCATTTGGAATAAAGAAAACCTGTTTACCGGTTGGACGGATGTTGACCTGTCGGAAAAGGGCCGGGAAGAGGCCCGGCAGGCGGGCGTGATGATGAAGGAGCAGGGATATCGCTTCGACCTCGCCTACACCTCAGTGCTGAAGCGCGCCATACGCACTCTGTGGATGGCGCTGGACGAGATGGACCTGATGTGGATTCCCGTCGTGCGCGATTGGCGGCTGAACGAACGGCATTATGGGGCGCTGCAAGGCCTCAACAAAGCTGAGACGGCAGCCAAGTACGGTGAAGATCAGGTGAAGCTCTGGCGCCGCAGTTACGACATTCGCCCCCCGGCGCTGGACGTGACCGACCCGCGTTATCCGGGGAAGGACCCGCGTTATCACAATTTAACAAAAGAACAACTTCCCTTGAGCGAATGTCTTAAGGACACGGTAAACCGCTTTCTGCCCTGCTGGCACGATTTGATTGCTCCCAGCATCCGATCAGGGAAGCAGGTGTTGATCGCGGCCCATGGCAACAGCCTGCGGGCGCTGGTGAAGTATCTGGAAGACGTGCCTGATCAGGAAATTGTCGATCTCAACATTCCTACCGGCGTGCCGCTGGTAGAAGAACTCGACGAGAACCTGAAGTCGATTCGTCATTATTATCTGGGAGATCCCGCGCAAATCGCGCAGGCGGTAAATAAGGCTGCCAGCACAGGCGGAGCGAGTCGTTAATGGACCCATAGGGCGCCGCTGGCCAAGTAACACAGAAGCAACAAAGGCGAAGCCATTGCGGCTTCGCCTTGTTGTTTGCAGTTGTGCTCAGATTCGCAGCTTCCCGCGTCTCACAGATCGAAGTACAAGAAGAACTCGTAGGGCACGGGCCGCAGGTTGACCGGCGCCAGTTCGCGTTCCCGCTTGTACGAGATCCAGGTCGAGATCAGGTCCTTGGTGAAGACGTCGCCTTTGAGGAGGAAATCGTGATCCTTTTCCAGCGCGTCCAAAACCTCGCCCAGCGAACCCGGCGTGCTCTTGATCTTGGCGGCTTCCGCCGGCTCCAACTCGTACAGATCCTTCTCCAGCGGCGCGCCCGGATCGATCTTGTTCTGGATTCCGTCCAGGCCGGCCATCAGCAGAGCGGCAAAGGCCAGGTAGGGGTTGGCCGAGGGATCCGGGCAGCGGAACTCAAGGCGCTTGGACTTGGGACTCTTGGAATACACCGGAATGCGCACGCATGCCGAGCGATTCCGCTGCGAATATGCCAGGTTGACCGGAGCTTCGTATCCCGGCACCAGGCGGCGATAGGAGTTGGTTGTGGGAGCGCACAGCGCCAGCAGCGCCGGAGCGTGCTTGAGCAGGCCGCCAATGTACCACAGGGCCGTCTGGCTCAGCAGACTGTAGCCATTCTTATCGAAAAAGAGATTGGTATCGCCCTTCCACAGGCTCTGGTGCACGTGCATGCCGGAGCCGTTATCTCCAAACAGCGGCTTGGGCATGAAGGTGGCCACCTTGCCGTGCTTCCTCACCGTGTTGCGCAGGATGTATTTGTATTGCATCACGTTGTCTGCCATCTTCTTCATGGGCGAGAAGCGCATATCGATTTCGCCCTGGCCGGCGGTTCCCACTTCGTGATGATGCACTTCGATGGGGATGCCCACTTTCATCATATTCAGAATGATTTCGGAGCGCAGATCCTGCTGCTGGTCGGTCGGCGGCACCGGGAAGTAGCCTTCCTTGTGGCGGATCTTGTAGCCCAGGTTGGGCTTTTCATCCCGGCCGGTGTTCCATATACCTTCATCGGAGTCAATGCGATAGTAGCCGGTGAAGGCGTTCTGGTCGTACTGAACATTGTCGAAGATGTAGAACTCCAGTTCCGGGCCCCAATAGCTGGTATCCGCGATACCAGTGCTCTTGAGGTGCGCTTCCGCCTTGGCTACGACGTAGCGCGGGTCGCGGCTATACGGCTTGCCTGAAACCGGGTCCTTCACATCGCAGATGAGGCTCAGTGTGGGAATCTCCAGACAGGGGTCCAAATAGGCTGTCTCCGGGTCCGGGAAGAGCAGCATATCGCTTTCGTGGATGTGCTGAAAACCGCGGATGCTGGAGCCATCGAAGCCGATTCCTTCGGCGAAGAGATCTTCATTCA
>Ga0326727_10004290_pt1 | contig 43239 bp, 42 predicted proteins | sample MB2enrmetagenome_FD_207643 | JGI IMG/M metagenome (GOLD analysis project Ga0326727, IMG submission 207643) | Lab enriched peat soil microbial communities from McLean, Ithaca, NY, United States - MB29MY | ecosystem: Environmental > Terrestrial > Soil > Wetlands > Peat | place: USA: New York... | reverse complement strand
GCCCGGTGCTTTGCACGCGGGTCACCGGCTGCACGCTGCGTTGACGATCGGGGGTCGCAACCGGCTCGCGGTCGATGACGTTCCGCGGCACTTGGTTGCGCGAGACCTGATGATCGACCGCTACGGGTGCGGGTACGCGATCGATGACGTCGTGGGGCACTTCGTTGCGCGGCACCTGATGGTCGACGGCTACGGCGACCGGCCGCGGCACGTTGTAGTAGGCTGCGCGATAGGTGACGTTGGTGTAGATGCGCACGCCGCCGTTCCAGGCGAAGGGTCCGCCGAAGTAGCCGCCGTGCCACCAGCCGACGTTTCCGAAGAAGAACGCGAGGTCGACGTTCGGGCCCCAATACGACCACACGTGGTCGGCGAAGTACGGGACGCCTCCGTAGAACGTGTACGGCGTATCGATTTCGTTGGCGGCCAGATAGTCGCCGGCGTCGTAGCCGAGGATGTTGACGATCATGCCCGGTTCGAGCGTGAGGCCGGTGGGATTGATGATCGTGCCCTGATGCAATTCGACGTTATCGATGAAGCCGCGTTCGTCGCGAACCGTCATGGTGTAGGCACCGTCGAAGCTGACCACTCGGCCGTGCACGTCCTCCTCGGCGGTGGCCGCTGAGGGACCTTGCGCGTACGATGGAATGACTTGTGCTTGCGCGGCGATCGGCGCCGCGAGGGTGAGTGCCGCGAGGGCGGCGAGTAGTTGCTTTGTCATAGCGTAATGGAAACGCGAGCGCATCTGGTGAAAATGCTGAGATGATGCTGAGTTCATAAAGCTTTGGTGAAAAGCGAACGGTCGCTTCGCTTAGCGCAAACGCATTATTTCGTCCGTTCGCGGTCACGACTCGGACGCGCGCTGCGAAGCGAGAGCGAACATGAGGAAAGCGGCCCTTTCGAGCCGCTCTCGTTCCCTGGAGGTTTTGCGACCGCGTTAGCGGTGGTGCCCGCCGCCGCCCGACGAGTGCGAGGCCGAAGCGTGGCCGCCGCCGGATCCGCCGCGGTAGCCGCTCGAGCCGCCGCGATAGCCGCCCGAACCGCCGCGGTACGTAGCGCCGCCGTAGCTTCCGTGCGTCTCGCCGGAGTACGCGCCTCGGTATCCGCCGGAGTAACCGCTTCGGCCGTCGTCGCCGCGATTCGCATTGGCGCCGTAACGTTCCGCATCGCCGCGAGCGTAGCTCGGGCGGTCGCCGGCTCCGCGGTACCCTTCACCGCGATACGCCGCGGACGGCGCGCGGTAGCCGTAGGAACCGCGATAACCGTTCTCGCGGTAGCCGTAGCCGTATCCGTAGCCGAACCGCGGTACGGGGCGATAGCCGGCGTTGGCGTAGATGCGAATGCCGCCGCGCCAGCCGAAGGGTCCGCCGAAGTAGCCGCCGTGCCACCAGCCGACGTTGCCGAAGAAGAACGCGAGGCTAACGCTCGGACCCCAGTACGACCAGATTTGTCCGTCGTAGCACGGCACGCCGCCGTAGAACGTGTACGGCGTATCGATCTCGTTGGCCGCGAGGTAGCCTCCGGCGTCGTAGCCGAGCACGTTGACCACCATGCCCGGTTCGAGCGCGAGCCCGGTCGGATTGATGATCGTCCCGACGTGCAGCCGGACGTTATCGAGATAGCCTCGTTCGTCGCGCACCGTCATCGTGTATGCGCCGTCGAAGTCGACGACGCGGCCGTGGACGTCGTCCTCGGCCGACGCGGGCGCGGGCTGATCCGCGGCGTAGGAAGGGACGTCTTGGGCTCGTGCGGCGATCGGCGCCGCGAGGGTCAACGCCGCGAGTGCGGCGAGGAATCGCTTTTTCATGACTGCTCTCATAACGTTGCCGCGAGCCCGATAATGCTGTGTCCCGACTGTGAAGTGCGGGGGCGACGAAAAAGCCGCCCCGTTGCCGGAGCGGCCTTTCGTCGAGCCTTCGCTTACGCGAGACGGGCTTAGTGGTGCGGTCCGCCGCCGCCGTGGGGCGCGGGAGCGGCGTGGCCGCCGCGGTAGTAACCGCCCGCCGCGCGGGGCGCCACGACGTTGCGACCGTGGAACTGCACGCCGCGGCTTCCGTACGTGGTGCGATAGACGTTGCGGTAGTTGAAGTTGTTGTACACGCGCACGCCGCCTACCCAGTGGTAGCCGCCGCCGAACCAGCCGCCGTGCCACCAACCGACGTTACCGAAGTAGAAGCCGAGTGCGATCGTCGGACCGTAGTAATACCACGGATGCCCGGCGTACCACGGCACGCCGCCGTAGAACGTGTAGGGCGTATCGATCTCGTTGGCCGCGAGATACGGGCCGGCGTTGTAGCCGAGGATGCTGACCACCATACCCGGCTCGAGCGTCAAGCCCGTCGGATTGATGATCGTGCCTTGATGGAGTTGCACGTTGTCGATGAAGCCGCGCTCGTCGCGCACCGTCAAGGTGTACGCTCCGTCGAAGCTGGCGATGCGGCCGTGAAGGTTCTCCTCGCCGTCGGCAGCCGGTCCTTGCTGCGCGTACGACGGCACGTCCTGTGCTTTGGTGGCCACCGGGGCCACGAGGGTGAGCGCCGCTATGGCGGCAAGGAAATATTTGATCATGACAACCTCTTAACGTACCCGCGCGGTGGCGAATTATGTGAATCGGATTAAGGCTTCGCGGGCCTCACCCTGCCGCGCCGTCGCGTTGCCGTTCGCGGAAGCGGCGCACTTTGTCGCGATTGCCGCACAAGCCGGCGTTACACCAGCGCGAGCAGCCGTTCTTCGAACGATCGTAATAGGCCCAGAGACAGCGAGGGTCGGCGCAGGCCTTGAGCTTCGACCAGCTCCGGTCGACCATCGCCCGGTGGACGGTCGCCAGCAACACGCCGATCGCTCCGTCGACGCAGGGCTGACGCGGACGAAACGAGCTGTCGCCGCCCGCTTCGAAGGCCAACAGCAGGCCGCTCCGCTCGGCGGCGGCGTTGAGGATGCGCGCGTCGCACTCGCAGTCGACCGCGTTGTTGCGCAAGGCGAAAGCACGCAAGACCTCGCGGACCGCAACGGCACGCGCGACGTCTTCGGCAGTCGCCTCGATCGCCGGATCGAGCAAGCCTCGCTCGCGCAGCCAGGCCGTGAGGCCGGCCGGGGTGTCGATGAGGTCGGTCCGGCGCTCGACGTTTCGCGTGTTGATGAAGGCCCGGACCAGTTCCAAGGCTCCGGGAGCCGGCGGCCTGCTTTCGGTTAAAGGCGCCGATCCGGTTAAAGGCGCCGATCCCATCGGCGCCCCTTCGGCGGGGCTCGGTGGCTGACTTCCGGGGGCCGATGCAATCGGTGTCCCCGCGGCGGGGGTGACTTCGTTCACACCAGGAGGGTAACACTTGTCAAGACATTTGACAAGTTACAGTAACGGCTGTATTATTATGGCAAGTTACTCACTCGCTCAGTTCCATGAAAGTCCAACCTCCGATGGAAGATGCCATGTCCACCCACGTCCACGAACTCCACGCCGCGCGCCGCAACGAAGCGGAAGTCTACCGCCGCATGATCGACGCCGCTCCCCTCCGCTTCCGCCGCAACGCGGGGCTCGACGCAACGCGCCGCACCGTGGCCAAGGCCCTCATGGGCCTCGCCCGCGCGATCCAGCCGTAAGCCGCCTCCGCTCAGGTGTGAGCGGAGGTCACCTGGTGGATGAAGTTCGCCCACAGCGGCCCGACGTATCCGGCCACCGCGTGGAACGGGTAGTCCACGTCGACGAGCTTCGTCATCTTGAGCAGGATGTAGACCACGAAAAAGGCCGTCGCGAAGACGGCTTGGGCGCGCGTGCCCGCCGGCGCGTCTGAGTTGAACGCCGGAATGACCAGCGCGATCGTCCCGATGATGATCAGGATGAAGCGCAGCGAGACGCGCAGCGAAGCGTCCCAGAGCGGACCGCTCGGCATCGCGGACACCTGGTCGGCCACGCTATAGAGAAAGATCGCGATTGCATACGCGACGACAACCGTGGCGACGAGCGAAAGAACCCGGGTCACCAAGCGCACCAGGCCAACTTCGCCTCCCGGGCAGAGAACCTTCGCACGACGGTGTCGAATCTACGGAACGTGATCGCTGAACTGACCATCGATCTGGGCGCCGTGCGGGCCAACGCGGCGCGGCTTCGGGCGCTGATCCGCCCGGCCAACCTCGGAGCGGTAGTCAAAGCGAACGCTTACGGGCACGGTCTCGAACCGGTAGCCCGGGCGCTGGCGACGATCGCCGACGGCTTCTGCGTCTACCGCGCCGACGAAGGCTTGGCGTTGCGCGAGGCCGGCATCGAGGCGCCGATCCTGATCCTCGGACCGGTCGAGAGCCGCGACCTGGCGCCCGCGCTCGCGGCGCGACTCGGCCTCCCGCTCTGGGACGACGGCGCCTTTCGGCGCGACGTCGAACGCGTGGCGCGCACGGCGGGCGCTCGCTTCCCCATCCACGCCAAGATCGACACCGGCGTCACTCGGCTCGGGCTCGACCCGACGCGCGCGCCGGCCGTTCTAGCGTCGTATCTTGCCGACGACGCGCTCGAGGTACGCGGGGCGTACACCCATCTCGCCGCCGCGGAGGAGTTGGAGTCGGGCTTTACCCTCGCGCAGTTCGAGCGCTTTCGCGCCGCGTGCGAACCGGTCGAGGCGCTGCTCGCGGCGCGCGGCGCGCGGCGCCACGTAGCGGCCTCGGCGGCGGCGATGCTCTATCCCGCGCTACGTTTGGATCTGGTGCGCGCGGGCATCGCGCTATACGGCATTTGGCCCTCGGAAGAAACGCGCGACGCCGTCGGAGCGGCGCTGACCCTCGAGCCGGCGCTAACCTGGACCACGCGGCTGGTCGTCGTGCGCGACGTCGAGGCCGGCCGCGCCGTCGGCTATGGCTGCACGTTTCGCACGCAACGCCCGTCGCGCATCGGCGTCCTGCCGATCGGATACGCCGAAGGTTTGCCGCGCGCGCTCTCCAACCGCGGCGAAGCGTTGATCGCCGGGCGGCGCGTTCCGTTGGTCGGACGCGTCTGCATGAACATGGCCTTCGTCGACGTGACCGACGTGCCCGAAGCGCGCGCCGGCGCGACCGTGACGCTGCTCGGCGCGGACGGCGACGAACGCATCGATCCCAACGAAATGGGCGCGCGCGCGGGCACGATCGGTTACGAGATCGTCGCGCGCCTGCCGCGCGACGTTCCGCGCCGCTACGTCGAATCGGCTCCGCCGGCGCGTCGCGCCCTCGAAGCGACGCCGGGGTAAGATCGACCATGCCCGTTTTACACGTCAACGGCCGTCCCGCGCATCCGCCGGTCGTTCCGGTTCGGGTCGCGGGCGAGTTGCTCGCGCCGAGCCGGGCGATGTTCGCCGCGCTCGGCGCGACCGTGACCTTCGACCGCCGCACCGGCGCGATCGCCGTCCGGCGCGGCCTGCACTTCTTGAGCTTTACGCCCGGTTCGCGCCGCGCGTTCATCGACAATCGCCCGGTCACGCTCAACGTCGCCCCGATCGTCCGCGGCGGCCTCACGCTGGTGCCGCTCGGCTTCGCGGCCCAAGGACTGGGCGGCCACCTCCACTATCTGCCGGCCCGCGACCTCGTGGACATCGAAGACTCACAAGCGCCGGGGAGTTCGCCGGTGCGCGCGCTCCGCAACGCGCTGCGCTTCGGCGTCGCGCCCCGCGCGGGCGATCCGCCCACCGTCGAATTTCGCCGGCCGGCGCCCGGCGAAGCGATTACGGGCGGCTTTCCGTCGATCTCGGCCGTATTCCGCACGCACGGCGGACCGCGCATCGATATGTCGACGGCAAGGCTCGCACTCGACGGTCAGGACGTCACGACGGGCGCGGCGCTGGCGGGCAACGCGTTGGGCTATACGCCGGCGCTGCCGCTCGCGGTCGGCACGCATCGCATCGAAGTCCGCGCCGCCGACGCTTCGGGTCGCGTCGCGTTTTCGACCTGGACGTTCGGCGTCGTACCGGTGCCGGGCGGCTCGCCGCCCGGCGTCGTCGGATATGGAACGCCGGCGCTCGCGGTCGACACGAATCGGGTCATCGCCTACGGCGGCCGCCTCCAATTCGCGCTCGCGGGATCGGCGGGCGGCTCCGGCTACGTGCTGCTCTGCGGATACAGCCGGCAATATCCGTTGCTGCCCGTTAGCGGCAACCCGGCGCAATTCACTGCCGACGTCGTTCCGCCGCAGGGCATCTTCGCCCCGTCGTGCCGGGCCGCCGCGGTCTTCCTCGACGCCGGCGGCGGAACGCGTTACTACGCGCTACCGACACCGCTGAGCATCGACACGCTGCCGCGTTAGCCGAACGTTTCGAGCGCCTCGGCGAGATCGAGCGTGCCTTCGTAGAGCGCGCGGCCGACGATCGCGTGATCGACGTTGGGCGGCGTCGCAGCGCGCAACGCTTGCAGATCGGCCAACTCGCGCGCGCCGCCGCTCGCGCTAAAGCGAAGCGGCAGCGCGTTCGCCGCGGCGGCCAACGCGGCGACGTCGTAGCCAGTGCCCGCGCCGTCGCGCGATATTTCGGTGAAGACGACGCGCTCGACGCCCCACGACGGCAGCGCGCGCAGCAGCGCGTCGCGATCGACGCCGCCGTCGCTCTGCCAGCCGCGAACGGCGACCTGCGCACCGCGCGCGTCGACGCCCGCGATCACGCGGGTGCCGAAGCGTTCGACGAGCGCGCGCGCTTCCTGCGGTGCTTCGACGAGCAGCGTGCCGAGAATGACGAACGCCGCGCCGGCCGCGAAGCGCGCGCGCACGTCGGCCTCGGTACGCAAACCACCGCCGGTCTGGACGGGCACGTCGACCGCCGCACAGATCGCCCGCAGCGCCGCGAGATTCTCACCGGTGCCGAACGCACCGTCGAGATCGACGACGTGCAAACGCGTCGCACCCGCGGCTGCGAAGGCGCGCGCCCGATCGACGGGGTCGCCGTCGTAGCGCGTTTCGCGGCCGGGATCGCCGTGGAGCAGGCGGACGCATTTTCCGCCGCGCAGGTCGATCGCGGGCACGATCGTCAGCGCGCCGCGCACGTTCACCCCGCGCCGGCCAGGCGCAGAAAGTTGTCGAGCAACTTGGCCCCGGTGCGCTGGCTCTTTTCGGGATGAAATTGCGTGCCCATCACGTTGCCGCGGCCCGCGATGGCGGCGAAGCGGTCGCCGTGCTCGCACGCGGCCAGGGTGACCTCGTCCACGCCGGCCCGGTAGGAGTGCAGAAAGTATGCGTAGTCGTCGGCGCGCAGACCGTCGACGAACGGATGCGCGCGCAGCGGCTCGAGCGCGTTCCAGCCCATGTGCGGCACGCGCGGCGCCCGCGTGAAGCGCCCGACCCGGCCGGGAAAGATGCCGAGGCCGCGCTGTTCGCCGTGTTCGTCGCCGAACTCGTAGAGGATCTGCATGCCCACGCAGATGCCGAGATAGATGCCGTCGCGGGCCACCAGGCGCCGCAGCGCCGGCGTCAGCGCCCGTTCGTCGAGCGCGCGCATCGTCGCCCCGAACGCGCCGTCGCCGGGCACGATCGCCGCGCGCGCGACGTCGACGCGCGCCGGATCGCCGCTCACCTCGAACTGCGCTCCGCGCCGTTCGAGCGCCGCCAACAGCGAGCCCAGATTGCCGCCGCCGAAATCGACGACGACGAGCGGCGCGACCGAGGCGCTTATGCGAGCATGCCCTTCGTCGAGGGAACGTCGTTCCCGCCGAGCAGCGCTTTGGCTTGCGCGAACGAACGCGCGAACGCTTTGAAGCCGGCCTCGCAGAGATGGTGCGAGTTCGAGCCGGCGAGCTGCACCAAGTGGACGTTGAACTTGCCGTGCTCGGAGACGCTGCGGAAGAAATGCGGAATCATCTCCGTCTTGAGATCGCCGAGGTTTTCCACGGCGAAGCGGATCGCGACGTTGGAGTACGCACGTCCGGAGAGGTCGACGCTGCCGAGCACCAGCGCGTCGTCGAGCGGGACCGCGAGCGAACCGAAGCGGGCGATGCCGCGCTTGTCGCCGAGCGCTTCGGCGATCGCCGCACCGAGCGCGATGCCCACGTCTTCCACCAGATGGTGGCCGTCGAGCCCGTCGCCTTTGGCGCGCAGCTGCAAGCCGACGCCGCCGTGCATCCCGAACGCGTGGAGCATGTGGTCGAGAAACTTCACGTCGGTCTCGACGGACACCGGGCCCCCGTCGAGCGCGAGGTCGAGCTCGATCGACGTCTCGGCCGTCGTCCGCACGACGCGCGCGCGGCGCGGCGCGGGCGTCGTCAGCCGTTCCCCTCGAGCGTCTTCGATCCGGCGCCGTTGCCCAGCGCCTCGACCTCGACGGCGTTCTTTCCGTTCTTGCGGCCGCGCTGTTCGATCGGCGTGAACGGTACGATCGGCGGCCCGGTATAGGTCGCTTGCGGCCGGATCAGCCGATTGTCGGCGAGCTGTTCGAGGATGTGCGCGGTCCAGCCGGCCATGCGTCCGCAGGCGAACATGCAGGTGAACTCGTCGGCGGGGATGCCCAGGCTGTAAAGCGTCGGTGCGGTGTAAAACTCGACGTTCGCGTAAATGCGCTTGCCCGGCTTCTCTTCGTGCAGCACCTTGTTGGCCGCATCTTCGAGCGCGCGCGCAATCTCGTACCATTTGGGGTCGGAGGCAACGCCGAGTTCGCGCGCCATCGTCTCGAGATGCTCGGCGCGCGGGTCGCGCACTTTGTACTCGCGGTGGCCCATGCCCATGATGCGCTCGCCGCGGGTCAGCAGTTCGCGCACGTAGGTCTCGGCGCGCTCGGGCTTACCGATGTCGAGGATCATCTTCATCACCTTGCCCGGCGCGCCGCCGTGCAGGTCGCCTTCGAGCGTGGCGAGCGCGGTGGTGGCCGCGGCGAAGATGTCGGCGCGCGTCGACGCGGTCACCCGCGCGGCGAAGGTCGAAGCGTTGTACGAGTGGTCGGCCAGCAGCACCAGATACGTGTCGAGCGCGCGTTCGGCGGGCTTGATCGGAATCTCGCCGCTGCGCATGTACAAGAAATTAGCCGCCGTCGAGAGGTTGGGCAACGGATCGATCGGATCGAGGTCGCGACGGATGCGATCCCAGGCGGCGACGATCGACGGCGTCTTGGCGATCAGGTGAATCGCGGCGCGCGGATTCGAGGCGTGCGCGCCCTCTTCCATGTAGGGAACGAACAGCGCGAGCCCCGAGATCATCGTGCGCAGCACGTCCATCGGCCAGGCGTCGCGCGGCATCGACTGCATCCAGTCGATCAACGGCTGCGGCAGCATGCGGTTGGCCGTCAGCCGGACGTTGAGGTCGGCGAGCTGATACTTGTTCGGCAACTGGCCGAACAGCAGCAGATAGCAGATCTCTTCGAAGGATGCGTGCGGCGCCAAATCGTGGATGTCGAAGCCGCGATAGGTCAGCCTGCCGGCCTCGCCTTCGACGTTGGACAGCTCGGTTTGGCCGACGACGACCCCTTCGAGGCCGCGGTCAACGATGGTCTGCGACATGTCCGGGGGAGCTTCGTTTGGTAGGTGCATTTTCCATGCAGTTCGCAGCGTGCCCCGGCACACCACCGGCCGAAACGCACGAGCGCACGGGCGCCCGGTACGACAATAGTCGCGTCAGCTTACGTCGGCGAGCGCGCGGCCGCGATCGAGCGCGGCCCGGATCAACTGATCGACCAGCGCCTCGAAGCCGATGCCGATCGCCGCGCACTCGTCGGGGAAGAGGCTCGTGGGCGTGAAGCCCGGCAGCGAGTTGATCTCCAGAATGTACGGACGGCCTTCGCGGGTGACCATGATGTCGGTGCGCGAGTAGTCGCGCAACCCGAGCAGCCGGTGCGTGGAGAGCGCGAGGATTTGCAGGCGGTGGGCGAGATCCTCGCCGATCTTCGCGGGCACTTCGTGCCGGCTGCCGCCGGGCGCGTACTTGGCATCGTAGGTGTAGAACTCGTGTCCTTCCGGCACGATTTCGATCACCGGCAGGGCGCGTTCGAAGAGCACGCCGCACGAAAACTCGCGGCCTTCGACGAGTTCCTCGGCGAGCACCGAGGTGCGCGCCTCGGACAACTCTATCATCGCGCGCGACCACTCTTCGTGCGTGCGGACCATGCGCACGCCCGCGCTCGAGCCTTCGTTGCGCGGCTTGACGACGAGCGGTAAGTTGAGCGAGCCGGGCAAGAGCGGCAGCGTTCCGCCGGTGAAGTCGAAGGTGTCCCACGACGGCGTGGGCAGGCCTTCGGCCGAGAGCAATTTTTTGGTTAAGTGCTTGTCCATCGCGAGCGCGCTCGAGCGCACGTCGCTGCCGGTGTAGGGCACGCCGAGCCACTCGAGCACGGCCTGCAGCGTGCCGTCTTCGCCGCCCTGGCCGTGCATCGCGATGAAGGCCACGTCGGGCGCCGTCTCGCGCATCGCATCGACGAAACGCTCGTCGAAGTCGAGCCCGCGCGCTTCGCAACCCAGGCTCTCGAGGGCGCGCAGCACCGCGTTGCCCGTGGCGAGCGAGACCTCGCGCTCGGTGTTGCGCCCGCCCATCACCACCGCCACGCGCGGCTTGGCGCGTTCGCCCGTCGCCCGCATCACGCGAAGACGCCCACGAAGTGCACTTCGAGTTCGAGTTCGACGCCGAAGCGCTCGAGCACGGTTCGACGGACGCGCGCGAGCAGCGTCGCGACGTCGGCGGCGCGCGCGTCCCCGTGGTTGACGATGAAGTTTGCGTGCAGCGGCGAGACCTCGGCCCCGCCTTCGCGCCAGCCCTTCGCGCCCGCGGCTTCGATCAGCCGGCCCGCCTTGTCGCCCGGCGGATTGCGGAAGCACGACCCGGCGTTGGGCAACTGCAGCGGCTGCGTGCGCTTGCGGCGCACCAGGCGGGCCTGCATCTCCTCGCGCACCGTGGCCGGATCGCCGGCCTCGAATCGCAGGGTCACGTCGGCGACGATCGCGTCGTGCGCGAGCGAGGTGTGCCGGTAGAAATACTGCACGGTCACCGCGCGCGGCTCGGGCTTGGCCGGCGACTGCACGCGCACCTCGGCGACGAAGTCGCCGATCTCCCGGTCCGTGCCGGCGTTCATGCGCAACGCGCCGCCGACGCTTCCGGGAATGCCGGCCAGCGAACCGACGCCGATCGCGCCGCGCGATGCGGCCTGCGCGGTAAACAGCGCGAGCGACGCCGAGGCGCCGGCGCGCGCCAGCACTTCGCCCGGCGGCGCGTCGAGGAACTCGATGTTCGCGAACTCGCCGCCGAGCCGCACCACGACGCCGCGTATGCCGCCGTCGCCGACGAGCAAATTGGAACCGCTGCCCAGCACGAACCAGGGCAACTTGCGCTTGAAGAGATAGCGCATCAGCGCGGTCGACTCGGCGACCGTGCGCACCTGCGCGAAGGCGTCGGCCGGACCGCCGATCTTCCACGACGTGTATTCCGCCAGCGGTTCGTCGAAGCGGACGCGCTCGCCGAAGATCTCGACCAGCGCTTCGCGCTCCGCGGCGCCGAGCAGTGAGTCGGTCAAGGCCGCCGGCGTAGTCACGGCGCTACCGGAGCGGGTTGCAGTTCGCGCGCCAAGCGTGCGGCCTCGGCGCTGATCGAGCCCGCGCCCAAACACAGCACCAGCGCGCCGTGCGGCGCCCGGGCCAGCAGCGCCTCGGGCAGCGCGGCCACGTCGTCGACGTACTCGACGGCGCAGCCCGCAGCGCGCAACGGCTCGCCGATCGTCCGCGCGTCGATGCCCGGTTCGGGCGGTTCGGAAGCGGCGTACACGGGCGTCAACACGACGAGGTCGGCGCCGCGCAAAGCGCGCGCGAAATCGGCGCCCAACTGTTTGGTGCGCGAATAGCGATGCGGCTGGAACGCGACGACGATCGGCCCGTCGAATGCGGCGCGGGCCGCGGCCAGCGTCGCCTCGACCGCCGTCGGGTGGTGCGCGTAATCGTCGACGAGCACCATCCGCGGACCGCGCGATAGGAACTCGAAGCGGCGCCGCACGCCGGGGAAGCCGGCCAACGCTTCGGCCACGCGGGCGAAGGGGACGCCGAGTTCGAGCGCGATGCCGACCGCGGGCAACGCGTCGAGCAGATTGATCGCGCCGGGGACGTTGAGCCGCAACTCGCCGAGCGCCGCGCCGTCGACCACGATCGTACAGCGCGAACCGAAGCCTTCCAAACGGACGTCGAGCGCGCGCACGTCGCTGGCCGCAAAACCGAACGTGCGCGTGCGCGCCGCCCGGCGCCGCTCGGCCAGCGCGGCCGCGCGCGGTTCGTCGACGCCGACGAACGCCAAGCCGTCGGCGGGCAGCGCGTCGAGAAATTGCCGGAAGGTGTCGACCAGCGCGGCGAACTGCGCGTCGGACTCGACGTGATCGTTATCGATATTGGTCACGACCGCGATGTGCGGGCGCAATTCGAGAAACGAACCGTCGGACTCGTCGCTCTCGGCGACGAACCAGGGGCCCGCGCCTTCGCGGGCGTTGCTGCCGCTATCGATGCGCTCGCCGCCGACGGCGACGCTGGGGTCGAGGCCCGCGCATTCGAGCACGCGGGCGATCATCGCGGTGGTCGTCGTCTTGCCGTGGGTGCCCGCGACCGCGATGCCGCGCCGGCCCTCCATCAGGCGCGCCAGCAACGCGCCGCGATGCAGGACGGGCAACTCGCGCTCGCGCGCGGCGAGCACTTCGGGGTTCGCGTCGCCGATCGCCGAACTGACCACGATCGCGCCTGCCGCGCCGAGATTTCGAGCGTCGTGTCCGATCGAGACCACCGCGCCTTCCTCGGCCAGACGGGCGGTGAGCGGAGTGGCGCGGTCGGACGAGCCCGACACGCGGTAACCGCGTTGCAGCAGAATGCGCGCCAGCGCGGACATCCCGATGCCGCTGATGCCGACGAAGTGTATCGCGGACGGAAGCCTCACGGGCGAACGTAGTTCGGCCGAACGAGCGCCTTTACCCGCGCTACGACCTTCGCTCGCGCGTCGCTCCGGCCGCGCGCGCGCGCTCCCGCGCGCAGCGCCGCCAGGGCGGCGGGTTCGAGGGCCGCGTCGAGTTCGGCGCGCAGCCGCTCGGCGCTCAGATCGCCGTCGGGCAGCACGCGCGCCGCTCCACCGCGCGCGAACACCGCGGCGTTGCGCGCTTGATGGTCGGCCGTCGCGTGGGGATAGGGCACGAGCAGCGCGGGCGTCGCGGTAGCCGACAGTTCGGCCAGGGTCGACGCGCCGGCGCGGGCGACGACGAGGTCGGCGGCGGCGTACGCGGCCCGCGGGTCTTCGAGATAACGCACGACGCGCACGCGGTCGAAGCCCGCGAGACGAGCGGCGACGGCAGCGTAGTCGCGCGCCCCCGCGACGAGCAGCAGTTGGCGATCCGCGGGCCACGCCGGCGCGAGCCCGGCCACCGCGTCGTTGAGCGAGCGCGCGCCTTGGCTGCCGCCGAAGACGACGACCGTGCTCAACGCCGGATCCAGGCCGAGCGCGACGCGCGCCTCGGCCGGAGCGAGCGCGCTGCCGAAGGAGGCGCGCACCGGCGTTCCGGTATCGACCGTCTTCGGCGCGCCCGCAGGCGTCAGCGTCAGCCAGATCTCGTCGACCAGCGGCCCCAAGAGACGATTGGTCAGCCCCGGCTCGGCATTGGGCTCGAGCAGCGCGATGCGCGCGCGCGATAGGCCGAGCGCGACGACCGCGCGCAGCGCCGCGATTACCGGAAAGGTGACGTAGCCGCCGGTTGCGATGGCCACGTCGGGCTTGAAGCGATGCAGCACGCCGAGCGACTGCACGAAGCCGCGCGCGTTGGCGATCAGCGTGCGCAGCAGCGCCGGCGACAGCGTGCGCAGCAACGGCGCCGCGTCGACGAACTCGGCGCGCACGCCCGCGGCGGGGACGATCTCGCGTTCGAGTCCGCCGCGCGTGCCGACGAAGAGCACGTCGAGCGGCTGCAGGGCGCTCTCGGCACCGAGCGCCTCGGCGATGGCCAGCGCCGGATAGACGTGGCCGCCGGTTCCGCCGCCGGTGAGCAACACCCGCACTCAGGCCTTCGGGCTTCGCCGCCGTCGTCCGACGTTGGCGACGAGCGCAACGGCGACGAGCGAGACGATGAGCGACGTTCCCCCGTAGGAGATGAACGGCAACGGCACGCCGGTCACGGGCCACGACGCGGTCACCACGCCGACGCTGATGAAGGCTTGGATCACGATCATCGCCATGCATCCCAGCGCGAGGAAGAAGCCGAAACGGTCGGAGGCGCGCAGCGCGATGCGCGCGGCGCGATAGGCGAAGGCGACGAACAGCGCGACGATCGCGAACATGCCCACGAAGCCGAGTTCCTCGCCGATGATCGAGCCGATGAAGTCGGTGTGGGCTTCGGGCAGATAGAACGCCTTCTGCTGCGAGAATCCGATGCCGCGCCCGAAGAGCCCGCCGCTGCCGAGCGCCAGGAGCGACTGCACGATTTGAAAGCCTTCGGCGTTGGCGTGCTTCCACGGATGCATGAACGCGAGGATGCGATCGCGTTTGTATTGATCGTGCAGGATCAGGAAGATCGCGCCGGGCAGCGTGACGACCGCGATCATCAGGATGTGCAGGATGCGCGCGCCGGCGGCGTAGAGCAGCGCGGCGGTGGTAAACGCGAAGAGGCTGGCCGTGCCCATGTCGGGCTCTTTGAGGACGAGCACGGCGAGCACGGCGCTAACCATCGCGATCGGCACGACGCCGCGCGTCAGCGAACGGATCTTCTCGCCCTTGCCCGCGAGCGCCGAGGCCAAGTAGAGGATCAAGGCGAGCTTGGCCACTTCGGAGGGCTGGAACGAGAGCGGACCCACGCCGACCCAGCGCGACGCGCCCGCCGTACGAATGCCGATGTGCGGCATCCACACGAGGGCCAGCAGCACCACGCTCACCCCGACGGCCCAGGGCGCGAACGGACGCAGGCGCCGATAGTCGATCGTGTAGGCCGCGTAGGCCGGAATGCAGGCCACCAGCAAGCCCACGAGTTGACGCTTGAAGTAAAACGCGCCGTCCTTGAGCGTGGCCACGGCCTCGGTGCTCGAGGCGCTGAAGACCATGATCAATCCGAGCGCCACCAAACACGCGACGCTGGCGATCAGGGTCGCGTCGGGTCCCGGCCGCAGGCCGATGTCCTCGGTCTCAACCATTTGCGTCGCCCGCGGCCAGCGCTACGGTTTCCGGCGACGCCGCCCGCGCGAACGCGTCGCCGCGGGCTTCGGCCGAACCGAACATGTCGAACGAGGCGCAGCCCGGCGAGAGCAGCACCACGTCGCCCGCGGTCGCGAGCGCGCGAGCTATGGCCACGGCTTCCTCCATCGACGCGGCGCGCGCGGTCCGCGCCGGATCGACGACGGCGGCGATCTCGTCGGCCGCTTCGCCGATCAGCACGACGGCTTTGGCCCGGCTCTTGGCGACCGCCCCCATCGCGGCGAAATCGGTTCCCTTTGCGCGGCCGCCGGCGATCAGCACGATCGGCGCGTCGAACGTTTCCAGCGCCGCGATGACCGAGCCCGGATTGGTCGACTTCGAATCGTCGACGTAACGCACGCCGTCGACTTCGGCCACGGTCTGCAAGCGATGCGGCAACGGCCGGAACGCGCGAACGCCCGAACGCAGCACGCCGGGTTCGATGCCCGCCAACAACCCCACCAAGAGCGCGGCCATCACGTTGGCCACGTTATGCGCGCCCAGCAGCGGAATCTCGTCGAGCGGCATGACCTCGACCGGCCGCGGGTCGCCGCTCGGCGGCGCGTACGTGATGCGTTCGTCGCGCACGTAGAGCGTCGTCAGCCTGCGCGGCGTGCGCCCGAACCAATAGGCGCGGCACGGAATGCGGCTGCCCGCTTCGGGTGAAGCCAAGGCGCCGACGATCGGATCGTCGAGGTTGCCCACGAACGCGTCGCCCGCGCTCTGATTTGCGAAGATGCGAAACTTCGCCTCGGCGTACTCGTCCATCGAGTGATAGCGGTCGAGGTGATCGGGCGAGACGTTGAGGATGGTCGAGATGCGCGGCTTGAACGAGCGGATCGACTCGAGTTGGAACGACGACACCTCGGCGACGACCCAATCGTCGGGTTCGGCGATCGCCGTCTCGGCGATCAACGCGTTGCCGATGTTGCCGCCCACGTGGGTGGTGCGGCCCGCGTGGCGGAAGAGTTCGCCGATCAACGCGGTGGTCGTGGTCTTGCCCTTGGTGCCGGTCAACGCCACGATCGGCGCTTTGCAGATGCGGTAGGCGACTTCGATTTCGCTGAAGACCGGCACGCGCGCGGCCTGCACGCGGCGCACGAGCGGGCCGTTGAGCGGAATGCCGGGCGAGAGCACGGCCGAGGTGAGTTCGCCGGCCACCCGCTCCAAGTCGGCGGGCGCCACGAAGCGCACGCCGGCCGCTTCGATCGCCTTGCGCGCCTCGCCGAGCGCGGCCGGATCTTTTTCGTCGGTCGCATAGACGCTCGCGCCGCGGGCGCGCAACACCGCGCAACTGGCCAAGCCGCTGCGTCCCAAACCGATGACCAGCACGCGCTCGCGCGCGTCGAAACCGCCCAGACCGCCGTTCATCGGGCGAGCGCCGCGCCGGCGAGCGAGAGCAACGCCGACGCGGTCCAGAAGCGGCGCGTGACCTTCGTCTCGGGCCAACCCGCGAGTTCGAAATGATGGTGCAGAGGGCTCATGCGAAAGATGCGTTTGCGAGTCGTCTTGTAGGAAGCCACTTGCAAGATCACCGAGAGGGTCTCGGCGGCGAAGACGCCGCCGACGAGGGGGAGGAGGAGCACGTTGCCGGTCGCGAGCGCGCTGCCGGCCAGGATGCCGCCGAGGGCGAGCGCGCCGGTGTCACCCATGAACACGCGGGCCGGATGGCGGTTGAAGACCAGGAAGCCGAGCGTGGCCGCGCCGAGCGCCACATCTATTGCGGTTACGCCGAAAGTTCCCGCACGCCAGCCAAGCCAAGCGAAAACCGCCAGCGGCGAGAGCACCGTGCCCGCCGCCAAACCGTCGAGGCCGTCGGTCAAGTTGACGGCGTGCGTAGTGGCTACGATTGCGATCAAGCCCAGCGCGTACCAGAGCCAGAGCGGCGCGTACCAGGCCCACCCCCCGAAGGAAAGCAGCGCCCCGCGCGCTTCGGCGGGCACGAATGCGCCCGCCAGCGCGAGATAGAGCGCGCCGGCGATGCCGGTCAGGGCAAATTTTTCGCGCGCGCCCAAACCGCGATTGCGGCCCAGACGAATCGAGCGCAGATCGTCGACGAAGCCGACGGCGCCGCACGAAATGCCGAGCAGCGCTAAACCCAAGGTGACCGCATCGGGATGCCACGCCACCGCCAAGAGCACGCCCAGACCGAAGAGCAAGCCGCCCATCGTCGGCGTTCCCGTTTTTTTTGCGTGCGTCTTGGGCGCGTCTTCGTAGGCGTGCTGACGCAACGAGGCGCGCTTGAGCGCCGCGATCAGCGGGCCGCCGGCGAGCACGCTCGCGGCGAAGGCCGCCGCGAAGAGCAGCGCGAGCTGGAGCGGGTTCACGCGGCGCGTTCCAGCAGGGGGCTCGGGTTTGCGCCGCGCCACTTCAGCACGACGATCGGCGTCTGCTCGTCGCCGTTGCCGTGCGGGTTGGCGCGCAGCGCGCGCGACACCGCGTCGCGAGCGACGCCCGGCGATGCGCCGAGCACCTTGGCGATTCCCAAATCGTTGGCGTCGACGATCGCGGCGCGCGTGCCGCATCGCTCGGCGACGGCGCGCGCCACCCCATCGGGATCGGCCGGACCCAAGACGATCGTGCGTTCGAACGGCGGCAACGTCCCGGTGTACCCGTCGATCGTGGCGATCGCCTCGCCCAAAATGCGATAGAAGACGCCGCGCTTGCCCGCGAGCCGCCCGGCGACGTGCGCCGCCGCGGCGTAGACGACCCTCCACGCGCCGACCTGATCGATGACCAGTTGCAGCGACTCCGGTTGATTGATCGTGGCCAGCGCTCCGGCGCGGCGCGAGAGCGCGTACGCCAAGCGGCTGGGCCGGATCGTTTCGGCGGCGATCGCCCGGCCTTGCGCGATGGCGACGGCGGTCTCCGAAATGCAGACGACGTCGTCCGCGGCGGCGATGCCCGCCACCGACGCGGCGACCACCGCCGCGACGTCGTCGCCGCGATCGATCAGCCGCGTGCGCACCGGGATGGCGCGTTCGTCGCCCGCAAACGGCGCGCGCCGGACGAGCGAAGGCCGGCCGACGACGAGCGTCTCAGACACGCTCCGCCTCCAAACCGTCGGCGATCTCCTCGAGGCGATACCGGCGCGCGGCCTTCAACAAGATCAGGTCGCCGGCGCGCGCATTGGCGCGCAGCCAGGCGAGCGCTTCGGCGTTGCCGGCGAAAATTGCGATCGCATCCGACGGGAATCCCGCGGCGCGCGCCCCGGCGGCCAATTCCTCCGCAAACTCGCCGCCGAAGAGCAACGCTTCGCTACCGGTTGCGGCCGCCTCCGCGCCCGCGCGACGATGCATCTGCGGCGCTTCCGCGCCGACTTCGGCCATGCTGCCGAGCACGACGATCTTGCGCGTCGCGGGTTCGCTCGCGAACGAGGCGAGCGTGGCCAGCACGCCGCCCGGCGAGGCGTTGTAGGCGTCGTAAATCAACTCGATTCCGCCGAGCTTGCGACGCTCGTAACGGCCCGCGGGCAAACGCAGGCCGGGGACTGCCGCGGCGAGCGCCCGCGGATCCGCGCCGAGCACCCAGGCCGCGGCCAACGCGCCGGCGAGGTTGACCAGATTGTGATCGCCGGGCAACGCGCATTCGATGGCAAAGCGGCTGGTTTGTCCGAGTTCGTGCAGCACGACTTCGCCGCGACCGCTCACCACCAGGGCGCGCGCGGTCGACGAGACGTGCGCGACCGCGGGCGCGCCGGCCGGACGCGCGCCGAACCAAACGGGCTCGCGCTCCAAGCCGTTCGCGCGACGGCGCGAAACCGCGTCGTCCAAATTGAGCAAGGGCAGCGCGCCGCTGGCGAAGATGCCGAATTTGGTCTCGGCCAAACGTTCGCGCGTGCCCATGATTTCCAGGTGCGCTTCGCCGACGTTGGTCAAGAGCGCGACGTCCGGCTGGGCCAACCCCACCAGCGGCGCGATGTCGCCGTAATGCCGGCAGCCCATCTCGACGACCACCGCGCGTTCGTCGCCGCGCAACCCGAGAAAGAGTTTGGGTACCCCGATCTCGTTGTTTTCGTTGGCCGGCGTGGCCGCAACCGGCGCCGAGCCGGTCGCGACCAGCAGTTGCGCGATCAGATCCTTGGTCGTGGTCTTGCCCGCGCTCCCGGTGACCGCGACGACGCGCGCCGCGAGGCTGCGCCGCGCGAGCGCGCCCAACGCCTGATAGGCGGCCAGCGTGTCGGCGACGAGCAGGGCCGGCGCATCGTCGGGAACGCATGCGGCGCGTTCGATCACCACCGCGCGCGCGCCGCGCGCCAACGCTTCGCGCGCGAAGTCGTGACCGTCGAAACGCTCGCCGTGCAACGCCACGAAGAGATCGCCCGGCGCGAGCGTTCGCGTATCGGTGACCACCGAAGCCTCGGCGTCGCGGTCGCCGTTCCAGGTGAGGCCGAGTGCGGCGGCGGCTTCGGCGAGCGAGAGCTTCACGCGCGCGCCTCGCGGGCCGCGCGCTCGGCGAGCGCCGCGCGCGCCGCATCGCGATCGTCGAAGTGCAGCGTCCGCGCGCCGACGATCTGATAGGTCTCGTGGCCTTTGCCGGCGATCACCACGACGTCGCCGGGGGCCGCTCCCAACACCGCGCGTTCGATCGCACGGCCGCGCTCGGGCTCGACTTCGTAGGCCGCGCCGTCGGGAATGCCCGCGGCGATCGCGGCCAGAATCGCAAGCGGATCCTCGCCGCGCGGGTTGTCGCTGGTGAGCACCAGGCGGTCGGCGAGTTCCGCCGCGATCGCGCCCATCTGCGGACGCTTTCCGCTATCGCGATCGCCGCCGCAACCGAATACCGCGATCACCCGGCCGCGGCTCGCTTCGCGGGCCGCGCGCAGCACGCCGGCCAGCGCGTCGGGCGTGTGCGCGTAATCGACGATGACGTCGACCGTTCCGTCGCCGACGCGTTCCATCCGGCCGGGCACGTTGGGCGCCGAAGCGAGCGCCGCCGCGCTGACCGCGTCGGCCACGCCGAGCGCGCGCGCCAGGCTGAGCGCCGCCAGCGCGTTGAGCACGTTGAAGCGCCCAGGAAGCGGAACGTGCAGACGCAGGCCGTCGACCGTAAACGTGCTGCCGCCTGGACCGAGCGCGAGGTCGCGCGCGCGCACCGCCGCGCCTTCGCCGATGCCGAAGGTCGTCACCCGCGCGGGACCGTTGAGCGCCGCGAATTCGCCCGCCCAGCGGCGGCCCATCGCGTCGTCGGCGCAGAACGCCGAGAAGCCCGCGGCTTCGAACAGCTTGCGCTTGGCCGCGGCGTACGCTTCGAAGGTACCGTGAAAGTCGAGATGGTCGCGCGTGACGTTGGTCAGCGCCGCAACTTCGAACCGGACGTCGGCGACGCGTTCGAGCGCCAAGGCGTGCGAGGAAACCTCGAGCGTGACGGCCGCGGCGCCGCGCTCGCGCATCTCGGCCAGGATCGCTTGGAGCTCGAGCGCGAGCGGCGTCGTATTTTCGAGCGGCCACATCGCGCCGCCGAAGTGAGCGCCCAGCGTCCCGATGCGGCCGCACGGAAAACCGGCCGCTTCCAAGATCGCCTGCAAGAGATGCGTCGTCGTCGTCTTGCCGTTGGTACCGGTCACGCCGGCCACGCGCAGCGCCTGCGAGGGCCGTCCGTAGAACGCGGCCGCCAAGCGCGAAAGCGCGCGACGCGAATCGGGCACGACGATCGTCGTCGCGGCGTCGCTCGTCAACGCGCTCGCAGCCTCCGCGCGCTCGACGACGACGGCGACCGCCCCGGCCGCGAGCGCCGCGTCGACGTAGTCGTGACCGTCGCTGCGCTCGCCGGCCACGGCGACGAACAGCGTGCCCGGCACCACGCGCCGCGAGTCGTCGGCCACTGCCGTGATGCGGCTGCGCAGCGGGCCGCTGACGCGCGCCTCGCCGAGCGAGGCAAGCAACGTGGAGAGTTCGACGGAACGGCTCGAAGCGAGCATCATGCGTGGTGCTTCGACGCCGCGCCGCCGTTCACCGAGCGCGGGCGCACCGGTTGCGCCGCGGGGGCGGCGGGCAGGGCGGGCACGGCGCCGGCGCGCAGCATCGCGAGCTTGGCCAGACGGGCGAAGGCCGGAGCGGCGACGACCCCGCCGTAGATCGCACCGCGCGGACGTTCCACCTTGACCAGAATCACGTAACGCGGCCGCTCGGCGGGCACGAAGCCGACGAACGAGGCGACGTATTGGTCGGGATCGTAGCGGCCGTTGCGCGGAATTTGCGCGGTGCCCGTCTTGCCCGCGGTGGTGAAGCCGGGAATCTGCGCGGCGGGGCCGGTTCCGCGCGTCACCACCGAGCGCAAGAACGAACGAAGCGTCGCGGCCGTGCGCTCAGAGATCGCGCGCCGTTCCACGACCGGCCGCTGCTCCACGCGCTTGCCGCCGGGTTCGATGATCGCGCTGACGATGTGCGGCCGAATCAGCAAACCGCCGTTGGCGATGGCGCAATAGGCGCGCGCCAAGCCGATCGGCGTCACCGCGATGCCCTGGCCGTAAGCGATGGTGGGCAACGAGGTCTGCGTCCACTCGTCGAGCGGCAAGAACATGCCCTTGGTCTCGCCGGGCAGACCGGAGCCGGTGTCCTTGTCGAAGCCGAAGCGCTGCAGCGCGGCGAACATCGTGCGTTCGCCGATCGTCCAGCCCACCTCGGCCGCGCCGACGTTGTGCGACTTGACCACGATGTCTTCCAGCGTCTCGGTGCCCGACGCGCTGCCGGTGAAGCCGTCGTCGGCGTTGTGAATCGTGAAGCTGCCCACGCGCAGCGAGTCTCGCGCGGGAAAGCGCGTGGACGTCGTAACCTTACCGCTATCGAGCGCGGCGGCGGCGGTGATCAACTTGAAGGTGGAGCCGGGTTCGTAGACGTCCGCAACGGCCCGGTCGCGGAATTGCGCCTGCGTCGCGCGCGAGCGATCGTTGACGTCGTAGTCGGGCGCGTTGGCCAGCGCGAGGATGTCGCCGGTATACGGATCGATGATCAGCGCCGTACCCGACGAGGCGTGGAATTGCGCGACCGTCTCGTGGATGACGCGCTCGGTTTCGAATTGCAGATCGGAGTCGAGCGTGAGCACCAAGTCCTTGGCCGGACGCGCCGACGTGACCACCGTCTGCGAGCCGAAGGACAACGGCCGGCCGAACAGGTCGCCTTCGTCGATCTCGCTTCCGGCGCGGCCGCGCAAGAGGTCGTCGTAGGCTTTCTCGACGCCTTCGACGCCCTTGTCCTCGACGTCGGTGAAGCCGAGCACCGTCGGCGCGAGCCGTCCCGAAGGCACGAAGCGCGAACTCGTCGGCTCGGCTTCGAGTTCGACCGACTGTTCGCCGAGATTCGCAACCCGGGCGGCGACGTCGTCGGGCACTTTGAAGCGCACGATGACGTCGGCGTTCTCGTCGGCGATGCGTTCGTACACGCGATCGGGCGCGATGCCCAGCGCCGCGCCGAGGCTCGCGGCGACGCGCCGCTTCTCGGCGGGCGTGTGGAGCATGCCGGCCAGCACGTGGACGCTCTGCCCAACGCGCGAACGCGAAAGGACGTTTCCGTTGCGATCGTAGATCGTTCCCCGGCGCGCGTCGAGCGAGACGACGTGCGAGCGGTGTTCGAGCCGCGCCTTCTCCGCGAGCCACGGACCGTCGCGGACTTGAACGGCCCAGAGCCGCCACACCAAAAAGGCGGCGAGCAGCGCGAAGAAATAAAAGAGGTTGCGCGCGCGGCCGCCGGCCACGCGCGCCAGCGGGCGAGTTACCTTCTCCGCATTGCGCGCCTCGCTTCGTTCCGCCCGGCCCCACGCTCCGGGCGGCGGCGCCGTCCAGGGGCGCTGCACGGCGTTAGTGGAGCCAGCGATCGGGCGAGGGCAGGAAGGCCAGCCCGCGCGGCTTCTCCTCGGGCGGAACGGTCGCCACCGCGAAACGGCGCGGATCGCTCATGCCCAGCCGTTCGGCGATGGCGGCGAGCCGGTCGCGCGATTCGAGTTGCGCGATGCGATCTTCGTAGCGCGCCGACTGATCTCGCAATCCGACGGCAGTCTTGTGCAGCTTCTCTAAGTCGTAACTCAAGCGTTGCGCGCCGGCCATCAGCCAAAGCGAGGAGAGCAGGAAGAGCGTGGCCGCCGTCAAGCCGATCAGGATGAAGGCGAGCACGCGGTGCTTGGCGCGAATGGCGCGCCGGCGCCGGGCCTGCGCGGCGGTACGCCCGGCGCGCGAGCCGCTGCGGCCGGGAAGCTCGTCGTCGCCGACGCTGAGCGTGTAGGCGATCATGCGGAACGCTCCGCGACGCGGAGTTTGGCGCTGCGCGCGCGCGCGTTGCGCGCGACCTCGGCCTCGCCGGGCAGCACCGGCTTCTTCGTCAGCACGCGCAGGCGGGGGTCATCTCGGAACATCTGCTTCACGATTCGATCCTCGAGGCTGTGGAAGGAGACGACCGCGATGCGGCCGCCGGGGCGAGTGCGCTCGGTCGCGGCGTCGAGTCCGCGGCGCAACGACTCGAGCTCGTCGTTGACCGCGATGCGCAACGCCTGAAAGGTCTTGGTGGCCGGATGGATCCGCCAACGGCCGCGAACGCCGGCCGCGCGCGCGACGAGCGCGGCCAAGCTCGCGGTGCGTTCGGGCAGCTCGCCGCGTTCGCGCGCGGCGACGATGGCGCGCGCGATCCGCCGCGACGCGCGCTCTTCGCCGTAGCGGTAGATCGCGTCGGCCAGCGTCCGTTCGTCCCAGTCGCGCAAGAGATCGTACGCGCTGGGACCCGAGGCGGGGTTCATGCGCATGTCGACCGGCCCGTCGGCTTGAATCGAGAAGCCGCGTCCGGCGTCGTCGAACTGCATCGAGGAGACGCCGACGTCGAACAGCGCCCCGTCGAGCGGTCCCGCGCCGCGCGCGTCGAGTTCCGCCGCCAGTTCTGCGAAGTTCGCGCGGACGAGCGCGACCCGGTCCGCGAGGTCGGCGGGCACGACGGCCGACGGGTCGACGTCGAAGGCGACGACCGTCCCGCCCCGCGCGACGATCTCGCGCGAGTGGCCGCCCGCGCCGAAGGTCGCATCGAGGTACAGGCCGCCGGCGCGAACGTCGAGGGCGTCGACGGCTTCGCGCAACAGCACGGGCTCGTGCCGCGCATTCAGACGATCCCCCGCGTCGCCAAGTACGCGGCCACCTCGTCGTCGCTCGGGCCCTCGCCGTCGAACCGGTTCTTGGCCCAGACGTCGATGCGCCGGCTGACGCCGACGGTCACGACCTCGCGCTCGATGCCCACCTTCTCGCGCAGGCTCGCCGGAATGAGCAGGCGGCCTTGCCCGTCGCACTCGGCGTCCTCGATCGTATAGCGGCTGATCTTGGACAGCATCGCCCAATGCTGCCTGTCCTTGAGCGGCTCGGCATCGAGCCGCTCGAGGTTGTCCATCCAGGCCGCCGAGGGGTAGAGCGCCAGCGCGGTCATCGTCGGAGCCAGGGTCAGCACGAACTTCTCCCCGAGCAGTGCGCGGAATTTGGCCGGCACGACTAAGCGGCCCTTAGCATCTAGGCTATGGGCCAGCACGCCCGAGAAGCGCGGAACCGTCTGCGGCAGGGGTGTAGGCTCCCAAAAAACAGGTTGGCGGTGACACTTATCGCCACCGTCTACCACCACAATGTACACCGCACCGGGGAGAAGGGCAAGGCGAAGCGCGCTTCCTCCACAGAAAAAAGTGACGCCCGCGCGATGCGCGGGCGTCACTCTCCCCCCGTGGATGAGGTCTTCAGTCGTCGTCGGGCTCGAACGGATGTTCGCGTGCCGCGCGCAGCACCTCGGCCGTCGAGTACGTTTGACGAATGTGCGGCCGCTTGAGTCCGTGCTTCGCGTTTTGCCCGGGTGGCAGGAACATGTCGGAGAGATCGCCCGCCCGGCTATCGGCCGCGGCCATGGGCGCAAGGCCGAACTGATGTTCGATGTACGCGAGAATGCTCGCGGACTCGTACTGCACGTGGGACACGTAATTGGTCTTGGCCCGCGGCGAGATGGCGATCAACGGAACGCGGAAGCCGAGTCCGAGCGCGTCGAGTTGCTGCGGCGGGACGTGATCGTACCAGCCGCCCCAATCGTCCCAAATGACCAGGATCGTCGTCGACGGCCAGAACTGGCTGGTCGATATCGCGTTGACGATGGAGGCCACCCACGACGGTCCCGTCTTCTTATCGAAGCCGTCGTGATCGCTGTTGGCAGCCGAGGGCACGACCCAGGTGACGTTGGCCAAGTTGCCGGCCGCGATGTCGGTCAGCACTTGCGTCTCGGGGTTGATGACGTTCGACCAATCCGGACCGTAGCGCACCGAAGCGATCGCGTCGAACGCACTCCAGTTACGCCCGTAGTTGGTCGGAGCTTTTTCCTGGGGCGCATAATAGCGCCAACTGAGATTCGCAGCGTCCAATTCGTCGGCGAGCGTGAGCGGAATCTGCGACGTGTCGAAACACGGACGAACGGACGCATTCTCCTTGCCGCTCGACGGATCCACGACCCGCACCGATTCCTTCGCGCCGCCGTCGCAGCCCCACGGGATCTTATTCGGATTCTCGGCCGCCCAATCGCTGTAGCCCGCGATCATCAAAAGGTGCGCCGGGAAACTCGGACCGCTGTTGCTTTGGAACGTGTTGTCGGAGAGCGCAAAGCCTTGCGCCATGTCGAGATACGGTTGTATTTGGCCGTGGTTGACGTACGAATAGGCGAAGTTGCTTCCCGGATACTGTTTTCCGCCGAGATTCTCGACTTTGGCCTGGTCGAACCCGTCGAGTTTGCCGTTGTCGTACTCGGTCTCGAACGTCCCGTGCGTGTGGAAGACGTCCCAAGGCAGACTGAGGTCGCGCTCGACGAGGTTGACGACCTGCCCCGTGGAGTCGAGCCCGCTCGACGCGGTGTTCGCGCCGGGGAAGCCTTGGAAGAGGTTATCGAACGAGCGGTTTTCCTGAATGATGACGACGACGTGCGAGATCGGGACGGGCGTCGGGATGGGCGTCGGCGTCGTGACCGGCGTCGGCGTCGGGCTCGGATTTTCGGTGGCGCGGGCCGTCGGCGTCGAGGTGGGGCCCGTCGTCGGGCCGGAGGTCGGCCCGCCCGTCGGGCCGGAGGTGGGACCGCCCGTCGGGCCGGAGGTGGGACCGCCCGTCGGACCGGAGGTGGGACCGCCCGTCGGACCGGAGGTGGGACCGCCCGTCGGTCCCGAGGTCGGTCCCGCCGTCCCTCCCGGACCCGGCGTCCCATCGGACCGGCGGGGCATTTGGATGGGTCCACCCGGACGCACGTCCTGACCGGAGGAAGCCGTGGGAATCGACCGGTCGGCGCAACCGGCGACCAGTCCACACGCTACAGGTAGTGTAAGAAAGAAACGAAACCACAAGCCGGAGTAGGTACTCATGCAATTTCCCCATAGTCGGGGCCTCCATGATGCGAAGGTCCCGGTACTCTAATACTAGGCAGACGTTCAGCCTGGTGGGATTAGTCCCTGCTTCCTCACCCTCCAATTCGAGTGCGGAAGCGCAGAGTGTGATGTGAAGCCGCCGTTAGATTTACGTCGCAGCGCCGTGCCCGCAGCAGAGGACCGAAGGCGGGGGAGGTCTGCCGCCGAAGGCAGGCCGCGCGTGAGATTGCTGCTCGGGTTCTTTTTGTTGGCGGGGCTGTACGGCTGCAGCGGCGGCGGCATGCTGCCCGACGGCCCGCACTCCATCGACTCCCAGTCGCTGCTCCGGCTCATCCACCAAGAGTCGGCGCGGAGCCACGTGCCCGCCGCCCTCGTCCGGGCCGTCATCCAGGTGGAATCCCGGGCCGATCCGAGCGCCGTCAGCCCGTCCGGCGCCGCCGGGCTGATGCAGTTGATGCCGGCCACCGCCGCCTTTTACGGAGTGAAGAACCGCTTCGACGCCGCCCAAAACGTCGCCGGCGGATGCCGCTATCTCCACGACATGCTCGTGCGCTACCACAACGACGTGTCGCTCGCGCTGGCCGCCTACAACGCGGGCCCCGGCGCGGTCGACGCCTCGCACGGGATTCCGCCGTTTCGAGAAACCCGCGACTACGTGACGCGGGTGACGGCGGCGCTGCGCAGCACGATCCTGTAGCGGGACGGCCCATGGCAACCGCTTCCGAGCTTCGCGTTGCGCCCTTCGCGCCGAGCGAAAGCCGACTGCGCATCTCGATCATGGACGCGTACATCGTCAAGGAGTTGACGGGACCGTTCCTGTTCTCGCTGGGCGCGGTGCTGCTCTTTTGGTTCGTCAACATTTTCTTCTTGGCGGCCGACTACATCATCAACGCGCACGCCTCGATCTTCCTGGTGCTGCGCTTTCTGCTCTTTCGCATTCCGCAGAGCACGCCGTGGGCGTTTCCGTTCGCCTCGTTGTTCGCCACGCTGCTGGCCTTCAGCCGGCTGGCGGCGGACAACGAGCTGGTCGCGATGCGCACCTCGGGGATTCCGTTTCTGCGCATCTGCCTGATGCCGCTGGTGCTGGGCTTGGCCATGTTCGGCCTGTCGTACTACATCAACGACACCGTGACCCCGAAGGCGGTCGAACTCTCCACGCGCACGTTCTATCAAATCATCTACCACACGTCGGAACTGCCCGTGTTGCCGGAGTTTTTCCGTAAGGACGACTCGACCGGCCGCGTCTTCTACGTGGGCGAGATCGCGCCCAATCACAAGACCTTGAACCACGTGATGATCTTCGAACCGGCCATCTCGTCGCCGTTCCGGCAAGTGACCAACGCCGAAGCCGCCGACATCGAAGGCCAAGCGCTGCACCTGCATCAAGCGCGCGTCACGCGTTTCAAAGCGACCGGCGAGTTCAACGGCGGAACGGTGGTCAAGGACTTGATCGTCGGTCTGCCCATCGGCGAGAACGTCGATCAATTTCTCAACACGGCCAACGCCGATGCGTACACGATGAACTCGAAACAGCTCTCGGCTCAAATCAAGGCGATGCAGGCTACGGGCACGGGCGGCCAGAGTCTCGATACGCTCAAGATCACGCTGGCCCAAAAGCTGGCGCTGCCCTTCTCGTCGTTCGTCGCGGTGCTGATCGGTCTGCCGCTGGCGACCGTCTTCGGCAAGAAGGGCCGCACGCTGGGCATCGCGCTCTCGATCTTGTTGTTCTTCGCCTACTATTTGATGATGTCGGCCTTCGCGGCGCTGGGCAAGAACGCCGCGATGGACCCGTACGTCGCCGCCTGGATCCCGAACGTGATCATGGGCGTCGCGGGGACGTTGCTCTTCCGGCGGGTGGAGAGCTGAGCCGCCCCGCAAACGGCGCGCGTGCGCGGGTCGCAGCACTCGCCTTCATCGCCCTGCTCGGCCTTGCGGCGCCGTCGTTGCAGCCGGCCGTCGCCGACGTTCCGGGCACCGACCCGAACGTGACCGCGCTGCTCAATTCCAACGCCTGCGACACGGTCTCGACCGCGCCGAGGGCGCTCGCCACGGTGCCGCCTTCGTGGAAGTTCAGCCCGAAGCACGTCGTCTTCATCAGCGAGGCCGACGTCCCGCCGCAGACCGATCAAGCCGCTCCGAGCGCCGCTCCCAGCGGCGTCCCGACGCCGCCGTTGCCGGCGGCCCCGCGCGGACCGACCGAACTGCTGCCGCCGACGCCGTATCCGACGGGGTCGCCGCAGGTGACGCCGCCGCCGTTCCCCACCGCGGAGCCCACCGAGAGCGCCGGACCGGTCGAATTGGTGCGGCCCTCCGGGCCGCCGACGCTCGTCCCCGTCGGCACGCCGCGCGGCACGCCGAGCCCCGGACCGGAGCCGTCGGGCACGCCCATTCCGACGCTGCGGCCGTTCGATCTGGTGGTGATGGCCGATACCGTCCACGGCTTCAATCAAGACCACGCGCCGGGCGAAGCGACCGGCAACGTGCACATCTTCTACACCGAAGGTCAGATCGTCGGCGACAAAGCGGTCTACGACGGCGAGCACACGATCACGATCACCGGGCACACCTACCTGCTCAATCGCGCGCAGGACTCGATCCTCTACGCCGACTCGATCGTCTTCGACACGCAGACGCGCCGGGCCGTGCTCGAAAACGGTCGCGGCGAGTCGATCGCGGGCGTGCAGCACGGCAAGATCCACTATAGCGCCGAGAAGATGACCTCGCTGGCCAACGGCGTCACCCACGGCGACCGCGGCTCGTTCACCACCTGCGAGCACCCGCACGGCGGCTACCACGTCGAGGCCCGAACGATCGACGTGACGCCGGGCGACAAACTGGTCGCGCGCAAGGCGACCATCTTCCTCGGCCCGCTCGCGATCTTTTATTTGCCCTTTTTGGTGGTGCCGCTCAAGAACGTCAACGACCCGCGCCGTCCCACGACGTTTCTGCCCGAAGTCGGCTACTCGCAGATCGACGGCTACTACATCAAGGCGCGGCTCGGCTTCGCACCTTCGGACACGTATTACGGCTACTACAGGGTCGATTATTACACCAAGCGCGGTCTGGGCATCGGCTATTCGGCCGTCATCGGCACCAAGAACAAACGGCGCTACCTGACCATCGACGCGTACACGATCTCCGACCACGTGGTCAACGCGCGCGAGACCAACGTCAACGTCCAGGAACAGGAAAACTTTTCGAACCGCCTGCGCGGACAATTCGGCGTAGACTACCAAGGCGACTTCGGTTCGGGCATCTCGCTGCCGCCGAGCTTCAACCTCACCGCGACCCTGGCGCGCCAGGGCAACAACGTCAACGAAACCCTGTCGTTCTCCGACTTCAAACAAGGCTCGCTGCAAGACAGCCTCAACCTCGGCTTCGTCGACAACTTCCGGATCAGCCCGGCCATCCAGCAACTGATCAACATCAGCTACAACCGGACGAGCAACAGCGTGCAGAGCAGCGGTTCGGTGCACATCAATACCGACACGCACATCTACGGCAAGCTCGCCGACTTCGACCTCGTCTACGACAAGACCAACTTCACGTCGGATCCCTTCGGCTACAACAAACTGCCCGAACTGCAGGTCGATCCGCACATCGACTGGCACGGCTTCCAATACGCGCCGCAAATCCAACTGACCGTGGGCGAGTACAGCGAGCCGGAGAACGCCTTCTCCACCTCGCGGGCCGAGGCCGTACTCAACGAGGCGGGCGCCTTCAAACTCGGCAGCAGCGACTTGAACGCCGACTTCAACGTGCGCCAAGACTACTACGGAACGGGCGACGAGAAGGCGTTCGAGACGCAAGACGTCTCGCTTTCGACCCCGTTCTTGAACAGCTTCGTCAATTCGGTGACCTACAACGAGCAGCACCCGATCGGGCCGGCGACGGTGCCCTTCGAATTCCTCGACCAGCTTTCGGGCGGCTCGAAATCGTTGCAAGACGTGCTGCGCGTCTTCAACAAGGACATCTACACCCTGTCGCTGTCGACGGGCACCAACTTCGACGCGATGGCGCAGCCCGTCACCTATCAACTCAACGCGCGCCTCTCGCCGCGCTCGCTGCTGGTGCTCGGCGGTTTCTGGTCGCCCGGCCCCGGCAACGGCTTCGGCACGACCAACGTTCAGGTGCTGACGCCGTTCGGCCGCGATACGACGGTACAGTTCTCGACCAACGTCGATTGGAAGAACAAGGGCGCGCTCGAAAACAAGAACGTCTACCTGACCAAGATCGTCGACGACTGCTACCGCCTCGACCTATCGTACAGCGAAGACTTCAAGCAATTGACCTTCAACGTGACCATCCTCGCCTTCCCGGGCACGGGCCAGGCCTTCGGATTCAACGCGCCGTCGCAGATCTTGCCCCAAAATTTCGGCGGCCTCTAGTGTCGCAAATCGACCTGCGCTCGGGCGCGGAGGCCGGACCGCTCGCCGAAGACTCCGCCGTCGGCGCCGCGTCCGACGCATCGCCCACGTCGCGCGGCCGGCTCTCCGATTCGGCATTGGTCGCGCCGGCGATCGCGGTCGTCGGCGGCCTCCTGACGGCGCTCGCGTTTCCCAAGACCAACGCGTCGTGGTTGGCCCCGGTCGGGATGACGGCGATCTTCTGGGCCTGGTTCGGCAGCACGCCCAAACGCGCGCTCTGGCGCGGCTGGGCCGCGGGCTTCGCGTTCTTCTGCGTCACGCTTTCCTGGACCGGAGAGACGGCCGGGAAGCTGATCGCGCCGTTCGGCTTTCTGCTCGTCGCCGGTCCGGCCGTCGCCGAAGGTCTGCTCGGCTTCGGCTTGGCCGGCGCGCTCGTGGCGCTGCTCGAACGCCGCGCTCGACCCGAGCTGTTCCCGGCCGGCGCGGCGGCGCTCTTCGCGCTGTGCGAGTGGGTGCGCTCCGAGGGTTTGGGCGAATTGGGCATGCCCTTCGCCGCGCTCGGCTACACCCAGGTCGCGACGCCGTTCGGACCGCTGGCGTCATACGCCGGCACGTTCGGGGTGACGTTCGCGCTCTGTCTCCCCGCGGCGTACGTCGCATACGCGTTACGCAACGGCTGGAGCGGCGTCGCGCGCTCCGCGCCCGCATGCGCGGCGTTGCTGCTGGCGACGCTGACCGCGGCCTGGTGGTTCTGGCCGGCCCGCTCGGCGGCGCCGGCCACCACGCGCGTGGCGGCGGTGCAAGGCAACATCGCCCAGTCGCTCAAGTTCAAACCGGAAATCTTCGCGCTGACCCTGCGCCGCTATACTTCGCTCACCCGCGTCACGCGCGGCTACGCGCCCGTCTTCGTGCTCTGGCCCGAGACCGTGATCACCGCCGCCATCAACCGCACGCCCTGGCTCGAGCGCGGCTTCGGCGCGCTCGCGCGCAGCCTGCACACCACGATCGTCGCAGGCGGCTTTTTCGAGGACGGCGACCGGGTATTCAACGCGCTGTACTTCTTCGGTCCCTCGGGGCGGCTGCAGGCGACCTATGAAAAACGGCAGCTCGTGCCCTTTGCCGAGCACTTGCCCTTCGCCCCGGCGCTGCGCTGGATACCCTGGGCGCGCAACGTCTCAGACATCGGAACCGGCCGCTGGAACGGCGTGGGCGACGCGGGCGGGGTGCGCGTCGGACCGATCATCTGTTGGGAGTCGGCGTTCAGCAACCTGGCCGTCGACGACGTGCGCAGCGGCGCGCAAGCGCTGCTCATTGCGACCGACGATGCGTGGTTCGGCACCACGGGCGGACCCTATCAGCACGCGCAGATCGCCCAGATGCGCGCGCTCGAGACCGGGCGCTGGATCGTGCGCGCCGCGGCCACCGGCATCAGCGGCATCATCGCCCCCGACGGCCGCTACACGCGCAGTGCGAAGCTCGAGACCGCGGGGGTCGTGACGGGCGAAATCGGGCCGCCCGTCGATACGTTCTACGATCGCGTGGGCAGCATAGCCATAGCGGCCGTCCTGGCCGCCTTCGTCCTGGGGATCGCAACGTGGGCACGACCTTCCAAGTCAGCCGCCTAAAGGGCCCGGCGCTCGTCCTCGGCGCGGCCCTCGCCGGATACGTGGGCTACGGCATCTGGTCGGCGGGACAGAACGAGTCGGCGCTGCCGCCGACCAACGGCCCGGTGATCTTCAAGACGGGAACCGCGCTCGGCCAACGGCTGAACGGACGGTCGTGGACGGCGGACTACGAACGAATCGTCACCAGCACCGACCAAAACCAACTCGACCTGTACGGCGTGAAGCACGCCGTCATCTACAAGGACGGCAAACCGTACCTCAGGGTGACGGCCCAGCGCATGACGGTGAACACCGTCACGCGCGACTTCAACGTTTCGGGTAAGCTTCACGTCGAGACGATCGGGAAGGACCCGAAGCGCACGTTCGACACCGAGTCGGCCAATTGGAACGACGTGCAGGAGACGCTGAACCTCCCCGACCACGCGCGCATCGGCACGGGCGCCGCGCTGCCCCTTTTGGTGGGCAGCGCGACGTACAACGTGAAGACGGGAGAGCTAGAGCTCCGTCAAGTCGCCGGAGCGGTGCGCTTCAAGTGAAAAGCTACGAAGGCTTTTCTGAGGCGATCTTCTTGGCCTCGGCGATCAACTGCTTGACCTTCTGGCCGCCCTTGTGCCCGATCTCCTCGTAGAAATCGGAGCCGTACTTGTCCTTGACGACCCGGCCGCCTTTTTGGCCGATCTGCTCGTAGAACTGAGCGCCGTGACGCTCGCGGGTCGCCTGGCCGCCCTTGCGCCCGATCTGTTCATAGAAGCCTGAGCCGTATCGCTCGCGAACGGTATCGCCACCCTTTTTGCCGGCTTCGCGCACCGACATTTCACCATCGGGTTTGCCGTTTTGCGCCTTTTTCGGAGACCGATCATCCATTCGGAAAAAACCTCTCGCAGCTTGTCGGGAGACAGCGTGGAACCCGCCTCGGTCGTACCCAAGGAAGGCTAGCCTAAACTCGTATGATCGATCAGATTATCGAGGGCGCCCTGATTTACGACGGCGGGGGGTCGGAGCCGTTCGCCGCGGACGTGGCGCTCGTCGGGGATCGCATCGCGATGCTCGGGCGCCTCGACGAGCGGGACGCCCGCGAACGCATACCCGCCGGCGGCCTGGCTTTGGCGCCGGGTTTCATCGACGTCCACTCGCATTCGGACGAATTGTGGCTCGTCGACGGGCGCTGCGAAGGCAAGGTCGTTCAAGGCGTCACGACCGAAATCGCGGGGAACTGCGGAACGTCGGCCGCGCCGCTCGCCGGCTTAGCATTCGAGCGTAAGGTCGAGCAGGGCGCCGAACTCGGCCTCGAGGTCGCGTGGCGAGATCTCGCGGGCTTTCTGGCCCTCGTCGAGCGGTCGGGCACGGGGTGCAACGTGGCCACGCTCGTCGGCTTAGGCACGACGCGGCGCTGCGTGCGCGGCGACGCGTCGGGACCCTTGGAGCGCGACGACCTGGCCGCCCAGCAGCGCCTGGTGACGCAGGCGGTGGAGCAGGGCGCGCTGGGCGTGTCGAGCGGACTCATCTACACGCCGTCGCGGTATGCCGGCATCGACGAATTGAGCGCCTGCGCCGCGGCCGCGCGAGACGCGGGCGCAGCGATGTACGCGACGCACCTGCGCAGCGAGGGCGACGCGTTGCTGGAAGCCGTCGACGAAGCGCTCGAAGTCGGGCGCCGGGCCGAGGTCGCCGTTCAGTTCTCCCATCACAAAGCCGCAGGCGCGCGCAACTGGGGCAAGGTTCACCGCTCGCTCGAGGCGATCGAGCGCGCGCGCTCGCGCTCGGGCATGGCCGTCGCCGCCGACGCCTACCCCTACACCGCGAGTTGGACCAGCCTCTCGACGATCTTGCCCGAAGACGTGCGCGAGGGCGCCCGGGAAGCGGTGCTCGACCGGCTCGCCGATCCTCCGACCGCGGCCGCCGTCGCGCTGCGGCTCGAACTGGATTGGGCCGGCCGCTGGAACGATATCCTGATCTCGCGGGCGGGGAGCGAACGCAATGCCGAATTCGCGGGCCGGCGGCTCGACGCGATCGCCGCCGACTGGCGAATCGCGCCCGCGCGCGCCGCGATTCGACTGCTGCGCGAGGAGCGCCTCGAGGTCGAGGCCATCTTCTTCACGATGAACGAAGACGACGTCGCGACGGTGCTCAGCGCCCGCTTTTGTTGCGTCGGCAGCGACGCTTCGGCCCGCGCGTTGCGCGGCCCGACGGCGCGCGGCGTGCCGCACCCGCGCACCTTCGGCTGCTTCCCCCGCGTCTTCGGCCGCTTCGTGCGCGGACGGAAAACGCTCGAATTGGCCGAAGCGGTGCGGCGCATGACCTCGCTGCCCGCGGACACATTCGGCCTCACCGGACGGGGACGCGTCGCCGTCGGCGCCTTCGCCGACCTCGTCCTCTTCGATCCCGAACGCATCGTCGACACCGCGACCTACGCGCAACCGTACTCGTATCCGCTCGGCATCGACGCGGTGTGGGTCAACGGCGCGGCCGTCGTCAGCCGCGGCGCGCCGACCGGCGCGCGCCCGGGCCGCGTGCTGCGGAACGGCCGCGCGTGAACCTCTTCGAATTACCGCCGGCGCAGCGCGAGCGTCTGCTGGAAGGTACGCGCGGCGTTTCTTGCGCGCGCGGCGAATTGCTCTTTACCGCCGACGATCCGGCGGACTTCATCTACTTCGTCATCGAGGGCCGCATCAAGGTTTTCCGGACGCATCCCAGCGGTGCGGAGTCGATCGTGGGCATTCGCAATCCGGGCAATCTCTTCGGCGAACTGGGCTGGGCGATGGGCGGAACGCGGCGGACCAACAGCGCCTCGGCGCTGGTGGCGAGCGAACTGCGCAAACTCGACGTGGCCGAGTTCGGCCGGCGGCTCCGCGCCGACGAGGCGCTCGCGGCGGCATTTGCGCGCGGACTGGTACGTCGGCTGACGGCGGTGGAACGCGAACTCGCCGAACTCGCCGGAAAGAGCGTCCCCGGACGCCTCGTCGACATCCTGGGCCGGCTCGCCGCCGATCACGGCATCGAAGAGAACGACGGAGCCTTGCGCCTCGGCATCGACCTGACCCACAAGGATCTGGCCGACCTCATCGGCACGAGCCGGGAGACGTTGACCAAGGAACTCGGGGTCTTGGCGGACGTAGGACTCCTACGGGTGGCGCACCGGACGATCGTGTTGCTCCAGCCCCAAGCCTTTCCGTTCGCCCGCCGGCGCGAGCAGATCGTGGTCAAGCCGGTATGAGGCGCTGTGCGCCGGGAAAGAGACGTTGATGGAACACAAACACGAACACGAGCACGACCGCGACCACCACGAACACGCGCATCACTCCGATGAAGACCGCTCCAACGCCGTTCGCAGCGCCGACGACACCGGCATGATTTCCGGCGAAGCGATGATCACCCAGGTGGAGATCGAGCATCCCGAAGCGTTCGAAGAACGCCACGGGCACAAGCACTGACGCGCTAGGCGGGAACGCGCGGGGCACGTCGCGCGGCCCGCACGATCGTACGGGCCAGCGCGAGGAGGACGAGCGTCGCGACGATGGCGATCGCCGCGGCGGCGAACGGCGCGAAGAATGCGAGCGCGGTTGCGATCAGCGCCGCCGCGTCCTCGGCGAAGCTCACGAACGGATTGGCGATGCCCGCCGTCGTGACGGTCGACGCGCCGCGCAGGGCGGCCACGCCGCCGTGCACGCCGAGCGCGTTGAGCGCGCCCGCGCCCATCAACGCGTAGCCGAAGGCGTCGCCGGGACCGATGTCGGGGACGACGCTGCCCACCAAGAGCGCCGCCGCCAGCGGCTTGGTCGCGACGTGCAGCGCATGCAGGGTGTGGTCGACGAGCGGAATCTTGTCGCCGGCGAACTCGAGGACCGCCAACAGCGCGAGCACTCCGGTCGCACCGTCGGTACCCAGATACGCAAAGGCGTGCGCCGGGTGCAGATAGCCGAAGTGCATCGCCAATGAGGCGAGCGCCAAGGTGAGAAAAGGCCGGAGGCCGATGCTCGTGCTCAAGGCATAGGCGGTTGCAAAGGACGTCGGATCCATCGTGCGCCCTAGTACTCGATGGGCAGAGCGAGGTTTCGCCGGCCGGCGGACCGGCCTATCGCACCTCGGCGTTGCGGGTCTGCAGCGCGCGATAGACCTCGGTGGTCCGGTCGCGCAACTCCTCGAGCGTACCGTCGTTTTCGATCGCGAAGTCGGAGCGCGAGCGCGCTTCCTCGGGGTGAATCTGCGCGGCCATGCGGTGCTCGATGTCGTCGAGGCTCATGCCGCCGCGGGCCAAGAGGCGCGCGACGCGGACCTCGCGCGGCGCCACGACCACCACGTTCCAGTCGCAAAACGAAGCGAAGCCCGACTCGTAGAGCAACGGGATTTCGTGGATGACCAACTGATCGGGTTGCGCGTCGGCTTCGCGTTCGAAGGCGAGCTGGCGAACCAGCGGGTGCACGATGGCGTTGAGCGCGGCCCGCTCGCTGTCGTCGTGGAAGACGATCTGCGCCAGCGCGGGCCGGTCGAGCGCGCCGTCGTGAACGACGGCGGGCCAATGTTCGGCGATGCGTTCCAAGCCCGCGCTGCCCGGCGCGACGGCTTCGCGGGCCAAGGCGTCGGAATCGATCACGAGCGCGCCGAGGCCGCGCAGGATGCGCGCGACCTCGCTCTTGCCCGAGCCGATTCCGCCGGTCAGCCCGACGCGCAGGTCAGGTTACTCCGCGACCGGTTCCAGAACGTCGCCGACCGAGCCGACTTCGCCCTCGACCCCGTACTGCGCGAACTCCTCGGGCGAGACGTCCATCACGTGCTGGATCGAACCCGTGATGCGCCGGGTCGAGTGGTTGACGGTCAGGATCGTGACGTCGACTTCTTCGCCCGGGCTGTACTGCTTGGCCGGATCGAATTCGCCCTTGGGAACCATCGCGAGCACGCCCGGGATGATTTCGATGAGCAGGTAGTTCGGCGTCACCTTGACGACCTGAGCGAGGAGGTGCTGGCCCTCGACGAGCTGGTCGGCGTGCTCGACCCACGGGTCGGGCAAGGCGTGCTTGAGCGAGAGCGAGACCTTCTTCGCATCCGGGTCGAACTTCATCACTTCGACCTGCACGACGTCGCCGATCTTGACGACCTCGCTCGGGTGCTTGATCCGCGTGTAGGAGAGTTCGCTATTGTGGATCAGGCCGTCGACGCCGCCGAGGTCGACGAACGCACCGAACTCGGCGAGCCGGACCACGACGCCCTCGCGGATCTGCCCGACGGCCAACGTGCCGAGCAACTCGGTCTTCTTGGCGTTGAGCTCTTCCTCGAGGACCAGGCGCTGGGAGAGGACGACGCGGTGCCGCTTGTGGTCGAGGTCGATCACTTTGAGCCGCAGGTGCTTGCCCACCAACTCGTCGAGGTTGCCGACGGGCTGGCGGCGGATCTGCGACGCCGGCACGAAGCCGCGCATGCCCAGGTCGACCAGCACGCCGCCCTTGACGACCTGCGTGACCGTGGCTTCGATCACGTCGTCGTTCTCGTGCGCCTTGATGACCTTCTCCCAGGTCTTGAGGGCGCGGGCCCGACGCTCGGACAGGAACAGCGTCCCGTCCTGATCGTCGATGCGGTGGATCATGACCTCGAGCTTGTCGCCGATCTTGAGTTCCTTGGGATCGATCGCGAGCGAAAGTTCCCTGAAGCTCAAAATGCCTTCGGACTTACCCCCGATATCGACGAGCAACTCGTCTTGATACTTCGCGACGATGACGCCGGTGAGGACTTGGCCCTCGTCGAGAACCTTGAGGCTCTCTTCATAGAGGCGCTGTTCGAGCGCGAGCTGGTCTTCGAGTTCCTCCGCCTCGGGCGGAGCGATGTCGGTGGTAGTAATGCGAATCCCCTTTACTCGGCGCGCCGGATCGAATCGTCCGGTCACGCCCCCGCGTCTAACGCAGTTTGCTGGAAGTCGCCGCCCGTGGCGGCTGTGCTGATCTTACCGTTTTTGGCAGGTGCGGCACCACCAGGTGCCGCGTTGGACGAGTACCGTTCGCACGATGGTGCGGCCGCAGCGTACACATTCGCTGCCGTCGCGGCCGTACACATTCAGTTGGTTTTGGAACCCGCCCTTGAGGCCTTCGGCGTCGACGTAATCGTCGACGCTTGTGCCTCGCATCTCCACGGCTCGAGCGAGCACCGTGCGGATGGCGTCGTGGAGGCGGCGGCGCCGCTCCCGCGACAGCGAGCCGGCCGGTCGGCGCGGATCGATCCGTGCGTCCCAGAGCGCCTCGCAGGCGTAGATGTTGCCGATTCCCGCGATACGGCGCTGGTCGAGCAAGAACACCTTGATCGGGGTGGTCCGGCCCGCCAACAGGGCGGAGAACCGCTCGAACGTGAAATCGTCCGAGAGGGGCTCCAAACCGACCTCGGCAGCCCACGGTTCTTCAGGCTCCACCAGGCGCATCCTGCCAAATTGCCGGACGTCCGCGAACGAGAGCCGGGCTCCGTCCGCGAACGTGAGGAGGACGTTGGTGTAAGGCTGCGCGTCCGTGGTCTCCGCGGGCTGGACGATCAGCCGCCCGGTCATCCTGAGATGAACGACGAGCGTCCGTCCGGACCGCAGCCCGAAGACCACGAACTTGCCGCGCCGGCCGACCTGCTCGACCGTATCCCCCTCGAGCAACCGCGTGAAGCGGCCCGGCTCGGGAGACACGACCTTGGGCAGTCTCACCGTCGTCTGGGCGATCTGTTTGCCCGCGACCGCTCGCTGTAAACCGCGGGCGATCGTCTCGACTTCGGGAAGCTCCGGCACGTCCAGAGGCTAGAACGCACGTTCGGTCCGAAAGGTTGCAGCGCCGGGGACGCACCCCTCAGACGGGCGGGAGAAGGCGTCCGGCCTCCAGCGCGACGTCGGGGAATGCCTCCAGGGAGAAGCTGTCGCCCCGGGCCAGGGTCACGTCGCTCGCGTAGTCGCCCTCGACCGGCCGGCTGAGCTTGCGGAGCCGCCGCGCGGGCAAGTCGACGACGAGATACGACGGGATCCCGTGGCGGCCGTAGAGGCGCCGTTTGATTCCGAGGTCTTTGACCTGCGAAGTCTCGGCGATCTCGATGAGCGCGAAAATCTCAGACGGCCCGATTCGCCGCTCGCGATCGGCGAAATCTTCAATCGCGGACCTGGCGACGAGGGCGATGTCGGGCTGGGGCTCGTTGCGCTCGCCCAGGGGCACGCTGATCTGCCCGACGACGAGCGCGCGATCGCCGAGGCTACGGATCAAGTATTCGACGATCAGCGCGTGCACGACCCAATGCCGCTCTCCAATCGGCGGCATCGCTACGACCAGGCCGTCGAGCAATTCGACCCCCGGACCCTCGTCGAAGAGCCCGGCCTCCGCAATGCGGTGGTATTCGTCGACCGTGAAGGTGCGGAGCGAGATTCCGGTCTGCGCGTCGAGTGTGGCCGCCATGTCACTCACCAGAGCCTACCTCCGTCGCGTTGCCGATTCGCGACGGGCGGGTTTCCAAACCTCGCACCGTGACGGAACGATCCGACCTCAAGGGTGCGGCGACGACGTTCCGCTCGCGCAGCCGTTCCATTTCAGGTCAGGCGCGGCCAGGCACGCCCCGCGAACGATGCCGTCGCGCGCCGCTTCGCCGGCGGCCAACTCGATGACGTACTTGCCGGTGCCCTTGCGCCGCGCGACCTTTTCATCGGACGTCGCTCGCGTCGACGCCGGCACGTTTGCCGCGACGGTGTCGACGCGGCCGTCGGCGTGGACCCAAATCATGTCGAGCGGGATCAGCGTGAGCTTCATCCAGAACTCCCAACTTGCGTCCTCGTCGAAGACGAAGATCATGCCGGCGCGCGGCCTGATGCCGGTCACGCACATCAACCCCAACTCGCGGGTGCGTTCGTCGGCCGCCACCGACAGATGTAAGATCGCCTTGGGCGCGACGACCGTTCGGACCGGTAACGCGGCGAGTTTGGGATTCGCGCAGTCGGACACGACCGCGAACGCCGGCGGCGCCGAGGGCGCAGGCGCCGCGCCCAGCGCGATCCAGAGCAGCGCCGGCGCGAACGCCGTCGCCCGCTTACGCAACCGCATCGCCGGCCTCGAAGCTCTCGACGTCGTACCAGGTGCGCCCGGCCTTGAGCGTGGCCTCGACCGGAACCGACAATTCCATCGCGTTCTCCATCTCGCGCTTGACCAGCGCCGCCACCTCGTCGAGCGCGTCGCGCTCGACTTCGAAGATCAACTCGTCGTGAATCTGCAGCAGCATGCGGGCCTGCGCGTCCCGTTCGCGCAACGCGCGCTCGATGCGCACCATCGCGAGCTTCATGAGATCGGCCGCGCTGCCTTGCATCGGCGCGTTGGTCGCTTCGCGCTCGGCGGCCGAACGCAAGCCGTAATTGCGCGCGCGCAGGTCGGGGAAGTAGCGGCGCCGGCCCAAGATCGTCTCGACGTAGCCGTGCTCGCGACCGAATTCGAGGTTGCGGTCGATCCACGCGCGGACCGAGGGGAAGCGCGCGAAGTACGCGTCGGTCATCGCGCGCGCTTCGACGCGTTCGATCTCGAGGCGCTGGGCCAGCCCGAAGTCGGACATCCCGTAGAGCAATCCGAAATTGACCGACTTGGCGATGCGCCGCTGGTTGGCCGTCGCGCGCTCCGCGTCGCTCAATGCGAAGATCCCGCGCGCGGTGACGTCGTGGATGTCGTCCCCGCGCCGGAAGGCCGCGCGCATCGCCTCGTCGCCGGAGAGGTGGGCCATGATGCGCAATTCGATCTGACTGTAATCGGCGGCCAGCAACACGCGGGTGTCGCTTCCCGCGACGAAGGCCCGGCGGATGCGCCGGCCGAGTTCGGTGCGCACCGGCACGTTCTGCAGATTGGGATTGGTCGAGGAGAGCCGTCCGGTCGCGGTCGAGGTTTGATTGAACACCGTGTGCAGCCGGCCGTCCGCGCCGAGCAGTTTGGGAATCACGTCGATGTAGGTGTTCTTGAGCTTGGCGACCTCGCGGTATTCGAGCACCTTGGCTACGATCTCGTGCTCGCGCGCCAGCGGCTGGAGCACCTCGATGCCCGTGGCCCAACCGGTTTTGGTCCGGCCGCCGTTGGGCAGGCTCAAGCGTTCGAAGAGCACCGTGCCGAGTTGCTGCGGCGAGCCGATGTTGAACGGGCCCCCCGCCGCAGCATAGATCTCTTCTTGCAGGCGCGCGATCGCCGTCGCGACCTCGCTCGCGAGTTCGTCGAGCGCGCTCGGATCGACCGCGATGCCGCGCGCCTCCATCCGCGCGAGCACCGTCGCCAGCGGCAATTCGACGTCGGCGTAGAGCGACTGCTGTTCGCGCGCGGCGAGCCGTTCGTGCAAGAGCGGCACCAAACGCAGCACGGCGTCGGCGTAGGCGGCGGGTTCGTCGGGCAGGCGCGCGTTGAGGTATTCGCTGACCGCGTCGCCGAGAGCGGCGTAGGCACGCGACGGATCGAGCAAGTTCGCCGCGAGCATCACGTCGTCGCCCGGCTCGCCTTCGGGCTCGAGCCCGCGCGCGCGCAGCGCGGCGCGGATGCCCTTCCAGTCGTGTACCGCGAGCCGGGCGCCGCCCGCGGCGAGTTCGGCGAAGGCCGCCGCCGGTTCGCTCTGCGCGAGCGCCGCGAGCGGAAACGAGAAGCCGCGGCCGGGCTCGAGCGCGACGCCGAGTTGGTCGGCCGCGAGCGCCAGGGCGGCGCGCGGCGCGGCGGCCGCTTCGCGCAACGCCTGCGCGAGCACGACGAACTCGGGCGGATCGACCGAAGCCGCGAAGGAGCGATAGACGCCGCGAACCGGCTCGACGTCGTCGAGCGTGAAGAGCGCCGTCGCGTCGTTCTTGGGCATCGGCAAGCGCGCCAGCAGCGTCTTGAATTCGAGGTCGCGATACAGCGGGTAGAGTTCCTCGGGCGACGGCGGCGTGTAGCGCGCTTCGCCCCAGGGCACTTCCAGCGGCAGATCGCGCGAGACCAGCGACACGTCGCGACAGACGCGCGCGACCGCTCCGTGTTCGCGCACCAACGCCTCCAACTTCGGCGAGCCCGCGAGCGACGGATCGGCAAGCAACGCGTCGAGCGAACCGGCCGCTTTGATCAGCTTGATCGCGGTCTTTTCGCCGACGCCGGGGATGCCCGGCAAGTTGTCCGACGGATCGCCCTTGAGCCCGCGGTAGTCGGGCAGTTGGCGTGGCTCGAGTTCGAAACGCGCGCGGACGGCGGCGGGATCGTAGCGGCCGAGTTCGGTGATCCCGCGCCGCGTGACCAGCACGGTCGTGCGCTCGTCGACGATCTGCAGCAAGTCGAGGTCGCCGGTCACCACGTCGACGCGCTCGTCGGCCTCCGCGGCCCGGCGGGCCAGCGTGGCGATGACGTCGTCGGCTTCTTCGCCTTCGATCTCAAGCGTGGGGATGCGATACACGCCGAGGATGCGCCGCACCAGCGCGAACTGCGAGCGCAAGTCGTCGGGCATCGCTTCGCGCTGCGCCTTGTACTGTTCGTAGAGCGCCACCCGCGCGGCGGGCTTTCCCTTATCGAAGCAGGCGATGACGTGCGTCGGCTTTTCGTCGGCGATCAACTTGGTGAGCATTTGGGTGAAGCCGTAGGCCGCGTTGATCGGTTCGCCGCGCGTGGTGGTCAACATCGGCAAGGCGAAGAAAGCGCGATACACCAGGCCGTACGTATCGAGCAGCATCAGCACCGCGCTCTGCGGAGGCGGCGCGGCCTCGACCGTCGCGTTCACTGGACTTGAAATGCGGCCGAGGCCGCCCCGACTTCGCCGCCTTCGGCGATCTTCAGGATCGACAGCACGTAGCGTCCTCGCTCTTTGGGCACCGGCACTTCGAAGCTTTCCGCATCGA
>Ga0326727_10004288_pt1 | contig 43242 bp, 41 predicted proteins | sample MB2enrmetagenome_FD_207643 | JGI IMG/M metagenome (GOLD analysis project Ga0326727, IMG submission 207643) | Lab enriched peat soil microbial communities from McLean, Ithaca, NY, United States - MB29MY | ecosystem: Environmental > Terrestrial > Soil > Wetlands > Peat | place: USA: New York... | reverse complement strand
TTACACCCGCGGGTAAGCCAAATCAGGCTTCGCCTTATGAGGGCTTGAGCCGTATGAGGGGAAACTCTCACGTACGGTTCTTAGAGGGGGGCGGGCCGGCAACGGCCCGCCTCTACTCGGCGTGGCCGCAACCCGGTTTCGTCGTTCACTGATGGCTAAGTCGCTGTGGTACAGAGATATACGCCTTAACTAAGCGCCATTCAGGTCTGACACCATTTCATGGCTGCCAGTCGCGCTCCCGTGCCCCCCCGGAAACCCATCCCCGAGCACAACCGTTGCGATGTTAGGCAGCAAACGCCCAAAACACCTCGCAAACCACTACCTCTGGCGTGGTCCACACGGGCCCTGCCCCAACAGGTGGTGTGGTTTGGCGTATGCGGTTTTCCATTCCCAGACAAGCGCCAGTTTAACCGAGTCCCTCTGGCAGCGGGTCCTGGTTTGAACGACGCTCAACACCCCGCTGCTGGGGTTGAAGCTCCAGGCCAAGCCCGGGTTCAGCGCAGGCAGGTTGGTGGCGGTAAAGGCGCCGGACAAGGAACCGGCGCTGAAGAGCTGGAAGCTGTCGCCGCCTTGTAGGGCGGGACCGAGATTGGTCACCGTTAGAACGCCGCCGTAATTGAGCGCGCCGCTGCTGGGGGCGGTGTGGGACGGAGCAGAGAGTACCCCGATCACAACGTCCAGTGACTGCACCGGACGGCTTGTTACCCCAATAACACGTTTTGTGGACCTATACGTCCACCCACCCATCCGTCTTTATGATTCATCATAAAGCTTCCTTTTAGACTCCTTTTTCATGCTCATGTTCCTTTTCAATTGTAAGACCCAAGACGCGGCAGACCGTGCTCGCGATCATCCATTCCTCGTCCGTCCGAATGACGCGCACGGAAACCCGACTGGCCTCCGCGGAAATCACACCCTCATTGGCCGCGTTTCGCTTTTCTTCGAGTGCGATTCCAAGATACTCCAGCCCCTCGCAGATTCGGGTGCGAACCATCGGCGCGTTTTCCCCGATGCCGCCGGCGAACACCAATGTGTCCAGTCCCCCGAGCGCTGCGGCGAACGCACCGACCCACTTCTTTACCTGGTAGCAAAATAAGGCGACCGCCTCGGCCGCCCGCACGTCTCGCGTTTCACACTTCAGCAAGTCGCGCATGTCGGAACTGGTTTCCGACACGCCGAGCAGCCCGGATTGGAAGTTAACCATCTTGTTGAATTGCTTCGCGCTCATCTTCTCAGTGCGCGCCAGATACCAAACCAGTCCGGGGTCTAGGTCGCCGGACCGAGTGCTCATGGGCACCCCGGCAGTGGGGGTGAAGCTCATGCTGGTGTCCACGGGTTTGCCGTCCCGCACGGCCGCCAGGCTCGCGCCATTGCCAAGGTGGGCGAGGATGACCCGGCCTTGTGCCGCTTCCGCTCCGGCCAGACGGGCGAGTTCTCCCATGAGGAACGCGTAGGACAAGCCGTGGAACCCGTACCGCCGCACCCCCTGCGTTTCGTAGCGGCGCGGGATCGGCAACAACTGGGCCACGCGCGGCAGGTGATGGTGAAACGCCGTGTCGAAACACGCGATTTGGGTCAGGTCAGGAAAGCGGCGATGAAACGCCTCGGTCAACAGTATCTCCTCGGGCAAATGTTCGGGATCGAAGGGCGTGAGCTGATGCAGTTCCTCGACCATTTCCTTGGTGATTAACTGCGGGTCGCTGTACTTCGGCCCCCCGTGCACCACGCGATGCCCCACCGCGGTCAGCGTGGCCCGCCCGAGTCGTTCCTCGATCCAATCCATGAGCGCGCCCACCGCCATCGTGTGGTCGGGCGCCGCCAGGGTCCGCGAAAAGTTGTCCGCCTGGTTCCAGCCTTTCACCCGCAAGGTGGCCTCGGGCAGGCCAATCCGCTCAATGCTGCCCTCCAGAATGCGTCGGAGCGCGTCACCGGCCTCGAACAGCGCGAACTTGATGCTCGACGAGCCGCCGTTGATCGTCAGAATGCGTGGATGAGCGGGTTTCATGGATGGGGATGCTCCGTGGCAGCCGGTTCATCAATCCAATATCCTAGGCGATTGTAATGCAGGTGCAGTCCGGTCTCATAATCCCGAGTCAGGGGAGCCTCCTCCGTGTACTCCGGTGACTCCTTAATGGTCTCGCGGGAAAGATTGACAAAGACTTTCCTCTCGCCCCAACTCACGCGCTCGATCCATTGCGGTGACACCAGCACCTTCTTCCCCGGCCACCAGTTATGGGTATCGGCGATTAGGTAGCGAATGGCCCACGTCTTGTCTTCGATGATAAAGTCCTCAACGTGACCGACCTCGCCATCTAATGCTTGGATGTGATGGCCACTGACACTGTAGGTGCTGCGCAGATGGGGATCCCACGCTTTCTCGCGTTGGGTGGCGGTTTTCCATTGTTCCGGGTCCCGCACCGGGTAGGGATAAGCGCCCCACATGTACGGGCCGCTCCAATACATCGGCCATCCATAATACCCGTAGTAGGCCCGTTCAAATTGGTGGGACACGGGCTTGTCACTGTCCAGGGAGGGACTGTCCTCGATCTGCTTTTTGGTTAAACCGGCAACGATGTTTTGATGATCATTATTCACGGCAACCAGCGCATACGGGGAAATCAGAATCTGCCGTCCCGTAAGCCAGTTTCCCGTGTCTGCGACCAGATAACGAACGGTCCAATACTGGTCGTCGAAATAGAATTCCTTGATCTTTGCGATCGTCTCCCCGTCGGTGTTTTGCAATGAATAGCTCTGCAGTGTTTTAGCTTTGCTTAGCATAATTGGTCTTTCGTTCTTAATCTGGACCTTCATGATGTTTTTCCACTCTCGTGTGCATGCGCCATCTCCTTGCGGTGCTGGTTCCCGGCCCAATAACCCTCGCGCTGATGGTGCTGATGCAGTCTCGTTTCATAATCGCGCGTGATGGGGCGAGACCCGTCGTATTCCGGCGCTTGTTTGATTGTCTCGCGGGGAAGATTGACAAAGACTTTGCTCTCGTCCCAACTAACGCGCTCGATCCATTGCGGTGAAACGAGGACCTTTTTCCCCGGCCACCAGTTATGGGTATCAACGATTAGATAGCGAATCGCCCACGTCTCGTCATCAATGACAAAATCCTCGACGTGGCCAATCTCGCCGTCTAAGGCCTGGATATGATAACCACTCACATCGTGAGTGCTGCGCAAATGGGCATCCCACGTTTTCTCACCTTGGGTGGGTTCTTTCCATCGTTTGCGGTCACGCTCAATGTACGGATAACATCCCCAACTGCATAAGCCATTCCAATACATCGGGTATCCATAATACCCGTAGTAGGACCCCTCGAATTGGCGGGAGACAGGCTTGTCACTGTCCAAGGATGGACTGCCCTCGATCTGCTTCTTGGTTAAATCAATGGTAATGTGTTGCTCTTCTGTAATCACAGCAACTAGCGCATATGGGGAAATCAGCACCTGCCGGCCCGTGAGCCAATTCCCTGTGTCGGCGACCAGATAGCGGATCGTCCAATGCCGGTCATCGAAGTAGAATTCTTTGACCTTCCCGATTTCCCCATCGAGGCTGTTCAATTTGTAACCCTTTAGTGTTTTGGCTTTGCTTAGCATATTAGTCCTTTCATTTGTTTGCGTTTTGTTTTTGTTTGCTGTCGGCGTTCGGCTGGCAGCGTCATTGATGATTTTCACTGGCCGCTTGAAAGCAGCTCGATAGTCAAACGCGACCCAACCCTTCCCCAGGTTATGCGGTTCCGCGACCGGCCGGTGGTGGCAGACCGTTCCGGGGTAGCCGATCGACACCACGTCATAGTTCCAGTCTTTCGCGTGCTTCCGCACGGCCGCCGCCATTCACGCCGGGGTCAGTTTGGGCCCGGACTCGAATTCGCGGTGTTCCTTCTGTCCGGTCGCGAGAATCTTTACGTGGGTTCCGCCAATATCGGTGACCAGCACATTCATGAATCGACCCATTCATGAATCGACCTCCTGCAGCTTAGGCGTCTTGTTGAGCGCGTCGCTCTTGGAGGCGATCACCGCCATCAATTCGTTCCAGGAGTTCACAAACGATTTTGCACCCTCGTCCTGGAGACGGGCGGCCAAGCCGTCCACGTTCACGCCGGCCTGGGCGAACTGGTCCAAAACCCTTTCGCAATCGCCGCCGTCCGCCGCCATGATCGGGCCGATTTGGCCGTGGTCGGCGAAGGCCTTCAAGGTCCCCTCGGGCATCGTGTTCACCGTGAACGGGGCGGCCAGCGCCTTGATGTAGAGGAGGTCGGACGCCTTGGGGTCCTTGGTGCCGGTGCTGGCCCACAACAGGCGTTGGGGCCGGGCGCCGGCATTGTACGCGCGCTGCGAGCGCGCGTTTCTCAACAGGTCGAGGTACGCCTTGTAGATGCGACCGGCCATGGCGATGCCGAGCCGGTTGTTCAACGCCTCCGGAACCTTGCCCGCTACGGACACGTCCCAACGGCTAATGAAGATCGAGGCCACGCAACCGACTTGGGGATTGAGCCCGGTGGCCAGGCGCCGTTCGATGCCGCGCAGGTACGCCTCAGCCGCCGCTGCGTATTGCTCGCGCGAAAACAGGAGTGTCACGTTGACCGGCACACCCGCGAAGATCGCCTCCTCGATGGCCGGCAAACCTTCCTTGGTCCCCGGAATCTTGATGAACAGGTTGGGCCGTTCCGCCCGCGCGGAAAGTGCCTTGGCGGCGGCGATAGTGCTGGCCGTGTCATGCGCCAGCAATGGCGACACCTCCAGCGACACCCATCCGTCCACGCCGTTCGTGCGGTTGTGAACCGGTCGGAACAGGTCGGCGGCCCGGGTGAGATCCTCCAGTGCCAGATCGAAGAAAAGGGTTTCGCCGGTTTTCCCATTCACCAGTTCCTCGCGGATCGCTTCATCGTAAGCGGTGCTGTTCTTGAGCGCGTGATCAAAAATCGTCGGGTTCGAGGTCAGCCCGCTCACCGACAGTTCGTCAATGTAGCGTTTGAGCGTGCCGCTGTTCAGCAGGTCGCGCGTGATATTGTCGAGCCAGAGGCTCTGGCCCAGGTTGTGCAGCAGTTGCGTGGCCTTCATAATGTTCGGTTGTTGCTCCGGGGTGCGGTTGATGTCATGCAGCACCTCCTTCGTCATTCCGCAATCCGAACGAAGCCAGTTTCGCACACGTGGACCTGTAATCCGTGTGAAGAATGCTTTGAATCCCCAAGACTTCCGCAATCTGGACGAACATCGGGGTGTCTTCGATATAGACGACCTGCCGGGCTGGCGCCTGGGCGATGTCCAGGGCCAGCCGAAAGATGTCCGCGTCGGGCTTGCGGACGTGGACGAAGCAGGAGGAGATAAAGGAATCCACAAACCCGGCCAGCTTGAATTTGCGAATCCGGAAAGCATTCAGTTCACGCGCTTCGTTGCTGACTACGGCGATCCTCAACCCGTACTTTGCCTTGAGTGCGCGGACCAACTGGATCATCTGAGGATAAGGCTTGGACTGCGCGAACAGGAAGTGCCGAAACTGAGCCCGGGTGAACCGTCGCTTTCGGTAGAAGACCACCCGACCCAAATACTCTTCCAGCGTGAGTTTTCCCTCCTCATAAGTGTCGAAGGTCAGGTGATGCCGATTCTCCATCTCGGCCAACTCCAGGTTGAAGTGGGTCGCCGCCCGTTTGCGGGCATGATGATCCCACCCGTCGGTGAGCAGGACCCCGCCGATATCCAGAAACAACGTCGTAATCTCTGTTTCGCGTGAGATTTCCATACCATGGTTTTTATACATCCTGCGAAAGAATTACCGCCGTGTAGGGCCCGATATTGATTCTGCCTGAGCATGGCAACCCGTCGCTTTTTCCCTCATGGGCCTCGACATCTGGGGCGAGGTGATTTGAAAAATCCTGGCCATATTTGGAGGAGTCGCTGTTGAACCGCGTTTTCCATAATCCGGCCCGCGGGAAGCCGATGAGATAACCATCGCGGGGCTGATTCCTCATGTTCACCACCACAATGACGCTGTCGGTTGGGCCCTGTTTGTCCCAGCGATGGAATGCGATGAGCTTGGCCCCATCGTCAACATGATGGATGTGAATATTTTGACCGCACAACCCCCGTGTCACCCCCGCCAGATTGCGCCGCAGGGCGATCAGATCCCGGTACATGCCTAATATGCCTTTTTGGCCCTCAGTCCGGGACCAGTCGATCGGCACTTTATCCTGAAACCAGCGGTCTTCCAGCAGCTCCTGCCCTTCAAAAATCATCGGGATACCGGGCGAGGTAAGAACCAGCGCAGCGCCCAGAGTGGAGCGTTTCCGGGAAAACCAGCTATCCGCCTTGCCCGGCCAGATTTCCTCCGGCACACGGGCCCGGCCATTGGCAATCGCGTCGTGGGACTCGGTATAAATAATCCGTTTGAAGGCGTCCGGATCGTAGCGATGTTCGATAGCCTCCCTGACCGCACCCACATTGCGAAGGTTATCATCAGGGGAGATGACGGCCGGGCGAATGCAGTGAACAAATTCGGCATCCCATTGCGCATTGAAGCCGGCACCGCCTGCTCCCACGTCTTTGGTAACCCAAGGGTTCTTATGCATCCCTTCGGCGATGCTGATTTTACCGGGAAACTTTTGTTGGATTTCCACATTGATCCACTGCATCAAACTCCAGCCTTCAGGAATGTCATTGGCCGGATTTCCAGCATTACCGTCAATGCTCTTGATAAAGACAATCATGTCCCAGCGCAGGCCGTCCGCGTGGTATTCTTCGAGCCACATTAGCGCGTTATCTCGTATGTATTGGCGCACTTCGCCCCGGCCATAATCCGGGCGCGTCTCGCCCCAGGGTGTGTGCGAGCGGCGGTCATTGTAGAAATAGATTCCCCCTTTCTCATTTTCGCTCCAACCGTCAAATTGCCACAAATCAAGGTCATTGGGGCCAAAGTGGTTGTAGATGACGTCGGCGATGACAGCGATACCATGCTCATGGGCCGCCTTCACAAACCGCTTAAATGCCTCCGGCCCGCCGTAAATACTTTCAACGGCAAAGGGATGAGACGGATCGTAACCCCACGAGAATTCGCCGGCAAACTCCGCGACCGGCATCACTTCCACGGCATTAATACCCAGTTGCCGGAGATAGGGAAGTTTCTCGATGGCGCTATCAAACGTGCCCGGGTGCCCCTTTTCTTTGACGTTAAAGGTGCCGATGTGCATCTCATAAATGACCAGCTCGTTTCCCGTGGCCATGTGAAAGTCATGATCACCCCAGTCGAAGGCTTCAGGATCATAGATAACTCCATTGCCGGTCGAACGGGTCACCTTTCTGGCATACGGGTCAATGCGGGAAAGCGGGCCCTTTGAACCGTGAATTAAATATCTATACTCGTCTCCCGTTTTTGCCTTTGACACCTTGGCAAACCAGTAACCGTTCTTCTCTTTGGCCAGTGGTGTTAAAGTCTTGCTCCAGTCATTGAAGGTTCCGGTCACGAAGACTCTTTCGGCATGGGGCGCCCATACGCGAAAAGCTACACCCCTTGCACCAGGCACGGCCCCCATCTTCGGACATGTTATCGCGTTATTGATTGTTTTTGGCATTTTCCTCTCCCATTTTTAGTTTTATGAAGCTCCCCGCGCATCCACTCATCGTTGCCACAGGATTTGCGCGGATTCCAATGGGATTGCGACGCCGTCGCGGTGGGGTATCATCCGCGCCGTATAGTCCGCTGGCGGGCGGGCCGCGGACACGGCCGCACTGTAAGCGTAGCCACCCGGCGCGCCGGGCAGTTGGCGGACGCGCTTCATTTCCTGTCGCACCGGGCTGCCGCCGTCAACTCCGTCGGCATAAAGCTCAACGCTTATGGCGTTCGCGTCGAGGTCATGGAGATGGACCTGAACGTCAAAGACATGATGCTCGCCTTTAGTCTCCACCTTCATCTCGCCGAAGCGCAGCGCGGCCCATTTCTGTTCCAGATTGTTTTTCCAATCAACCATTTGCCTGCCAATCGCGCCTTTCTTGGCTATGCGTGAATGGTAGGCGGTAGCGGCCGGGAGGTAGTGTTGTTCGGTGTATTCGCGCACTGCGCGGTTGGCGGAGAAGCGCGGGGTCAACTGCGCCATGCTGTCCCGCATCCGGTTGACCCAGGCGGTGGGAATGCCCTGTTCGTCACGGGCATAAAACTCAGGGATCACCTCGCGTTCGAGCCGCTCGTAAAGCGCTACGGCTTCCGCCGCGTCCCAGGCCGGATCATCGCCATGCTCCTGACCATCCCCCAATGCCCAACCCACTTCGGGGGTGTACGCCTCAGCCCACCAGCCGTCCAATTCCGAGAGATTGATGCCCCCATTGACGAGCAACTTCATACCGCTCGTGCCACACGCCTCCCAGGGCCGGCGTGGCGTGTTGATCCAGACATCTACCCCCTGCACCAGGTGCTCAGTCAGAAGCATATCGTAATCACTAAGAAAGATCGCATGGGGACGAACCGCGGGCTGTCGAATGAACTGTATCCACTTCTGGATCAGGGCCTGTCCTGCCGCATCCGCGGGATGAGCCTTGCCCGCAAGGATGAGTTGCACCGGTCGCTGGGGATTGGTTAACAGGCGAAGCAGTCGCTGCGGGTCGTGCAGCAGCAGATTCGGCCGTTTGTAGGTGGCGAACCGGCGCGCAAAACCCAGGGTCAACGCGCTGGGATCGAAGAGATGCCCAGCCTCCTCAACGACCTCGGGCAACGCGCCAGCGGCGGCGTAGTGCCGCGCCAGGCGCTGGCGAGCGTAGTCAATCAGTGACTTGCTGGCGGCCGTGCGAAATTGCCAGAGCTTGGCGTCGGAGACTCGGCGAATATCCTTCCCCAGGGTTTCCGTTGTCCCCAGCCAGCGGTCTTTTCCACAGGCTTCCGTCCAAAGATCGTCGGCTTCCGCCGAGTCCCAGGTCGGCACGTGAACCCCGTTGGTCACGTGTCCGACGGGCACTTCGTTCGCTGGCCAATGCGCAAAGAGAGGCCCAAAGAGATGCCGGCTGACTTGCCCATGCAAGCGACTCACGCCATTGACCGCCCCGCTCCCCCGGATTGCCAGATAGGCCATGTTGAAACTCTCGGAGGAATCGTTCGGATTCTGGCGGCCCAAGGCCAGCAAATCGCGGAGGGTGATGCCGAGTTTCTGCTTGGCATAACCGCCAAGGTATTGCTCGATGAGGGCCGGAGCGAAACGGTCAAAGCCGGCAGCCACTGCCGTGTGCGTGGTGAAGAGGTTCCCCGCTCGGGTGACAGCCAGCGCGACCTCGAAGGGCTGCGCGGTTTCTTGCATGAAACTGCGGGCGCGCTCCAATACGGCAAAGGCCGCATGCCCTTCGTTCAGGTGGCAGACCTCCGGCTGGATGCCGAGTGCGGCAAGCAACCGCCAGCCGCCAATCCCGAGCAGCAGTTCTTGCTTGAGGCGCAGCTCCGGCCCGCCGCCATAAAGCTCGCTGGTGATCCCTCGATGCGCGGGAAAATTCGCCGCGTCATTGCTGTCCAGCAGGTAAAGCTTGACTCGACCGACCTGGACTTGCCAGGCGCGCAGCCAGACCGAGTAGCCAGGTAAGGCGATCTCCAACCGCAGCCACTCGCCGTTCGGGTGGCGCAACGGCGTGACCGGCAACTGTCCGGGGTCGTTATACGGGTAAAGGGCTTGTTGCGCTCCGTCCTTGTCAATCACTTGGCGAAAATAGCCTTGTTGGTAGAGCAACCCGACTCCGACTACTGGCACGCCTAGATCGCTGGCGGCTTTGAGTTGATCACCGGCCACATTCCCAAGACCGCCTGAGTAAATGGGCAGCGCTTCGCTCAACATGAATTCCATGCTGAAGTACGCCACGCAGGTCAGGGGAGTCTGCGGATGATGTTGTTGAAACCACGCGGGCGTCTCCGCCGCCTGACGCTTGGCTCGCAGCAGGTCATCAACGTTCTTACGGTAGGCCGGATTGGCCAGCACGCTCTTGAGTTGGTCCTGCGAGACCGTCTGCAGGACAACCCAGGGGTTCTGCGTGTGTTCCCACAGTTCGGGATCAAGCTGCCGCCAGACCTCGTCGGTAGCATGGTTCCAGGACCAGCGCAGATCCAGGGCCAGCTCCGCCAAGGAATCGAAGCCTTCGACATTCGTAGTTAATTGGCCGGAGACCGGCTTGCTGACACGTAATGGTTGGCTCATACTATTTCCTCCGAATTTGTTTTGGATCGAATCTTCGCAGACATCAGTTTGGATCTCCCTCATTACGCCACACCTCGACAGCTTCTCGCACTGTCATCTGATGACGGCCCGACACAGATTTGCTTTTTCGCTGCTCCGGCACCGGCGCTGCTGCCAAAGCGTCGTTGATGATGGTCTGGGCTTCCGCCAATATGCGGTGCAGATGCTCCCCTCCTTGGAAGCTCTCGGCGTAAATTTTATAGATATTCTCCGTGCCGGAGGGACGCGCCGCGAACCATCCGCTCTCGGCCACCACTTTCAACCCGCCGATGGGAGCGCCGTTGCCCGGCGCGTGGATGAGGACCGTCCGAATTGTTTCCCCCGCCAACTCGGTGATCTTAATCTGCTGGGGTGAGAGTTTCGCCAGCAGTTCCTTTTGCTCCGGAGTGGCTGGCGCCTCAACGCGGTCATAGGCAGGCTCACCGAACTCGCGGGTAAGTTCGTGGTAGATTTCGCCGGGATCGCGTCCCATCCGGGCGGTAATCTCCGCCGCCAGCAAAGCTGGGACAATTCCATCTTTGTCCGTCGTCCAAACGGTGCCATCCAGACGAACGAAAACCGAACCCGCGCTCTCCTCTCCGGCAAATGCCAGCGAGCCGTCGAGCAGTCCTTCCACGAACCACTTGAAACCAACCGGCACCTCGAAGAGCTTCCGGCCAAGTTTGGCGGTGATCCGGTCAATCATCTGGCTGCTCACTATCGTCTTTCCGACCGCCGCCGACTTGGACCACCTCGGCCGGTGTTGAAAAAGATAGAAAATCGCCGCGCAGAGGTCGTGATTGGGCGGCAGCAATCCTTTGCCTTTGGTGACAATCCCATGACGGTCGTGGTCGGTGTCGCAGGCGAACGAGAGATCAAAACGGTCCTTCATCCCGATCAGCCGCGCCATCGCATAAGGCGAGGACGGGTCCATACGAATCTGGCCATCCCAATCCACCGTCATGAAACGAAAAGTGGGATCGACCGTCTCCTCGACAACCGTCAGGTCCAAACCGTGGTGCTCCGCGATCCGCGCCCAGTAGTGGACGCCAGCACCGCCCAGCGGATCGACGCCGAGACGGATCTTCGCGCTGCGAATGACGTCCAAGTCGACAACATTGGCGAGGTCGTTGACGTAGGCGGTAAGATAGTCATGCCGGTGCGTCGTCGAGGCGCGCAGAGCCTGCTCGTAGGGAATACGTTTCACCCCTTTGAGCCGGGCTTTGAGCAGCGCATTCGCCTTCGCCTCGATCCAACCGGTGACGACGTTGTCCGCCGGCCCGCCATTCGGCGGGTTGTATTTGAAGCCACCGTCATGCGGCGGATTGTGCGAGGGGGTGATAACAATCCCGTCGGCGAATCCGCTTTTCCGCCCGCGATTGTAAGCCAGAATCGCATGAGAAATCACTGGGGTCGGAGTGTACTCGTCCCCTTCGGCGATCATAACCTCGACTCCATTTGCCGCCAGCACCTCAAGCGCGGTGGCGCAGGCTGGGATCGACAGCGCGTGGGTGTCGATTCCCAGAAACAGCGGGCCATCGGTTCCCTGCCGCTTGCGATAGAGGCAGATCGCTTGGGTGATCGCGAGGATGTGCCATTCGTTGAAAGCCCGCTTGAACGACGAACCGCGATGGCCGGAGGTGCCAAACGCCACGCGTTGGGCCGGCACCGTGGAATCGGGCACCTCGTTATAGTAGGCGGTGATGAGCCGCGGCACATCGACCAGCATTCCCGGTGGCGCCGGCTTTCCGGCCAGCGGGCTTGTTTTCATGCCGCTTTCTTTGGTGGCGTGTTTTCGAGCGCCGCCACTTTCGCCAGACGGCGACGATGACGCTCGGCGCCGCTGAATCGCGCGGCCAGAAAGGTTTGCACCAATTCCCAAGCGAGCGCGTGACCGACTACGAGACCCCCGAGGCAGATCACGTTCAGAGCGTCGTCCTCGACGCCTTGGTGCGCCGAAAAGGTTTCATGAATCAGGCAGGCCCGAACCCCCGCCATTTTGTTCGCGACAACGGATGCCCCCACACCGCTTCCACAGATGGCCACGCCGCGCTCCACCTCTCCGCTGGCAACTGCGCGCGCCAGCGGCACTACAAAATCCGGATAATCGTCGTCCGGGTCCAGTCGGCGGTCGCCGAACTCGACTACCTCATGGCCGGCCGCGCGCAGTTTTCCGACGAGCTGTTCCATCAATTCAAATCCCCCATGGTCGGCAGCGACGCCGACGCGTTGGACTGTTTTCGTCAATCCCGTCAGTGCTTCATTGCTGGTGTGTTCACTGATTTTGCTCCAATGTCTCCGGCTTGATGCGGTTGAGGATTTCTTTGGCATGGGTTGTGTCATCCATTGGTTTCTTGAGTTCGGCTTCCTTATGTCCGTTTCCGCGTTCCTGGCCCAATCCCATGGTCAGCGCTGTCATACCGGCAAGACCCCCGAGCTGCATGCTTTCCACGGCGGTGCTGGGAACGATTACAATCGTGGCATTCTCCTTCAAACCCTCATAAAGCATGTTCATGGCCCGCAAATGAAAGGCAATGGGATTGTGCTCATAGCTCTTGCCAGCTTCGGTAAATTTCTCGGCTATCTGCCGCTCGGCATCACCCAAGATTACCCTGGCCTGGCGCTCTCTTTCCGCCTGCGCCTGCATGGACATGGCATCCTCCAGACCAGAGGGAATCAACACATCCTTCACCTCCACCGAAATGACATTGATGCCCCAGGGCTCGGTGCGCTCATCAATAATCTTCTGCAGCAGATTGCTGATTTTGTCCCGGCCTTCCAGCATATCCGAAAGCATGGTCTTGCCGATCACATCCCGCAGGGCCGTTTGCGAGGCCCAACTGATGGCGCTTTGATAGTCCGCCACATCCAGGGCCGCCTTCTTTGGGTCCACGACTTTCCAAAACAGCACGGCATCCACATCCACCGGCACCGTATCCTTGGTCAGGGTTTTTTCCGCCTTGAAACCCGTCGTGATGACGCGCGTGTCAATCCAGTAAGGAATCGCATCAACGACCGGAATAATGAAGAAAAGTCCCGGCCCCTTAAGGGCGTGGAAGTGACCCAGACGCAATATCACCGCCCTATCCCACTGATCCGCGACCTGAATTGCGTAAGAAACGGCGAGGGCCAGGACAAAGGCGCCGACTCCAATCCCGACGGCTTCCGAGGTAGCCCCGACTCTATATCTGGCGTATGCCAATGCGGCGCCAACGCCTAGAATTACAATGAATGTCAATACTGCAAACGACCTGTTTTGTTTCATCTCAATTATCTCCGTTGATGGTTTCTTTCGTATCGGCGCTGCCAGCCACTGGCGTCTTTACTGATGGTGCTCCAATGTCTCCGGGTTGGTACGGTCGAGGATTTCCTTGGCACGGGTAGTTTCATCCACGGAACCGTGGGCAATCAGGACAAACTTGTCGGTCTTAAGCGCCGTCTCGTACCTCATTATGCTGTCCTTAGGGATGCCCAGGCTGTACAAGCCGGCCCCAACCGCGCTCAGACCGCCTACCACGACCGCGCCTTCCAGCGCCCCAATGATCCAAGCGACGAGCGGCCCCGCTACGATCAACGGCCCGACGCCGGGAATCAAAAAGAATGCCGAGCCGAACAGCATTCCCCATATCCCGCCCCAGAAGGCTCCCATTTTTCCCCAGTATTTCATGCGCTCTCCGGCATTGTAGTAGCCGATCACATGTTCATCGGTGTGATAGTCGCGTCCAACAATCGACAGTTTCTTCATGTCGAAACCGGATTGCTGCAGTTCCTTGATAGCCGCTTCGGCAGCCGTGTGTGACGGATAGACAGCCACGATCGAATTGTTTTTGTTCATACTTCCTTTTGTTCTTGTGTTCATGTTTGTTTTCGCAAGTTATTCTTTCCCCGGTAGCTATTGGAGGGCCAACCGAACGACCGGCGCTCTAACCACTTCATTCCAGGCTACTTAATGGGTTTTTGGCTCATCTTTGGTGGGTGCAAAGGGACGCAAAGCCATTGCAACTTGCAGGATTGCTGCCTCTGCATCGTGCATTTTGCAAACGCACCTACCGCGCGCCCAAGCCGAGACTTGGAGACAGCCATCGCCCGGGCTCTCCAAGCCTCGTCGGCCCCGGCCCTATTGGTTCAAGGACTGCGACTTTCGTCGGCGCATACCCAACCAACCAAATCGGGGCGCCGGTCAAAACCATTGTGTTTGCGTGCTCCATGGCTACCTTCCTTTCGCTCCGCATCAGGGTCTGGAGGGGCTTTCTGAGTTGGCGCGCCAGCCGGCGATTTCTCCATCCGGCAGGCCCACGGGGTTGGCCTGGAGGAGGGCTGCGTTGTCTGGTCACGAAGCGCTGCCTTCGAGATGCACCGTCGTAAGGCGGCCGGCCAGGATGACCACCGGTGGTGACTTCCACGCCCGGGGTGATGCCGCGCTCCGGATGGCCCGGGGTAAGGCTGCCCCATTTGCGGAATTGTTTGATTTGCTCCAGCGGTAAATCGTAGCCCATCAGATGCAGCAGGCTGTAGAGCAACATCGAACCGTGGCCGGCAGACAGGACAAACCGGTCCCGATTGAACCAATGCGGATTGGCCGGATTATGCCGAAGAAGCCGCGTCCAGAGCACAAAGGCCATTGTCGCGGCGCCCATCGGCAGGCCCGGGTGGCCGCTGTTGGCTTTTTGCACCGCATCGACTGACAAAAAGCGGATCGGGTTGATCGCCAACTGATCCCAATGCGCCGGGTCAGGCGCTCTTCCGGTTGCTGGGTCCACGCTTCGCTTCTCCTTATCGTTGAACGAATTGAGGACCAAGCGCCGGATAATCGGTGTCGCCCTTTTCCGCCCCGCCATAAAAAGTCGATTCGTCCGGCGTGTTGAGTGGCGCGTTCAACTGGAAGCGCTGAGGAAGGTCGGGATTCGCAAGGAACAACCGCCCAAACGCCACCGCATCAGCCAAATCCTCCGCCAGGGCCTGTGTCGCCGTTGCGCGATTGAAGCCATTGGCGACAATCAACGGCCCATGGAACTCCTGCCGCAGCTCCGCCAGAGGCACAGGCACCGCGCCATGACGCACGTCGTCTTCCGTGGACACGATCAAGTGCGCGTAGGCGAGTTGGAAGCGATTTAACTCGTGCAGCACATGGCTGAACGTCGCCAGCGGGTCCGAATCGCGCATATCGTTGAACACGCCACCGGGCGAGAATCGAATGCCCACGCGGTCAGCGCCCCACACCTTCGTGACGGCTTCGGCAACTTCAAGCGTGAGGCGGGCGCGGTTGCGCGCGGGGCCTCCGTAGGCGTCGGTGCGGTGGTTCGTGCCATCGCGAAGGAACTGGTCCAGCAGATAACCATTGGCATTGTGAATCTCCACGCCGTCAAAGCCGGACAATTTGGCCCGTTGAGCGCCGTCGGCGTATTGCGACACGATGCCCGGCAACTCTTCTTTCTCCAGGGCGCGCGGGGTGACGTAAGGTTGCGGGCCGGTCTCCGTCAGAGCCTGGCCGGATTGCGGGGCGATGGCGCTGGGCGCGACCGGCAACCCGCCTCCTGGTTGAAAGCTTGGATGCGAGATCCGGCCCATGTGCCAGAGCTGAAGAAAAATGCGGCCACCGGCCTGGTGCACGGCCTCGGTAACCCGCTGCCAACCGGCGACTTGTTCGTCGGTGTAGATGCCGGGCGTGTTGGGACATCCCGTGCCTTGCTGGGAAACCGCCGTGGCTTCGGTGATTATCAGGCCCGCCGCCGCCCGCTGAGCATAATACTCAGCCATTAACGGCGTCGGTACCCGGCCCGCGCCCGCGCGCATCCGCGTGAGTGGAGCCATCACAAGGCGGTTCGGCGCCTCAACCGCGCCCAGACGGACGGGAGTGAAAAGATTTGGAGTGTTCATGATTCTTGTAGCCGTTTTCAAGTTGCGTTTTACGTTGCCAGACGGGGATACAGTCGAGCGCCAATGAGGACCAAGAGGGTCGTGGTCAGAAGGATGACGGCATAGTCGTGACTCAGGCCGAACGTGCTCGTGCTGCCGGCCAGCATGAAAGTGCGCAGGGCATCCACGACGTAAGTCAACGGGTTGAGGTGTGAAATGGTCTTCAGCCAGCCGGGCATAATGTCGGTGGGGTAAATCGCGTTGCTGGCAAAGAACAGCGGCATGGTGAGCACCTGGCCGACGCCCATGAAGCGTTCGCGCGTTTTCACGATGCACGCGATGATGAGCGAGAACGTCGAGAACAGCGTCGAGGCAAGGACAACGATGATCAGCACGTTGAGGAGCGCAAGCGGGCTCCAATTGAGCTTCACCCCAAGCAGCAGCGAGAGGCAGTAAACAATGGCCGCCTGCGAGAGGGTGCGGAAACCAGCGGAGAAGCCCTTGCCGAGCACCAGCGCCGCGCGCGGAGTCGGGCTGGCGAGGAATTTCTGCACAATGCCGAGGTCGCGCTCCCAGATGACGTTGATGCCGAAGAAGATGGCCACGAAGAGAACGCTTTGCGCCAGGATGCCGGGAGCAATGAAGTCCAGGTAGGGAATGTTGCCCGTGTGCATCGCCCCGCTGCGGGAGAACACTTGCCCGAAGATGAGCAGCCAAAGCGCGGGCTGGAGGGCGCGCGTGATGAGTTCGGTGAAATCATGGCGCAGCTTGCGCAGCTCGAACTCAGTGATGACGAACGTCTTCTCGATGAAGCCGGTTAAAGGGTGGATGAAAGTGGCGGTCATAGTGGTAGGGCTAGCCAAGGCGCTGGGCCGTGGCGCGTTCGGCGGAGACGCTACGGAAGGTGCCGCCGGAACCCAGGTCGGTGCCGGCATAGTGGACGAAGACGTCATTCAGCGAGTGGCCGGCGCCAAGCGAGGCCTCGAGTTCCTGGCAGGTGCCCAGCGCGGCCACCTTGCCCAGGTGCATGATCGCCATGCGATCACAATGGCTCTCCGCCTCCTCCAGGTAATGGGTGGTGAAGAACAGGGTCGTGCCGTAGTTGGCCCGCAGATCCACGAGATGCTTCCAAACCGCGTCGCGCGCAATCGGGTCCAGCCCGACGGTCGGCTCATCGAGGAAAAGCACGCGCGGTCGATGCAGCGTGGACTGGGCGATTTCCAGGCGGCGAACCATGCCGCCGGAGTATTGGCCCACCAGGCGACCGCCGTCGGCCGTCAGGCCCATGAACTCCAATGCCTCTCGGATGCGCGCCTGCTGTCCGCGGTGTGGCAGATCGTAGAGTTTGGCGAAGATGAGCAGGTTCTCGTAACCGGTGAGCGAACCGTCCACGGAGACCGCCTGCGGCACATAACCGATGGCGCGGCGAACGCCGACCGCCTGGGTGGTAATGGAGAAACCGGCCACGCGCGCCTCGCCCGAGGAGGGCGGCAACAGCGTGGTGAGCATCTTGATCGTGGTGGTCTTGCCAGCCCCGTTAGAGCCGAGCAAGCCGAAGACCTCGCCGGCGTTAACCGAAAGGGTGAGAGCATCGACCGCCGTAAATGCGCCGAAGCGCCGGGTAAGGGCTTTGATCTCCAGAACGATATCGCGCATAAGAAAACCCGTGAGGCCCGGGGCTCAAGCCAACTCCACCACCATCTTGCCGACGTTCTGCCCTTGGAAGAGGCCGAGGAAAGCGCCCACCGCTTTATCTATTCCCTGCACGACGGTCTCTTTGTGCTTCACCTTGCCGGCTTTGAAATAGCCCCCCACTTCCTTTTCGAACTCGGCTTGGCGATCCAGCCAATCCAACACCATCAGCCCCTTCATGGTCAGCCGCTTGGTTGTGACGTTGAATAGGTTGGAAGGGCCGGGGCGCGGCTTTTCCTCGTTGTAACCGGATATCCCGCCGCAGGCGATGATCCGGCCATGCACCCGCAAAGCGGAGAGCGCCGCTTCGAGCGCTTCCCCTCCCACATTATCGAAATAAACATCAATTCCGTCTGGAACCTCCAGGTTCAGTTGCTCGAGGACAGGGCCGGCCTTGTAATCGAAGGCGATATCAAACCCGCATTCCTCCCGCAGAAACATGACCTTCTCCATTGAACCGGCTGACCCGATGACACGGCACCCACGCAATTTCGCCAATTGCCCGGCCACACTTCCCACCGCGCCAGCGGCTCCCGAAATGAAAATGGTTTCCCCCGCTCTAACCTCCACCAAATGCAGTCCGGCCCAGGCGGTCATGCCCGTCATGCCCAAGGCGCCAAGGTAAACCGAGAGCGGGTGAATCTCGCGGCTGACCGCATGCAACTCCTTCGGCGAAGCAATGTAATACTCTCGCCAGCCATAGCTAGAGCTGACGGCGTCGCCAGCCTTGAATTCCCTGGTGCGCGACTCGATGACCTCGCCAACAGCGCCCCCCTCAAGCGGCTTGCCCAACTCAAAAGGAGACACATACGATTTCCCGTCGTTCATGCGACCGCGCATGTACGGGTCCACTGACATGTAGAGATTTCTGACGAGCACCTGCCCGTCTTGTGGGGGCCCCAGTTCTACCTGCGTCAGGGTAAAGTTGTCATCGGTCGGGAGTCCCCGAGGACGCGAGGCCAACCGAATTTCGCGGCTTGTGATCTTTGACATAAGAACCATTTGTGTTCGGCAAGCTACATTCTAAACTGACTGCGTGCAAAGGAGCGCCCGGGGTCACAGGGAGCCGGCCACGCGTCGCGCCTATGCCAGGAGTTTGGCGAACCCTCCTGCCTCCTCAAGTGCCCGCGGGATTTGTCCCTCCTGCCCGGTAGGAGCCGGCACCTCCTTCGCGGGCGCGTGCCTCGGTTACCGTTAGCACACGCGTTCCCACCTCTTTGCCATCAAGCGCCAGAAGCGCAGCTCGGGCGCCTTGCGGTGTGGCCATGGTGACAACGCCGAAACCGCGCGGCCGGCCAGTTGCACGCTCAACCGGCAGATTGACGTCGGCGACATTGCCGTGAGGGGAAAACCAGCCCTGCAGATCCTTTTCGGTGGCGGTTGAGGCGAGATTGCCTACGTATAGTTTAGTATTCATGATTTTAACCGCGGGGTGCCGGCTATCCCGGTTTGGTGTCCGCGGAGAATTGTCTGGCAAAGGCGAGGAGATGGTCGGCAATTTCCTGATTGGCCCGGTCTTTGGTCGCTTCCGCGCGGCCAAAGCGCTCAAAATGTCCGGCGATGATGGACGCGGAGCGAATGGAATTCGAGGAGGCGACAGATACCGCGTTGTTCAGGCTCATGGACCAGGGCGTGAGTGCCAGAGCTTCCAGCAGATCGGTTGCGGCCAGGTACGCATCGAGCTTTACCTTGTCTGGCTCCTCTGCGTCGCAGATCTTCGCGCCGTAGGGCTGCCCCCCGAATTGCGCATTAAACTTGTCGAGCCGGTTCCTGAGCTGTGCTTCCTCCGCCGCGGGCGATCCCATGAAGGCCCGTTCGAGACGCCGGAACGAGTGAAAGGCCTCGCAGTAATCTCTGTTTTGCAGCAGATGCTCGAAAATGGGTATGCCAAAAAGTCCCTGCTGCATCATGAAGGAAATCAACTGGTCGCGTTCGACCTCCGCTCCCAGAATGAACAGGGCGGCGGAGAGGAACGAGCGGCCATGCTCCTTGCTGCCGGTAAGGTCGTTTACCAGCGAAGCACCTCCCTGCGGGGCGCCGGACTGCAGCGCGAACCCCAGCATGTGCTCAAAGAGCGCCCTGAAAAGCCGGCAGGTCAACGGCGTGTTTCCCGCAAGCAGGGGCTTCAAGCTGTCGAGTCGGGTTTCCTCCCCGGTGTTGGGCTGTGGCCGAGCCGCAGGCGGTTCGCTCTTGGGTTGAGCCCAACCAGGTGCGAGAGCGCCCATGGCGCCCCCCTGGTGCGGACCGGCGTTTATGTGCCCGGCCGGCGCATTCTCGGAGTTCACGCCGGAGACTAACCCGGTCAGCAGCACTCTTGAGTTGTCGAAGACACGAGCGACATGATCGGTAACTGAAGGCTCTCCCCCAATCATGACGAACCTCTGGGCGCCGATCAGGGCTGCAATGGCTTGCGCGTCTTTGAACACGGCCTCGTCCACGCCGGCAAGTTTGCTCGTTTCGTACAACCCTTCCGCCAGCGTCCTTGTGCCGGAAGCAGCCGGCAGCCTCCTTTTCAGCTCCGACGGGTTCTCGAGTAGCTTCAGGTAGTTGTGCAAGGCTTTAAGCGTGACTCCGGCCATACGATTCTGTCTTTTATTGGGCGCTGAGTTCTTCAGGATGAGGTGGGGCAGGCTCGGGAGCTTCCAGGCCACCCTCGTCTTCAAATGGAGCCAGATCTCCTAGCTCCACCCGCACCACTGCCGAGCTAGTTCGCTGATACAGGTGCGGCGCGCGCCTGATCGGGCAAATCGCTGCAACGCTTCCAATCGCTCCAGAGTAAGCCAGGAGCGCCTGCGTATTGCCGCTAATCCGCATGAACCCGGACGACCACTTCAGGTTCAGGGTCGGTTTGATGTTCTGCCTGCTCTCGGTATTCCCCATGACCGCGATATTCGCCTTGATCATGGTATTCCCCACCGCCTCGATTGCCCGGAAAAATACAACCGGCAGTCGTGAGCAACGTGACCACGCATATTAAAAGAAGGATGAATTTCATATATTTTCTTATCTTGTGATTTCCTCCGAGGATTCCTCGTGAGGGGCAATGCATTCTGCTTAGCTAACAACGTGCCGTTCGATCCAGGTTGGCCCAATGCATTGATAGTGAACGCGTTATGAGTTTCCAACTCCGGCGACACCCTCTCTGGATCATGTAATTTGCACGTTATTGGGGCTTCAACCCTGCGTTCTGCACGTTCACGAACCGCTCGCCTGAAGCCGGATCGCCCCGGGGGCCAACGGCGCGATGAGGTTATCGCGTTGCCGGTTGTCCGAGCGAATCGGCCTGGCCGGCGCAAATGCAAGCACCGAAAATGAAAATGCACCCCGAGAAAAAAATCCACAGCAGCAGCGCCATGATCCCGCCAAACGCGCCGTAGACCGCGTTCAACGTGGCGAAGTCCTGCAGGTAGATTACGAACAGACTTTCGCCCGCCCGCAAGAGAACCGTGGCGCACAGGGCAGCAGCCCAGACTTCGGAAAACCGCGTGGGCCGACGCGGCGCGAGCCTGTAAAACAGGCTCAGACCGAAAAACACCACCAACAACGGGATGGAAAAGCTTCCCAGGGCGTACCCCCAGGAACGGAAATCATGCACCGGAAAGAACCAACCCCTCGCCATTCTCATCAGCACCGGCACTGCCATGCCCAGGAGGACCGCACCCGCCGTGATGCCGAGCAACACCAGGCTTTTCAGGGGCAGCCGCCACCAATTGTACACCGCAGTGCCCCAGGCGCGGTTGGTCGCGCAGATGAGGGTGGTGAAACACTGGAGAGCGACCCAGACCAAAATGAGAAGAGCGACCGCGCCCGCCTGCTCGCGCGCTTTGGTCACACCGGCGAGGGTGTCAAAAATGTGACGTTGCATCTCGCCACTAATCGGGACGTAGCCTTCCATGCAGGCAATGACCTCTTTCCCGGCCCTGCCCCGGTCAACAAAGAACGAGGCAATCGTGACGAGCAGGATCATCAGAGGAAACAGCGAGAAGAACGCGTTGAAGGCGAACGCTCCCGCCCACTGTGCCCCGTCAATCCGCAAAAACTTTTTGACGGCGAGACAAAGTATCGCCCAGAGCCGGCGAGTTTTCTGGCCAAGCCTGCCTGGCCCGCTTAACGACGCCGCGGGCCGCGGGCCTATCGTGCTGGCGACCATCATCAGGCCCTGCCTGGGCGATGGTTCATTCATGCTGGAGCTCCTTTTCAGGGTGATTGCATGAACTCGGTGGGGTGCACTCCTTCTCGCTGGCGAGCGGCGCGGTACTGGGTTCTGAGCATCTCTTTGACTTTTGTCGGACTTGAGATTCCCACTAGGGCCACTTCCGGGGTGGTGTCATCGGCTGAGAGCACCGTGATGGTGCCGTAACCCAGCAGACGTTGCAGGCCCCCCTGATCCACCACCACGTCCTTTACCCGATACAACTCCAGTTCATTCACATGCTTTGCCAACCAACCAAGACGGACGAATAACCGTTGAGTGGTCAGGCGATAACTGCAAGACTTCACCCGGATCCAAAGCAGCAGCAGCAGGAGCAGACCGAGAGCGAGCGGGATTAGCGCCACCCAGCGCGGCCATGAGAAATCTTGAGCACGAATCGCAAGACCAATTGCCAAGCCAATGAAAATCACTCCGAGAAGGATCTGGCCCGGAAACGCACGCGCGACCGGCGACAGTTTGAAAATGTCGGTTTCCTGGTCAGCCTGAACCGGGACAATAGGGACGCTGGCAGCCGGTTCTTGAATTGACCGCGCGGTTTGGGGCTCCGTACGGGCGGGCGCTTGAGGGACGAGAATCTGTGCCTGGCACTTCCGGCACTTGACTCGTTGGCCATACAACGATTCATCGCCGGAGATGATTTCATGACAGTGGGGGCATTCAAATTTGATGGGGTTCATAGCGCTTCGGTAGTTTGGCTCAACTCGCGAGCAGTTCGCTGACGGACGACAGGGAAGGGACGCGGTCACAAATGACCTTAATTGACACCAGGATCGGCACCGACAGCAAGGCTCCCGGCACACCCCAAAGCCAGGTCCAGAAGATCAACGAGACGAAAATGACGACGGGGTTTAGGGTGAAACGCCGCCCCAACAGGACCGGCGTGATGAGGTTCGCTTCCAGAAGATGAAGCAGCAGGTACCAGGCGGGCGGAAGGAGCCCTTTCCACAGCGTGTCAAACGTGAGGAGGCCGACCGCGGCCAGCAGGATGATTCCGGCGACGGGCCCGAAGTAGGGAACAAAATTCAGAACCGCCACAAGCATCCCCCACATGAGCGCATTGGGCACTCCCAACCAGTAGAGGCCGCCGCTCACGACCGCACCCAAGGCGATGTTGATCAGTGACACCGAGAACAGGTAATTAGAAATGTTCTGCTGAATCTCGTGGCTGATCTCGACCGCGCTCTTCTTCTCGCGGAACGTGGGCATCACGTGGACCAGTTTCTGCAAGAACAAATCGCCCGAGGCCAGCAACAGATAAAGCAAGACCAACATTTCGCCGACTCCCGCCAGGAAGGTTCCAGTCCAGTTAATGAATGTGCTAGGGACACGGCTGGTTTTGAGTTCCACCGTAGTCACCTTCTTCTTTTCTTCCTCCGCCGCCCCCAGGTTGTTCACTGCATCCGCAGCCTGATTGAAGCGTGCCACACGCGGGAACATTCTCTGAACCCGCTGCCTCAACTGGGCCATGTGTGCCGGCGCGTCGTTCATCCAAGTCATCGCCGGACGGCCCAATTGGAAGAAGCCAATCCCGACGGCGGCCACAAGCAGGCTTAGCACAACTGCAGTGCCGAGAGCCGGCGGAATGTGGCAGTAGGACAACCAACGGATGAGCGGTTTCAGAGTCACTCCCGCCACACACGCCAGGACGACGGGCAAGACCACGGGCCGGGCAAAGTAAAGGAAGGCAATCGTTCCCAGCACGATCAGGACGATTTGGACGGGCGTCGTTTTCGTCGTCGCGGCGGCGCTCGATGGAGCGGGCGGTGGTTCGATGCCGGGCGCAGCTTGAGGCGCCACCTCAAGAGTCCCGGCTAGGGCGTCGAGGGGCTCAGGCGCCGTTGAAAGTTCAATTAGCTGTTTCATTTCAATGTTTACGTTGCTCGGAGGCGTATTGATCCAGAGACCGTGGTAGCGTGGCCCGGCATGAGCGCGAATGTGGCTTGAAGCGTTCTGAGCCGCGTAGTCGCCAGCGGGGAAGGGTGATCGCGGCCATTTTTGTTTTCCTTTTGCACCGCGGGCGGCAAAAGCGAACCAGATCGCCGAGGCCACGCGCGCGCCGTTCAGAACCCTTCGGAACCAGGAGGACTTCGTGGTACCGGACGCGGGCGGACCGCGCCGCAAGGCCATAATACCAGCGACCAGCAAGGCAGCCGACGAGGCCCACGCGGCAATGGTTTTAGCGCGATGGGCAAGGTCGCGGCGAGTTGCCCAAGGCTGACGGTGGCTGGTTCCATGACGGGATCAGTCGCAGTTGCGGGAGCATCGGCGAGCGACCAGATAACCGACGATCGCACCGACCCCGAAGACGATGCAGATGGCTTGATAAGGATGCTCGTGCACGGCCTCGTCCGTAGCCTTGGCGCCCTCGACCGCCTTCTCTTTAACGCGCCCAAAGATTTTCTTGCCGCTTTCCAGTGCCGCGGCGAGACGCTTGCGGGCTTCCCTGACTTTTTCTCCGGCCACGTCGGCGGTGGCCGCCATCAAGGCGCGCGCGTCTTCGGCGAGCGTGCCCATGTCGTTGCTGATTGCTTGTGTTTGTTTGTCCATGATGTTCAGTTCTTTCTATTGGTTTGTGTCTTTCAGTGGCAAATGTTCTGCGTCGGCATAATGGGATTCTTCCAATTCGGTTTTAACTAGTCTCGCTTCATGCTGCCTTGGCGCATTTGGTCATCCTCCGGCTCGGCAATGCCTTTTTCGGCCAGTCTTCCATAAATCACTCCGGTCACCCGCCGGCTTTCAGGTTTTTGGCGCGAGGAAAGGTGAACGCCGGCGCTTCCAATGCGAGGGCGAGACCGAAATTGAGCATCGCGTCGTTGCCTGCTCGTTCCACCGTAATCGGCTGAATGAACAGGTTCACTGCAGTCCCCTTTAGGCCGCCCAGGAGGTTGTGCAGAAAATTGTCACTCGCGTCCTTCCGTTTCACGGACGCCACGGTGATACCCATCTTGCTCGGACCGGACTTTCTCCGAAAAATCAGGGTGTTGACTCGGGCAACACTTTCGTTGTGAAGTCGGAATGAACCGTCGAAATACCGGATGTCGTGGAGATCAATGGTCACCGGGCTTGTCTGTCCGCGGCCATTGAATCGCAGCCGAACCTCAGTGACGGTCGGCACTCGGTTGGTCATCGTCCCCGCCACCTCGATCCTCACGCTGCCGGCCCCCTCGACGTTGATGGCACCGAGCTGATGCTCGAGCGTGCCGCCGTCCTTGAGCTCTCGCTCGTGTCGGCGGACTTTCTCGGTATGGTCAAAGACGTTCTGCTGATTGCCTTCGCCGACAAACTCGAATTCGCAGGCCACCAGGAATGACCTGGCCGTGAAGGACCGCCTAGCGGACACCATCCGCGCGCGTTGCGTGTTGCCGGGACTCTTGACGATGGAAACCGGCTCCAGCGAGATCAGGGGCACGAAATACATGAATTCGGCAATCGGATCGCCTGGCGATTCTCCGCGACCATAGTCCAGGCGGAGCGTTGGCCCCAGCGGCTCGGGCGCTGGGTTGGCCTCGCCTTTTCCTGTGGGTGGCAATGATGGCGCGCCAGCCAGCCGCGGGAGCGGAGTGAAACATCCAACCAGCAACAGCAGACCGAGCATAATGGTCGCTTGTTTGTGCTGGTCCATGGTGTTCGGTTCTTTCTATTTGGTTTTGGTTAGTCGGCTGCAAAACTCTGGCGCTGGCGGGGTGGGCTGCTTCTGATTCACTAACCCACCGGCAGGAGCCAGTTTATCCCCGGTCTGGATTTCCGTGCCCGATACGGAGGGCGAGCTCCAATCCCGAGGGATAGACCACTGTGGCGCCGTGACTTTGATTTGTGCCGGGTCAAACGCCTCCCCCAGCACTCGCAAGTCCAACACCTGTTCCGGCAGCAGGCCCAAGGCAGGAGAACCTGTGTTGCTCGTGTAGTCCCAAAGCCAATACCGGTTCACCCCGTCCTGAATTCCGCCTCCCGGACCATAATCCATGGGGGCGCAGACCAGATCAATCACTCCGCTGTCGGCTTTGGAGTAGAACTGCAAGCAAACCTTATTCTTCTGTTTGATGGCTTCAATAAACTGTTTGTGATTCGGTATCATAGTGTTGATGCGCTCGCTTTCATAAGTTGTCCCTTCTCCTCTAGCTAATGAAGGGCCAACTTAACGCCCGGCGCTCTAACCTCTTCAATCCGGCGTAACTGAGGTGTCTGAGGCCATATTTGGCGAGCGGTGAGGGACGGACAGGCATTGCAATTTGCACTACTGCCGCCGCCGCACCATGCACTTTGCAAGCTGGCCGAGGAGCTCGAAGTGGCTTCGCGGAAATCCTGCGGCTGATCGTTTGCCGACCCCGTGTCGGCCGAACTTGGCGAGGGTGTTCGTTGCTGGCAGGGCAGTTACGAGCTTTTCGGGGGCGACCACGGCTTGCTGAGTTTCCAGCCCGGGCGATGCCGGGGCATCGGTGGCACACCACACGCTAAAGATACGGCACGGACATAAACGGGCTCCAAATGAAAGGGGACCGCATTGCCGTCAGTAAAAACTCAATACAACAGATTATGCAATAGAGCCGGATACCATTATGAAGCATCAAGACCTACTCATTACTCTCCTCGCTGTCTCCGTCTTCGCGGTGGGCTGCAATAAAGAGCCGACCACCTCTCAGCAGCTCGACAATGCCCAGGCAGAAACAAAACAAGCCGCGCAAGACATGAAGGACTATACCTACGCGCAGAAAACGGAGTTCGTCGAACAAATGCAGGGCCAGTTGGCCGCACTCAATCGGGATTTGGACCAACTCTCGGCCAAAATCGAGAAATCCAGCGATACGATCAAGGCCGATGCGAAACCCAAACTTCAGGCGCTGCGCGACCAGGCGGACAAATTGAATCAGCAACTCGACAAGGCCAAGAACGCCACCGAGTCCACCTGGGGCGACGTGAAGGACGGCACCAAGAAGGCCTATAACGAATTGAAGGACGGCTTCCAGCAGGCGCGCCAGTGGGTGAGCGACAAGATTGCGCCTTGAGGCGAATTGACCATAACCAAACAAATATCAAACCAGGAAAGAAAAGCTAAATATGAAGACAACACATTCGGGAATAATTGAGACAGTAAGAGACAAGATCGTTGGCACAATCAAAGGCACAGGAAACATCGTCCAGGCGACGATGGATACCGTTACTCAAATCCTCGCCACAACGATCAAAGATACGGGCAAGGTGGGCACGTCTGTGACCGATGTCATTGCCAACGTTGCCAGCGGCGCGATCCGTGGTGCAGTGCAGGTTGGGGCCGACCTGGGACATGCCGCGAAGGGGATCATGCTTGGGGTGCTCCGCGGTTCCAAAGAGGCCGGCACGGCGGTTTTGGATACCATCAGGCACACCGCCCAGGTTGCGGTCCGAGACACGGCCGAGGTCGGCGGCGACGTTGGGGCCGCTGCCAGTGGGCTGGTCGCAGGGGCGATCGAAGGCGCCAAAGAATTGGGAGTCAGTACCGAGAACGCCGCGGCTGCGGCTGCCGACGGAGCTCTCAAAGCGGCTGGCGAAGTGGGGTCCACGGCGGTTGACACGGTTCGCAAGGCAGTGAGCAAACCCATCAACGGCGTCAAGGTCGTGCTGAAAGAACCCGAGAAGGCTGTGTCCAAGAATTAAACTGGCGAATCGCCGCCGGCGGGTGCGAACGCGCCAGCCGGCAGCGGTTCCAATACAAACTGAAAGGAAAAACACATGTTATACACAATTGCGGTAATTATGATTATTCTGTGGCTGCTCGGTTTGGTGAGTAGTTACACGATGGGAGGGTTAATTCACCTCCTGCTCGTAGTTGGCATTGTCATGGTGCTGTTCAGCCTGATTCAGGGCCCCCGATCAGCGTGATGGGCGCCAAAGAAGAAAGCCCCATCAACTCTCACACGGAAAGGCTATCATGAATAAAATCATTTCTCTGGCTCTGCTCGTGGGCGGTATTGTGCTCATCGTCACCGGATTTAACGCCACCAACTCCTTCAGCTCGGAGGTTTCCAGGTTCTTTACGGGATCGCCGACGGACAAAGCCGTTTGGATGCTCATTGGAGGCATCGTCGCCGCCCTGGTTGGGCTAACGATGCTGTGGCGGCGTCCGAAACACACCTAAACTGCGTAAACCGTCTGCGGTTCTAGTGAAATTGCCCTGCTCAGCTTCGATCTCGCCTAGATGCAAGAAGTTCGCGGTGTGGATAGCCGCGGCGTTATTGTTCTACACGGTTGTGGGCTTTTTCCTTTTGCCGCCGATCGTGCGGGTGATCGCGGAGAAGCAGTTGTCAAAACACCTCGATCGGCCGGTCACGATTCGGAAGATCCGGCTGAATCCTTATCGGCTTTCGGCAACCATCCTGGGTTTGCTGATCAAGGACAAGGACGGCGCGCCGCTGGTCTCGTGGGACGAGGCCTATGTGAATTTCCAGCTCGCCTCCCTGTTTACCCATGCCTGGGCTTTCAAAGAGGTCAGCCTGTCACAGCCGTACGTGCGCGTGCGAGTGAACAAGGACTACACGCTGAATTACTCGGATATAGTCGCCAGGCTTTCGCCGCCTATTCCGTCGAAATCCACTGAACCTGGCAAACGCCGGCTTTGGCGGATCAACCGGCTGCATCTAACCGGCGCGAAGGTCTCCCTGACCGATCTCACGCCCCGGATGCCTTTCGAGCGGACTATTGGCCCTCTCGAAATGACTCTCCTGGATTTCAGAACGGACCCCGGCAACAAGAATCTATATGCCTTCTCCGGCATCACCGATGGCGGCGAGCAGTTCTCCTGGAAGGGCTTCTTCTCTCTAGACCCGCTCCGATCCGAAGGCGAATTTTCGCTCGACGGAATTTCCCTGACTAACTACGCGCCGCTCTACCAGGATTTGGTTCGCTTCGAAATCAAGAATGGCGTTATTAATCTTCGCTCGACCTACCGTTACGAAAGAAGCGCGGCAACTCATCTTCTGGCGGTGACGAATACCACCTTTGCGCTCGAGTCTCTGAAAGTGGCGGAAAAGGACACCGGCCAAACGGTGGCCGAGGCCGCTAAGTTTGTGATGACCGGCGCCAGTGTGGATGCGATGGCGCGCCAGGCTGAGGCGGGCACTGTAACGATCACCGACGGCCGGTTGCTCCTGCGCCGCAACAAGGACACTTCCGTCAATGCGATTGAATTATCAAAACCCGCCGCGGCGGCCCCTAACACGCCCGGGGGCATTCTCTTGCTGCTACGCGCCATGACCAATGTAGTGGCGATGCTGCTCAACAGTACGAATCTCTCCAACGGCACCGTCGGCGAGCTCAAGCTGACCAACTGCGCGCTGCACCTGGAAGACCTGGTGAATTCCCAGCCGGTTCGGCTCGACCTCGACCGCATCGTAGTAACGGCAAGAAACCTTTCGAACCGTGCGGGAACCAACCTGACCGCGGACGTCTCGCTGCGCTGGGACACCAACGGCACCGTCCGGGCTGGCATTAAAGCGGCTCTTTCGCCTGCCACCGCGGAGGTAACGCTGGCGTTTGATAAATTGAATCTGCGTCCATTGGCCCCCTATCTGGAACCGCACCTGGATATTCTTGTGTTGGGCAGCAAGCTGGGCCTCGCCGGCACGGTCCGCTGGCGCGGCGCCAAGGATGAGTTGCCCGAAGTTCGTTTCCGGGGAGACGCCTGGCTCGACGAGTTCTCGACAGCCGAGGGGCTGGCCACGGAAGAATTGCTCGGGTGGCGTTCGTTGCGACTATCCGGCATTGAAGCCAACCTCAATCCGCCGGTGGTCTCGGTGACGAACGCGAGCCTGGAGGATGTGTTTGCGCGGCTAATCATCGAGACAAACCGAACGCTCAACCTGATGACCGCGTTGCGCTGGGGCGGCACCAACGCGCCGTCAGCGCTGCTAGTGACGAATCCGGCGGCGGCGGTGCGGCCAAAGGTTTCCCTGGCTTCGGTGGTGGTTTCCAATGCCAACGTGCATTTCATTGACCGTTCGCTCCAGCCCAACGTGAACATCACGCTTGAGCAACTCAGCGGCACCCTTTCCGGGCTCTCCTCCGATGATCCCGAGCGGGCGGAGGTCCGTCTCCAGGGCAGAGTTGATAAAACCGCGCGGGCGGAGATTACTGGGAAGATAAACCCGTGGAACTCAAAGCAGCCGCTGGACTTAACGGTCGTTCTCAAGGAGATAGACTTGGTGCCGGCGGACCCTTATTCGGGCAAGTATCTTGGATACCGGTTGAAAAGAGGCACATTGGGCGCGCAGCTCACCTATCAGGTTACCGAACGAAAGCTGAAATCGGAGAACCGCCTTACGCTCGACCAGCTTACTCTGGGTCAGAAAGTGGAGAGTGCCGATGCCACCAGGCTGCCGGTGCGTCTGGCCATCGCGCTCCTTAAAGACCGCGACGGAAGGATCGCACTGGACTTGCCGGTCAATGGCAGCTTGGACGATCCGCAATTCAACCTGGGCAAAGTGGTTTATCGCGCCATCGAGACCGTGTTGGCTAGAATCGTCACTTCGCCGTTTGCGGCCCTTGGCGCACTCTTCGGAGGCAAAGGCGAGGAACTGAGCTTCCAGGAGTTCCAGCCGGGCTCGACGAACCTCCTGCCGGCCGCCCGCGCGAAGCTGGACGTGTTGGCCAACGGCCTCTATGCCCGTCCGGAATTACAGTTGGAGATCGAGGGCAGCGCGGACCCGCTGACCGACCTCGCGGCATTGCGCCGCGCGAAGTTGAACAAGCAATTGCTGGTGCAGCAATGGGATGCCGCCGTGAGCGTGTTCCCTGTCAAGACCAATGCCGCCGCCACAGAAAGCCCGCCCGCTCAAAGTCCCCGGAAAGCGTTCGCTTTCGACAAAGGCGCCTCCTCCCTCAGTAGCCCAGTGGCATACTCGTCCGCTGTTCCCATCAAATCCGCGCTCACCGAAAACTATCCCGCCGAAGGTTCCTTAAGGGCTTTTGCGGACGACAAAGGCGCAACGGCTCTGATGCTGATCTACGCGCCTGTGTGGGCTGCCGCAGATCCGGACTGGGAGCGTGAGCTTCTGGAGGCAGTGGAAATCTCGCCCGATGCGCTTCCGACCCTCGCCGGCGAGCGCGCCCGGAATGTGAGAGCCTACCTGCTCGAAACCGGGAAGGTCGAGGCGCAAAGAATCACGGAGTCGGCCCGAGGCGCAGATACCAAAGGCAGCCGCGTTTATGTGCGGCTGCAATGAAGGGTGCGCTTCACTCACCTGCCAGCATACTTCGACGGATTGCGGATCCGGTCAAGCCGCTCCGTCTCGAACTCTTGCCGCGCCAGCTTCCGCCGCCTTTGCTGCAGGGCGAGCGCGACCGTTTGCGGCAGCAGCCAGGCTTGTTTGACCAGGTTAACGATATTCAGGCAGATCAGTTTAAGCATATACATAAAGTTGGTTTCGTCCGAGCCCACCGGGGAATTTATCGCTCCGCGTCAGGCTTGAGGAGGCCGCCGGCGGAGGGCGCAAAGCCATGCATTTCCATCTCTACTCGGCTCCAGTTGTTGGCATAGTGTTTAGCCGTTTCCAAGGTCACGTACCCGCCCTTGAAAAGCTGCATCAAGTACTGGTCGAAGCTATGCATGCCCTCATTCACTGAGGCTTCGATATTGCTGGCCACCAGAGCCAGGTCATTCCGCGCGACCGCGTCCTGGGTGCCCACATTGCGCTTCATGATTTCCAGGCAGGGAATCCGCTTCCCGGCGCAGCTCGGGATGAGTCGCTGGCAGATCATGGCATTCAGGCTCCGGGCCAGCAGCGCGCTGGCGTTCGCCTGCTCCGGTGCCGGATAGAACTCCCGGATGCGATCAATGGCCCGCGGCACGGAATCCGCATGCAGTGTGGTTAACACCAGGTGGCCGGTTTCGGCGGCTTGCATCGCCGCCAGGATACTGTCTGCATCCCGGATCTCGCCCAGGAAGATCACCTCGGGGTCCTGTCGCACCGCGTTGCGAATTCCGTCGGCGAAAGATTCCGTGTCCACGCCAACTTCGCGTTGTTCAAACTGGCACTTATCCTCTTCAAAAAGATACTCGATCGGATCTTCGATGGTGATGATGCGCAACGCCACGGTCTCATTGAGCCGCTGCAACAGGGCGCGGATCGTCGTGCTCTTGCCTTGGCCGGAGGCTCCGGTCACGATCAGGAGCCCACGCGGCTCTTTAACCAGGTCGGCGACCGTGGCCGGCAACTCCAGGTCTTGCAGTTCGAGCATGTGCTGCGGCACGACCCGGAAGGAGCAGGACTGTTTGCCCTGCTGTTTGCTGAAATTGGCTCGGTAGCGCACCTGCGCGCACAGGAAACTCAAGTCCATCTCGTGTGCCTTCTCGACCCGCTCGTAGATCGAACTCGAAAACGCCTGGCGTAGCGCCTTCATAACGTCGTCATTGCTGGGCACCGGGAATTGCTCCGGGGCAATTCGCTGGAGTTTGCCATCCAGGCGAATGGAGTAGCGGCGGTCGGCCTGGGTATGGAGATCGGTGGCCTTTTGCTGGGAACCCCAAACGAGGATCTTGCCTAGCTCGGTTATCGGATCAACGCGTTCCATGTGCTTTGGTTTAGCTGGAAGTGTGCCGCCGGGTCTTTTTCTTCGGGTACCTTGCGATTTAAGGCGTTATGGATGTCCAAGACTTGTACGAGCGATTTCTCAGCGATGCGTGCTGTGCAAATTGCATGACGGGCGGCACGAAAGTCGAGCAATTTGCACGATAGCATCGGACCGGCGGCAGCAGATGCGCGGTGCCGAAAACGTGCAAGTGACCCAACGGCAATGGCTTGGGGCCGCATTAGGAAAAGCGGCCCTGCACCTGCTAAGGCTCTTAGCAAACAAGCAATCGCAATCTAAACACAAATATGAGCACATTTATTAAACGCATCGTTGTTCTGCTATTCGTCACCACCCTCCTGGCCATTGTCGGGTTCAGCTGCAACACGGCCCACGGCTTTGGCAAGGACGTGGAAAGCGCCGGCGATAGCATTCAAAACAGCACCAAGTGACCACGGCACGCGCTCAAGCGGGGATGACGGCAACATCTGTAAAGGTGCTGACCTTAATCACCTGCCTCAGCGCGTTACCGTTGATGGTTGGCCTGACGGGTTGTGCCGGCGACCGCTACAATCAAAGCACGGACCAGCGTGTTGAAGACAGTCGCACTTCTGAGCGTGTCCGCGAAGCCCTGGCAGCGGCCCCTCAATACAAATTCGATGGAGTACAAATCGCTGCCAGCAATGGCGTTGTCCAGCTAAGCGGCTATGTCAACACGAGCGCGCAGAGGACGAGGGCTGGGGAGGTCGCCAGCAAGGTCGTGGGCGTGAGAACTGTCGAAAACAACCTTAAGATCAAAGACTGAGCTATTCCCAGCAGGAGAGAATTGTGCGAACAATGAGTCAGCTTTTTTCCGGCTTGCGGTTCCGCCTGGTGCTGCTGGTGGCGCTGGCTTCGCTCCCGCCGGTGGTGCTGACCCTGCATATAGCGCGGCAAGATCGCCAGCGCCAGACCGCGGCTTTGAGGCAACGCTCGCAAGACATGGTCAAGCTGGCCGCCCGGAAAGAGGACGAGATGATCGCCGGGGCGCGACAACTGCTGCGCGCCGTGGCGGAGTCTTCACAGGTGCAATCGGCCCGGTGGGCCAACTGCACCAAGTTGCTGCGCACGCTGTTCGCAGACTATCCACGCTACGCCAACCTGGGAGTGATTAAGACTAATGGAAATGTTGCGGCCAGTGCCCTCCCGCTGACAAACACCGTCAGTCTGGCCGACCGTTCCTTCTTCCAACGCGCGCTCGCCACGCGCGACTTGTCCATCGGCGACTACGAGGTCGGGCGCATTAGCGGCAAGCCCAGTTTCAATCTCGGCTATCCGGTTTTCGATCCCTCCGGACGGGTCCAGGCCGTGGTCTTCGCCGCGCTGGATTTGGACTGGCTCAACGGTTCCGATTATGCGCTCCAGATGCAGTTGCCCGAAGGGGCCACCTGGACCAAAATTGACGGCAAGGGCACGATTCTCATGCGTTATCCGGCACCGGAAAAGTGGCTGGTGGGCCAACCTCTGCCAGAGCAGTCGCTCTTGAAGACCTTCCTGGCTCGAAAAAACGGTGTCCTGGAGGCGGTGGGCCCGAAGGGCAGTTCCGTGTTCTATGACTTCACGTCCACCCGCAGCGCGCTCGTGGCTGGAGACGTGATCAGCATCCTGAGTGTCCCCAGAAAGGTCCTTTTTGCCGTGCCGAACCGTGTGATGATCCGCAATCTGACATCGGTTGGGATAGTGGCGGGCCTGGTCCTTGCGCTCGGTTGGATCGGCAGCCGATACCTGATCTTGCGCCCCATCCAGGCGCTGGTGAGTTTCACCGCCCAGTTGGGGGCGGGTGATTATGGCACGCGCACTGGCTTGCCCCGCGCGCGGGATGAATTGCGACAACTCATGGGTGCCTTTGACCAGATGGCCGGGGCGTTGCAGCAGCGCGAAGCGGAACGCCAGTCAGCGGATAAAGCCTTGAAGGCTTCCGAACTGCGCTACCGCCGGCTATTTGAAACCGCCCAGGACGGAATCCTGATTCTCAACGCGGACACCGGGAAGATTGATGATGTCAACCCGTTCCTGACCGATCTGTTGGGCTACACTCGCGAGCAGTTGCTGGGAAACAAACTCTGGGAGATTGGCCCCTTCAGAGACACCAAAGCGTCCAAGGCGGAGTTCAGGGAGCTGCAGCGTGAAGCCTATATCCGTTACGATGACCTGCCGCTGGAAACCAGCGGTCACAAGTCCATTAACGTGGAGTTTGTCAGCAACGTCTATCAGGTCAACGGCGGTAAAGTCATCCAATGCAATATACGCGACATCACGAAGCGCAAGCGGGCCGAGGAGGAGCTGCGGATCAACGAAGTCCGGCTTCGGGGCGTGGTGGAGTCCACCGCCGACGGGCTGCTGGTGGTGGACCGAAACGGCCGGGTGATGATCCAGAACGCCAGGTTCGGTAAGATGTGGCGCATTCCCAGCGAGCTGCTGGCTAGAGGCGACGATAACGCCCTGCTGGCGCATGTGGTGGCGCAGTTGTCACAGCCTGAGGACTTCTTGGCCAGGGTGCGCGCCCTCTACGAGACGGACGCCGAGGACATGGACGAGGTGCGCTTCAAGGATGGCCGGGTCTTCGAGCGCTTCTCCCGCCCGTTGGTGCTGGAGGGGGCGGTCATGGGCCGGGTGTGGTCCTTCCGGGACATCACCGAGCGCAAGCGGGCCCAGGGAAAGCTCAAGGAATCCCGCCAAAGACTGCAGGTGCTTTCCCGCCGGCTGGTCGAGGTGCAGGAGACCGAACGCCGGCACCTCGCGCGCGAACTCCACGACGAAGTCGGCCAGGCCCTGACAGCCACCGAAATGAACTTGCAGGCGCTGTTGGAGTTGCCGGGAACCGAGGCCCTGGCGCGACGCTTGAAGGAGAGCCTCCAGGTGGTCGGGCACGTGCAGGAACAAGTGCACGACCTCTCGCTGAACTTGCGTCCGTCCATGCTCGACGATTTGGGCCTGGAGCCGGCGTTGCGTTGGTACACGGAGCGGCAGGCGGCGCTGGCCGGGCTGCAGGCTCAAGTCCGGGCGGACCCCTTGGAGCAGCGCCTGGATCCAATGATCGAAACCGAGTGTTTTCGCATAGCCCAGGAGGCGCTAACCAACGTGGTGAAACATGCCAAGGCGCACACGGTGACCGTGGAATTGAGCAAGAACGCTGACGACGTGGAACTCCATTTATCCGTGCGCGATGATGGCGTCGGTTTTGATGTGGCCAGCGTTCGGGAACAAGCCGTGCGCGGCGCCAGCCTGGGCCTGTTGAGCATGGAGGAGCGTGCAACGCTCGCCGGCGGAGGGCTCGAGTACGATTCCACTCCGGGCCGAGGTACCGAAGTCCACGCCTGGTTCCCGCTAAAGTGGGCGCAGCCCCCGGTCTTGATCGGAGCTGTATGAGCACTTCCACCAAATCCAGCCGCTTCTTCCAGTGGGGAAAATCCCCAAGAGGACAAATGCCGGTATCTACATTATTCTTCCTCTTGCCATGATAGATAACGAACAATCTCGAGCGGGAGAGCCAGCTGGTGAAACAGTGCCACGCCCGGCGAATTCCCCCCACCGTATTCTCGTGGTTGATGACGATAGCGAGGCCCGCCGACTTACCCTCGAGGTGCTGGTTGGCGCCGGCTACCACGTTGAAGCCGTCAAAGATGGCGCCGCCGGCTGGGAGGCGCTTCAGGCGAACGGGTACGATCTCATCATCACCGATAACAAAATGCCCAGGATGACCGGCATTGAAATGATCGAGAAGCTGCGTTCCGCGTCAAGGGCAGTCCCCGTCATCATGGTCACAGAATCTGTTCCTACGCATGAATTCGCCCGCAAGCCCTGGCTAGAACCCTACGCGACGCTGCCTAGGCCATTTTCCAATAATGATTTACTGGAGGCGGTAAGAAGATTCCTGCGCACGGACGACGGTACCAACGGTCGCAAGGAAGCGCGAACGCAGCAGACGCTCCGCGCTTCCGAAATTAATTATCGCCGGCTGTTCGAAGCAGCGAAGGACGGCATCTTGATCCTGGACGCCGACACGGGCCGCATCAACGATGTGAACCCTTTCCTGATCAAACTGCTGGGTTTTTCTCACAGCGAAATGATCGGCAAGACCGTCGGCGAACTTAGTCCCTTCAAGGATGTCGTATCCAACCAGGCCATGTTGGAGCGGCTGCAACAGTACGGATATGTCCGCTATGAAGACCTGCCGCTGGAAACAAGGGATGGCCGCCGCATTGCCGTGGAGTTCGTCAGCAACGTTTATCAAGCCGGTGACAAGAAGGTGATTCAATGCAACATCCGCGACATCACGGAGCGCAAGCGAACTGAAGATCAGCTAAGAGCCTCATTCAAGGAAATCGGCGACTTAAAATCCGCGCTGGACGAGCACGCCATTACGGCCATCACCGACCCGAAAGGGAAGATCACGTACGTCAACGACAAGTTCTGCGCGATTTCCAAATACTCCCGCGAGGAATTGTTGGGACAAGACTATCGCATCATTAATTCGGGGTATCATCCAAAAGACTTCATCAGCGAAATGTGGACAATGATTTCGCACGGGAAGGTTTGGAAAGGCGAGTTCAAGAACAAGGCCAAGGATGGCTCATTTTACTGGGTGGACACCACCATCGTGCCGTTTCTCAACGAACAGGGCAAACCCCGCCAATACGTGGCGATACACAGCGACATCACAGAACACAAAGCGCAAGAGGAGAATATTTGTCAACGGAACGTCGAACTGGAGCAGCGTGTCGTCCAGCGAACCGCACAACTTGAAGCAGCCAACCAGGAACTCGAGGCGTTCAGTTACTCCGTTTCCCACGATTTGCGCGCGCCTCTGCGCCACGTCATGGGCTTCGTGGAACTGCTGCGACAAGACGCCGGGCAAACGCTTTCCAAGAACAGCCTCGGGCATCTGACGATGATTTCCGAGTCGGCCAAACAGATGGGACAGTTGATTGACGAACTGCTGGCCTTCTCGCGGACCGGACAATCAGAGATGCAAAGGACGGAGGTCAATCTCGATCAGTTGGTCCAGGAGGCGTTGAGGGATTTTCAAGGATGGACGAAGCAGCGAAACATTGTCTGGGAAATCCACCCGTTGCCCGCGGTGCGGGCCGACCGTGGCCTGCTGCGCGTGGTGCTGGTGAATCTGATCTCCAATGCCGTGAAGTTCACCGGCGCTCGCGCCGAGGCCAGGATCGAAATCGGTCGCGCCCCCAGTGGCGACGGCGAGACGGTCATTTTCATTCGCGATAACGGCGCGGGTTTCGATCCGCGTTATGCCGGCAAACTGTTCGGCGTGTTTCAACGCCTGCACACCCGGGATGAGTTCGAGGGCATAGGCATCGGCCTGGCGACCGTCCAGCGCATCATTCATCGCCACGGCGGCCGAACGTGGGCCGAAGGCGTGGTGGACGGCGGTGCGACCTTTTACTTCTCCATCCCGAGACAAAACGGAGGTCTGATTGGACACTGACGGAACAAACCTCAAAGACATCCTGCTGGTCGAAGACGATCCGCGGGATGTGGAACTTACGCTGGCCGCGCTGGAAGACCATCTGGCCAACAAAGTCGCGGTCGTGGACAACGGCGCGGCGGCGCTGGATTATCTTTATCACCGTGGGGCATTCAAAATGCGCGCGGGCGGCAATCCCATTGTCGTGTTGCTCGACAGCAAGATGCCGAAGCTCAGCGGGCTGGAGGTGTTGCAGATCATCAAAGGGGATGGGCATTTGAAAACGATCCCGGTCGTGGCGCTCACTTCCTCGCGCCGAACGCCCGATGTGATGGAGTTTTATGAACACGGCGTCAACGCCTACGTGGTAAAACCCCTGGACTTCTCCGAGTTCAGGGCGGCGATCAAGCAGCTCGTCGTCTTTTGGGCGGCGGTCAATGAGCCGCCGCCGCAGACAAGGAGAGTAGTGAGTTCAATTCCAAACGATGAAGTTGTTTCCCCCCGGAAAGGAGGAGGTTAAGAATGAAACGCCCGCTCCACATCCTGCACTTGGAGGATGATCCAAACGATGCGGCGCTCGTGCAAGCCACCTTGGAAGCCGCGGGCATCACTTGCGCCATCACCTGCGTGGAAACCCACGATGATTTTGTGGCGGCGCTCGAACACGGCGGCCTTGACCTGATCCTCTCGGACTATACGCTGCCTGCCTTCGACGGGATGTCTGCCTTGAAAATCGCGCAGGCCAAATGGCCGGCCATACCTCTAATCTTCGTGTCAGGGACGCTGGGCGAGGAACAGGCCATTGATACGCTCAAGAACGGCGCGACGGATTATGTCCTGAAGGAACGCCTCGCCCGGCTGGTCCCTGCCGTCCGCCGCGCCATGCAGGAAGTCAAAGAGCGTGTTGGCCGCAAGCAGGCCGAGGCAAAACGCAGGGAATACAGCGCCAAGATCCATGTGCTTTCCCGCCGGCTGGTGGAAGTGCAGGAGACCGAACGCCGGCACCTCGCGCGCGAACTCCACGACGAAATCGGCCAGTCCCTCACGGTCGCACAAATGCACCTTCAAGCGCTGTTGCAGTCGCCTGGCGCCGACCACCTGGCTGCGCGCTTGAACGAGAGCCTCACGGTGGTCGAGCGCGTGCTGGAACAAGTGGATGACATGTCGTTAAGCTTGCGCCCCTCCCTGCTGGACGAACTGGGTTTGGAGCCGGCGCTGCGGTGGTACGCCGACCGGCAGGCAGCCCTGGCCGGCTTGCAGGCTGAAGTCCGCGCGGACCCCCTGGCGCGCCGATTGGATCCAGCAATTGAAATCCACTGTTTCCGGATCGCCCAGGAAGCCATTGCCAACGTGGTAAAACATGCCAAAGCGCGCAGCGTCACCGTGGAAGTGAGCCAGGACAACGAGCAACTCCACTTGTCCGTGCGCGACGATGGTGTCGGTTTTGATGTGGCCAGCGTTCGGGAACAAGCCGTGCGCGGCGCCAATCTGGGCTTGTTGGGCATGGAAGAGCGCGCGACGGTGGCCGGCGGCGGCCTCCAGTTCCACGCCACTCCAGGCCAAGGCACCGAAGTCCACGCCTGGTTCCCGCTAAAGTGGGCGCATCCCGCAGTCTTGATCGGAGATATATGAACACAACCAATAATTTGAACTCCGCTACCAAGTCCACCCGTGTCCTGCTGGCCGACGACCACACGCTCGTGCGCGCGGGAATCCGTGCTCTCTTGGAGAAACTCCCGGGCTTCGAGGTCACGGGTGAGGCCAGTGATGGCCGCGAGGTCATTGACCTGATCAAAGCACACCAACCGGATGTGGTGCTGATGGACATTTCCATGCCGGGCCTCAATGGTCTGCAGGCTTTGGCGCGCATCACCAGGGACTTCCCGCAGGTGCGGGTCGTCATCCTCTCCATGCACCACAACGACGAGTACGTGATGCAGGCGTTGAAATCCGGGGCGTCCGGCTACCTGCTCAAACGCGCCGCGACCGCCGAATTGGCAGCGGCCCTCAAAAGCGTGGCTGGCGGCGAAATCTACCTGAGCCGGGAGATCAGCAGCCAATTCCTCAAGAAATTCCCCCTGCAACAAATCGCCCGCTCCACCACTCCGCTCGAGCAGTTGACCTCGCGCCAGCGCGAGATCCTCCAACTGCTGGCCGAAGGCCAGACCACCAAGGCTATCGCTTCGATCCTGAAAATCAGCGACAAGACCGTTGAATACCACCGCGCAAAGTTGATGGCAGTCTTGAAGATTTTCGACGTCCCGGGACTGGTGCGCTTCGCTATGCGGACCGGGGTGATCTCGCAGGAGTCCTGACCATCGGTCGGAAAGACTCGCCTTCGGGCGGATGCTTGCGCGCGCCCAAGAAATCCAGCCGGGAATGCCCGGGTTTTCAATATGACACTCCGGAGGGGAGCCGGAGGAGACTGCCAAGGCAAAGGCCGGGCAAAGCCACCCTCAAGGCAGGTGCAAGCCAGGTACGGGCCAGGTGATTGCGAGGTGATCCGCAGGATATCCGTAGGAGTTCCGTAGGAGTTCCGTAGGAGTTCGCTTATGGTCCAGTAGGGACTTCAGCGGCACCACGGTCGCTCCGCCGAGCCGGTGCCTAGCTTTGACAGCGTTGGTTTGGCCGCTATTCAAAATATTGATACACCCATCAAGCACAGCGCGGATGGCCTGGATGAGTTCTTCCGGGTCTCACGGTCCGAACGCAGCTTTGGGGAACTTTTCTGTTGCAGCCATCGAACAAATCGAGTGATATAAACTTGCGGCAATGCAGGCTGGCGTCCAGTTCAACTAATCGAATGGTACGCCGCGCCTGTGCGCCGGGGAGCTGGCCAAGGCGACAGAAATGAAACTCAATTCTGCATCTGAACGTCGGCGGAAAGAGCCCGCCAACGCTGCTCGTCAAGAGACCGCAGCCCCGCCGGCAACCGTTTCGTTCCCCATCGTCGGCATCGGCGCCTCGGCCGGAGGACTTGAAGCTTTGGAGCAGTTCCTGGGACGCGTGCCGGCAGGGAACGGGATGGCATTTGTAATTGTCCAGCACCTGGACCCCACGCATAAGGGGATTATGCCTGAACTGCTGCAGCGCGCCACCGGCATGAAAGTCATCCAGGTTAAGGATCGCAGCCGGGTGCGGCCAGACTGCGTTTATGTGATCCCCCCGAATAAAGACATGTCCATCCTGCACGGGGTGCTGCACTTGCTCGAGCCGGTGGCACCGCGGGGACTGCGCCTGCCGATTGATTTTTTCCTTCGTTCCCTGGCGCAGGACCGGCAGGAGCACAGCATTGGCGTGATTCTCTCCGGCATGGGCTCCGACGGCACTCTGGGCCTGCGGGCCATTAAGGAGAAGGCGGGCGTGGTGCTGGTCCAGGAGCCGGCGACGGCCAAATTCGACGGCATGCCGCGCAGTGCGATTGATGCCGGTCTGGCGGATATCGTGGCTCCGGTGACCGAGTTGCCGGGGAAGATCATCGCGTATCTCCAACGCACCCCGCTCGTCGTCCAGTCGGAAATGGCGCTGGAAGACAAGACACAGAGTGCCCTGGAAAAGGCGGTCATCCTGCTGCATGCTCACACCGGCCACGACTTTTCCCTCTACAAACGGAACACCCTCTACCGCCGGATTGAGCGCCGCATGGGCATTCACCAGATCAACAAGATGGCCGCCTACATCCGTTACTTGCAGGAGAACTCACAGGAGCTGGATCTGCTCTTCAAGGAGTTGCTGATCGGGGTGACGAGTTTCTTCCGCGATCCGGCGGCTTGGGAACAGTTGCGCACACAAGCCATCCCGGCACTGCTCGCGAACCGGTCGCCTGGCCACGCTCTGCGGGCGTGGGTGCCCGGCTGCTCCACGGGGGAGGAGGCCTATTCCCTGGCCATCGTGTTCAAGGAGGCACTCGAGCAGGCCAGGCCCAAGGGGAATTTCGCCTTGCAGATCTTCGCCACCGACCTCGACCGGGACGCCATTGACAAGGCTCGCCAGGGCCTCTTTCCGAACAATATCGCCGCCGACGTATCGCCGGAGCGGCTGACCCGGTTCTTTGCCAAAGAGGAACGCGGCCACCGGGTGCGCAAAGAGATTCGCGAGATGGTGATCTTCGCGCCGCAGAATCTCATCATGGAGCCGCCCTTTACCAAGCTGGACATCTTGAGCTGCCGCAACCTGCTGATCTATCTGGGCTCCGAGGTGCAAAAGAAACTGATTCCGCTGTTTCACTACAGCCTTGGTCCCGACGGCATCTTGTTTCTCGGCAGCGCGGAGACCATTGGCGGCTTCACCGACCTGTTTGCCCCCCTCAGCGGCAAATCGAGGATCTTTCGGCGGAAGGAGTCCGGCTTGCGACCGGAGCCGCTCGAGTTCCCTTCGTCCTTTAGCGCGCCCCCGCCCGGTGGCCCAGAGGCACGGCCGGCGGTGAAACCGCCGCTCAGTCTCCAGTCCCTGGCGGATCAGTTGGTTCTGCAGCGTTATTCCCCGCCGACAGTGGTCGTCAATGACAAGGGCGACATCTTCTACATTAGCGGCCACACCGGCAAATACCTGGAACCGGCCGCCGGCAAGGCCAACTGGAACATCTTCGTCATGGCCCGCGAAGGTCTGCGCTACGAGCTGTCCAGCGCCTTGCAGAAAGTGCTCCGGGAAAAAGGCACTGTCGCGCTCCACGGACTCAAGGTTGGGACTAACGGCGGGGAGCAGTGCGTGGATGTAACCGTCCAGCGCCTTGAGGAACCCGGGCCGCTGCAAGGCTTGGTGATCATCGTTTTCACTGACGTGGCCGCGCCTGAAGCAGCCAAAGCGGCGGTCGTGGAGCCCAAGGCTCACGCCCGCGACGCGCGGCTGGCGGAACTGGAGCAGGAGCTTGTGCGGGTCCGCTCCGAGGGCCGGGCCAACCACGAAGAGATGCAAACCTCGCAGGAGGAACTCCGCTCCGCCAACGAGGAACTGCAATCCACCAATGAAGAACTGCAGTCCACCAACGAGGAACTCACTACCTCCAAGGAGGAGATGCAATCGCTCAACGAGGAGCTCCAGACGCTCAACAGCGAGCTGCAGGCCAAAGTGGACCAGCTTTCCCGCGCCAGCAACGACCTGAGGAACCTGCTCAATAGCACCGATATTGCCACCCTGTTTCTGGACCATGAGCTCAACGTGCGGCAGTACACCCCCCCGGCGGCGAAGATCATCAAGCTCATCCCGGCCGATGTGGGCCGGCCCATCACCGACCTAGCCTCGGAGCTGCGCCACTCGGAACTGGCCGAGGAAGCGCGGGAGGTGCTGCGGACGCTG